>Ga0209486_10000471_pt1 | contig 18039 bp, 17 predicted proteins | sample NCCompost_FD_187518 | JGI IMG/M metagenome (GOLD analysis project Ga0209486, IMG submission 187518) | Agricultural soil microbial communities from Utah to study Nitrogen management - NC Compost (SPAdes) (version 2) | ecosystem: Environmental > Terrestrial > Soil > Agricultural land | place...
GACGTGGAGAAGGCGAAGAGCTGGCTGGCGAAGGGCGCCACCCCGACCGACACGGTCGAGGCGCTGCTCAAGTCGGCCGGCGTCATCACCGCCCAGGCCTGATGGCCGGGGAGGAGACGCGCCACCTGGTGGTGGGGCGGCTCCGCAGGCCACACGGACTCAAGGGAGACTGTGCGGTCTTCCCGCTGACCGGCGATCCCGAGCTGGCGTTCGCGCCCGGGGCCACCGTCTGGCTCAAGGATCTCGCCGGCGAGGTGGTGGCCGGGCCGCTCACGATCGCCCGGAGCCGGGCCTATCACCGGCAGTGGCTGGTGGCCTTTGCCGATCACCTGGCGGTGGATGCGGTCAAGCCGTGGAGCGGGCTCTTCGTCGTGGCGGAACAGAGCGCGCTGCGCCCGCCCGCGGAGGGCGAGGTATACGTCCACGAGCTCGCCGGGTTTGCGGTGCAGGACCGCTCGGGGACCCCGCTCGGACTGGTGAGCGAGGTGACCGAGCTGCCCTCCGGGCTCATGCTCCTGGTGCAGGGACCCAAGCGGGAGTTCCTGGTCCCGTTCCGCAAGGAGTTCGTGGTCGACGTCAACCGGTCGGCACGAGCCCTGGTGGTGGAGCTGCCGGAAGGCATGACTGAGCTTTAGCGGATAGCGGATAGCGGATAGCGGATAGCGGGTGTCATGCTGAAGATCAACGTCGTCACGCTCTTTCCCGAAGCGCTCGAGCCGATGCTGGGCGCGAGCATCGTGGGGCGGGCGCGGGCGGCGGGCCTGGTGGAGTTCCGGCTGGTGCAGCTTCGGGACTTTGCCCACGACCGGCACCAGACGGTGGACGACTACGCCTTCGGGGGCGGCGCGGGGATGGTGCTCAAGCCGGAGCCGTTCTTCGAGGCGGTGGAGTCGCTGGGTCCTTCCCGGGAGGGGCCGGTGGTGCTGCTCTCGGCCCGGGGCGAGCGGTTCGATCACCGGCGGGCGGTGCGCTACTCGCTCCAGCCGGAGCTCACCATCCTCGCGGGCCACTACAAGGACGTGGACCAGCGGGTGGCGGATGGGCTGGGCGCCGAGGAGGTCTCGATCGGAGACTTCGTGCTGAGCGGAGGCGAGCCGGCGGCGCTCTGCCTGATCGACGCGGTGGTGCGGTTGCTGCCCGGCGCGCTCTCCGACCACGAGTCGGCCAGCTCCGACTCGCACTACGACGGGCTGCTGAGCCCGCCCAGCTATACCAGGCCGCCGGTCTACCGGGGCCTCGAGGTACCGGAGGTGCTGCGCTCGGGGAATCACGCCGAGATCGCGGCGTGGAAGCAGCGGATGGCGGAACGCATGACGGCGGAGCGCCGGCCAGATCTCTGGGCGGCGTGGCAATCAGACGAAGGAGACGACCATGGACCGCGTGGCAGCGATCGCCCATGAGGGCTTGAAGAAGGACATCCCGATGTTCGCGGCGGGGGATACGCTGCGGGTCATGGTTCGGGTTCGGGAAGGCGACAAGGAACGGCTCCAGGCCTTCGAAGGGGTCTGCGTGTCCCGCCGGGGCGGCGGGATCGACGAGACCTTCACGGTGCGGAAGCTCTCCGCCGGGGTCGGGGTCGAGCGGATCTTCCCGATGCACGCGCCCACCATCAGCTCGATCGAGCTGGTGCGGCGGGGCAAGGTGCGCCGGGCCAAGCTCTACTATCTCCGCGCGCTCTCCGGCAAAGGAGCGCGCATCAAGGAGAAGAAGCAGCCGTAGCCGGAGGATCCCGCCATGTCGCGCCCTCCCAGCCTCGCGCGAGAGCGCCTCGCCTGGGCGGAGAGCCGGCTTCTGGTGGGGGTGGATGAAGCGGGCCGCGGTCCCCTGGCTGGGCCAGTGGTGGCCGCGGCCGTGGTATTTCCCCCCGAGACCCGCCGCATCAACGGGATCCGCGACAGCAAGACCCTTCCCCGCGAGGATCGCGAGATCCTGGCGCTCCGCATTCGATCCCGAGCCATCCGGCTCGGCGTGGGCGCGGCCTCCTGCCGGGAGATCGACCGGCTCAACATCCGGGTGGCGTCGGCGCTGGCAATGCGACGCGCCGTGATGGCGGCCCTTGGTACAGGGGCTAGGGAGCTGGCGAGCTGGGGAGCTAGGGAATTGCCCCCCCAGCTCCCTAGCTCCCTAGCTCCCTATGCCCTGGTCATTGACGGCCTTCCGCTGCCCGAGGTCGGCTACTCCCACGAAGCGCTGGTTGACGGAGACGCCCACTGCTACAGCATCGCCGCGGCGAGCATCGTGGCCAAGACGGTGCGCGACCGGATCATGCGCTGCCTGGCCAGCCGCCACCCGGCCTACGGGTGGCAGACCAACGTCGGGTACGGCACGCCCGAGCACCTGGCCGGGCTGGCGAGCGTGGGCCCTACCCGGCACCACCGGATGACGTTTGCGCCGTGTGTGCAGACGGAGCTGTTTGCGCGATGTGAGACGTGAGAGGTGAGACGTGAGAGGGACGGACAGGGCTTCCCCTCTCACTTCTTACGTCTCACCTCTTACCTTTGAGGGACTCCGAATACCCTCGGAGCTCCGTGCAGGGGGCGTAGCTCAGCTGGTAGAGCAGCGGGCTTTTAACCCGTAGGTCGTGGGTTCGAGTCCCACCGCCCTCATGCAGGGGCGGTAGGTTGTAGGACGGTAGGACGGTAGGAACCACCTGCCGTCCTACCGTCCAGCAACCTACCGTCCACCAGTACCGTCCTACCGTCCAACAACCATACCGTCCCAACGACGTCCCTCAGGGAACAAGGAAGCAGCGTAGCGTCCCCGTTCCCGCCTCCAGTCGCTCCATCTCGATCCCCATGATCGCGCTTTTCGGGAAATCCATCCGGGGCAGCGCACTGTCACCGCTCAGCAGGAGCCCGGCCAGCCCGCTCATCCAGGGCTCGTGTCCCACCAGGGCGATGGTTTCCTCCGGGCCGACTTCGCCGATCTCGGCCGCGATGGCGGGTACATCGGGTGGCATGGCCAGCGTGTCGGCCCGGAGCCGCTGCTCCTTGGGCAACCCGGTCTCCCGGATCAGGATCCGCGCGGTCTGCCAGGCCCGGGTCCAGGGACTGCTGTAGACGCGGTCGGGCGTCAGGCCCTTCTTGACCAGCGAACGGCTGATTTGCCGCTGTACTCTGCGGCCCTTGGGCACCAGCGGCCGCTCGGTGTCATCCGGAAAAGCCTCGGCATCCTGCTCCGCGGCCTGGGCGTGTCGAACCAGCAATACCAGCATGTGACGTCCCTCTCACGAAAGCCGTGGCATCCAATGGCCGTTCTCTCCCCGCCAAGTTAGTTTTTCCGCGGGCGCGGCGACAGCCGTCCCTCCTTCCATCCCTCCGGGAGCCTGCATGGCGACGATCTGGATCGACGGCGAGTGGCACACCCGCGAGACCGCCAAGGTCTCGGTCTTCGATCACGGTCTCCTCTATGGGGATGGCGTCTTCGAGGGCATCCGGGTCTACGCCGGGAAGGTCTTCAAGCTCCAGGAGCACCTCGACCGGATCTACGAGTGCGCCCACGCGATTCTGTTGAAGGTTCCGATGCCCAAGGCCGAGTTCGGCGGGGTCATCGAGGAAGCGGTCCGGCGCGCCGGGATGGCCGAAGCATACATCCGGCCAATCGTCACCCGGGGCCCCGGTGATCTCGGCATCGATCCCCGAAACTGCGGCCGCCCCACCATGATCGTGATCGTGGATGCGATCAACATCTGGCCGCCGGAGCGCTACCAGCAGGGCCTGTCGGTCATCACCGCCGGCACGCCGATTCCACACCGCGAGTCGCTCTCTCCCCGGGTCAAGTCGCTCAACTATCTCTGCCACGCCATGGCCAAGATGGAAGCCAACTTCGCCGGGGCCGACGAAGCGCTGATGCTGGACTCCTCCGGTCACGTGGCCGAAGGCACCGGGCAGAACGTATTCGTGGTGAAGAAGAACGTGCTGCGGACCCCGCCGCTCTCGGCGGGTATCCTGGCCGGGATCACCCGCGGGGTGGTGATGGATCTGGCCCGGCAGGCCGGTCTCACGGTGGTGGAGGACATGCTCAACCGCTTCGACGTCTACACCGCGGACGAGGCCTTTCTCACCGGCTCCGCCAGCGAGATCGCGCCGATCCGGTGCTACGACGGCCGGGACATCGGCAGCGGGAAGGCGGGCCCCATTACCCGGGACCTGATGGACCGCTTCACGGCGTACGCCCGGGCTTCCTAGCCCGGGCTTCCAGAATCGCGGCGTGGGCGATCCGCGCGATGTCCGCCTGCAGCGCCATCCCGCGGCCCTGTTCCTGGATGCCCCGGCTCAGGATCACCAGGGTGTAGGGCCGAGCATCGCCGGCGGGATAGACCAGCGCCGCGTCGTGCCAGGTCGCGGTGATCCACCCGGTCTTGTGGGCCACCCGGGTCGCCGGGGGCAGTCCCGCGGGAATGCCGTCGTTGTATTCCTGGGCCTCGAGAATCGCGAGCAGCTCCGCGGTGGTTTCGGTCCGGAGCGCCCGGCCGCCGGCGAGGGCGAGGAGCAGGGTGCCGAGATCCCGCGCGGTGGTGGTGTTGTTGAGTCGCTGGGCGTAGGCCTTGCCGTCTTCGACGCCTCTGAGCACCAACATCGAATCGGCGCCGAGCCCGCGGATCGTCGCGGTCACCCGGGTGGCATCGAGACGCTCGATCAGCAGGTTGGTGGCGAGATTGCTGGAGCGCACGATCATCCGGTGGGCCAGCTGGCGGAGGGGCAGCTGCACCCCGATGAAACCGTAGACGGTGGTGTCGCCGTCCCCGTTCCGGTCCAGCGAATAGGGCGACCCGTCCACGATGGAGGCGAAGCTGTTCTTCACCGGGATCGAGTCGGTCCAGCGCATCTCCCGTGCATCGATCCGGCGTCCCAGCTCCAGCAGCACCGGCAGCTTCATGGTGCTGGCGGCGTGGAAGCGGAGATCGGGATCGACCGCCACAAGGAGGGTGGACACCGGATCCGACAGGAAAACGGCCACTGTGGCACCGGAATCGCGTGATATTCGCTCCAGGATGATGGTGCGCAAAGAATCGGCAGGTCCCGGGCTGGTGGCCGCAGCGAGTATCAGCAGGAGTGAAGTCATGAGGGTGAAAGATACTGCGCGATGAAGGAACGGCTCCGCTTCGTCAACTTCAAGCTGGATCGGCTTCCCAGCGGGGAGTGTCGCGTGCAAGTGACACTGGCCTGGCCGGACGGTCCCAGCTTCGAGGGGGAGGCGCGGGGGCTCACCTCGCAGGCGGGTGAACTGCGTTGCGCGGCCCAGGCGTCGCTTCTTGCCCTTGCGCAGGCCGTGCGCGAACCGAATTTTGAGCTGGTCGGGGTCAAGTCGATCCGGGCCTTCGATGCAACGGTCGTCATCGTGTCGCTGGGAGTCCCCGGCGCGTCTGATGGCCCCCGGATCGTGGGATCGTATCTCACCGAGGGCGATGCGCCCCGCGGCGCCGCGCTGGCCGTCCTCAACGCGACCAATCGCCTGCTCGCGGCACGTCCGGAGCCGTCCGGAAAGTAGCCATCGCAACCGTAGGCGTGCTTTCTGCATCTGAGCAGGAGTGCAGTCCTGGTGCATGACATGCCGGCCAGGCTTGCGCTTCCACCCTGAACCGGGGATGTCATGCGGATCTGGGCCGGCTGCGCCATCGTGCTGTTCTCGGTTTCCTGCGCCACGGCGCGGCCTGAGGTCGTGCCCGCGTCCAAGCCGGCGGCCTCCCCTGCGCGTCCTGCCGCACCTGTCACCGATTCAGCGATCAAATCTCAAAGTCCCGCAACCACGGCTCTGTCCCCAACTGCCGCGGTTCGCGATTCCCTGGCCCGCGATTCGGCCTCCATTGCCGCCGCGGCGGCCCGGGATTCCGCCCTCGACGCCGCGATGCTGGACCGGATCGCGGCGGCAGAGCCACCCGTCACGACCGAGCTTCCGGCTCCGCCCCCCGAAGGTGAATCCGCCACGCTTCGCTCGATGTTCGACATCGACGTGGCCAACTTCGAGGATCACGGGCGGGTGCGGTTCTGGATCAACTTCTTCAGCGGGCCCGCGAAGGAGCGGATGGGCATCTGGCTCAAGCGCATGCCGCGCTACGAGCCGACCTTCCGCGCCCTGCTGGTGTCCCGCGGGCTCCCCGGCGACCTGGCCTACCTCCCGCTGATCGAGTCGGGTTATTCCACCACCGCGGTGAGCCGCTCCCGGGCGGTGGGGATGTGGCAGTTCATGCGGCCCACCGGAAAATTCTACGGCCTTACCATCGACAGCTGGGTGGACGAGCGCCGCGATGTGCCCAAGGCGACCGATGCCGCGGTGCGCTACCTGGCGGACCTCACCAAGCGGTTCGGCTCCTACTATCTCGCGGCGGCGGCCTACAACGGCGGACCGGGACGGATCGGGCGCGGGCTCCGGCGGATGGGCACGGCCGAAGAGGATGACGAGGACGACGCCGCCGTGGAGGATTCCCTGGCCGCCGATGACGGCGACATGGCGTTCTTCCAGCTGGCCAACACCCGATACATCCACCAGGAAACCAAGGACTACGTTCCCAAGCTGATCGCCGCGGCGATGATCGCCAAGCAGCCGGAACGTTACGGATTTCCGGTGCCCATGGGCGGACCGGTGGCGCGGGATTCCCTGGTGCTGACCGACGCGACCGGATTCGACGTGATCGCGCGGGCGTCCGGGGTTCCGGTCGCCGAACTGCGGGAGATGAATCCCTCCTACCTTCGTGACCTCACTCCGCCCAAGCGCACCTCGGTGGTGCGGGTGCCGGAGGGGCTCGGGGCCAAAGCCCAGGCGGAGCTGGACGCACTGCCCGCTTCAGAGCGGCTGGGCAGCTTCCCCCACCGGGCCCGGGCCGGCGAAACCCTGACCTCGCTGGGCAAGAAGTACGGAGTGACCACCGCGGCGATGCGCGGCGCCAATCCCGAGTACGTCAAGAAGGCGCCGGGCAGGGGAGAAGTCGTGCGGATTCCCGGCGAAGCCCGGCTCAAGGGCTGGGTCGCCGAGAACCGGCGGGTGAACACGTCCGAGGTGCTGAGCGGCGGAACCCGCCACCGGGTCCGGGCGGGAGAAACGCTGGGCGGAATCGCGCGGCGCTACCGGGTCTCCGTCTCCCAGCTGCGCGGCTGGAACGGCCTCCGGTCCAACACCATCCGGGCCGGGCAGGTGCTTCGGCTCCGTCCCGGCACCCCGGGCAAGTCGACCACGAGGACCTCCACGGTGGCCGGCTCAAAGGTCCATGTCGTGCGAACGGGCGATACCCTCTCGAGTATCGCCCGCCGGTATCGCACGACCATTCAGGCGCTGCGGAACGTCAACAACCTGGCGGCGAGCCGCATTCTCGCCGGGCAGCGGCTCAAGATCCCTTCCTGACCCCCTTCAGCACCGACTGGGCGTAGCCGTTCGAGGGATCCTCCCCCCGGGAAATCAGCTCCACCACCCGTCCCGGCCCCCGATTGTAGGCCAGCAGCGCCATCTGGAGATCCTGGTCGAACTGCGCCAGCATGTCCTTCAGGAACCGGAAGCCGATCCGCAGATTGGTGTCCCGGTCATGGAGATCCCGCTCGGTGAGCGAGGGATCGTAGCCCCGCGCCGTCTTGAGCCGCACCTGCGCATACCCGATGGCTCCCTTGTCGCTCCGGGCCCCCGCCTTGAAGCCGCTCTCCACCTTGATCAGCTGGAAGCCGAGCGAGGGATGGATCCCCTCGGCCAGGGCGATGTCGTAGATCGCGGTGGCGAGGTCGGCGGGGACCTTGTAGAGCCCCGAGTACTTCGCCACCGCGCTGAACCGCTCGATCCGCACTTCCGCCAGGGCGAGTTTGCCCCGGGTGTCTTCCAGCTCGGTGCGCAATGCCGCAACCTGTTCCGCGGCCGCGCTGCCGTGGGGCGGCCCCGGAGGAGCCGCACTCAAGCCGGTGAGCATGGCCGCAAGCGTGCCCACGACCAGGGCTCCGCCAAAAACCCCGCTGATGGCGGCGAGCCTGGTGCTGAGGCGCGAGCGGTGACGCTCACCCTGCGCGATCTGGTTCCATGGATGCTGCATGTAGCCCCCCTTCAATCGGAACGGCTGCCGGCGGAATAGTCCCCGCTCCTGCCCCCGCTCTTGTGAACGAGCCGGACTGCCTCGAGTGTCATGGCGCGATCGGCCGATTTCACCATGTCGTACACGGTGAGGCATGCGATCGACACCGCGGTCAGTGCTTCCATCTCCACACCGGTTCTTCCTTCGGTCGCCACCGTCGCCACCACCCGGACTCCGGGGAGCGCGTCGTCCAGCGTCAGCGCCACATCCACCCGGTCGAGCGCCAGCGGGTGGCAGAGCGGAATCAGCTCGGCGGTCCGCTTGGCGCCCTGGATGCCCGCCAGCCGCGCCACGGCGAGGACGTCGCCCTTGGCGACCTGGTTGGAGCGCACCAGCGCGAATGCCTCGGCCGACATGCGCACCCGACCTTCGGCGGTCGCTTCCCGGCGGGTGACGTCCTTGCCACCGACATCCACCATCCGGGCGCCTCCATCGGGACCAACGTGACTGAGCGTCACAGCACCTCCGCCAGCTCGCCCGCGAGGGAAGCGAGAAGGAGCTGCGGATTCACGTTCCGCTGCGCCTCCGCGCGTGCCGCCTGTACCCGCTCCAGCGCCGCCACGTAGGGCGCCGGGTTGGCCTGTGCCGTGTCCCGGGCCCGGCCTGCCAGCTCGTCCGCCAGGGCGTCGAGCAAGTCGGTGAAGGCTCCCCGGGCCGACCAGGGCGGCTGCCTCAGGCTCCGCTCGAATCGCGCGCCGCCACCGGCCTTGATCGAATCGAGCAGGGCGCGGGCGTCCTGCCTCGCCTTATCGGCACCCGCGGCGTCCTCGATCAGTTTCCCGATCGCGCCGTCCGCGTGGCGCACCCGGGCCGTCAGGGCCTCGCCGCGGATGCCAAATGCCTTTTCCGCGAACTCCCGCACCAGCGGATCGGGAAGGCGGGCCAGCCGCAGCGGCACCGCCCGGGAGCGAATGGTCGGGAGCACCCGTTCCGGCTCGGTCGTCGTCAGCACGATCCAGGTGTCGGCCGGCGGCTCCTCCAGGAACTTGAGCAGCGCATTGGCGGCGTCGCTGCTCCCTTCCTGGGGGACGAGACGGTCCGCCTCACCCACCACGAACACCTTGCGCCGGGCCTCCACCGGGGTGAGCGCCGCCCGCCGGAGCAGGAGCCGGGCGCTGGCGATCGAGTGCGACGCCATGCCGTCGGCCCGGGCCAACAGCGGCTGTTCCCGGCGGGCCTCCATGGCCTCGCTCAGGAGCTCGGAAGCCTCGTCGACCTGGCGGTCCGCCTCCCCGGCCTTGGGCCTGGGAATAGGCACGAACCAGTGCAGGTCCGGGTGCGCCAGGCCAAGCACTTTCCGGCAGGGGCGGCAGTCTCCACAGGGCTCCCCACCGGGGCGCTCGCAGAGGAGCAGCTGGCCCAGCCAGAGCCCCAAACGCTGCTTTCCGACCCCCTCCGGGCCGGTCACCAGGATGACCTGGGGGAGCCGCCCGGCCGTCACCGATTCCGACAGCCTGCGCCGGGCCTCGAGGTGGCCCACCAGGGGGTGCATCATGGGTCGAAAAGTAACCCGACAGGGTCGGGCAGGAAAGCCATTGACAAATGGCTAAGGTGTTGATGGATAATGTTTTATGCCAACCCTACAAATGCAAGATTTGCTGCTTAAGTGCAGGGAGGACGGGCTGTCAAACGATGGGTCCGGCGGATCGGGCTCTGGGCCGCAAGTCTTGCCCTAGAGGGGGGTTCCGAGGGCCTAGTTTTAGGGGAAAGTGTACAGAAACACGGCAGGGGATCTCGGGGCATGTCTGACGCCTGTTGCCTGTTGCCTGATGCCCGTTCCAGACTATTTTGACCTGCTTCTTCCCGAGTAGCTCAGTTGGTAGAGCAGGTGACTGTTAATCACCGGGTCGGGGGTTCGAGTCCCTCCTCGGGAGTGAGAGGTGAGACGTGAGAGGTGAGACGTAACCGCTCACCCCTCACTCTCCACTCCTTCCCTCTCACGTCTTACGTCTCACTTCCCAGGGCCGACTCCACCGCCTGCTTGAGCTCCTGGCCGGTGAACGGCTTGGACAGCACCTGGCTCGCGCCGAACTTCCGGGCAACCGACAGGTACTCCTCCGCATCCACCCGGCCGCCTCCCGAGATCGCCAGGATCCTCACCGCCGGGTCATTGCGCCGGAGCTCCTGAATCACCTCGAGCCCGTCTACCTCCGGCATGATCAGGTCGGTGATGACCAGGTCGGGCGCTTCCCTCCGGAAATGGGCGAGCGCTTCCTGCCCGGTGGCGGTGCTATGCACCATGTAGCCCGATCGCTCGAGCATCTTGTGCACCGCGCCCCGACTCAAGTCATCGTCATCCACCAGCAGAATGCGCTTCATCGTTTTCCGGGTCCGTTTCCCGAAATAGAGCATCACCGCGACGGTTGCGACAGGGGTGGGAGGGCCGCGGTTTCGGCGTTACAATCCCCCCATGGAATCCGAATCGGCCCACTTCTTTCTCCGTGACCTGGCGCTGATCCTCGGCACGGCGGCTCTGGCGACCGTGCTGTTCCAGCGCTTCCGGCTCCCGGTGATCGTGGGGTATCTCGTGTCCGGCTTTCTGGTCGGGCCGCTGACCCCCTGGCCGGTGGTGAAGGATCCCGAAACGATCCGGACGCTGGCCGAGCTGGGCGTCATCCTGCTGATGTTCTCGATCGGGCTCGAGTTCCGGCTCCGCAAGCTGGCGCGCCTGGGGGTGCGGGTGGCGCTCGCCGCGCTGGTCGAGGTCGGTCTGATGCTGCTGCTGGGGTTTGGCGTCGCCCGGCTGCTCGGGTGGGAGCTGCTGCCCAGCCTGCTGACGGCGGGCATCGTCGCGATCTCCAGCACCATGGTGGTGTCGCGCACCCTGGAGGACACCCGGGCCGATCGCCGGCTCAAGGACATCGTGTTCGGGGTCCTGGTGATGGAGGATCTGGCGGCGATCCTGCTGATCGCGATCTTCACCACCATCGCGAGCGGGGATCAGCTCTCCGGCCCGATGCTCGCCTCGACCCTCGGTCGCCTCGGGCTCTTCCTGCTGCTGCTCATGGTCGGGGGGATGCTGATCATCCCCCGGGCCATCAACGCCGCGCTGGCGTTTCGCCGGCCGGAGACGACCCTGATCGCCTCGCTGGGCATCTGCTTCGGGCTTGCGGTCCTGAGCGTCGCGGCCGGCTATTCCGTGGCGCTGGGCGGCTTCATCGCCGGCACCCTGGTGGCGGAGTCGGGAAAACACCGGATCATCGAGGAGAGCATTCGATCGGTCCGCGACATGTTCGCGGCGATTTTCTTCGTCGCCATCGGAATGCTGCTCGATCCGGCGGCGATGCTGGGCGCCTGGGTTGCGATCGTGATCCTTACTCTGCTGGTGCTGATCGGCAAGACGGTCGGGGTCACGGCGGGGGTATTCCTGGCGGGGTACGGCACCCGCGACGCCATCCGATCAGGCATGAGCCTCGCCCAGATCGGCGAGTTCTCCTTCGTGATCGCCGGGCTGGGTGCGGCCCAGGCCAGCGGGTCCAAAGAGCTGTTCGCGGTGGCGGTGGGCGTGGCGACCATTACCGCGTTCACTACCCCGATCTTTTCCCGGCACGCCGACGGGTTCGCCTCCTGGGTGGACCGGCATCTTCCTCATCCGGTCCAGACCGTCGCGAGTCTCTACGCCTCCTGGGTGGAATTGCTGGGTACCCGGAAGCCGGCTTCGGAGCCGGCCCGGCTCAGGACTCGCTACGTCCGGTTCCTGGTGCTTGATGCCGCCTGTGTGACCGCGGCCATCATCGGCACCTCGCTTCTGTACCGCCGCATGCCCGGATGGATCGAATTCGAAGCCGAGCGCGCCCCCGTTGTGCGGCTGGCCCTCCTGGCGGGCGGCGCGCTGCTCGCGCTCCCCTTTGCCATCGGCCTGGTCCGCACGGTGCGCCGGCTCTCGGGAATCCTGGCCGAATCGGCGCTGCCCAAGCCGGCCCGGGGAGTGGACCAGGGTCATGCTCCCCGGCGCTCGCTGGCCTCGACCCTGCAGATCGGCATGGTGATCGCGATCGGTGTGCCGGTCATCCTGCTTACCCTGCCGTTCGTGCCCCCCTTCGGCGTGCTCGGTGTGGTCGCAGCGTATTTACTCATCCTCCTGGTGGGGTTCTGGCGCACTGCGACCGATCTCGACAAGCACACCCGCGCCGGCGCCGAGCTGGTGGTGCACGCCCTGGCCAAACAGGCCCACTCCGGTGAGACCGGCACCTTCGAAGTGGTGCGGGAGCTGCTTCCCGGCATGGGGACCATCGTGCCGCTCGATGTGCAGGCGGGGAGCGAGGCGGCGGGCGCCACGCTGGGCGATCTGAATCTCCGGGGACGGACCGGGGCCACGGTGGTGGCGCTCACCAGGAACGGCAAGCGGGAACCGCTGCCGACCGCAACCACCCGGCTGGAAGCGGGTGACATGGTGGCGCTCAGCGGGAGCGGGAACGCGATCGGGCTCGCGGCAGCTCTGCTGCGCGCCAGAGATACCAGCTTGCCACCGAGCGCCATGGCCGCCACCGCTCCCCCCGCCGGATGACGGCAGCGGGCTCGGGGAGCTCGCTGCGCCGCATGATCCGGGCGAGCCCCTTGCGAATCCCGAGGTCGTGGGCCGGGAGCACGTCGGGATGTCCGACCCGGAAGAGCAGCAGCATCTCCACCGTCCAGCGTCCCACCCCGCGCACCACCGTCAGGCGCTCGACCACCGCATCCGGGGTCATCCGGCGGAGCGCGGGAATGGGGAGCACCAGGCCCTGCTCCGCGTGGTGGGCCAGATCCCTGATCGCGCGGGCCTTGGCTTCGGAGAGTCCGGCACTGCGGAGCAGCGCGTGGGGCGTGGCGAGCACCCTGGCCGGGTCGGGAAACCCGTTTCCGGGATAGAGCGCGCGGAACCGGCCAAAGATCGTTGCCGCCGCCTTGCCGGAGAGCTGCTGGTACACGATGCTGTGGGACAACGCCTCGAAGCTCGAGGCGCCGGCGTGGGGCGGAAAGCCGGAGCCGCCCACCCGTTCGATAACGGCGCCCAGCGCGCGGTCCCGGGAGGTGAGCTCGGCGCACACCGCGCTCCAGTCGATCGGCGCGGTGCCGCGTTCGTGCCAGAGGCAGGGAATGGGTTCGGCCATGGGGGAATTCTAACGCGATGACCACGCCGGTTGATCGGCCCCACCTCGATACCGAGCAGTTTCGCCGCCAGGCTCACGAGATCGTGGACTGGATGGCGGATTACCTGCGTGACGTGGGTTCCCGCCCGGTGCAGCCCACCGCGGAGCCCGGCGCGGTCCGCGCTGCGCTCCCGGCGGCGCCGCCGCTGGCAGGCGAGCCGTTCGAGCAGATCATGGCGGACTTCGAGCGCATCATCGTGCCCGGCCTGACCCACTGGGGTCACCCGGGATTCCTGGCGTACTTCCCGGCCAACACCAGCCCGCCCTCGATTCTTGCCGAGATGCTCACCGCGACCATCGGGGCCCAGTGCATGTCGTGGAACACCAGCCCCGCCGCGACCGAGCTGGAGCAGGTCACCATGGAGTGGCTGCGCCAGATGGCGGGCCTCTCGGCGGAATTCACCGGAGTCATTCAGGATACTGCGTCCACCGCGACGCTGGTGGCCATGGTGACCGCACGCGACCAGGCGCTGGGACGGCTGGACGGCTCGACGGCTGGTCGGCTGGATCTTCTGACCGCCTACACGACGCTCGAGGCGAACCACTCGGTGCCCAAGGGGATGCGGCTCGCCGGAATCCGGCCCGGACACATCCGGATGGTGGAGACCGGCCCGGAGAACGCGATGCGGCCGGAGGCGCTCCGACTCATGATCAACGCCGACCGCGCCGCGGGGCTGGTGCCGGCGGCGGTGGTGGCCACAGTGGGGACCACCGGCTCGACCGCCATTGACCCGGTGCCGGCGATCGCCGCGATCTGCCGGGAGGAGACGGTCTGGCTGCACGTGGACGCCGCCTGGGCCGGATCGGCCGCCATTGTGCCCGAGCTGCGCTGGGTCTTCGACGGAGTGGACGACGCGGACAGCGTGGTCTTCAATCCCCACAAGTGGCTGCTGGTCAACTTCGATTGCTCCGCCTACTTCGTGAAGGACCGTGCCGCGCTGCTCGGCTCCTTCGGGGCCAGCGCCGAGATCCTCCGCACCGCCCACGACGACCGGGTGGTCAACTATCGCGACTGGGGCATTCAGCTGGGCCGGCGGTTCCGTGCCCTCAAGCTCTGGTTCGTGATCCGCAGCTATGGCGTCGAGGGATTGCGGGCGATGATCCGGGAGCATGTCCGGCTGGGACGGCTGCTTGCAGAGTGGATCGAGGGCGAGCCTGGTTTCGAGCTGATTGCGCCAGCTACCCTGGGACTGGTGGTATTTCGCTACGTCGGCCATGCCGACGGCAAGCGTGAGGTACGGCGGGAAAGCTTTGACGCGATGAACCGAACGCTTCAGAACCGGGTCAACGCCACTGGCCGGGTGTTCATCACCGGCACGAGCCTTCGGGGCAATTACGTGCTGCGCGTCGCGCTGGGGCACCTCAGCACCAGCGAAGCCGATGTGGGCGCTGCGTGGGAGCTGATCAGAACGGCCGCGCGTGCCCACTGAAACTCCCCTGATTACCACCATCGCGGCCGCCCTGGGGCTCGCGCTGGTCCTCGGTTTTTTGGCCGCGAAGCTCAAGCTGCCGGCGTTGGTCGGCTACCTGGTCGCCGGGATCTTGTTGGGGCCGGCCACGCCGGGATTCGTGGCCGATCTCGAGCTGTCGCGGCAGCTGGCCGAAATCGGCGTCATGCTGCTGATGTTCGGAGTCGGGCTGCATTTCTCCCTCGACGATCTGCTCTCGGTCAAGGGAATCGCGCTGCCGGGCGCGATCCTTCAGATGATGGTCGCTACCGCGCTCGGCGCCGGGGTCGCCTCGCTCTGGGGTTGGCCCTTCGGGCAGGGCCTGGTCTTCGGGCTTTCCCTCTCGGTGGCGAGCACCGTGGTACTGCTCCGCGCGCTGGAGAGCCGCGGCCTGCTCGAATCGCTGAACGGCAAAATCGCGGTGGGGTGGCTGGTGGTTCAGGACATGGTCACCGTGCTGGTCCTGGTGCTGCTTCCGCCGCTGACCGGCGTGTTGGGGGGACGAGCCGAGCTCGCCGCGGATGGGGCCGCCGGCGGCGGCAGCCTCCTCGTACCCATCCTCCGGACCCTCGCGCTGGTGGCCGGGTTTGTCGTGTTCATGCTGGTGGTGGGACGTCGGATCTTTCCCTGGCTCCTCTGGCAGGTGGCCCGGACCGGATCGCGGGAGCTGTTCACCCTGTGCGTGATCGCTGCTGCGGTCGGCATCGCATTCGGATCGTCCGAGCTCTTCGGGGTGTCCTTCGCCCTGGGGGCGTTCCTCGCCGGCATGGTGCTCCGGGAATCGGCTCTGAGCCATCGCGCCGCCCAGGAGTCGCTGCCGCTCCGGGACGCCTTCTCAGTGCTGTTCTTCGTTTCGGTGGGTATGCTGTTCGATCCGGCGATGCTGGTGGAGGAGCCGGGCCGGGTCCTGGTGGTCCTCGCGATCGTCGTGCTGGGCACTCCCCTGGCGGCCTTCGGGCTGGTGCTCGCCATGCGCTACCCGCTGAACTCCGCCCTCACCCTTTCGGCCAGCCTGGCCCAGATCGGCGAATTCTCCTTCATTCTGTCGAGTCTCGGCGTCACCCTGGGCCTGCTGCCGGTCGAGGGGCAGAGCCTCATCCTGGCCGCGTCGCTGCTCTCGATCGCGATCAACCCGCTGGTCTTCAACGCCATCGAACCAGTGCAGTCGTGGATCCGGTCGCGGTCGGCTCTGGCCCGCACCATGGAGCGACGGGACGATCCCCTGGCCGAGCTCCCCGCTACGGTGGACGCCAGCGTGCTCACCGGGCACGTGCTGCTGGTGGGCTTCGGAAGGGTGGGAAAGCGGATCGGCGAGGCACTCCAGGCCCGCGGGGTCCCCATGGTGGTGGTGGAGCAGAACCGCGACGCGGTCGAAGACCTGAGGGAGAAGCACGTCCACGCCGTGTCGGGCAACGCCGCCGACGCGGAGGTCCTGATCCAGGGGCACGTGGCCCGGGCCGGGATCCTGGTGATCGCGGTGCCGGACTCGTTTCAGGCCCGCAAGATGATCAGCATCGCCCGCACTCTCAATCCGGGCATTCTGTCGGTGGTGCGGGTGCACACCGACGAAGAGGCCGATCTGCTCCGCGCCGAGGGCGCCTCGGTGGTCTTCATGGGCGAGAACGAGCTGGCACTTGGCATGACCCATTACCTGTTCGACAAACTCGGTATCGCGGATAGCGGGTAGCGGATAGCGGTGGTCAAGAGCGAAGCGGCTGTTCCTCCTCGCTCTTCGCTCTTCGCTACTCCCCAGCAAGGGCCCTTGCCAGATAACGCCCCGTATGTGATGCCGGGCACGCCGCGACTTGCTCGGGCGTACCCTGGACCACAACCCTCCCGCCCTGGTCGCCCGCCTCCGGCCCCAGATCGATGACCCAGTCGGCCCGCTTGATCACATCGGTGTGATGCTCGATGACCACGACGGTGTGCCCCGCGTCCACCAGCCGGTCCAGCACCTGAATCAGCACCCGAACGTCGTCGAGGTGGAGCCCGGTGGTCGGCTCGTCCAGCAGGTAGAGCTTGCGGCCCTCCCGTTTGCCGGCCCGGGCCAGCTCGCGGGCGATCTTGAGTCGCTGGGCCTCGCCGCCCGAGAGGGTGGTGGCCGGCTGGCCCAGCCGCAGGTAGCCCAGTCCCACCTGCTGGAGCTGCCAGAGCGCGGCGCCCAGCCGGGGCTGGTGATGGAATCGGGTGATCGCCTCGTCCACGGTCCATTGCAGGATGTCGTGGATGGATTTCCCCTGAATCCGGACCTCGAGCACCTCGCGGCGGAACCGGCTCCCGCCGCAGGCCTCGCAGGGCACGAAGACGTCGGCCATGAACACCATTTCGACCAGCACCGCGCCGGCTCCTTCGCATTCCGGACAGCGGCCGCCTTCGAGGTTGAACGAGAAGGTGGCCGCGCTGTAGCGCCGCTGCCGGGACAGCGGCTGGGAGGCGAACAGCTCGCGGATCTCGTCGAACGCCTTGATGTAGGTCACCGGGTTGGACCGGGGTGACCGGCCGATCGGCGACTGGTCCACCAGGACGACATCGGTGAGGTGTTCCCATCCGGTGAGCCCGGCGACCTCGCCGACCGGCTCGCCCAGATGGGATTTGGCGGAGTGCTCGCCGTGCAGCCGGGCCTCGAGCTGGCGGTAGAGCACATCGTGCACCAGGGTGCTCTTGCCGCTGCCCGATACCCCGGTCACCGCGGTCAGCGTGCCCAGGGGAATATCGGCGTCCACCCGGTGGAGATTGTGGAGCTGGGCGCCCCGGATCCGGATCCGGAGCGGGCCGGCGGGACGCCGTGCGCTGGGCACCCCGATCCGCTTCCGTCCGGCGAGGTAATCACCGGTCAGGGTCCGGTCGGCGCCTGCCACCGGACCGGCGTAGACCACCCGGCCGCCCAGCTCCCCGCTGCCTTCGCCCAGCTCCAGCATGAAGTCGGCTTGCCGGATGGCCTCGAGGTCGTGTTCCACCACCAGCACCGAGTTGCCGCCGTCCGTGAGCCGGCGGAGCAGCGCGAGCAGGCGGTCGGTATCGCGGGGATGGAGACCCACGCTGGGTTCGTCCAGCACGTAGAGCGCATCCACCAGCCGGGCCCCGAGCGCGTTGGCCAGCGCGATCCGCTGGGCCTCACCGCCGGACAAGGTGCGGGACTGCCGGTCGAGGGTCAGATAGCCGAGCCCCACGTCGAGCAGGAAGTCCACCCGGGCCAGCAACTCGTCGAGAATGGACGACGCGATCTCCCGGGCGGCCCCGGTCCAGGGAATCTCCCGGAGCCAGCGGGCCAGCGCGTCGAGCGGCAGAGTGGCCACCTCGGCGATAGTCCGGTCGGCGACCCGTACCGACAGGGCATGCTCGTTGAGCCGGGAGCCGCCGCAGGCGGGACAGGTCTTGGCGAGCTGGTACTGGCGGAGGAAGACCCTGATGTACT
>Ga0209486_10000472_pt1 | contig 18007 bp, 14 predicted proteins | sample NCCompost_FD_187518 | JGI IMG/M metagenome (GOLD analysis project Ga0209486, IMG submission 187518) | Agricultural soil microbial communities from Utah to study Nitrogen management - NC Compost (SPAdes) (version 2) | ecosystem: Environmental > Terrestrial > Soil > Agricultural land | place...
TCCGCCTGAAGGCGGACACTACGTGGTCAAGGCGGACACTACGTGGTCAAGGCGGACACTGCGGTGTGGTAGCTTCTCACGGTGAACGTTCGAATGGTTCGGGGTGCCCGGGTTTCCGGGTTCTCGAAAACGTATGCGGCGAGGTAAATAGAGGCATGAGCCGCATCACACTGCGGGTCAACGGCACGTCGCAGACCGTTGACGTTGACCCGGCCACACCGCTTCTGTACGTCCTGAGCGATGACTTGCAGTTGAACGGGCCCAAGTTCGGATGCGGCCTTGGCCAGTGCGGCTGCTGCACGGTACTCGTCAAGGGCCAGCCTGTTCGGTCCTGTATCACGCCGGTGTCAATGGTCGCTGACGGCGAGGTGACGACGCTCGAAGGTTTGGGCAGCGTGGAGAAGCCGCACCCGATTCAGCAGGCGTTCATCGACGAGCAGGCCGCCCAGTGCGGGTTCTGCCTGAGCGGTGTGGTCCTCACTGCGAAGGCCCATCTCGACCGGAATCCGAAGGCGAATGAAGCGGACCTGCGCAAAGCGATGTCCGGCGTGCTCTGTCGATGCGGCGCCAATACCCGGATGCTGAAGGCGATCATGCGCTACGCCCGGGGGGTGAAGGCATGAACCGGCGCCGCTTCATCGTCCAGTCGGGCGCGCTCGTCGTCAGCTTCGGCGCGGCACGGCTGGCGGAAGATCTTGGCCTCGAAACCGCCGCTGCTGCACAGGGGCTGAATGGTCCCGGCAGCCGGCAGCTGGACGGCTGGATCGCGGTCAAGGCCGACGGCAGCATCGCCGCATTTACGGGAAAGTGCGAGCTTGGCCATGGCCTGTACACGGCGCAGACACAGCTCATTGCCGAGGAGCTGTGCGTTCCCGTCAGCCGCGTCACGCTGGTGCAGTGCGATACGGCGGTGACACCGGATCAGGGCACGACGTCCGGGGCGCAGTCACACCCGGCAAACTTCAACACCAGCAACCTGGCGCTGGCCGGCGCCACGGCGCGCGAAGCGCTGGTCGCGATGGCATCTGAGCGCCTCGGCGTGCCGGCGGGACAGCTCGTCGTCAGAGACGGGATCGTCAGCGCTGCCAGCGATTCCACGAAGCGTGTCAGTTATGCGCAGTTGATAGGCGGCCGTACGTTCAACCTGACGCTGAACCCGAACGCGAAGCGGAAGCCGGCGTCAGACTGGACCGTCCTCGGAACGCCCGTCCCGCGCGTCGAGATTCCGGCGATGGTGACCGGGCGGTTCGAGTTCGTGCACAACGTCCGAGTGCCCGGGATGCTCCATGGTCGCGTAGTACGTCCGCCGTCGACCGGTGCCACGGTCGCTGCGGTTGACCGTCGCTCGGTCGAGGCCATGCCCGGCGTCGTCCGCCTCGTCATCAGGAACAACTTCATCGGCGTGGTAGCGGAGAAGCCCTGGCAGGCCATTCAGGCCGCGGCTGCCTTGAAGGTGACGTGGAGCCCTGGCGCGGCGCTGACGCCACAACGTGATTTCCACGCACGTCTGCGGAGTCAGACTGCGACGCGCGATACACGCATGGTGGACTCCGGCGATGTCGATGCCGTGCTGTCCAGAGGCGGCAGGGTCATCCGCGCGACATACCTGTATCCGTACCAAATGCATGGTTCCGTCGGCACAGCCTGCGCCGTGGCCGACGTGCAGGGCAACAAGGCGACGATTTGGGCTGCCTCGCAGGCGGTCTGGCCACTGAGGAGCTCGGCGGCTCTGGTGCTTGGCCTGCAGCCGGAGAACATCCGCGTCGTCTTCAAGCAGGGGCCGGGCTGCTACGGCATTAATGGGGCTGATACCGTCGCTTACGACGCGGCAATCCTGTCGCAGGCCGTCGGCATGCCAGTACGCGTGCAGTTGTCGCGCGCCGACGAAATGGCGTGGGAGAACTACGGCGTCGCGTATGTCAGCGAAGAGCGCGCGGCCGTCGATCCCAACGGCACGATCGCTGCCTGGGACTACGAGGCATGGACGCCGACCCGCGGCGGGCGGCCCGGGGCCGGAACTCCCGGCAACCAGGTCACCGGCTCGCTGGCCGGATTCGAACCAGCGGCGTTTCAGCCGAGAAGCCCGGCGCCTGCGCCAACCGCATTCGCCAACAACAACAACTCGGTGCCGAGCTATGTGACCGGCTCTGTCAACGGACGCGCAGGAGGTACCGGGCGCATCGCCGCTCAGCGTGTGGTCATCCATAACGTGCGGTCGCCGTTCTTTACCGGTCCGCTGCGTTCGCCGGATCGTCTGCAGAATACGTTCGCGCACGAGTCGTTCATCGACGAGATCGCCGCCACCCTGCGCGTTGATCCGGTCGAGTACCGGTTGAAACATCTCAGCGATCCGCGACTGATTGCGGTGGTCAACGCCGCCGCGAAGGCGGGGAACTGGCAAGCCCGTCCGTCTCCGCGCCCATCGGCCCGCCGCACCGGAGTCGCGAACGGCCGCGGGATCTCCTGCGTGCTCTACGAAGGCGATAACGGTTATTGCGCAATGGTGGCCGAGGTCGATGTGAATCAGGACACCGGCGCTGTGATCGTGCGGCGGCTGGTGATCGCCAACGATTCGGGTCCGATCTCGAATCCCGACGGATTGCGCAACCAGCTGGAAGGCGGAGCCATTCAAGGCATCAGCCGGGCGCTGCTCGAGGAGGTGACCTGGGACGAAAGCCGGGTCACCTCGGTCGACTGGAGAACGTACCGGCCGCTCTATCTCAGCGACGAGATGCCGGCGATTGAAACGGTCCTCGTCAACCGCCCGGACATGCCGGCGGCCGGGGCAGGCGAAACGGCCGTGACGGTCGTGGCCGGGGCCATCGGGAACGCAGTTTTTGACGCCACCGGTGCCCGGCTTCGGCAGGTACCGTTCACGCCGGAACGCGTGAAGACTGCGATAGCGGCAAAGTAGCGCTACTTGGCGTTAACGATTCTCAGCTCTGCGCGCTTCGCGGATCACCTCACACCGCCGGGCCATCCCGAGCGGGTCGAGCGCCACGCCGTCATGCAGGTGGTAGCCGCTGAATTTGGCAAACGTGGCGGGTCGGTCCTCGAACCGCGTCCCGCGAGCCGCGAGGAACTGGCCCGCGTTCACGACGACAGCTACATCGCCTTCATTCGCGAAACGGCCGGCCGGGCAATCGCGCTCGATCCGGATACCTACACCTCGCCAGAAACATACGACGTCGCCTGCCTCGCTGCCGGCGCTGCCGTCCTGGCTGTCGACCATGCGCTGGACGGCGCCGCCGGCACGCGCGCGCTGGTACTGGTCAGGCCGCCCGGCCACCATGCGGAGCGAAACCGGGCGATGGGGTTCTGCTTCTTCAATAACATCGCCGTGGCCGCTGCCCATGCGCGGGCGCGCGGCCTGTCGCGGGTGGCGATCGTCGACTACGACGTGCACCATGGCAACGGCACGCAGTCGAGTTTCTACAGCGATCCGTCGGTGCTGTTCGTGTCGTCGCACCAGTATCCGTACTACCCGGGTACAGGCGCCGCCGGCGAAGTCGGCTCCGGGGCTGGCGCCGGTTTTACAGTGAACCTTCCGCTGGCTGCTGGCGCGACCGACGCGGATTACGAGCGCGTCTACGACGCGGTCGCCTGGCCGATCCTCCAGGCCTTCAAGCCGCAGCTGATCCTGATCTCGGCGGGGTTCGATGCCTATAAGGACGACCCGCTGGCCGGAATGCGTCTCGAAGCCGAGTGTTTCGGCGGTCTGACGGCGCGAATCGCGACCATTGCCAACGAGTGCTGCGAGGGCAGGATCGTCGCCGTGACCGAAGGCGGGTATCACCTCAAGGGAATCGCGGACTCGCTGCGCTCGGTCATCGCCGCACTCCAGGGTGATCGAGGCCCGTCGGCACCACCGCCGTCCGGCGCGCCTCGCGGAGACGCGGCGATCGCGGCCGTAAAACCGCACTTGACGAAGTACTGGCCTTTATAATTGAAAGGCCGCAGGATTCAGGCCTCGGGCCTCAGTCCGCTCTGAGGCCTGCGGCCTGAGCCCCGGGGCCTTCCGATGCCTGATTACAAACCCCAAGAACTGGACAAGAAGTGGCAGCACCGCTGGACACATTCGCGCGTTTTTGAAGTCGAGGCCGACTCGACGCGGCCGAAGTTCTATTGCCTCGAGATGTTCGCCTACCCCTCGGGGCATGCGCACATGGGGCATGTGCGTAACTACAGCATCGGCGACGTCATCGCGCGAACGAAGCGGATGCGCGGCTACAACGTGCTGCATCCGTTCGGATGGGATGCCTTCGGCCTGCCGGCGGAGAACGCGGCGATCAAGAACGGCATCCATCCCGAAGAGTCGACGCGGGCGAACATCGCGCATATGAAGGGACAGCTGCAGCGGCTGGGCGTCAGCTATGCCTGGGAACGCGAGCTGGCCACGTGCGACGCCGAGTATTACAAGTGGAACCAGTGGCTGTTCATCCGCATGTTCGAACGCGGGCTGGCCTATCGACGGCGCTCGTCGGTGAACTGGTGCCCGAGCTGCAAGACCGTCCTTGCCAACGAGCAGGTCGTTGACGGCGGCTGCTGGCGCTGCGGAACGCCTGTCGAGACACGCGATCTCGAGCAATGGTTCTTCCGCATCACCGCCTACGCGGACGAACTGCTCAACGAGACGGCGGAGCTGACGGAGTGGCCCGAACAGGTTCTGACCATGCAGCGGAACTGGATCGGACGCTCGGAAGGCGCCCGCGTCAGCTTCGCGGTCGATGGCGATTCGAACACGCGCATCGAGGTCTTTACCACGCGGATCGACACGATTTTCGGAGCGACGTTCGTGCTGCTCGGCCCCGAACATCCGCTCGTGTCCCAGTTCGCGGAGCGTTCCTCCGATCCGGGCGCGTTTCGCAAGAAAGTCCAGGCGTTTCGCACGCAGGATCGTGCCGCGCGCATCAGTGGAGAGATCGAAAAGGACGGTTTCGATACGGGCGTTCGCGCCGTCAATCCGTTCACGAATGAGGCGGTGCCTGTGTGGGTCGCGAATTTCGTCCTGGGTGACTACGGCACGGGTGCGGTGATGGCCGTTCCCGCACATGACCAGCGCGACTTCGAGTTTGCGCGCAAGTTCAGCCTGCCGATTCGCGTCGTCGTCACCGCGGATGGAAAGTCTCATTCAAGCGACACGTTGACGGAGGCGGCGGACGCGTATGGCGTGCTCGTGGACTCCGGAGAGTTCAGCGGGCTCGCCTCCGAGGACGCGCAGCAGAAGATGACTGCGCTCGCGAGACAACGCGGCATCGGTGAGGCGACCGTCCAATATCGGCTGAAGGATTGGGGAATCTCGCGTCAGCGGTACTGGGGGACGCCGATTCCGATGATTTATTGCGAGAAGGATGGCATCGTCCCCGTTCCGGACGATCAGCTTCCCGTCGTTCTGCCGAAAGTCACGGAGTTCAGCGGGCGCGGCGATTCACCGCTCGCTCACGTTCCCGGGTTCGTCAACGTCAAGTGCCCGAAGTGCGGTGAGCCGGCCCGGCGTGAGACGGACACGATGGATACCTTCGTCGATTCGTCCTGGTACTTCTACCGGTTTGCGGATCCACGGAACGAGGGCAAGCCGGTCGATCCGTCGAAGGTGAAATACTGGCTGCCCGTCGATTTCTACGTGGGCGGCATCGAGCACGCCATTCTGCACCTGATCTACTCGCGTTTCTTTGCGCGCGTGTTCCGCGATCTCGGCCTCGTCGATCACAGCGAACCGTTCACGCACCTGCTCACGCAGGGGATGGTGCTGAAGGACGGTGCCGTGATGTCGAAGTCGAAGGGGAATGTCGTCGATCCGGACGCGATGATGCAGAAGTACGGCGCCGACGCGCTGCGGTTGTACGTCATGTTCGTCGCCCCGCCCGAGAAAGAGATCGAGTGGACGGACGCGGGGATCGAGGGGAGTTTCCGCTTTCTCGCTCGCGTGTGGCGGCTGGTCGATCACTGGAACGAGACCATCGCCGGCGAGGGTATCGACAGCCCGGATGCGTGCGACTCGCTGAACGCGGCCGAGAAGGCGCTCCGGCGAAAGACCCACGACACGATTCGACGGGTCACGGCGGACATCGAGCAGCGCCAGCAGCTGAACACCGCGGTCTCGGCGATGATGGAGCTCGTCAACGAGCTGTATGCGTTCAGCGAGAAGACCGTCACCGGCGGGCCGGCGCGGCGGGTTGACGAAGACGTCGAGCACGCGGGCGAGGTCGAACGCAAAGAGACGATCTGCGTCGTGCGTGAGGCCATTGAGGCGTTGCTCCGGATGCTGGCCCCCTTTGCGCCGCATACTGCAGAAGAATTGTGGGAGATGCTCGGATACGACTCCGGGCTGACAACCGCGTCCTGGCCGGAATTCAACGCCGACGTCGCGCGGGCCGACGAGATCGTCATACCGGTGCAGGTCAACGGAAAAGTCCGCGGCCGGCTTACGGTGGCGGCCGATATCGCCGACGATGAGTTGCAACGAGTCGCCCTTGCGGACCCGGGTGTTCAGGCACACATCGCCGGCAAGGCCGTGAAGAAGGTGGTCGTGGCCAAGGGGCGGCTGGTATCGGTGGTGGTGGAGTAGTGAAACAGCTATCTGCTCTGGCGCTCGTCGTCGTTCTGGCAACGATGACCTACGGCTGCGGCTATGCGCTGGCGGGCCGTGGTTCGTTCCTGCCGGCTGACATCCGCGTTGTCGGGATCCCGTTGCTCGAAAACCGCACGCCGATACAGCGCATCGATCAGGCGATCACCGAAAAGATTCGCACGGAATTTCTCGGGCGCGGGAAATATGAGATCCGCCCGGCGCCCGGGGGCGCCCAGGCCGTGTTGTCCGGTGCGATTATCAGCTTCGTCAGCCAGCCGGTCGGGCTGGACCAGCAGCTGGCCTCGGCATCACGTTATCGATTCACCGTGACGATGCGCGTGCAGTTCACCGATTCGCGAAACGGCGAGGTGCTCTGGTCGAACGATGCACTGACGTTCAGTGAGGAGTACGACGTGAGAACCCGCGGCGGCACGCAGCTCGAAAGCGCCGTGCTGCTCGAGCAGGAAGGGCCGGCGGTCGATCGCCTGGCCACGGATCTGGCGCGGTACGTCGTGTCCGCCATCCTCGAGGCTTTCTAATCTGCCTGTCGTAACCGCCGCGGCGCTGCGCAAGGACATCGCTTCCGGCGAGACGGCGCCGCTCTATCTGCTGATTGGGGCCGACGAAATCGAGAAGGCGGAGATCGCTGCGCAGTTTCAGGAGTTGGTCGACGAAGGGCTGCGTGTGTTCAACGTCGATGGGTTCTACGGCGCGAATGTCACGGCGGCGCAGGTCATCGACGCCGCCAACACGCACCCGATGATGGTGCCCCGCCGTGTGGTCGTCGTGCTCGAGGCCGAAAAACTGCTGATCCCGAAGCGCGAGAGCAAGGCTGTGGACGAAGACCAGGAGCGCTTGTCGGCGTTCATCAAGTCACCAGCACCCCATTCGACGGTCGTGTTCGTCTGCGGCGCTCTGGATCGGCGCCGCAACATCGTCAAGCTTCTGCTCAAGGAAGCGCACGTTGTGGACTGCGGGACGATCGAGGATGGCGCGGACGCGGAACGGTGGGTGAAGGCCCGCGCCGCGCGCGAGCGCGTGACCTTCGAGGCGGCGGCGGTGCGGGCTCTGATCGAACGCGCAGGGCTCGACATCGTCCGGCTGAGAGCCGCGTTCGATCGAGTGGTTCTCTACGCGCTCGGCCAGGCCACTATCACCGTCGCGGACGTTCGCGAGTCGGTCCCGCCTGGTCCGGAAACGGCGGCCGACTTCGGTATTGCGAACGCGATCCGTGACAACGATGCGGCCGTGGCGCTCACGCAGCTCGCGGCGGCGCTTGATAGCGGGGCAGTGCCGGTGATGGTGCTCGGGCAGCTTCGTGTGGCGGCTGAACGGCTGCCGAAGCCACGCGTGCGCGCGGCCGTTGACGCGCTGTTCCGCACGGACCTCGCCCTGAAGTCGTCGGGCGGTGATCCGAGGATTCTGCTGGAACGGCTGGTCGTGGAGCTGTGTGCCGAGGCACCTCGCAGGGTGCCCTACGCCGGGCGCTGAGATAAGTTGTAAGCGTGGGGCGCCCCTTGAGGGGTGCCCGTTCTACGCCGATTTCGCCAACCGCGCCGTGAGGCGCGACTTGTAGCGTCCGGCAGTGTTGCGGTGGATGATGCCCTTCGTCGCCATTTTGTCGACGATCGAGACCGTCGCGCTCAGCGCTTTCCTCGCGCCGTCCACGTCGTTGGAATCGAGCGACGCGCGGATCGCCTTCAGCGCGGAGCGGAGGCGCGATCGCAGCTCCCGGTTGTGCTCCCGGCGCTTGATGTTCTGGCGGTTTGCCTTCAGGGCGGATTTCGTACGCTTGGCCACGTTTACTGGCGTCCTCTCTGTCTGGTGATCAGCTGACCTGACAAAACGTCAATTCTATCAGTTCTCGCTGGGCTGGTGGACGTCCATCACGACGTTCCACTGGCCATTTCGCTCGCGCTGCCAGACGCGCACGTAAAAACCCCGCTGCGCCGGCTTCTGTGCCGGACCGACGGTGTACCCGCCCCACGTGTAGCCGAGGTCGCCGGATCGCGCCGCCTCCGCGAAGCGCGAATCAATCGTCGAATAGGGTTTCTGGGTGGCCAGCCACTGCAGGGCGGCGCGGTCGCCGACGACCGGCGCCATGTTCTGCCGCAGGAAGCGGACGCCGGCCGCGAGCCGGCCGCGGTATCCCTGGGCCTGGTTGACGCGGAGCCCGCTGTTCAGCACGCCGTCCGCCGCAGACAGCGGTGGCGTCGTGTCGTCGTAATCGCCGCTGAAGCGGTTCGCGACCGGCGCACGCGTGAAACCTGCCGCAAACGGCACGGCGGCTGGCGTGTTGACGCCGAAGTCCATCACCACCTTGAACCCGCCGTCGCGCTGACGCTTCCAGATCGAGGCATACGTCGAATGCCGCGGGCGCCCGTTATCGCGCGACTTCCGCACATTGCGAACCGGGCCGGTCAGGTAACCGAGCTCGCCGCTCGCAGCGACGTCGCCGTAGCGCGGTTCCCAGATGAGCTGCAGGTCCGCGGGCGGATCCGGGTTCTTCCGGATTTGATCTTTAGCCAGGCCCGCGCCGCCCTCAAAGCCGACGGCGTCGTCGGCGAAGAATTCCAGGAACGCCTGCTTCCATCCGACGACCAGCGCGCGAGCGGCAAACGCGCGCTCGGCATCGATCATCTGTGTCAGCGCTTCGGGCAGGCGGCGCTGAGCCTGTGCCGTCAGCACCGCCGCGGCCAGAAGCACAAGTGCCGGGACGGTGAGAAGTCGGAATCGCCAGGACACGGCCAGATCGTAACCGGGATCGGGGATTGGGGATTGGCGATTGGGGATAGGGGATCAGGGATCAGTTGAGGACTTCGTACGGTCCTCGGCGCGGCGGGTCCTGCGTGAACTTCGGAACGATGCGGTCCTCGATGATTTCGAACCATTTGTAGAGGACCGTTCGCTTGGGTGCGTTCGTGGTGGCGCCGGCCTTCGATCCGACCTTCCGGACGTAATCCTTCGTCTCCCGGTACGGCGGAACGCCGTCATATCTGTCGACTGCGCCTGGCCCTGCGTTATACGCGGCGAGCGCAAGCTGTTCGCTGCCGTACTTGTTGAGCAGCTGGCGCAGATAGGCGGTGCCGCCGCGGATGTTTTCCTCCGGATCGTAGGCGTTGACGACTCCGAGCGAGCGCGCGGTGTCGGGCATCAGCTGCATGAGGCCCATTGCTCCCTTCGGCGACGTTGCGCGCGGATCGAAGCCGGATTCGACCTGAATGACGGCGCGGACGAGCTCTGGCCGCAGCGAGTGCTTCTGCGAGTGTTCCTGCACCAGCTCCTCGAACAGCTCGGCGTTGCGCGGCAACCCTTCGGTTGTCGTGCGATACGCCGGCGCGCCGGGAACGTGGAAAACCTGAGTGGGACGATCGAGACGCCGGCTGGAAAGCACTGTCGTGCCGTTCGCGTCACGGGCGATGAAAATCTGTGCAGCTGACGCCGAGGGAAAGAGCGTGATGGCGAGGCCGGCGGCCAAGAGGGATCGGAAGAGGAATGCCATTCCGTGCGAATTGGAGCCGCGGGGCGCACGTCAAGCGTGTGCTCGCGAAAGCTCTGCACGGAGTTATCGGTATCTGGATGAGGCGTCCGTAGTGTCCAGATTATGCTGGACACTACGGTCGGATCCGCCTCCTAGCGGCAGGCGGGATGCTGACAGTCGCACCGGAGCTCGATCTTGTCTCCGGCCTGTTTGCAGTGCTCGCTGCAGTACTTCCCGTGCGGTCCGTGTGGTTCGACGATGCACTCACAGGAGGGGTGCGCACACTTCGCTGCTGATGCGGCCATTGGATAATCCTTCCCGCATGTCCGCCTCGGCGTGATCGCGTTGGCGGGACGAGTCCCCGTAGGCGCAATCTACGCTTCTGCGGCGGCACGCACAAGCCCGGCCGCAATGAGCGTCGAATGGTGTACAACTCCAGCTCAACAAGGACATCAATGGGAACGTGGAAACAATGGCTGCGCCAGCCGCAGCGCGTCTGGCTTCGCCGCGCGGCCTTTCAGATTCACCTCTGGGTCGGCCTTTTCATCGGCCTGTATGTCGTCGTGTTGAGCCTGACGGGCAGCTTGCTCGTTTACCGGAATGAGCTGGACCGGTATCTGGCGACGCCGCACGCCACCTTCGACGAGAAGGCGCGGGCGATGAACGGCGACGAATTGCGATCGGCAGCGCAAAAGGCGTATCCCGGCTGGCAGGTCACCGACGTCGCCGAAGGCCGAACGGTGCGTCGGCCGCCGCGTGCCGGAGGGCCTGGTGGCGGCCCCGGAGGGCGCGGCCGCGGCAATCGCCTCCCGGATCCGACCGCGACGATCACGCTCCAGCGGGACGGCGAGAAGAAGGAGCGTCTGTTCAATCCGTACAACGGTCAGGATCTCGGCGACAACACGACGCGCGGGCAGTTCTTCATCATGTGGACGGTACGTCTCCACGACGAGCTCCTGATGGATCGGCCGGACGGTCCGTGGTGGAACGGGCTCCTCAGCCTCGTGTTCACCGCGCTCGTTTTGACCGGCGCGGTCGTCTGGTGGCCGGGCGTCAGCCGCTGGAAGCGCAGCCTCGGCATCAAGTGGAGCGCCGGCTGGCGGCGCGTGAACTGGGATCTGCACAGCGCGCTCGGGTTCTGGCTGTTCCTCTTCATGCTGATGTGGGGCGTTTCCGGCTGGTACCTCGGCATGCCGGAGCCATTGACGAACTTGGTGGAGCGGTATTCCGATCCGAATGGCGTGTACGGCGAGCGGCCCGGAGACGTCGCGCTGATGTGGCTGTCGCGCCTGCACTTCGGCCGCTGGCGTGATCCCGGCTGGGGACCATGGCTGAAAGCGGCCTGGGCGGCGGTCGGGCTCGTGCCGGCGATCATGCTGGTGACGGGCGTCGTCATGTGGTGGAACAGAAAAGTTCGCCACCGCGCCGCGCGAAATGCGCCCGAAGTTGAATTTGTAGCCTGACGTCGGTGCGGCAGCGCGGGACCGTAGGTCGCTCCGCAAAACCGACTTGATCCACGCACCTCAGCGTTCACCGGCGGCGGTATCGCTCGATGGCAACCGCAATCCGGGAACTTCGATCGTGAATGAGCGTGTCGGGTCCAAGCGCCTGCTCGAACATTGTGTACAGCGTCGGACCGGACGGAAAAGACGACGGCGGGAGTCTGCTGCGGCGGCCCGACTCCACGCACAGAGGCCCCGGCACGATGTTCCCTCCAAGTGCCGATAGCGGGATTCGCGTTTTGATTCGGAAATAGAACGTTTGAGTTGACGTGCGTTCTTTCCTGCGGGTGGCGCCGGGAGGGGCCTCCCCGCCCGCCGCGCAGGCGCTACTTCCGTGACAGATGCATTTGGCGCCGAGGACGGGTGGGGAGACCCGGCGACAGGACCCCGGCCGCGTCAACTCAAAACGATAAGGGGAAGTGAGGCACCCCTGAAGGGGTGCCCTACGAAGGGTGCCCTACGAGTAGGAAAACTACGAGGAGGAAATTATCTTTTCGATGAGCGTGCGACTCGCGGCGAGCAGATCCTTGATCTTCGTCGCATCCTTGCCGCCCGCTTCCGCGAAGTCGGGCCTGCCGCCACCGCCGCCGCCCACAATCGGCGCCAACTGTTTGACCACCTGACCGGCAGGAATCCTTTTCGTCAGGTCCGGCGTGACGCCGACGACGATGGAGACCTTGCCGTCGGCGGGTGAGGCGAGCACCACAACGCCGCTTTTGATTCTGTCGCGCTGCTTGTCGACGAGCGCGCGCAGGCCGTCCTTATCGAGGCCCGCGACCTCCCTGGCGACGAGTTTGATCCCGGCCACATCGACCACATCGTCCTCGGTGCCGCCGTCCGCGCCGGCCATTGCCGCCTTCATCCGCGCCTGCTGCACCTCGCGCGACAGCCGTTTGTTCTCCTCGACCAGGGCCGTGATCCTGCCGGTGATTTCACCGGGCCTGGCAGTGAGGGCTGCCGCGACGCCGGCGAGCTCGTCGCGGTCGCGCTGATACGCCTTCACCGCCTCGAGCCCGCAAATGGCCTCGACCCGGCGGACTCCGGCAGCGACGCCGCTTTCCGAGATGACGGCGAACATGCCGATGTCGCCGGTGGCACGTACGTGCGTGCCGCCGCACAGCTCGACGCTGAAGCCCGGCACCGAGACCACGCGTACTCGATCGCCGTACTTTTCACCGAAGAGCGCCATCGCCCCCGCCGCGATGGCTTCGTCGGTCTTCTTGACCTCGGTCTGAACCGGCGTGTTGCGCAGCACGTGCTCGTTGACGATGCGTTCGATGTCGAGAACCTGTTCGCGGGTCAGCGCCGCGAAGTGAACGAAGTCGAAGCGCAGCCGGTCTGGGGCCACGAGGGAACCTGCCTGCTTGACGTGGCCGCCGAGGACCTGACGGAGCGCCGCATGCAGCAGGTGCGTCGCCGTATGGTGACGGCGCGTCGCGTCGCGGGTCTCTTCCGCGACCTCGGCGGTCACCAGGTCGCGCGTGTTGAGCACACCCGCAACGACATGCACGGCGTGCAGTCGTGGCCAGCCGCCGACGCGCAGAACGCCCGTGACGCGCGCTTCGCCCCGAGGCGCGCGGATTGTCCCGATGTCGGAGACCTGCCCACCGGCCTCGAGATAAAACGGTGTCTCGGCCAGCGCGACGAAGCCGTGCTCGCCGGCGGCGAGGCCGTCCGCCGACCGCCGCCGCTCATCGAAGATCGCCAGCGCCTGCGTGTTCAGCGCGGTGTGCTCGTAACCGCGGAAGCCCTGGTCGCCGGCGTTCTCGAGCGATTGCTTCAGGTCGTCCGGAGCGTCCCAGGGCGCATCCTGCCCACCGCCGGCCTTGAACGTGCTTTTCGCGCGTGCTTTTTCGCGCTGGCCTTCCATCGCCCGGTCGAATCCTTCGCGATCCAGCGTCAGGCGGCGCGAATCGATCATGTCTTCGATGAAATCCTGCGGGATGCCATGCGTGTCATAGAGCCGGAAGGCCTCGTCGCCGGATACGACACCACCTGCGGATGCCGCACGATCGAGCGCCTGCTCCAGCCGCGGCAACCCGTTGGTGAGCACCGCGTCGAAGCGCTCCTCTTCGGCGCGAATCAGCTGCGTGATGGACGCGCGGCCGGCCAGAAGTTCCGGGTACGCGTCTCCGAACTGCGAGACGACGGTGTCAACGAGCGAGTGCAGAAACGGCTGCCTGAGGCCGAGCTTTTTCCCGTGCCGCATCGCGCGGCGCATGATCTTCCGCAGGACGTAGCCGCGCGACTCGTTGGACGGCACCACGCCGTCGGCGATGAGAAACGTCATCGCGCGCATGTGGTCGGCCACGACGCGCATGGACGTGTCCGCCGGCTCAGTGGTGCCCCGGTGCGTTGTCCCCGCCAGCCGGCCGATTGCGTCGAGCAGCGGAGTGAACGCGTCCGTGTCGTACGTGGACACCTTCCCCTGGAGCACCGCGGTCACACGCTCCAGGCCCATCCCGGTGTCGATGGACGGCGCCGGCAACGGCTTCAGCTCGCCCCCGGGCTGGCGGTCGAACTCCATGAACACGTTGTTCCAGATCTCGACGTAGCGATCGCAGTCGCACTCGAGACCGCGGCAGGCGCGGCCGGCGGCTTCTTCGGGGCACGCCAGGTTGTTGCCACGGAAGTAATAGATTTCCGAACAGCGGCCGCAGGGACCCGTGTCGCCCATCTGCCAGAAGTTGTCCGCCGAGCCGAGCTCGCCGATGCGCTCGGCCGGCAGAAACTTTCGCCACACCTCGTACGCGTCATCGTCGCGCGGCACGCCGGACTCGCCGCGGAAGATTGTCGGAAACAGCCGCTCGGGCGGCAGCTTCCATTCGTCGGTGAGCAGCGCCCACGCAAACGGGATCGCCTCGCGCTTGAAATAGTCGCCAAACGAGAAATTGCCGAGCATCTCGAAGAACGTGTGATGCCGGAACGATGGACCGACGTTCTCGAGGTCGTTGTGCTTGCCGCTGACGCGCATGCACTTCTGCGCCGTCGCCGCACGCGTGTAGTCGCGCGTTTCCCGGCCGAGGAAGACGTCCTTGAACTGGTTCATCCCGGCGTTGGTGAAGAGCAGCGTCGGGTCGTCGTGCGGCACGAGCGGGGAGCTGGCGACGACGCGATGTCCCTGCCGCTCGAAGTACCTAAGGAAGGATGCGCGGATTTCCTTTGAAGTCACTGGCTACATTTTATCGTGGCTAATCTTTGTGATCTTTGTGGCGGCGCAGGAGCGCCAGGACGCGATCGGACTCGAATCCCTGTCCGATCAGGTAGCGATAGAGCCGTTGAAACTCGCGGTCGCCGGCGATCTGTTCGTGGCCGCGCAGCCGCTTCTGCAGCGCGGCTTCCATCAGCGCGTCCGCATCCACGGTCTGAAAGATTTCCTGTGTCGCCCGCTGAGCCACATCCGGGGCGATTCCGGCGGATTCGATCCGGCGCTTGACCCGCAGCCGCCCGCGCTTCCGCAGGCTGGTCTCGGCGTGCGCCATCGCCCGTGCCGCACGTTCGTCGTCCAGGCTGCCGTTGGTCTTGAGCCGGGCAACCGCCGTGTCGATCGCCTCCTCGTCGTAGCCGCGACGGGCGAGCCGCTGCCGGACCTGGCGCTCGGACAACTCGCGTCCGCCCAGCATCCTGAGGGCCGCGATGTACGCCGAGTCCGTCATAGACGGATTCTAGCTGCTGCCGAACCGAGTTATTTCGGGTGACCGGCCGCGTGGAGTTTCCGCCGGCTTGCCGCGCGTGACGACCGGCGACTTGCCACCGGTTGCCTGACCGGTTTTCGCCATGTCGTCGAGGGTCATTTCGGCTGTCGTCGCGATCCCCTGGACCTTCAGGTTGAACTCGTCCACGTTGGACGCCCAGCGGACGGCTTCCTCGTAGGAGATTAGCTTCTGTTCGAACAGGCTGAAGATCGACTGATCGAACGTCTGCATGCCGTACTGGGACGTGCCCTGAGCGATCGCACCTGGAATGAGGTGCGTCTTCTCTTTGTCGAGGATGCACTCGCGGATGAACGGGGTGGTGAGGAGCACTTCAACAGCTGGCGCCCGGCCGGCCACGTCCTGCCGCGGAATCAGCCGCATGGAAACCACCGCTTTCAGGATGCTGGCCAGCTGGACCCGAACCTGCTTCTGAAAGTGTGGAGGGAAGACCGAGATGATGCGGTTGATGGTCTCGGTGGCGTCCACCGTGTGCAGGGTGGAGAGAACGAGATGTCCGGTCTCCGCGGCCAGCACCGCCGTGTCGATCGTCTCGTAGTCGCGCATTTCGCCGACCAGGATGACGTCCGGATCCTGGCGCAGCGCGCTGCGCAGCGCGTGCGCGAACGAGCTGGTATCCGCGCCGATTTCGCGCTGATTGACGATCGATTGCTTGTCCCGGTGGAGATACTCGATCGGATCCTCGATGGTGAGGATGTGCTTGTTCCGGGTCGCGTTGATCTCGTCGATGATCGCCGCGAGCGTCGTGCTCTTGCCGCTGCCGGTCGTGCCGGTGACGAGGATCAGGCCGCGCTCGAACTGGGCGACCTTCCTGAGCACCTTCGGCAGCACCAGTTCGTCGATGGTGGCCGGCTTCATCGGGATGACGCGGAAGATCAGGCCGATCGTTCCGCGCTGATGGAACGCGTTGCAGCGGAATCGCCCGAGGCCGGACACCGCGTAGGCGAAATCGACCTCATGCGTTTCCTTGAAGCGCTCGCGGTAGGTCGTGGGAAGGACGGAGGCGGCCATCGCCACCATGTCCTCGTGCTCGAGCCGTTTGTCGGAAACGGCGGGGACCAGAGCACCGCGTACGCGCAGCATCGGGTAGCTGCCGACCTTCAGGTGGAGGTCCGATGCGCCGCTGTCGACTGCGATCTTCAGGAGGTCGTTGACGTGCATCCCGTGGGGTTATCGGCTCTTTGCGGCTCCTGAACCAGAGGCCTTGGGGCCCTGTGCAACGGCGGAAAGGGCCGGGACATTCACCGGTTGGAGCCATCCATACGGATCTGGCGCCTCTCCGCGCACAATCTGGAAGAATCGCTGCTGCAGCGCCTCGGTCACCGGCCCGCGGCGGCCGCGCCCGACCTTGACCCTGTCTACGGTACGGATCGGCGTGACTTCAACGGCCGTCCCCACGAAAAAGACCTCGTCGGCGATATACAGCATTTCACGCGGCAGCGTTTGTTCGCGCACCTCGAACCCCATGTCGCGGGCGATGGTCATCACTGAATCGCGCGTGATTCCCGACAGGACCGAGTTGCCGATCGGGGGCGTGAAAATCAGGCCATCGCGGACGATGAAGACGTTCTGGCCGCTGCCTTCGCTGAGGTTACCGCCCGTGTCCAGCGCGATTCCTTCGGCGTACCCTTCGCTGACGGCTTCAAGTTTTATCAGCTGGGCGTTGGCGTAGTTGGCGACGCTCTTCGCCATGGCCGGCGTGGTGTTCGGAGCGTTGCGGGCCCACGTCGCAATCTTGACGTCAATGCCTTCCTCGATTGCTTCCTTCGTGAAGTATGCCGGCCACTCCCAGAGCAGGATGGCGACGTCGATGGGGCAGGCGCGCGGATCGACGCCGAGCGAATCGTAGCCGCGGTAGATCAGCGGGCGGATATAGCAGGCGCGGAAACCGTTGGTCTGAATGAGGCTGATCGTCGCGTCGGTCAGCGTCTGCTGATCGTACTCCGGCTCCATCCGGTAGATGCGGGCCGAGTCGAGCAGGCGGCGCATATGGGCATCCAGCCGGAAGCACGCCGGACCGTTGACCGTGTCGTAGCACCTGGCGCCCTCGAAGACGCCGCTGCCATAGTGAACGATGTGCGAGGCGATGTGGATGTTGGCGTCCTTCCAGTCCACCAACGTGCCGTTCATCCAGATTTTGCCCGTGCCCGGAAACGCCATAACTGCTCCTTTGCAAGATCGTAGCAGGTGGCTGCGCGGATTCCCTAATGTGCTGCAGACATTTAGGTTCAATGGGTTCAACGGGTTCAAGGGGTTCAACGGGTTCAACAGGTGCAACTGGTGCAACGGGAGCGATCCCTTTGCACCCTTTGAACCCTATTGAACCTATTGAGCCTATTGAGCCTCGTTACAGAACGGACAGCGATCCGACCGGGCGTGCAGCGGCTTCCGGCACTGCCAGCAGAAGCGGGCCTGCGGCGTCTCGCGGGCCTTGAGGCGGGAGTGGATATCGGCCACGTTGGCGTCGACGAGATCAAGGCCCACGGCCGTCCGCTTGGCCTTCGCGCGGCGGCCCGCGGGGGCGCGGGCGGGGAGCAGATCTTCGAGCAGGTCGGCGGCCCGCTGATACCTCTGTGTCAGGTCGGGCGCCAGCGCGCGCATGATGATGTCGTTGATCGTCTTCGGAATCTTCGAGTTCCTGACCCGCGGCGCCGTAATCAGCTCACCGCGCATCAGCTTCTCGATGTCCGATGGAGCGGGCGTGTTGTAGGGGAGCTCACCGGTCAGCATCTGATACATC
>Ga0209486_10000473_pt1 | contig 17953 bp, 16 predicted proteins | sample NCCompost_FD_187518 | JGI IMG/M metagenome (GOLD analysis project Ga0209486, IMG submission 187518) | Agricultural soil microbial communities from Utah to study Nitrogen management - NC Compost (SPAdes) (version 2) | ecosystem: Environmental > Terrestrial > Soil > Agricultural land | place...
CTCGAGCCTCACCATCCTCGGCGTGGTGATCGGCATCACCGCCATCGTCGGGATGACGTCGCTCATCCGCGGTTTCGATCAGTCGCTACGCGACAGTGTGAAGGCGCTCGGCCCGAGCACCATCATCCTGACCAAGCTGAGCATCGTCAGCATCGGGAGCGGCGCCGAGTTCTCGGATCTGTTGCGGCGGCCGAACTTGACGGTCGACGACGCCAAGGCGATCGAAAAGCTGGCGCCCACGATTCAGACCGTGGACATCATGCTCGGCACCGGCCTGTCGCAGACCACCGAGCGCATGTACTACCGCGGCGACCGCACCAAGCAGCTGTCGATCATCGGCGCCACCGAGCAGTTCGCCGAGGCGCGGTTCGCCAAGGTGGAGCTGGGACGCTTCTTCACCCAGCCCGAGGTGCTCCACCGCCGCCGCGTGGTGGTGCTGGGCGAAACCGCCTACCAGGCGCTGTTCGCCAAGTCCGGCCTCGACCCGATCGGCAAGAAGGTGCGCATCGGCGCCGTGGAGTACACGGTGGTCGGCGTGCTCGAGAAGGCACCGTCGGTCGGCGGGATGGGCAACGATCAGGACGACATGGTGGTGATCCCGCAGACCACCCATCAGGTCATGTTCAGCACCAACGCCACGCGGCGCCAGATGCCGGGCCAGAACAGCGCCACCATCATGATCGTGCCGTATGGCTGGGCAACGAAGGAGGACTCGCTGGCCGACGTCGAGCAGATCATGCGGATCCGGCACGGCCTCAAGCTCGACGAGCCCAACGACTTCGACCTGGCGACGCAGGACGCCATCCTGCGCGTGTGGGATCAGATCAGCCGCGCGACGTTCCTGGCGCTGGTCGTCATCTCCTCCATCGCCCTGATGGTCGGCGGCATCGGCGTGATGGCGATCATGATGATCTCGGTGACCGAGCGGACGCGGGAAATCGGCGTCCGGAAGGCGCTCGGCGCGCGGCGGCAGGAGGTGTTGTTCCAGTTCCTGTCGGAGGCGGCCTTCCTCACCTCCATCGGCGGCGTGCTCGGCATCCTCTGCGGCAGCGGCATCGGCTTGGCCGTTACGCTGGCCACCGGCTTCCCGATCTCGCTGCCGTGGTGGTCGTTTGCGATCGGGCTCGGCTTCTCGGCCGGCGTGGGCATCTTCTTCGGGATGGTCCCGGCCGTGCGCGCGTCGCGCCTCGATCCCATCGAGGCGCTCAGGCACGAGTAGCCCGGCCGGCGCGGTGCGCCTCCGGGCCTCCTCGCGCCAGCCCCAACTTACGCCTCGCGCTCGCCCGTGCGGATGCGGTAGCTCTCGAGCACCGGCAGCACGAACACGCGGCCGTCGCCAATCTCTCCCGTGCGGGCCGCGGTCACGATGGCCTTCACGACGTCGTCGGCCACCGCGTCGGCCACCACGACCTCGATCTCCATCTTCGGCAGGAGGCTGACGTTGTACTCCTTGCCGCGATAGATCGCCGTGTGGCCCTTCTGCTTGCCGTGCCCCCGCACTTCGGTGACCGTCATGCCCGCGATGTTCAGCTTGGCCAGCGCGTCCTTCACCTCGTCCACCTTGTTCGGGCGCACAATGCTCTTGATCAGTTTCATCGAATCTCCTCCAGCGTACGTTGCAGGTCGGACGTCAGCGCCAGCTGCTCCGCCTCGGTCAGTTTGGCTCCGCCTTGCGTGAGATGAAAGACGTCGATGGCCTTGCCGCCCTCGGTCGCAATCAGCACCAGATCGACGTCACAGCGGTGCTCGGCGATGACGCGGCTGATGCGGTGCAGCAGACCGAGCGCGTTCGGTGCCACGATGTCGAGAATCGTGTAGCGGCTCGACGACTCGTTGCTGACCCGGACGACCGGCGGAAAGCGGATCGACGACTTGGACTGCACGCCCCTTTCGCGGCCGCGCAGCCGCGCGGCAACGTCGATGCGGCCCGCGACGACGTCGGCCAGCACCTCTGAAATCCGGGCGGGCGCATCGGCGTTTTTCTCGAGGAAGTGCTCGTCGTCGGTGAAGTGGAAGACGTCGAGCACCAGGCCGTTGGGGTTGGTCAGCGCGTTGCCGCGCAGGATGTTCATCCCGAACGACGACAGTACGCCGCAGATGTTGGAAAAGAGCTTCGGCTTGTCGAGCGTGGCGACGGCAAGCGACCACACCGAGCCGTCGACGCGCTCGAGCGAGATGTGCACCTCGTCGGGCCGGATGTTGCGGGCCAGGCGCACGTGCTGGTGGATCGCCTCCGGCGCGAAGAGGTGCAGATAGCGCTGCGGCAGCCCCTCGGCGAAGCGCTCGAGCTCCGCCTTGGTGAGGTCCGCCGGCAGATTCGCGGTCAGCCGGTCGAGACCCGCCTGATTGCGCACGATGCGGTCGTCGCCGTAGCGCTGCGTCAGGTGGTTGTAGGTATCGACGTAGAGCCGCCACAGCAGCTCTTCCTTCCAGGGCGTCAGCGTGTCGGGGCTCACCGCGCTGACGTCGGCCAGGGTGAGGAGGCACAGCAGCTTGAGCCGGTCCTCGGTGCCGATGAAATCGGCGAAACCCTTCACGACGTCCGGGTCCTCGGTGTCGCGCCGGAAGGCGACGAGCGACATCTTGATGTGGTGCCGGATCAGGAACAGCACCGTCTCGCGCGCTTCGCCGGTGATCTGCAGGCGCGCCAGCGCGCCCTCGGCCATGCGCTCGCTCTCGACTTCGTGATCGTCGTCGCGCCACTTGCCGACGTCGTGCAGCAGGAGCGACAGCACCAGCAGCTCCGGTGCCTGCAGGCCGGCCAGCACGTTCGCGAAGCGCTGGCGGCCAGGCTCCACGTTACCGGTGAGCCGTTCGAGATTGCGGATGGTGAGCAGCGTGTGCTCGTCCACCGTGTACTTGTGGTAGAAGTCGCGCACCACCCGCCACGAGATCGCCTGGAACTCGGGGAAGACCCGCCCGAGCAGACCGCAGTCGTGCATCTCGCTGAGGCGGTCGTAGAGCCCGCGCACCGGCTTGAGAAATGCCACCAGCGCGGCGCGATCGCTTGCCTCCGGAAAGAAGTCGTCGGCACGATAGCGATCCACGTGCTGCTGGATGCACGAGAGCGCTTCCTCGGACACCGTGGTGTGGTGCTCCACAGCCGCCTTGAACGCGCCCATCCACGAGGCTGGATTGCGTGCCGCCTGGATCGGATCCATGAAGCGGATGCCGTCTCGCGACAGCCCGAGGTTGGGACCCACCGGCAGCGGCGCCGTCCGCCGCGCCCAGCCGAGCGACCGGCTGACGATGCGCGCATGGCGGAAGTAGTCGCTCATCAGCCGCTCGACGCGCTGGTGCGCGTCGGCACCCGGATAGCCCATGAGCTCCGCGGTCCGCTCCTGCAGCTCGTGGCCGAGCACGTTCTGATTGCGCCCCGCCTCCACGTGAAGGATCGAGCGGACGCGCAGCAGAAAATCCTCGGCGTCGTCGAAGCGCGCCGGCTCGGTGGGACCCTTGCGGAGCAGCAGCGGATCGGTGAGCAGCGCGATCGTGCGCGTGGCCGACAGATCGCGCAGCGCGCCGGGCGCCTCCTTCACGTCGGGCTCGAGCTGGTAGAGCGTGTCGTTGAACCCGGCGTGGCGCTGATCGATCAGGTCGAGCAGCGAGCGCAGGATGAACGCGTGGGTGCTGGCCGTGTGGAACACCGCCGAGAAGCGGTCGAACAGGTGGCGCGCGCCGGCAATCGGCCGCGCGTCGATGAGCGCCAGCAGGAACTCCGGGTTGTCGGTCTCGAGCTGCTCGAACTCGCGCAGCTCCCGCACCTGATGCCCGACCACGACGCCGACGTCCCACAACGGATGCAGGAAGGCGCGGAGAAACGCCTCTTCGGGGGCGCCGATGGCGCCGCCGAACAGGATCAGCAGATCGATGTCGGAATGGAGGCAGAGATGCCGCCGGCCGTATCCGCCGAGCGCGAGCACCGCCACCGGCGCCTTCGGCTGCGGCGCCTCGGTGAACAGCTGCCGCAGCAGGACGTCGGCGCGATCCGAATAGCGCTCGAGCGCCGTCCGGCCGCCCGCGCCGCGAGCGATGTCGGCGCGCAACTCCTCCCGAGCGGCGCCGAGCGACGCCGCCAGGCTGCGGCCGGTGGCACCGGACTGGGTTACGGACGTATCACGCATGCGCTTCGGCCGGGCTCAATACGAGAGCCCGATACCTGCCGAAATGATGACCTTGGTATTGTCCCCCAGCCGGAGCGCATTGGAATCGCCCAGCCGCACATAGTCCACGCCGCCGTGAGCGTTCCACCGGCCGAAGCGCGAACGCTCGCTCGACAACGGCACTGTGAGGCTGCCCCCGATACTGAAAAACCCGAACCGCTCGTCGCCACGCAGCCCCTCGTAGTAGCCATCGAGGCTCAGGCCGACCTTCACCGGCACGGCGACGGCCATGCCGGCGAGGCTGAAACCAGGTGCGGCGCCGAGCTCGAGATACCGCCCCTCGACCGCGCCCCCGTCCGCCTGCCCCTCGAGCTCGAACGCCACGAGCGCGTACGGATTCGTCCCGCGCACCGGAGCGGACGCCTTGAACGACAGCTCCTTCACGCTCGGGAAGGCGCCGTTCGGGCTGGTGTAGGCGGTGTACATCGCGGCCACGTTCACGCCGCCCGCGAACCCCACTCCAACGCTCGTCCAGAAGTCCGACTCGTACCACAGCTTGCCGCTGGGCCCGTCCGAGCCCGTGATGCCCGTGTGGAGGCTGTTCCACATCCCCACGTTCACCGTGATGCTCCGCACGGTCCCGGCGCCGGACCTGAGCGCCACGCCCAGGTCCGCGGCCGGCCACAGAATCAGTCCGGTATCGTCTTGAGGGATGCCTCGAAACAAGTACGCGTTCGAGGCATCCATCGATCCCGTGAGAGTGATGGCGCCGGGGTTGGGGTCGCCCTGTGTCTGTGCCGCGCTCGTGCCCGACTGCAGATGCGCGATCACGCAGGCTGCGGCGACCAGCCGCCAAGCCCGGCCCGATCCTCCCATGCACGCCTCCTGGGCGGCTCAGTAGGAGAATCCGAACCCGACCGAGCCGATGAACTGGTTGCTCTCGTCGCCGTTGAAGAACTTCGTCGTCTCGCCCAGCTTCTGGTACTCGGCGCCGAAGTGCACGTTCCAGCCGCCGTATTTCGTCGTACCGCCGAGCGGCACCGTCACGATACCAGCGATGCTGAAATATCCAAACTTTTCGTCATCACCCGTGAGCGGGTGCTCGTAGTAGTCGCCGGCCGAGAGACCGACTTTGATCGGGAAGGCGATCGCGGCCTTCGACGCGGCGTAGCCGGGCGAGATGCCGAGCTCGAGGTACTTGCCGGCGCCGCTGCCGCCGTCGGCCTGCCCGGTCGCGACGTCCGTGTCGAACTCGAACGCGAAGATCACGTAGGGCTTCACCGCGGCCTTGCCGAGCGGGCCGCTGTCGTCGACGCCCAGCTTGAACATGATCTCCTTCACGGTCGAGAACATGTTGCTCGGGCTGGTGTACGCCGTGTAAGTGGTCGTGAAGGACGTCCCGCCGCCGAAGCCGAGGCCGAGCGACGCGTAGAAGTCCGATTCGTACCAGAGCTTGCCGCTCGGGCCGTCCTGCCCGGTGTCGCCGGTGTGGAGGCTGTTCCACGTGCCGAAGTTGATGCCGACGCTCTTGAGCCCACCCTCGCCGGAGAACGCGGCAATACCGAGATCGAACGACGGCCAGATGGCGATGCCCGTCGAGTTCTGACGGATGCCCCGGAACATGTACTGGTTCAGGAAGTCGATATTGCCGGTGATTGTGAGCGCGCCCGGATTGGGATCGGTCGCGTCCTGTGCCCAGGCGCGCGTCCCGGAGAGCCCCACCATCAGGGTTGCCGCAGCAACCGCCGTCGTCGCACGCCTAACTCCACGAATCGAAAACATCAGTTCCCTCCTGTCGCCTCACGAGCGTCCTGCTCGCGTTCGGCACGTCCCGCCGCGCGCATCCGACCCCGCACGTGCAGTCGGGCGCTCGCGGCTCAGTTTCCTTACGAGCAAGACGGCGGCCAGATTCCAGGGCACGTCCGCGACAAGGGCACGACGAATTCTCTAGGAAATTCGTCGTATTGGCGTGACTCGCCGGGCAACCGTGGCACGACAAGTATGTAACCTAGGCACTCTAGCGATACGTCTTCGTCGGTTTAGGCCACCTGAGGTCCCGTCGTGATCGCGGCCTTCGAGCCCGGAATCCCGTGGGTCTGGCACACGCCATCCGGGAGGGGACACCTTCGAGTCCCACCTGCGCGCAGCGTGCGGGAGGGGCGCGGCGAAGCCTCTACACTTTCGTCAAAGGCTCCAGGACACCATACATAATTGTTCAATTCGACTATCCGCCAGCGTTGGCGCGGTCAGACGCCCGCGCGCTCCTCGCGTCGCCGCCTCGGCTTGCACCCGGCCGCAGCAGGGGCCTATGATCCGCACCTCTCGCCGGGTCCCCAGGTCGGACCTCGTCAGGCGGTCCTACCTGTCGTGCCCCTCGGGGAGTGCGCTTCGCGCAGGTCCTTGGTCCTTGGTTCCTGGTCCTTGGTCCGTGGCGGGGCAGGAGGGATACCGCTATGAAGGTGTACGAGGCCGCCGCCATCCGCAATGTGGCAGTCGTGGGCCACGGCGGATGCGGCAAGACACAACTGGTCTCGGCGGCGCTGCTGGCCGCCGGGGCCGTGAACCGGCTGGGACTGGTTGACGACGGTTCGACCGTTACCGACTTCGACGACGAAGAGATCGCCCGGAAGCACTCCCTCTCCTCCAGCCTCGCCTACGGCGAGTGGCAGAAAACAAAAATCAACTTCATCGACACGCCGGGGTTCGCCAACTTCTTCAGCGACGCGCGCGCCGCGTTGCGCGTCGCCGAAGCGGCCCTGGTCGTCGTGGATGCCGTGCACGGCGTCGAGGTGCAGACCGAAAAGGCCTGGGCGGAAGCCGCCAGCCTCGGCCTGCCGCGCATCGTCGCGCTCAGCCGTCTCGATCGCGACCGGGCCAGCCTGGAGCGCACGCTCGCCACGCTGCACCGGGATTGCGCGCGAGAGATCATGCCGATTCAGCTGCCCATCGGCGAGGAAAGGAGCTTCACCGGCGTCGTCGACCTCGTGTCGATGAAAGCCTTCACCTTCGCGGGCGACGGCAGCGCGAAGATGACCGAAGGCGAGATTCCGGCGGCCATGGCCGACCGTGTCGAGCAGGCGCGCACCGCGCTGATCGAGATGGTGGCGGAAGCCGACGAGCAGCTGATGGACGCGTTCTTCGCCAACGGCACGCTGTCGCAGGAGCAGCTCGCCTCGGGGCTGCGGGCGGCCACGGCCGCGGGCCGGCTCTTTCCGCTCGTGTGCACCTCGGGCCTCAGGGCGATTGGCGCGCAGCCGCTGCTCGACGCGCTCGTCTCGCTGGTGCCCTCGCCGGCCGAGCGCGGCTTCGCGACCGTCGATGCCGACGGCAACCCGTCCACCGTGGCGCCCGAGAACGGTCCCTACGCGGCGTTCGTGTGGAAAACCGTCGCGGATCCGTTTGCGGGCCGCATCACGATGCTCCGCATCGTGACCGGCAGCCTGAAGTCGGACACGGCGGTCCACAATCAGACGCGCGACGCCAGCGAGCGTGTCGGGCATCTGCTGGCGCTGCAGGGCAAGACGCAGACGCACGTGCCCGAGCTCCGCGCCGGCGACCTCGGCGCCGTCGCCAAGCTGAAAGACACGCACACGAACGAGCTGCTGGCCGAAGCGTCCACCAAGATCCGTGTCGCCCCGATCTCGTTCCCGGAGCCGGTGCTCTCCTACGCGATCGAGCCGAAGAGCCGCGGCGACGAGGACAAGATCAGCACGTCGATGCACCGGCTGCAGGAAGAGGATCCGTCGATCGGCTATTCGCGCGACCCGCAGACCCACGAGCTGCTGCTCTCGGGCCAGGGGCAGCTGCACATCGAGGTCACCGTCGCCAAGCTGAAACGCCGCTTCGGCGTCGAGGTGCTGCTGAAGCCGCCGCGGGTGCCGTACCGCGAGACGATCACCATGGCCACCGAAGCGCACGGCCGCCACAAGAAGCAGACCGGCGGCCACGGACAGTTCGGCGACTGCAAGATCCGCGTCGAACCGCTGCCGCGGGGCAGCGACTTCGCCTTCGAGAACGACATCTTCGGCGGCGCGATCCCGCGGCAGTACGTGCCGGCGATTGAAAAGGGCATCCAGGAATCGCGGATGCGCGGCTTCCTCGCCGGCTACCCGATGGTGGACTTCAAGGCCACCGTCTTCGACGGCTCCTTCCACGCGGTGGACTCGAACGAGCTGTCGTTCAAGATGGCCGGATCGCTGGCCTTCAAGGACGCGATGACACGGGCGCGGCCCACCATCCTCGAACCGGTGATGAAGGTCGAGGTGTACGCCCCGAGCGACTTCGCCGGCGACCTGATGGGCGACCTCAACAGCCGGCGCGGCCGCATCGCGGGCATGGACACGCGCGGCATCATGACCGTCATCCGCGCGCAGGTGCCGATGGCCGAGATGCTCTCCTACGAGCAGCACCTCACGTCGGCGACCGGCGGCCGCGGGTCGTATCACATGGAGTACTCGCACTACGAGGAAGTGCCGCAGGCGGCGCAGGCGAAGATCATCGCCGCGTCGAAGGCAGCGCGCACCGGACACGCCGAGCTCGAAGAAGCGAGCTGAGAACGGAGGCTTTGGGCTTTGGGCTTTGGGCTTTGGGCTTTGGGCTTTGGCTGGCTCAGGGCTCAAGGTGATCGAGCGCCACGCCCGATCGCCGCTGCGCCACGGCCCGCGCGACGACCCGGGCGATCTCGGGGACGGCCACGCCTGGCGTCTTGCCCGCGAGATGAATGCCGCACACGGCCGTGGTCGCTGAATGCGGCAGGTCGGGACTCCAGCGCGAGGCGCCCCCCGCGTCACGGCCGTAGGTGACGTAGGCCGAGAGCGTGTTCAGCCCCGTCCCGGGACGCTCGCCGATGAGGTGCACGACGACGTCGGCGCCGGTGCGCCCGCCGACGTCGTAGCCGGCCCGGACCCTCCCGTTCCGCACGACGACGTCGCGCTCGCCGACGTGATGGCCGGCCTGTGCCAGCGCCTGCCGGACGCCCGGCAGGATCGCGCGCAGCTGCTCGTTCACCGCGTTGGCGTTGAGCCCATCCGAGACCACCATCTGCACCTGCGGGCGCCGGAGCGGGTACAGAGACGCCACGGCGCGCGCGTCGTCCTCGCGCAGCCGCTCCCCCGAGGGCGGCGCGGCCAGGTACTCGTCGCGGCTCCCGGCGGCGGTGCGCGCCAGCAGTGGGCTCGTGGTCGCGTCCCGGATCACGGCCTCGTCGAAGACGGCGTAGAGCGCCGCGCGCGCATGCTCGTAGATCGCGTCCACCCGGGCCTCGGCCCCGGCGGCGCCGGCAACGCCCAGATCCCAGCCGCGCTCCTGCAACGCGCCGAGTTCGCGGCGGGCCTCGGCTTCGAGTGTGGCGCTCGAACGGTGGTCGCCGCCGGCGCGAGCATAGAGGGCGCTCAACCGCGCGATGGTGTCTGCCGTCGCCACCGGCGCCTCCTGGCCTGGTACGCCGAGCGCGGCCAGCCGCGTGCGCCACGCCTCGGTGGGCGTGCGGGCCGCCCGGCGGCGCAGGAGCGGGTGCTCGCGGAAAGACGTCGTCAGATAGCCCAGCATCGGATCGGCGTTCCCGGCCACCGCCATGAGGTACGCGGGGGCCGCCCGCTCGACGATCCGCGCCGTGAGCTGCCGCAGCTCGGCCGGCGCGATGCCCATGTGGAAGGTGGCGCACACGTCGAGGCCCATCGTCAGGCCGTGCAGCCTGGCCATCACCACGTCTTCGAGGCAGACGCGCTCGAGCTGATCGGCGCTCGCGAACACTTCCGGGCCGATGAACCCGGCCACGTCGTTGACGATGGTCCACGCCGGAGCGGCCTGACGGATGCAGCGAGCCACGCCATAGGTGCGCGCCTCCAGCGTGCCCATGTCCACGCCCTCGGCGGCGCCGTTGGTGACTTCGGAGCCCTGCCCCGTCTCGAAGTAGAGACCGCCGAAGGCGCGCGCCAGATCGGCGACGCCGTCCACGTCCATCCCCAGCATCCCGGAGAGCGCGCGCGAGGTGCCGGCCAGGCTCTGAAAGCCGACGTCCACGGCGGTCTGACGCTGCGCCGCGTGCTGCTTGACGAGATCGGAGAGCACGCAGAAGCGCGTCGGCAGGTCGAGCCGCCGCACCACCTGCTCGAGCAGCTGCTCGAGGTGGACGATGGTGTCGAGATCGTCGGCGGCCGGGTTGAGCCCGATCACGACGTCGCCACAGCCGTACGCCAGCCCCTCGAAGATCGACAGCAGGATCTCGCGCTCGTCGTCGCCAGGGCTGTTCGGCTGGATGCGGGACCCGAGATGACGGGCGCCGCCGATGGCGCGCGGACCGTCGCCGGCCGCCACGACGAGCGTGCGCGCGACGGTCGAGAGCTCGTCGCGCGTCATCACCTTGGCCACCGCCGCGATGACCTCGCTGCCAAGCGCGCCAGAGCAGGCCGACGCCCAGGCGGCGCCTCCCGGCGCGAGCAGCGCATCGCGCACGCGCGACACCGTCCACGGCCCGAGGTCGGCGTCCCGCGTGCGATCGCGCGCCCGTGCCAGCGCCTCGCTGACGCCGTCGTCGATGAGCGTCGTGCGGTGGATGTCGCCGACCGTGGCCGCCAGCAGCGCCTGCCGCGCGTCCCGCCGCACGGCCGGATCGTCGCCGCCGCCGACGGCGCGGTCGCCCTGCTTGAACGCGCTGGCCAGGGTCAGCGTCCGGCGCAGGGCGTCCCGATCCATCGGTGGGGCCGGCCGCTACTTCGGCGGGCTCAACGCCGCGACGGTCCTGGCAATCGCGTCGTCCATCGTCGTGCGCCCCTCGAGATACGGCGCCCAGGCATCCTTCACGGGCTGCTGGTACTGCGGCCAGGCGCGCTGAAACAGCTCCTCGACCGACGGCGCGTAGGCGATGTTGCGGCGGGCGAGCGCCTCGCGCACGGCCTGGCCTGTGAGATGGAACTGGATCGTGTGCCAGAGCACGGGGTGTTGCTTCACGCCGTCGCCGAGCGCCGCGTTCAGCTTCCCCGACAGCCCGCCCACCAGGATGTGCGAGTACTCATGGAACACCGTCTCGGCAGCCTCCCAGCCCTGCGTTCCGGGATGCGTGCTCGAGATCGTCGCGTACAGCGTCTCGAGCCTCGGCACGACCTCCTCACGAAGGCTGCCCACGCGCCCGCCGATATCGGCGATCCACGCGCGGTTGACGCGATCGTGCTCCGGCCAGAAGTGGCGCCGGTAGATCGGCAGCGCAGACTGCAGGGCGGCGCGCAGCGCCGGCGCGATCGCCTGATCGTCGAGCCTCGCCGAGACCAGCGCGGTCTTGATTGCCGTCATGCCCTCGCCAAACAGCAGATCCTTCGACGCGAGCTCGCGGTCGTAGTAGCCGACCGCGGCCTCCCAGGCCGCGCGCTCCTCGGTCGTGAAGGGCGCCGTGGGGAGCGCGTCGAGACGCTGCGACAGCGGCCGCCCCTGCGTGCGCGTGCGCCAGGCCCACGCGTAGAGGAAATGGTGCAGGTTCATCAGCTCATCGCTGTGGAACCTGATGTTGGCGACATCGGCCACAGGGTCGGACGCTCCGTAGGCGGGGAGCGGCGCCACCAGTGCGAGCGCCAGCGCGAGCGGCGTCATCCGGCTGGTCATGCGCGAGATGCTACCGCAATCCGCCACCTGCGCCGACATGCCGGCTCGCTAGAATGGGCGGCAGTCAGCCGTGCGCAAGCAGTACTACTTCCGCCCGTCGGACCGTGGTCTACTCGCGTGGGACGTCGATCGCCTGGTGCGCCTGTCGGCGGCGCTCCCGGTGCGCCGCGTGGGGCTGGCAACGCTGCGCGAGCTCGACGAGCCGGTGTTCGGCGAGGGCGAACCGGCGACGTGGCGTTCGCTGATCGAGCACCTCAAGCTCATCGACGAAACCGACCTGTCGTATCCGATCATCCTCGCGGCCGACGGCGCGGTCATGGACGGACGGCATCGCATCGCCAAGGCGGCGCGGCTCGGGCTCACCGAGATCGAGGCGCGCCAGTTCCTCGAGGACCCCGAGCCGGACTACATTGGACGCGCCCCCGACGACCTTCCCTACTGATTGGGAACCAGCACGTACAAGAAAAAGGCCGGGTCATAGACCCGGCCGTTCGTCCCTAAGCCCTAAGCCTTAAGCCCGAAGCCGTCTACGACCCTCCAACTTTCCGTGGGGTCGTCGTCTTGCGGCCGCCGCGCGTCTGGCCCTTGTCCTGCGCCTTCGAGCCGCCTTCCTTGCCGCCACCGCCGCGCATCCGCCGCGCGGTCTGCCGCAGGCGCTCGCCGAGGCCCTTGCTCTTCTTCGGCGCTTCGCCCTCTTCACCCTCGGCCGGCTTGGCTTCCTCGGGCTGCCACTCGCTGCCGACGAGCTCGATCTGCGCCGTCTCCGCACCGTCGCCGCGGCGGAAGCCGATGCGCAGGATGCGGGTGTAGCCGCCCGGCCGATCGGCGAACCGCGGCGCCAGCTCCGCGAACAGCTTGCTGACGACCTCGGTATCGGGGATCTCGGCCAGGACGAGCCGACGCGCGTTCAGGGTCATGGCGTTCGCGTCGCCGCCGGCGAGGCCGCGCTTGGCGATCGTGATGAGCCGCTCCACGAACGGCCGCAGCTCCTTGGCCTTGGGGATCGTGGTCTCGATCCGCTCGTGCCGGAGCAGCGAGATGGCCTGGTTCCGCAGCATCGCGAGGCGATGCTCGGTGACCCGGCCCAGTTTGCGGTGCGCTACGTTGTGTCTCATGACTGGATCTGCTTGTTACTCCTGCAGCCCTTACTCTTGGACAGCGGCATCGAGCCGCATGCCGAGGCTCAGCCCCATGGTGTGCAGGATTTCCTTGATCTCGTTCAGCGACTTGCGGCCGAAGTTCTTGGTCTTGAGCATGTCGGCTTCGGTCTTCTGTACGAGCTCGCGGATGGTCCGGATGTTCGCGTTCTTGAGGCAGTTGTACGAGCGCACCGAGAGCTCGAGCTCCTCGACGCTCTTGTCGAGGTTCTCGTTGGCGGCGCCGGAACGCGGCTCGGCCGCCGTGGCGTCGGCCGCCTGCTCGCCGAGATCCTCGAGGTTGATGAAGATGTTCAGGTGATCGCGCACCAGCTTGGCGGCCAGCGACACCGCGTCGCGCGCGGTCACCGAGCCGTTGGTCCAGACGTCGATCGTGAGCTTGTCGTAGTCGGTGGCCTGGCCGACGCGCGCCGCCTCGACGAGGTAGTTGACCTTCTTGACCGGCGAGTGCACCGAGTCCACCGGAATCCAGCCGATGCCGAGGTCCTCGTCGAAGTTCTTGTCCGCCGACACGTAGCCGCGGCCGCGCTTCATGCGCAGCTCCATGTGGAGCTTGCCGCCCTCGGACACGGTGGCGATGTGCGCCTCGGGCTCGAGGATCTCGACACCCTGGTCCACCTCGATGTCCTTGGCGCGCACGACGCCCGGCTTCTCCACGCGCAAGTAGAGCGTGCGCCCCTGCTCGGAGTGCATCTTGAACGGGATCTGCTTGAGGTTGAGGATGATGTCGGTCGCATCCTCCACCACGCCCGGGATCGGCGAGAACTCGTGCAGCACGCCGTCGATCTTCACCGCCGTGATCGCGGCGCCTTCAATCGACGACAGGAGCACGCGGCGCAGCGAGTTGCCGATGGTCGTGCCGAAGCCGCGCTCGAACGGCTGCGCGTAGAACCGGCCGAACCGGTCCGTCAGGGTCTCGCGCTCGAACTCGAGCCGCTTGGGTCGCTGAAATCCTCTCCAGAGCATTGATTCGTATCCTTTCGCGTGGGCCGGCAGCTCCGGCCTCCAGACCTGCTGTGTGTCTCCACCGGCCTCCCACCGCAGGTCTGAAAGGCTGCGGGCCGGTGGATGCGAAGGTGGTCCTTCGTCCCTGCAGGGCGGTCTCAGGACCGCCCTCTACGTTGCGACTACCCAGGCCGGTCTAAAGACCGGCCTCTACTTCAAACTCAACGAGCTACTACTTGCTATACAGCTCGACGATCAGCTGTTCCTGCACCGGCAGGTTGATCTGTTCGCGCGTCGGAATCGAGCTGATCTTCGCGGAGAACCCGGCGGCGTCGAACGAGAGCCACTCCGGCACCCCGCGGCCCTTGACCTCTTCGAGCGCGTGCACCACGGCCGGCACCTTCTGGCTGCTGGCGCGCAGCGCCACCACGTCGCCCGGCTTCACCGAGAACGAGGGGATGTTCACCTTGCGGCCGTTGACCGTCAGATGGCCGTGGCGAACGAGCTGGCGCGCCTGCGCCCGCGACGTGCCCAGCCCGAGCCGGTAGGCGACGTTGTCGAGCCGGCGCTCGAGCAGCTGCAGCAGCGTCTCGCCGGTGATGCCGCGCATGCGCTCGGCCTGCTCGAAGTAGGAGCGGAACTGATCCTCGAGCACGCCGTAGATCCGCTTCACCTTCTGCTTCTCGCGCAGCTGGATGCCGTAGCCGGCCAGCTTGGCCTTACGCGTCTTGCCGTGCTGCCCGGGGGCAAAGTTGCGCTTCTCGATGGCGCACTTCTCGCTGTAGCAGCGCTCGCCCTTGAGAAAGAGCTTCATGCCTTCGCGGCGGCACAGGCGGCAGACCGGACCAGTGTAACGAGCCATTCAATAATCCTCTCGAAAACTCAGACGCGGCGGCGCTTCGTCGGGCGGCAGCCGTTGTGCGGAATCGGCGTGACGTCGCGGATCGACTTCACCTCGATGCCCACCGTCTGCAGCGCGCGGATGGCCGACTCGCGGCCCGACCCCGGGCCTTTGACCTTGACGTCCACGGAGCGCAGGCCGTGCGTCTTGGCGGCGTTCCCGGCGTTCATGGCCGCCTGCGTCGCCGCGAACGGCGTCCCCTTGCGCGAGCCCTTGAAGCCGATGCCGCCGGCGCTCGACCACGAAATCACGTTCCCCTCGGTGTCGGTGATCGTGATGTGCGTATTGTTGAACGAGGCGTGAATGTGCACGTAGCCGTGATGCACCACGCGCTTCTCGCCGCGCTTCTTGAAGGTCTTGCGGGGCGCCTTCTTGCCGCCCTCGGCCTTCTTCTCGGTTCCCGCCGCTGCTTCTGTTTTGGCCATCTGCTAAACCGTCTTCTTCTTGGCAACCGCGCCCTTGCGCGGCCCCTTGCGCGTACGCGCGTTGGTCCGGGTGCGCTGGCCGCGCGCCGGCAGGTTGCGCCGGTGGCGCAGGCCGCGGTAGCAGCCGATCTCCATGAGGCGCTTGATGTTCATGGAGATCTCCTTGCGGAGATCGCCCTCGACGCCGCCGACTTCCTCGAGGACCCGGCTGATCTTCCGGACGTCGTCCTCGGACAGATCCTTGACGCGGATGTCAGGGCTGACGCCGGCCGAAGCCAGGACGTCGTTCGACCGCTTGCGGCCGATGCCGTAGATGTAGGTGAGCCCAATCTCGACGCGCTTGGTGCGCGGGAGGTCGACGCCTGCGATGCGTGCCATACGGCTATCCCTGCCTCTGCTTGTGCTTGGCGTTGCTGCAGATCACGCGGACGACGCCCTTCCGCCGCACGACCTTGCACTTGTCACAAATCTTCCGAACCGACGCCCGTACCTTCATAAGTTCCTTCCACCGCCGCGAGGCTGAAGCCCCCGCCCTACGTCAGGCCTTCCGAACAATCCGTCCCCGCGTCGTGTCGCGCGGCGTCAGCTCCACCACCACCCGGTCGCCGACCAGCACCCTCACGAAATTCCGTTCGGCGCCGCCCCCGACGTGGGCCGTAATCCGGTGCGGCCCTTCGATCTCCACCTGGTAGAGCCCGCTCGGCAACTGCGCCGTCACGACGCCTTCGACCCGCGACTCCGCCACGAGAGTCTCGTCCTTCAGACGCTCCGCAGCGTCTCTACGTGCTTCGCACCGCGGCGCCCAGCAGCTGCTTGGCGCGTTCCGCATCCGCCGCGAGCAGGGTGAGGATCTCGCACCCCTGACGCGTCACCACCACCGAGTGCTCGAAGTGCGCCGACAACCGGCCGTCGCTCGTCACCGCCGTCCAGCCGTCCGACAGCACCTTCACATCGGCCTTGCCCGCGTTCACCATCGGCTCGATCGCGAACACCATGCCTTCCGAGAGCCGGGGACCGTGCCCCGCGGGCCCGTAGTTGGCGATCTGCGGCTCCTCGTGGAGCGACGTGCCGATGCCGTGCCCGACGAACTCACGCACCACCGAATAGCCCGCCGCCTCGACGTGCTGCTGGACCGCGGCGCCGATATCCGACACCCGCGCGCCCGGCTTCACCGCGTCGATGCCGCGGAAGAGCGACTCTTCGGTGACCCGCAGCAGATCCGACGCCGGGGCGGCGATGTCGCCCACCGGTACCGTCACCGCGCAGTCGCCGTAGTACCCCTCCAGCACGGCACCCATGTCGATCGACACGATGTCGCCCTTCACGAGCGGGCGCGTGGACGGAATGCCGTGCACCACCTGCTCGTTGATCGACGTGCACACCGTCGCCGGATAGCCGTGGTAGCCCTTGAACGCCGGCTTGCCGCCCGCTTCCCGCACCCGCGCCTCGGCCACCTCGTCGATGTCCCGCGTCGTCACCCCTGGCGCCACCATGGCCCGCAACTCGGCCAGCACCCGCGCCACCAGCTGGTTCGCGCGACGGAGCTTGTCGATCTCGGCCTGCGAGCGGAGGACGATGCCCATGTTCCTCCTACTCCGCCACCCGCGTGCTCATGCCGCGCTCGCCGGCCACTCGCACGGTTCGGCCCGCCGCCGCCGCGTCGTCGATCATGCGGTCCATTTCGTGGGCCACCTGCTCCTGCCCCTGCGCGCCATTCACCGTCCGGAACGTCGGCCGGGTCCGGTAATAGTCGAGCACGGGGCGCGTCGCCCGCTCGTACACCTTCAACCGCTCGAGCACCACCCGTCCGTCGTCGTCGGCCCGCACCACCAGCTCGCCGCCGCACTTCGAACAGGCGTCCTTCCCGGGGTCGGCGTTGGTGCCGCACTTCCCGCAGATCCGGCGCCCGTCCAGCCGGCGCACCAGTTCCAGCTCCGGCACCACGACGTCGATCACCACGAGCGGCCCCCGGGCCCGCTCTTTCATCAGCGCGTCGAGCGCCACGGCCTGCTCCACCGTCCGCGGAAACCCGTCGAGCACGAACCCGGGCCACGTGTCCGGCTTCGCCAGCCGGTCGCGGACGATCGCGATGATCGTGGCGTCGTCCACCAGCTCGCCGCGGTCCATCAGCTTCTGCGCCTCGAGCGCGACCGGGTTCTGCTCCTTGATCGCCTCGCGCAGCATGTCGCCCGTCGAAATCTTCGGCAGCCCTCGTTCACGCGCGAACCGGCCCGCCTGCGTTCCCTTGCCCGCACCCGGCGGGCCCATCATGATGACGTTCAGGCCCATCGCCGCTAGCCGCGACGGCCCCGGATGCGCGTCTTCTTCATGAAGCCGTCGTAATGCCGCATGATGAGCTGCGACTCGACCTGCTGCACCGTGTCCATCGCCACGCCCACCACGATGAGCAGCGACGTACCGCCGAACGCGAAGGTGATGCCCATGCCGTTCGTGAACCACCCCGGCAGCATGGCGTCGAGCTGCTCGCCGACGAACGGGATCGGGGCCACCCTGAACCCGCTCACCATGAACTCGGGCAACAGCGCCACGCAGGCCAGGTAGACCGCGCCGACGAGCGTGATGCGCGCCAGAATCGTGTCGATGTACTCCGCGGTCCGCTTGCCCGGCCGGATGCCGGGGATGAACCCGCCGTACTTCCGCATGTTCTCGGCCACGTCATCGGGATTGAAGATGATCGCGGTGTAGAAGTAGGCGAAGAAGATGATGCCGGCCACGTAGAGCAGGTTGTAGAGCGGCATCCCGTAGTCGAGCGCATCCAGTGCTGCCCGCCCCCAGGTGCCGGTCTCGAACACCGTCTTGAGCGTGGCC
>Ga0209486_10000474_pt1 | contig 17871 bp, 15 predicted proteins | sample NCCompost_FD_187518 | JGI IMG/M metagenome (GOLD analysis project Ga0209486, IMG submission 187518) | Agricultural soil microbial communities from Utah to study Nitrogen management - NC Compost (SPAdes) (version 2) | ecosystem: Environmental > Terrestrial > Soil > Agricultural land | place...
CGGAGAGGTGGAGGATGTGGTCCACGGTGTCGTCGAGGAAGGCGCGATCGTGGCTGATCACGATCACCGTCTCCCCGAACTCGCCCAGGTAGCGCTTGAGCCAGTCGATGGTCTCGAGATCGAGATGGTTGGTCGGCTCGTCGAGCAGCACCAGATCGGCCGGCGCGGCGAGCTGGGCCGCCAAACCCAGTCTTCCCCGTTCCCCACCGCTCAGTTCCTCCACCGGCCTGGTCTTCGCTTCCCCGGGTTCAAACCCCAGTCCCTGCAGCACCTTGTCCACCCGGGCGTGAAACTCGTAGCCGCCCTGATGCGCGAAGCGCTCCTGGTCGTGGCCATAGCGCGTAAGATCCGCGGGGGTGACCGCGTCGCCCAGCTCGGCCAGCCGCTCCCCCTGGCGCTCCAATGACAATTCAAGCGCCATGACGTCGCGATAGCCCTGGGCGGCGGCCTGCCAGACGTTGACCGCATCGCCGAAATCGCGGTACTGGTCCAGCATCGCGATCCGGAGCCCGGCCTGGCGGGCGACGGTGCCGCGGGACGGCTCGAGAGTCCCGGCGATCAGGCGGAACAGGGTGGTCTTCCCGGCCCCGTTCCGGCCCACGATGCCCCAGCGCTCCCCCGAGTCCACCGTGAAGGTGACGTCGCGAAGCAGGGTGGTGGCGCCGAATTCGACGGAGAGGTCGGAGACTGAGATGATGGACATCGAGGAAATCTACAGGGGGCTGGGTGCTGGGAGCTTGGGGTTGGAGACCAGCCGTCCAGCCGTCTAGCCGTCCAGCCGCCCGGGCCTCCAGCAACTATTTTCCTTCAACCTGCGTCTAGCATCAGGCACCAGCACCCAGCACCCAGCATCCAGAGGCCCCATGACCCAGAGGCCAGCGCTCCTCTGCCTCGTCCTCGCTGCCGGCTGCGTCCAGCCGCTCCGGCTGGCGCGGGATGATTCGCCCACCGTCCTCTCCGGTCCTCCCCTGGCCGCGCCCAATCCGGCGGAGCGCGGGCCATTCCCGGTGCGGACCCTGTATTACGGCAGTGGACGGGACAAGAACCGTGCGGTGTTCCGCGATTCGGTGACCCTCAAAACCAGGATCGTGGACGGCAGCAAGTTCGCCACCGCCCCGACCCCTGCTCTGGGCAAGGAGCGCAAGAATTACTGGGGATTCGGGTTCGATTCCCTCCCGGTGAACGGGCGGGTCTGGTATCCCGAAGGCAGCGGGCCCTTCCCGCTGGTGCTGGTGGTCCACGGCAATCACAACATGAAGGACTTCTCCGACCCAGGCTACGGCTATCTCGGCGAGCTGCTGGCCAGCCGGGGCTTCATCCTGGCGTCGGTGGACGAAAACTTCCTGAACGGCAACATCCGGGGAGAAAACGACGCCAGAGGCTGGATGCTGCTCCAGCACATCCGGGCCTGGAAACAGTTCAACGACTCGGCCGGGAGTCCCTTTCACAACAAGGTCGACCTGGCCAACATCGGGCTGATGGGGCACTCGCGGGGCGGCGAGGCGGTCGCGGTGGCCGGGGCCTTCAACCGGCTGCCCCATTATCCCGACGACGCGACCATCAAGTTCGATTTCAACTACGGGATCAAGGCGCTGGTCGCCATCGCCCCGATCGACGGCCAGTACGAGCCTGCCAATCGTCCCACTCCGCTGGAAAACGTGAATTACCTGGTGATCCACGGCTCCCACGACGGCGACGTGTCCGCCTTTTCGGGACTGCGCCAGTACCAGCGGATCCGCTTCACCGACGGCAAGCCCTGGTTCAAGTCGGCGGTGTGGATGTATCGCGCCAATCACGGGCAGTGGAACTCGGTCTGGGGGAACAAGGACAGCGGGCCGGCCAGCGCGCGGTACCTGGACCTCCGCGGCCTGGTGCCCGAAGAGGATCAGCGCCAGATGGCCCGGGTGTACCTGAGCGCGTTTCTCGAGGCGACCCTGAAGGGAAAGAAGGAGTATCTCCCGGCGTTCCGCGACCATCGCAGCATCGGAACCTGGTTGCCCCGGACCATGTACATCACCCGCTTCCAGGAGAACGGCTATCGCGCTCTGGCGGCGTACGGCGAGGACGTCAACGTCGCCACCGGGTCGGTGCCGGGGGTGACCATCGCGGCGGAGAGCCTGGCCACCTGGAAGGAAGGCCTCGTGCCGCTCCGCTGGCAGAACACCAATGCGGGGCACTCGGCGGTCTGGCTGGGCTGGAACAACCGGATTGCGGGAACCGATACCACCAAGACCGGCCGGCCCGCTTCCTATTCGGTGACGGTGACCGACTCGATCCGCTCGGCCTGGCAGATCGGCACCGGATCCGCGGTGGTGTTCTCCCTGGCGGCCACCTCCGCCACGCCGGGGCCGCGTGCGGCCGCGAAGGACACCACCAAGGCGGCGGCCAAGGACAGCACCAAGAAGGCGCCGGCGCCCAAGCCGCCCCGGACCCCGCCCAAGAAGCCGACCGCGGCCGATTCCCTGCCCCTCGAGCTCTCGATCGAGCTGGTGGATGCCGCGGGTACCGCCGCGCGGCTGCCGCTCAGCCGCTATGGCGTCGTGCGCCGCCCCATCGAGGTGACCGTGCTCAAGCGCAAGGGCCGCGACAAAACGAGTTTCGCCAGCCAGTCGGAGCTGATCCCCCAGACCTTCACGCTGCCGCTGGCCGACTTCCGCGCGGTCGCCCCCGGATTCGATCCATCCCGGCTCGCGACGATCCGCTGGGTTTTCGACGGCACCCGCGCCGGCACCGTGGTGCTGACCGACATCGGAGTCTCCACCCTTGATCCGGCGTTCCTCGGGCCGGAAAGGCGCGTGAGCCCATGAGCCGCTTCACGACCGCACTCCTGCTGCTCGCCGTACTCACCGGCGCCGGGGCCGCCCAATCCGATCCACCCGATCCGTCCGTCCCCCTGGTGCTCCGCCTCCCGGGAGGAACCCGGGCTCTGGGTGTGGGCGATGCCTGGACGGCCGGCCGCGGCGCCGAGGTGCTTTTCTACAACCCGGCTCAGATCGGTGTGCTCCGGGGGACCACCATCTCGGCGCAGCGGTTCGGTGATGCGGCCACGCTGGGCACCCTCTCGACCGTCGGCCCGTTCGGAAAGATCTGGATCGGCGCGGGCATGCAGTATCTCGACTACCACGCCGAGCCGGCCACCGGCTTTTACACCGATCCCGCCGGACTCGCGGCGCGGGGGCCGGTCAACGCCGCGAGCATGGCGGCGACCGTCGCGGCCGCCTTCCGGTTCAAGGGAGTCCGGTTCGGAGTCGGCGCCAAGTATGTCGAGGAGCGGGTCGGAGGTGCCCGGGACAATGGCGCGGCTTTCGATTTCGGCGCGGCGAGGGAAGTGGGCCGGGCCACGGTCGCCCTCGCGGTGCAGAACCTCGGCGGTGACCTCGAGGTCCTGGGTCAGGAAGCCGAGCTGCCGACCCGGGTGACCCTGGGAGTCGCCTCGCCTTCGATCCGGGTCTCCACGTTCTTCGACGCGACGATCGCCCTGGCGGTTTCGCGGGAGCAGGACGGGCGGATCGTTCCCGCGGGGGGCGCCGAGCTGTTCTACGAGCCGGTCGGAGGATGGTACTTCGTCGCGCGGGCCGGAGCCCGGCGGGTCCGGAGCGAGCCGGGCAGGGCCGAATCGCCGGTGACCTTCGGCGGATCGTTCGGGCTGGACCGGTTCTGGCTGGACTACGCCTTCCAACCCTACAAGGGGCCCGGCGCGGCCCACCGAGTCGGCATCCGGATTCAGTAGGGCCTGTCGGGACTTGCCTGGACGGCGCATCTTCTCTAGACTATCTAGAGGAACCTTTGGCGGAGACACCTATCATGAATCGCATACCCTTTCGCTACATCATCGGGCCGGCCATCGCGCTGGCACTGGCCTTTCCGGGACAGTCCCCCGCCCAGGCCGCGGCCGACAGCGCCGGCATCCGCGCCGCGGCGCTGGATTACATCGAGGGGTGGTACGCCGGTAACGCCGAGCGGATGGAGCGGGCCCTCCACCCGGAGCTGGCGAAGCGGATCGTGAACACCGATCCCCGCAATGGCCGCAACAGTCTCGGTCAGATGGGCGCCCTGACGCTGATCAACAGCACCAAGCGGGGCGGCGGCAAGGAGACGCCGGTGGAGCAGCAACGCAGGGACGTGCGGATCCTCGACATTTTCGGGAACGCCGCCAGCGTGCGGGTCGATGCGTCGACCTGGGTCGATTATCTCCAGGTCGCGAAATGGAATGGCCGCTGGGTGATCGTAAACGTGCTCTGGGAGCTGCGGCCCCAGCAGTGACGCGAATTCGGCAATGACGAGGCTGCTCGTAGCCGCGGGGCTCACCGCGGCCGCTGTCCTGCCGGAGACGATCTCCGGTCAATCGCTTCCCGATTCGGTCCTCGCCGTTACGTCGGCCCGGCTGATCGACGTGGTCACCGGGACGGTCATCCCGCGGGGGCTCGTGCTCGTCCGGGGCGGCCGGATCGCGGCGGTCGGCCCCCGGGACTCGATCCGCATCCCTGCCGGCACCAGGGTGCTGGACCTCGGAGATGCCACGCTCCTGCCCGGCCTGATCGATGCGCACGTCCATCTCCTGCTCGGTGGCCCGCCGCGGGCCAACGCAGAAGCGACGCTCCGGGCCGGGTTCACCACGGTCCAGGACCTCGGCGCGCTGCGCTACGCCAACCTGAGCCTCAGGGACTCGGTCAAAGCCGGTGGGTGGAGCGGCCCCCGAATCATCGGCGCAGGGCCCTGGCTTGGTGTCACCGGAGGCATCTGCGACTTCAGCGGGATCGGCGTGCGGAACCGATCCGAGCTGCTCCAGCGGATCCGGACCGATGTCGAGCGGGGGGCGGACGTCGTCAAGCTCTGTATAACCGGCTGGCCCGCGGCCGGCTTCGCCCATCCCGACAGCGTTGAGCTCGCAGAGGAGTCGGTTGCCGCCGCGGTGGCGGAGAGCGCCCGGCTTGGTCGGCCGGCGGTCGCCCACGCGGTGGGACGAGCGGGAGCGGCCTCCGCGGTGCGAGGAGGCATCGCGGGACTGGCCCACGCGGCGTTCCTGGATGACCAAACCATCGCTCTGATGCGAACCCGAGGCACCTGGCTGGCATCCACGTTAGTGTCGTTCCAGCAGGGCTCCGACACCGCATCGTTCCAGGCTCTCTGGATCCGGATGCAGGCCGCGCATCGGGAAGGCGTGCGGATCATCCTCGGCACCGATGCCGGCGTCGTCCCCCACGGATCCAATGCCCGGGAGCTGGCCGCGCTGGTGCGCCTGGGGCTCACGCCGATCGACGCACTCCGCGCCGGCACCATTCGGGCTGCTCAGGCCCTCGGTATGGCCGAACGGCTCGGCAGCCTCACGCCGGGCAAAGTCGCCGACCTGGTCGCAGTCCCCGGCGATCCTCTGGCCGATATCCGCCTGATGGAACGGGTGGTCTTCGTGATGAAGGACGGCGTGGTCTACTTCCGGAGCCCGTAGAATTATTCCGCCCGCATAGAAATCAGCGGATCCACCCGCGCCGCCCGCAGCGCCGGAATCCACGTGGCAAGGACCGCGACGGCACCGAGCACCAGCGGCACCGCGATGAACGTCAGCGTGTCGGTGGCTTGCACCCCGTACAGGAGCCGGCTCAGCACGCGGGTCAGGATGAGGGCGCCGGCCAATCCCACCGTGACACCGATCAGGGCCAATCGGACGCCTTGGGTCACCACGAGCGCAACGACCTGCCGCCGGCTGGCGCCCAGGGCCACCCGTACTCCAAGCTCCCGGGTCCGCTGCGCGACCGCATAGGAAATCACACCGTAAATCCCCATGGTCGCCAGCACCATCGCCAGGGCAGCAAAGATCCCGAGAACTCTTCCCTGAAGCCGGGGGCGCCACAGGGACCGGGCCATCGCCTCTTCGAGGGTCTGGACCTGGAACATCGGCAGATCGGCATCGAGGGATCGCATCACGCCGCGCACGCCGGACAGGACCGCGGTCAGCTCGCCACCGGCCCGGACCGTGACGGTCTGGGTATACCCTGTCCATTCCAAGAAGGGAAAATAGATCGCCGGTCCCATGGGCTCCGGCAGTCGGTAATGCCGGATGTCGCGCACCACACCGACGATGGTGATCCAGGGGTCGGTGCTGGTGAATCCACCGAACTTGAGCCGCTTGCCCAGTGGGTTCTCCCCGGGAAACGCCTTTTTCGCCAGGGTCTCGTTGATCACCCCGACCGGATTCAGGGTGTCGCGGTCGGTCAGCGCAACGTTCCGGCCCGAGAGCATGGGGACCTCGAGCGCCGGGAAGTAGCCCGGGGTGACGTACTGGTAGTGTGCCTCGAGCTCCTCGCCCTGGCGGGGCTCCGGGCGTCCCTCGACCGCGAAATGTGACTGGACGTTCCAGCCGCTTTGCGGGATGCCCTGGGCGGAGCCGACCGCCTCGACGCCGGGAATCGCCGCGATCCGCTGGAACAGCTCGGTATAGAACGCGAGCCGCTGCGGCTCCTCCGGATATTGCGGCCGGGGCAGCGAGATCCGGAAGCTGAGCACACCGCGCGGGTTAAAGCCGAGCTCCGTCGCGGTCAGTGCGCGGTAGCTGCGGATCAGCAGCACCGCACCCACCATCAGAATGAGCGAGAGCGCCACCTCGACCACCACCAGCGTCCCCCGCAGCCGGCTCCGCTCCCGGCCTTCCCCCGAGCCGCCGGTTCCTTCGCGCAGTCCAGTGGTGAGATTGGCCCCCGATCCCTTGAACGCCGGCACCAGGCCGAAGAGGACTCCGGTGAGCGCGGCCAGGAGCAAGGTGATGAGAAGCGTGCCCCCATCCAGCCGGAACGTCACATACCAGGGAAGCCCGTCGGGATTGGCCTGCGAAAAGAGCTTCACGCCTATCGCCGCGACGCCGACACCGACCAGGCCGCCCAGGCCGGCCAGCACCAGGTTTTCGGTCAGCAGCTGACGCACCAGTCGTCCCCGCTCCGCGCCGATGGCGGTGCGCACCGCGATCTCCCGCCGCCGCCCGGCGCCCCGGGTCAGAATCAGATTGGCGACATTGGCGCACACGATCAGGAGCACAAAGCCGACGCCGCCCAGAAAGACCATGAGGGGCCGGCGCATATCGCCGACCAGGTCCTCGCGCAGCGGAATGGCCTCGGCCTCCCATCGGTCGTTGTCCTGAGGGAACTGCTGCTTGAGCCGCGCCGACAGCAGAGCGAGATCCCGCCGGGCTTGCGCCACATCCACCCCGGGCCGCAACCGGCCCAGCGCGCCGGCGTACATACGATTGCCGCGCGTTGCACGGGCCGGATCGACCGCAAACGGGATCCACGCCTCTCCGCGTTCCGGAAAGGCAAACCCCGGCGGCATGACGCCGGCCACGCGGTACGGCGTGCCATCGACCTGGATGGTCCGGTCCACCACGCTGCTGTCACCCCCGAAGCGCCGGCGCCAGAGCCCGTGACTCAGCAGGACGACACGATTCCGTCCCACGGTTTCTTCCTCGGCGAGGAACGTGCGGCCGAGAAACGGCCGAACGCCCAGCAGAGGGAAGAGGTTGGCGGTCACCATCGCGCCCTCGAGCCGCTCGGGCTCGCCCTCCCCGGAAAACGCGAGGGCCTGCCAGGTCCACATCCCGAGGGCGGCAAACGAGCGGCTCTCGTCCCGCCAGGAGACGTAGTCGGGATAAGAGATATTGACCCCATGCTCGTCTCGCGCGCGATCCTGCGAGTACACCGAGACGAGCTCGTGGGCATTTTCATAGGGGAGCGGCCGGATCAGAATGGCATGCACGGCGCTCACGATCGTGGTGGTGACGCCGATCCCGAGTCCAATGCAGAGAATCGCCGCCAAGGCAAAGCCGGGACTCTTGCGCAGCGTTCGCAGCGCGAAGCGCACATCCTGCCACAGATCTCCCATGGTCTCCCTCCGTTCGGCCCGCTGCCGCTGCCGGGTGTCGATGGCCACGCACTCCTCCCGAATCCTGCCCAGCTCGCCGAACCGGCGCTCGGCCTCCTGCCGGGCCGTCAGGGGCGAGTGGCCCCGCTCGGCCAGCTCGCGCTGGTGCATCTCCAGATGAAACCGGAGCTCTTCGTCCACATCCTGGCGAACGTCCGAACGCCAGAAGCGGAGCGCCCGCCGCCACCGTCCCTGCTCGGAACCCGTCATGCTCAGACCGGCTGCTCGGTGGTGCGGAGCACCTTGCCGACTGCTTTCACGAAGCGGCCCCAGGTGGCAGTTTCGGCCTGGAGCTGTTCCCGCCCTTTCGCGGTCAGCCGATAGAACTTGGCCTTGCGATTGTTCTCCGAGGTGCGCCATTCGGAGGCGATCCGCCCCCGCTCCTCCAGCCGGTGCAGCGCGGGATAGAGCGAACCTTCGCCCACCTGGAGCATGTCGCCGGTCAGCTGCTCGATCCAGCGCGCCACGGCGTAGCCGTGGGCCGGACCCCAGCTCAGGGTCTGGAGCACCAGCAGGTCGAGGGTTCCCTGGAGCAGGTCGAGCGGCGGGCGGGTCACGGTCGTTCCCATCGAAGGTTGAGGTATAGGATCGGACCCGATACCTCGAATGTCAAGGGAAGCCGGCCGCCGGCCGCTTCCGGCCCAGCAGAATGGCTCCCACGCTGCCCGCGAGGGTCGAGCCCAGGAGGATGCCCAGCTTGGCGGGGAACAGCAGCGGCGTCCCGGCGAACGCCTGGGCCGCGATGAAGAGCGACATGGTGAAGCCGATCCCTCCGAGCCAGGCCGCCCCGTGAAGAGACCGCCAGGAGGTCTCCGCCGGAAGCGCCGCCAGCCGGAGCCGGACCGCCAGCCAGGAAAACAGCATAATGCCTAGCGGTTTCCCCAGTGCCAGGCCGAACAGCACGCCCAGCGTCACGGGTACGGCGGGACTGGCCTCCCCGCCGCCCAGCCGCACTCCGGCGTTGGCGAAGGCGAAGAGCGGCATGATGCCGTACTGCACCAGCGGCTGGAGACCATGCTCCAGCCGGAGCAGCGGGGCCTGCACTCCCTCGGAGGCCCGTTCCAGGGCGTGGATCGCCTCCTGCTGCCCCTTGCTGGTGATCACCAGCAGATCCCCGGTTTCCGCCTTGTCGAATTCGGTGAGCAGGTCGCGCGCCTGGGAGGAGAATTCTTCCGCGTTGATGCGGGTGCGCACCGGGATGGTGAGCGCGAGCACCACCCCGGCGATGGTGGCGTGGATCCCCGACTCGTGGAGCGCGAACCACAGCACGATCCCGACGGCGAGAAAGGGCAGCAGGCGGCGGATGCGGGTCGCGTTGAGCCCCACCAGAATCACCCCACATGCCAGCGAAACCGCCAGCGGTCCCAGGTGCAGGGTATCCGAATAGAAGAGGGCGATGACCACCACCGCGCCCATGTCGTCCACGATCGCCAGCGCGGTGAGGAAGACCTTGAGGCCCAGGGGAATCCTGGGGCCGAGCAGGGAGAGCACCCCGAGCGCAAAGGCGATGTCGGTGGCCATGGGAATGCCCCACCCGCCCGCGGCCATGCCGGAAGGGTTGAACGACAGGTAGACCAGCGCCGGCACCAGCATCCCGCCGATCGCCGCCGCGATCGGCAGGGTGGCCTGGCGGACCGAAGCCAGCTCTCCGGCCAGCAGCTCGCGCTTGATCTCGAGCCCTACCAGCAGGAAGAATGCGGCCATCAGGCCGTCGTTGATCCAGGCGAGCAGGGAGAGCTGGATGGACCGGCCCGCCACCGCCACCGCAACCGGGCTGTCCCAGACCGCGGTGTAGGAGGCATGCCAGGGCGAGTTGGCCCATACCAGCGCGACCGTGGTGGCCACCAGGAGCAGGACTCCGCTGGTGGCGCCGGTTCGGGCGAACTGCTGGAAGGGTCGAACGATGCGCACCATCTTCAGTCCTCGTCCGCGGGGGTGAGCGGTACCAGGCGCGCCCGGGGAGGAATCCCCGGCTCCAGCTCCATGATCCCCACCGAGGCGGGGAGATCGAAACGCCGAGGCCCCGCGCCGCCGGGGTTCATCACCGTCACGACCTGATCGAGCAGCATGAGCAACGGCTTGTGGGTATGTCCGTAGATGATGACCTCGGCCTCGGGCCAGCGCTGGTGAAGCTTCTCCGGGGTCGGGACCCCGAGCTGGTGACCGTGCACGATCAGGAAATCGAAGCCCTCGATCCGGGTTTCCAGGATCTCGGGCACCCGGCTCCGGATATCGAAGCCGTCGGTATTCCCGGAGACCGCCAGCACGGGCGCGAGGCTCGCGAGCTCCTCCAGCAGCTCGGGTGGTCCGATATCGCCGGCGTGAAGGATCCGGTCCACCTCCCGGAAGACCGCGAAGACTTCGGGACGCAGCAGGCCATGAGTATCTGCGAGGATTCCGAGCCGCACCGGCTATCCCTTCGGCGTGGGTTCGACGTCCGGAAGCTCCGGAGCATCAAACGTCGGCGCGGGGGTGCGCAGCAGCAACCCCGGGACCACGGTATTCAGCAGGGTGTACACGATCAGCGCGCCGAAGAGATACTGGGGCAGGAGAAACGAGTCCCTGAGGATGCCGGCAATCACCAGGGTGAACACCAGGGTCGGGAGCATGGGTACCGCCACCCGCAGGCTGTGCATCGGCCGTTCCCGAAACGCGGCCCGACGGTGGAGCACCACGGCAGCGAGCCGGGCCGGCACCAGCGCCGCGGCGAACGCAACGCCGAGCAGCACCGATTGCACGCTGAAATCCTCCCGACGCAGCTCGGTGCCCGCCACGAAGAAATAGAACGGCGCGAAGACCGACGCGAAGACCTCGACCGCGTGCAGCATCCGCTCCGAGGCCATGGCCGGGAGGGATTCCCGGAATCGGCGGGCGGCGATGCCGACCATGAAGGCGCCCACCAGGTAGTACACCCCCAGCTGCCGGGTCGCGTAGGAGGCCACCACCGCCATCATGAGCAGAAAGGCGAATTCGGATTTGGGGGCCCAGGGCGCCACCCGCACGGCAAACAGCCGGAAGGCCGGTGGGAGAACGGCGATGATCGCCACCAGCGCCACCGAGGCCAGTCCGAGCCGCCCGAGACTGGTGGACTGGAGCACCACGAACAGCACCGCAAGCGCGAGCAGCTCGGTTGCGATGGCCTTGCTCTTCACCCAGAAGCTCTCCTCCGGGGTGAGTCCGAACGAGGGCAAGGAATCGAGGATGAAACCGGTGGAGGGCGTCAGAAGCGCCAGCGCCATCAGAACCGCAGGCCGAACCTCCAGGTCGAACGCCGCGACCGCTCCCAGCATTCCGAGGGCGAGCAGGACCACCCGGAGGCCGAGGTGCTGCGCCAGGACCCGGGCACCGGTTCGCAGCTCGTGAAGATCCACCTCCAGTCCCGCGAACAGGAACAGTGCGACGATCCCGAAGGTGGACAGCAGATGCAGGGTCGGGTCCGCGTCCGAAACGCCGAGTCCCATCCCCGCCAGCATTCCCAAGCCGAGGCTTGTGATCGCAGTGGGAAGGTGCCAGCGCTGCAAGATGCGCGGCACCACGAACAGGGCGAACAGGAGGATGATGTACCCGAGCTCCGTTTGCAGGAGCCCAGGGAGCCTAACCACGCGGAATCGGGTCGGGGGCGAACGCCAGGGGTCGGCCTGGCCGGGACGGCGCCGGGGCATCCTGGAAGAGGTGGTCGGCGATGGCGGCAATCTCTTCGGCCCCCCGCCAGGCCGCCTCCAGCGAAGCCAGCTCGCCCTCCAGTGCCCGACGCTCGGCGTCCTCGTTGGCGGCCATTTCCAGCGCGAGGCGATCCACCAGGGGGAGGCGGGGCAGCAGGGTCTGGGGCTCGCTCCCGATCCCGCCCCGCCCCCAGAACGACCGCTTGGTGATGTTGAGCGCCAGCCGCTCGGCGTCGGACGCAGCGGCATCGTCCTGGACCGGGTCCTGTGCGTCGGGGAATCTCCCCCAGGAGCAGCGCATGGCGATCGCGGCCACCCGGGCGAAATAACCCTCGGGATTGGCGGCATCCTCGAGCTTGGTCACTGCGTAGCGCACCACGTCCTCGCTGGCATCGGCGCCGTTGAGCACGGCGAGGAGCTTCCCGGCCACGTGGAGCCCGTGATCCCCCGACAGGGTGGCCAGGCCGCCGTCATGCCGGACTTGGAGCCGCCAGGGCTCCCGCGGGTCGGGACGCACCAGCGCGGAGTGATCCAGGTGCCGGGCCCGGATCACCGCCGGCTCTCCGCCATCGCCCCGGGTCATGGCAAGCACCCGGTTGCCTTGCCCGTGAACCCGGAGCCAGGTGGTCAGGTCGTAGCCAAGGTGAACCCCGGTGAGCCGGCGCCAGGAGAAATCCACCGCCTTCTCCCCCCGCGCCAGCCAGCGGCGGGCCAGCCGGAGCATCGGGTCCCGGCGCGCGGCGGGAAGCCAGCGGCCCAGGAGTCGGCCATAGCGCCAGGCGGCGATCTCGGGCTTGAGCGCGGGACCGATCCGGACCAGGGCGAGGCCTTCGGGAAGGTAGGCCAGACCGATGTTGTCGGTGGAATAGCGGATTCTGGTGGTGCTGAAGCGCCGCTCGCACTCTTCGACCGCCTCCCAGCGCTCGTCGAGGGGAGAGAGGTTCCAGCGCTCGCAGGCCGGACAGATGACCCAGAGCCGCCCCTGCCGCGCGTCGAACGCCAGCCGGGTGCCGACCGGAAAGGTCGGGAGGACGGCGTTGGTGCCGAGGTCCGAGTTGCAGAAGAGGCAGGTGGAGTACATCAGTCCTCAGCCGTCAGGCGTGAGCCATCAGCCATCAGCCATCAGCCAAACCCTTTAGGAAAAGTAGCTCCAAAGACTGCGGACTGAAGGCTGAAGGCTGGATCAGCTGCCCCATCGCGGCGCGATCTCCACATCGAGCCCCAGCTGATCCAGAACCCGCTGCACCACGAAATCCACCAGCTCCCCGATCCGGGTCGGCTTGTGATAGAACCCCGGGGCAGCGGGAATCACCACCGCGCCGGCCTCGGTGACCTGTACCAGGTTGCGCAGGTGAATCAGCGACAGCGGCGTCTCCCGCGGCACCAGGATGAGCTTTCGCCGCTCCTTCAGGGTCACGTCCGCGGCCCGTTCGACCAGCGAGCGGCTGCTGCCCTGCGCGATCGCCGAGACGGTGCCCATCGAGCAGGGACAGATCACCATCCCCGCGGTGCGCTGGGAGCCCGAGGCGGGCTTGGCCCCCCGGTCCTCGTCCGGAAATACGGTCACCGAGGACCAGTCCTTCCCCGCGGCGGCCTGAAGCGCCGCGAGATCGGCGATGCCGCACTCCTGCTGAAGCAGCCGCCAGCCGTGACCGGTCACGATGAGCCAGAGGGGGACCTTGGCGGCCGCCAGCACGTCCAGCAGCCTGACAGCGTATGGTGCACCCGACGCCCCGGTTATGCCCAAGACGATCGGGTCCCGGCTCATTGTCCTTTCCGGTTCGGTGTCGGGCTCTTGACCGGGTGCTTGGGTGGCGAAGGGGGCCGCGGAAAGTATTTCGACTTGGGCTGCGACGGCTGCTTCGGAGGTGGCCCGGGCCGGCCGGGCCGCGAGGACTCGCGACGTGGAGACATGCTTGAAAGTAGCTAGAGGCTAGCGAGCTAGGGAGCTAGGGGTCCACCTAGCTCCCCAGCTCCCTAGCTCCCTAGCGTCCTATCCAGCAGCGCAAATGCGAACACGGTGACGCTCATCACCCCGTTCATGGTAAAGAACGCGGCGTCCAGCCGGGTGAGGTCTCCCGGTTTCACCAGGTGATGCTCGTAGAGCAGAATCCCCGCCGCGGCCACCACCCCGGCGTAGTACCAGCCGCCGAATCCCGCCCCATACCCGAAGACCAGCAGCGCCTGAATGGTCACCGCGTGGAGGAGCCGGGCGAGCCCGATGCTCCGCGAGACGCCCAGCCGGACCACCGCGCTCCCGAGCCCTTCGCCCCGGTCGAACTGTTCGTCGGGCAGCGCATAGAAGATGTCGAAGCCGGCGACCCAGGTGGCGACCCCGAGGGCGATCACCAGCAGGAGCCAGGCCGGCGAGCTCCAGGCGCCGGAGACCGCGAGGTAGCCCCCGACCGGCGCGATCGCGAGGGAGGCGCCGAGCCAGAGATGGGGCCACCAGGTGAACCGCTTGGACAGGCTGTAGGCCATCACCCAGAGGAGGGCCACCGGCGCCAGGACGGCGCAGAGCGGATTGAGCAGGACGCTGGCGCCGAGGAACAGCGCCCCGGCCAGCACGATGGAGGCCCAGGCTTGCGCTAGGGTGAGAGTACCCCGGGGCAGCTCGCGATTCAGGGTCCGGGGATTCCGGGCGTCGAACTCCCGGTCGGCGATCCGGTTGAAACCCATCGCCACCCAGCGCGCCCCGGAGAACGCCACGATCACCAGCCCGACCGTGCGCCAGGTGACCGGATAGCGCATCGAGGCGGCGAGCACGCCCAGCAGCGCGAAGGGCAGCGCGAAGAGCGTGTGGGGAAGCTTGACGAAGTTGAACAGCCGGACCGCCAGCGACGAGCCCGCGAGAGTTTGACCCTCACGCGCCGTGAGAGGTGAGACGTGAGAGGTGAGAGGGGCTTCCGTCTTACGTCTCACGTCTCACTTCTCACCAAGTCGTATGCCCAGTTTTGACCAGATCTCATCAACCCGTTTCTTCGTGGCGTCGTCCATGACGATGAGGCTTGGCCACTCGCGGGTGAACCCTTCCTCGGGCCATTTCCGGGTGGCGTCGATCCCCATCTTGCTGCCATAGGTGAACGCCCGGCTGGAGTGATCCAGCACGTCCATCGGCCCCATGGTGAAGCGGACGTCGCGCTCGGGATCGATGTTGTTGAGCGCGACCCACCAGGCCTCGTCGGGATCCTGGACATTGACCTCCCGGTCCACGATGACCAGCACCTTGGCCAGCGACATCAGTCCCTGGCCCCACAAGGCGTTCATCACCTTGTACGCCTGGCCGGGATACTGCTTGTCGATCGACACGAACACCAGGTTGTGGAAGATGCCCGGCGCCGGCATGTGGTAATCCACGATCTCCGGCACGGTGAGCTTGAGCAGCGGGAGAAAGATTCGCTCGGTCGCGTGGCCCAGATAGAAATCCTCCATCGGGGGCCGGCCTACCAGGGTCGCGGGATATACCGGCGACTTCTTCATGGTGAGCGCGGTGACGTGTACCCTGGGGTAGTAATCCGCCAGCGAGTAGAAGCCGGTGTGATCCCCAAAGGGGCCCTCCAGCACCAGGTCCTCGGCTGGGTCGATGTATCCCTCCAGGACGATTTCGGCTTCGGCAGGCACTTCCAGCTCGCAGGTCACCGCCTTGGCGAGGTCCACCGGTGTCTTTCTCAGGAACCCGGCGAAGAGGAATTCGTCGATGGTGGGTGGAAGCGGCGCCGACCCGGAATAGATGCTCGCCGGGTCACCGCCGATGGCGATCACCACCGGCATCTTCTCTCCCCGGGCCGCCATCTCCCGCCAGTGGGCCGCGCCGACCTTGTGGCGTTGCCAGTGCATCGCCAGCTCGCGCTTGCCGGTCACCTGGATGCGATACATCCCGACGTTCCGCACCCCGCGCGAGGGGTCCTCGGTGATCACCATCGGCAGAGTGATATAGCGGCCGCCGTCCCCGGGCCAGGTCACCAGGAAGGGGATCCGGTCCAGGTCGATCTCGTCGCCCCGAAGCACGACCTCCTGGCAGGGCGGCCGCCCTCCGCGGGTTCGGGGCGGAAATTTCGCCATCTCGGCCAGCTTGGGCAGCATGGCCAGCTTGCCGAAGAGCCCCTCCGGCACCTTGAGGTTGAGCATTTCGGAGATCCGCTCGCCCACCTGATCGAGCCGCTCCACCCCGAGCGCCAGGCACATCCGCCTCATCGAACCGAACAGGTTGATCGCCACCGGAATCGGGCTCACACTCCCGTTCGGGAGCACCGGCTGCTCGAACAGCAGCCCCGGTCCCCCGCCCCGCGACTTCATGCACCGGTCGGCGATCTCGGCGATTTCGAGGTGGGTGTGAACCTTTTCCCTGACTCGCACCAGCTCCCCTGCTTTTTCGATCGCAGAGATGAACTCGGGCAAACTATCGAGGGCCATTCAGGATTCCTTGCTGGGGACTAGCGAGTAGCGAAGAGGGTGAGGCTGTTCCTCTTCGCTCTTCGCTCTTCGCTACTCCCTCGTTCGTGTCCCGACGTGAATCGCACAGATTCCGCTCAGCAGCTGGGAATAGGTCACGTCGGAGAATCCGGCGTCCTTCATGCGCGCTGCCAGCTCTTCGGGCTCGGGAAAGGCCAGCACCGACTCTGGCAGCCAGGTGTAGGCGTCCCTATGTTTCGAGACGAATCGTCCGACCACCGGAAGGATCCGCAGGAAGTACCGGCTGTAGAGCGTCCGAAGCCAGCGCCGGGACGGCATCGAGAATTCCAGGATGACCAGCCGGGCGCCTGGTTTGAGGACCCGGGCGGCTTCGGCCAGGCCGGCGTTCAGATCCATGAGGTTGCGCACCCCGAATCCGACCGTCGCGCCGTCGAATCCGGCGTCCGCGAAGGGCAGCGCCAGCGCGTCACCATTGCAGGGGACCGCCCGGTCGGACTTGCCGCGGCCCCGGATCAGCATCTGCTGGACGAAGTCGGTGGCAATGACGCGGCCCCGGAAGCCGGCGCGGTTGCCCAGCTCGGCCGCGAGGTCCATGGTCCCCGAGCAGATGTCGAGATAGGTGCCCGCAGGCAGGCGTTCCCATCCCAGCCTGTCCACCGCGAGCCGCCGCCAGCGGCGGTCGATATTGAGGCTCAGGACATGATTGAGCAGGTCATACCGCGGCGCGATGGCCGAAAAAATCTCCCGCACGTAGGCCCGTTTTGCGGCCCCGCCGGTGATCGGTAACTCCCTGTCTGTGGCGAACATAGACGCCCAATGTAGCCCGTCGCAAACCTCGCCTGCAAGGCTGGGGATTGGGCCGTGACCCAACCCATCCTCGACCTCCGCACCGCCACCGATCAGGAGGTCGTGCTCCGCGCCAGGACCGGCAACGAGGCGGCCTACCGCGAGCTGGTCCGCCGCTACGAGCGTCCGGTCTTTTCGCTGGTGTTCCGAATGGTGCGGAACCGCGAGCTCGCCGAGGACCTCTCCCAGGAGACTTTCATCAAGGTCTTGAACGCCCTGGAGAGCTACCGCCCCGAATTCAAGTTCTCGTCCTGGGTCTTCAAGATCGCCAACAACGCGGCCATCGATCACCTCCGCCGCCGTGAGCTCGACACCCTGTCGCTCGAGGGATCGCCTCATGCTGAAACGCCGCAGATGATCGAGGCGACGGCGCTGCAGATCGGCGAGCGGGGCGAAACCGCGCTCGAAGAGGTGGAGAATCGCGAGCTGGGAGGAGAGATCGAGCGGGCCATCGCCAAGCTGCGTCCGGAGTACCGGACCTGCATTCTGCTGCGCCACGTCGAGGGCCGGGCCTACGAGGAGATCGCCGAAATCCTGAATCTCCCGCTCGGAACCGTGAAGACTTACATCCACCGCGCGCGTAATGAGCTTCGCGTTGCGCTCGCACACCTCAAACAGTGAAACCTCATTCAATCCGCCGCCGTATGGGGGAACGCTTATGAAGCAATGGCCTGTGAATCACCTGACTGCGGATGACCTCGACGCGTTTCATTCTGCGTCGTTGTCGAGCGCTGCGCGCGAACACCTCGCCGAGTGTGACGAGTGCCGCACCATGGCGGAGCTCGATCGCGCAGTGCTCGCCGCGCTGGCGACGCTTCCGTCCTACGTGCCGGCCCCCCACTTCGCCGATCGGGTGGTGGCGCGCCTGCAGCGCCCCGCGCCCGCCATCGACCGCGTCCTCGCGCCCCGGCTCCCGGCCTCGTGGAACCGGCGAGCCCTGGCCGCGACCCTGGTGCTCGGACTCGGCGCCAGCATCGTCTGGACTCTGCTCAATCGCACTCTGCTGCTCTCCTGGATCAACCTTGCAGCCGCGGAAACCGGCCGG
>Ga0209486_10000476_pt1 | contig 17865 bp, 14 predicted proteins | sample NCCompost_FD_187518 | JGI IMG/M metagenome (GOLD analysis project Ga0209486, IMG submission 187518) | Agricultural soil microbial communities from Utah to study Nitrogen management - NC Compost (SPAdes) (version 2) | ecosystem: Environmental > Terrestrial > Soil > Agricultural land | place...
ACCAAAAAGAAGAGGCGATGGCAATGCTCGAAAAAGAGGTTGCCGAACACGGCTACAACTCTGTCTCATTTGCAGTTTTGCCAGAACTCGATGAATTTCGTAACGACCCTCGATTCAAGCAGCTACTAATAAAATGAAGCGCTGCCCCGAATGTAATCGCGTTGAAGCTGACGACTCTCTCGTGTTCTGCCGCACGGATGGCACGTCGCTCGTCAGTGATTCACTTTCCCTCGCCAGTGAGGCCGGAACAACGCGACTTGGAACAGCACCAACGGAAAGCGAGACCAGCGTGCTGCCACATGCGACTGCAGCGAACGCGAGCCGCTCAACCGGACCAACCACCGTACTGCACACTTCAGTACCACCGAGCGGGACACGCGAATCAACCAGACGGAAGTTGAGGTGGCTTCCGATAGTTTTAGCCGGATTCGTTTCAGCGGCGATTTCGATCGGTGCCTATTCCTACTTCGCAAGGAAGGTTCAAGCCACGATCCAATCAATTGCGGTCATGCCGTTTGTGAATGAGAGTGGGAATTCCGACGTCGAATATTTGTCGGACGGGATGACCGAAACGTTAATCGGCAGTTTGTCGCAGCTACCGAAATTGAATGTGAAGGCGCGCTCGTCCGTGTTTCGATACAAAGGCAAAGCGACGGACGCGAAGACGATTGGCAGAGAATTAAACGTGCAAGCAATCTTGCAGGGTCGAGTCGTCCAACGAGGCGATCAGATAACGCTCAGCCTCGAACTTGTCGATGTTTCAAATGAAAATGCTATTTGGAGCCAGCAATACAATCGCAACCAAGCCGACCTCGTTACACTACAAACGGAGATCGCCCGGGACGTTTCGAGCAAGCTCAAATCGAAACTTTCCGGTGCCGATGCTGCGAAAGTTGAAAAGACTTACACCACTAACCCGGAAGCGTATCAGCTTTATTTAAAGGGAAAGTTCCATTGGAACAAAAGAACTGGCGCAGCACTCAAGCAAGCGGTTGAATTCTATAATCAGGCGGTCGAGAAAGATCCGAACTATGCTGTTGCGTATTCCGGTTTGGCTGAAACGTACGTCCTCTTTTCGAGTTACGATGTGGCGCCCGCGACCGACAGTATGCCTCAAGCGAAGGCCGCGGCTCTACGAGCCTTAGAGATTGACGATTCTCTGGCAGAAGCACACACCGCTCTTGCCTTTTATCTCTCCAATTACGAATGGGATCGCGTTGGCTCGGAAAAGGAGTATCGCCGCGCCATCGAACTCAAACCGAATTACGCGACTGCCCATCATTGGTTTGGTGCTGACCTCTCGAATGTAAAACGGTTTGAGGAGAGTCTTGTCGAGTTGAGGCGCGCTGAGGAACTCGACCCACTTTCGAGGATTATCGGTACGAATCTCGGTGACGCGCTCGTTCACGCTCGCAGATATGATGAGGCGATTGCACAATACAAACGGGTTCTAGTTCTAGACCCAAATTTCGCTTACGCTCATCGAGCTTTGGGTTGGGCATATGGCGCAAAGGGTTTGTATCCGGAAGCCATAGCCGAGACGCGCACGGCTATGGGACTGCGTGAAGGTTCCTCAGCAAAGGGATACCTCGGACTGTGGCTAGCGAAATCCGGCAAGCGCGATGAAGCACTGAAGCTGCTGAACGAGATAAAGCACGAATCCGCCCGTACTTATGTTCAGAGCTATACGCTTGCACTTATTTACATTGGGCTTGGTGATAAAGAGGAAGCATTGAACCATCTCGAAAAGCACGTGTTGAGCCGTGCGGAAACCGCCAGTACGTATGCGACTGCTCCGGAGCTTGACGACCTGCGTTCCCAACCGCGATTCGAAGCGATGCTGAAACGGATGAACCTGCTGGACTGAGTTTGATAGAAATGTCTAAAGAAATCCACGCCAATACTACTCTGTCACATTACCGCGGATGGAACGATTTGTCCGCGAGGCAAAATCAGCAGCAGCGCTCAATCCACCGTCACATTGCGACCATCCATGAAATCGGTGAGAGCGGCGACGTGACCTTTATTGCCATGGACTTCATCGATGGCCTGACTCTACGCGAAAAAATTCATCAGGCGCCAACTCAACTAACAAAGTTGCTGCGTCATCTCAACACGTCGCCGAAGGGGCGCGTGACTGGGAAGTGTTTCGCATTAATGTCGACACTTATGGAACTCCGTTATGCGACGATCCACGATTTGCGGCTTTGGTGAAACGTCTGAATCTGCCTGAATAAAAGCATGAAACGCTGCCCCTAATGTAAGCGCGTCGAGACTGATGAAGCGCGTGGCGTTACATCTCAGTCGAAAACTATCGAGCTCAGGGCGTTTTTTAGGTTTTGAGAGAAGCAAACCCGTAACATTTTCTTTGTGTGCAAAGAGGCGACATGGGAAGTGTCGCCTCTTTGTCCTTGGAACGCTGGTTGTTTCGATTTGACGGACCTGGGGATTCGAATCTCAATCGTCCTCTTCTACCGGTCGCAGTTTGTTGTGATTTATGTACCGACCAACATCCCTGCCGAGACGTTCGCCCGCATCTTGATCCGATCGGAAGTGTATCCCACCAAACACACGAGCGTCGGAAACGTCGTCGATGATGTCTCTAAGATCAGTGTAGTGGAGGACGATTCCCGGCGCGCCGGGATGCGACATCGTCACTGAATTAAAGCGACCGTAGGCTCTCTCAACAACCTCCAGCACCGCGCCCGTTCCGGACCCATGTCCCGAGGGATACCCCGGGAAGCAGGGCGTAAGAATGAAAGGTGTGAAGGCAGATGGGACCGTGTGCGCATTGTCATCTTCGTTCCCGCGCGGAAGTGCGGTCACCGGCCGCCAAGTTCTGTAAGAATACTTGCTCTCGAACATCGTGATGAAGGCGTCGTTTAGAGCCATATTCATCACCGCTGCGATCCGCGCCGTGGTGGTGATTTCGTCCTGGCGAGTGCTCGCGATCTGACGTAGCACAGAATTCCAGCCGTAATGAACTGGTTGCGCAGCGTAGAGGAGTACAACATCTGCGCGATCTTGCGGGCGCAAGGCGCTATTGATATCACCTACAGCCAGCACCTCATTGTAGTCACGTGCATATGTACCACTTGTCAGCTTCGGCGGGGGGTCAGCGCGGAACTGTGAGGAGCTTTCGATTCCGAAGGGCTTTACATTTGGCCAGTGCTTGAAGACCCCACCACCTGGCGGACATCCCGCAGTCGTCTGCCATTCGTATGGATCGGAATTCAGGGGAGTGTGAAACTGTGGGGGCGCCGAGCCGTCGTTTGTGCGATTCGCGATCATCGCAGCAGCCGCCTCTTGGCCGACTGTAATGCCGTCAAGTTTGGCTTGTCCGTCTGGAATTGTGGCCAGCGAATCGGCGCGCTGTTGGTCCAACGTTGCGCCCTGAGCCGGAAAGAACGCCTTCAGCACACCATGGGCTGCCGCGATCGCGGCGGCTTCCGTCGATGCTCCCTGAGCAGCGCTGATCGTGCCGAGATACGGTTCGTATTTGCCAGTGATCGAGTTGACCGCCTCAAACACAGCAAGTTGCACAGTCGCCATAAACCGAGCCGGCGGAAACGGCGGTTGGGCACCGATCGTTGCGACCGCGATCTCGTTCCATTGAAGCACGATTGCGTCGTTGGTTAGGGGTGTCGTTGACGCTGGACGTAAGCGGGGCGGATTACCACTGAGCGTGGACCGCATGGCATGTTCAAAAGCTGGGCCGCTAACGAGCAGTGCTGTGTTGTCGAGTGTCAAGTTGTCTTCGTAGTTTGCGCGTTTATGGCTGGTGACCGAGCGGGCGACGAATGTCAAGGTGAGGCTCAACGTCATTATCAAGGCGAATAATCTTCGCAGGTTTCTTTGAGTGTTCATGATTTTCTCTCCTTTGCGAGTGCAGTCCGACACCAGACGCGAGAACAAACGCTATAACCTCTAAATGGTCTTACCTATTTTTTTTCTTAGGGGTAAAATGCGGCCGGACGTTACGAACTGGGCCGAGTCTGGTTTTCGAATAGTCTCACATCCATAGCCACACAAAATGGCGCCGTCTACCAACGAAGTAACCCAACTCCTGATCGCATGGGGCAATGGCGATGAAACTGCACTCGGTCAATTGATGCCACTCGTCTACTCAGAACTTCACCGCTTGGCGCATCGTCACATAAGAAAAGAGCGACCTGGGCACACGTTGCAGACCTCAGCACTGTTGAACGAAGCATTCCTCCGTCTCGTGGACCAGAGAGGCGTTGACTGGCAGAGTCGAGCCCACTTCTTCAGTATCGCGGCCCGGATGATGCGGCGTATTCTGGTTGACTACGCTCGGTCGCGCCGTTATGCAAAGCGAGGCGGCAATGCGCAGCAGGTATCCTTTGATGAACAGTTAGTCGTCTCTCGTCAAGTCAGCGCAGACGTGCTAGCCATTCATGATGCTCTCAACGAATTAGCGACTATGGACGAGCGCAAAAGCAAAGTCGTAGAGCTAAGATTCTTTGGTGGGTTGAGCATTGACGAGACCGCCGAGGTACTCGGCGTGTCCCCCGGTAGCGTAATGCGCGACTGGACGCTTGCTAAAGCCTGGCTCAGACTAACCATTAAGCCGGCGGACGAAGATCTACCCTCCTCGTAATTTCGTTAGAGGTTATGCATTCTTTTCTCGCGTTAGGATACAGGAGGGGTGTCTACGAAGGTTTCAAGCATTGACCCTGCTATTGGGCAAGAGTAGGATACGGCTCAATTATTGGTTATCAAGGCCTCAACCCCTCGCCCTGAAAGGAGCGACATGCGCAACCTTCTGATCGTCGTCTTCGCCGCATTACTCATTCAATTTGGTATGACTTACGCGGATGCGTGTGGTGATAAGACAATGCGCGTTAAGACGAGTCTTAGGTACTACATACCTCAGGCTGCCAAAAACCCCTCGAAAGTCCTGATCTATTCGGCCTCGCTGCCGAACGGGAAAGCCGTTGAACTTAGAGATTTTTTAAACAAGGTAGGCCATAAGGCGATCACCATGGACGACGTAGGAAGTATTAAAAACAACCTGAAATCTTCTTCCTACGATCTCGTTTTAACGAATCTCGCTGAAGCGCCCGGACTGCAGAAACAGGTCGAATCTTTCACTCCAAAGACGGTCGTTGTACCAGTGTTGTTAAAGCTGCCAGATTCAGAAGTGAAGGCCGCTAAGACACAATACAAAGTCACCATAAAGAATCCTAAGGACGGCTTAGACTTTTTGATTGCCGTTGCGAAAGTGATGGATTCACGGTCCAAGAGAGGCTGAACAGTCTCTCACAAAAAGGTTGAGCACAATGATTCCGCGAATGGGTGGTTCAACCCTCATTACTTGCGCTTTGCTCATTGCAATTGCGCCACTCGACTTGATACACGCACAAGCGTGGTTGCCTCTCCGCGGTGAGGGCCAGGTCACGATCACTTATGAAAACATTTACGTTAGGGACCATTTTGATTACTTAGGGAAAAGATTTGATGCCGGACCGATCCGAACAAATACCGTCGTAACGACGTTTGAGTACGGCATAACGAATAAACTAACTCTGGATAGTCAACTCACGCACGTGACTTCCAAATATGAGGGCTTTGTCCCACCTGTTCCTCATGGTCCACCAGATACAGGTGTCTACCATCCTACGTTCCAGGATGCACTTATAGGTGTCCGTTACAACGTTTTGTCTCGTGAACTGATAGTGACTCCATTTGTGGCCGCAGTTATACCTACCCATCATTACGAAACTCGCGGGCATACTGCTGTTGGTCATGATCTTCGTGAGCTTCAAGTGGGGGTGAATGTTGGACGCGATCTTGAAGAGGTCATTCCAAGAACCTATTTCCAGGCTCGCTATTCCCATGCATTTGTTCAGAACGTTCAGCAGTTTGGCCTCGATCGCAGTAATGTCGATTGGGAAGTTGGATATTATGCGAAGCCCCGGGTGTCATTACGGTTCACGGGCGCCTGGCAATACACTTACAGTGGGCTCAGATTTCCGTTGGACCACGACATCCCTGACTTCCACGAGTTACATGATCGAGCCGCTAAATCCGGATTTGTGCGGTTTGGTGGCGGCGTCACTGTTACGTTAACGAAGAATTTCGACTTGCACGCCGACTTTGGTAACACCTATAGAGGAACTACCACACACGGAGCGAGAGGACTCTCACTCGGAATTAGCTGGAGATTCTCGCGCGGTGGGTTTCGCGTAGGAAAGTACTGACCTCGCGTTTCAACTGATCGTTGCGCTTAATAGCTGTTGTAAGAGTATCCAATAGGTGTAGACGCACACCTTTCCATCCGGCGTAATCAGTATTCCACCCGGGTTTACTTCAAGCCCAACGTGTCCTACTTTGTTCGGTGGATCGATGTCCCTCCATTCTCGACGTTGACCAGTTGCGAGATCAACACGGTAAAGCTTGGTCGCAAAATCTCCGGCGGCTTTCACGAACACCGCCCGACCATCATCGCTCCACTGAATAGGTTCATCATCAGGTTCAAGTCCCGGAATTTCTTTCGGTTCTCCACCATCCAAACCCGTGATGTAAAAGGTCCTGTCAGGTTGAAGAGTTATCACACGTTTGCCATCTGGTGAGATACGAAGCGCAGTCGTTCCCTCTTCTGTGAGCGAACGAACATTGCCTGTACTTACGTCCTGAACAAATGAACGAATAAGCGCTTCATCGCCCGCTTCCAATCCCGTAAAGAGAATCTGTTTTCCATCAGGAAAAAACGACGCGTAGTGGTATTCCCTGATTCCCGGATTCGATAACGGCCTCGGTTGGCCCCCTGAAGTTGACAGCAAGATGAGTTGTGGTTGCGTTTTTGTGGGCTGTAGTGCCAATGCCCACTTTTCGTCAGGCGATAAAGCAAGAGCCTTTCCTGAGCCAAGCTTAACGGGTTCGAAGTTCCCGAGTCGTTGCAGATAAACCCCGCTTACGTCAGATCCGTCGCGGCCCTCATACCCCCACTGATAAAAGAGAAGCGTTTTCCCGTCCGCCGATATATCCGCGGAAGTACTCCACGCAAATCGCGAGTCGACTGCCTCAGTCTCCGATTTGCCTTGTAGCGTTATCATCGTGGTCTGATTCGTTCCCTGAATAATCAACATTCTCCCATCATCGGAAATATCTTCTACTCTGGAGTTTTGGCTAGGCACCGCATAGAGTTTCATTCGCAATTGACCAGACAAGGACACTGCATTAATGCTCCCAGTCTTGCTTTCTTTAGAACCACCGAACCAGATTTCACCGGTCTTGGGATGCCACGCAAGGCCTTTGAGAGCCTGCCAGTCAGTTGATATGTCCATCTTCTGCCTCAACGCCAAATCGAAGACTGCTATGGAACCACTGTAGTCACCCAATGGGTGTTCGAAGAATGCGATCTTGTCACCCTTTGGTGAAAACCTTGGATAGGACATCCAACCAGGCGACTTGTAGAGTACGTTCCCGGCGGGATACTCGAGCTGCTGTTCTCCATAAACAGATCGGACAATCGCAAAGGTATTTCCGTCGGGGGCAAAAGCTGCATCATCAACGCCCTCGATGATGGTCTCTGGGTGACCACCACCCGCCGGTAAAATCTGCAAAATTCCGTTAAAGCCATCACTCCAATTAAGTTCGAACTTCACTAGTACAGCAATCTTTCCTGAGCGCGATACCGATTTAAGGGACGCTGATTCAATACCCGCGGAACGAGATTCCGCAGCTTCACCATTGTTGTAAAAGAGTTCGAGAGGTTTTCCATCAAAGCCCGCGCTGTAGACCACGCGTTTACCATCTGGAGCAAACCTGGCTGCGGAGACAAAACCAATTCGATTAGTAAGGCTCGACTCCGCGGTAATCCTCTCCTTCAATGATGGTGAGCGAGGGCCGAACGAAAGAACCGCTATCACTCCGACAATTACTATCAATCCCAACACTATCGTTAAGGTCCATCCCTTCGACAACGACACCCGGTCTGTCTTTTGCTTAGCCTGGGGAACAGTTGCGGTGCGAGTCTTGATCGTGTGCGCGTTGAGTGAATCATCATTCGTGTGTACAAGCGCACCTAATTTGATTTTGTCTTTGAGTCCTTGCAGCGCCGAAGAGAATTCGCCAACAGTTTGGTAGCGCAGTCCACGATCTTTTACTAAAGCCTTACTGACGACTCGCTCAAACTCCGCAGGCAAGTCCGGAACACTCGTGTGCATCGGCTCAGGCTCATCTTTTATTAAGGCAGCGATGACGTCGCTTGTGGTCTCGCCCTCAAACGGAAGCTTTCCAGTCACCAATTCATAAATGACAGTTCCTAAACTAAAGATGTCTGTTCGCAGGTCGACTTCGAGCCCTCGCGCCTGTTCCGGAGACATGTAGCGAGGAGTGCCCATTACCACTCCAGGATTTGTTTCAGCGGATGCTGGCGACAACTCATTCTCCGTAAGTTTTGCTAGACCAAAGTCAAGCACTTTGATATAGCCATCGGAACGGATCATGATGTTTTCAGGCTTGATGTCCCGATGCGCAATTCCAGCAGCATGGGCCGCTTGAAGCGCACTTGCTACCTGGACCGCAATAGTCAGCACCTCTTCGAGACTCATTTGCCCGGCCTGCATGTGCTGTCGAAGTGTTACTCCGTCGACGAATTCGGTTGCGATGTAGTGCAGCCTATCTCTTTGTTCGACTTCGTAAACAGTCAGGATGTTTGGGTGATTCAAGGCTGAAGCAGCACGTGCTTCCTGTTGGAACCGTCGCAGCCGATCTTTGTCGTTTGTGAATTGTGAGGGAAGGAACTTCAGAGCGATCTTTCGACCAAGCCGTACGTCCTGCGCCAGGTAGACAATGCCCATTGCACCTGAGCCAAGTTCTGAGAGAACTTCATACGGCCCAATCGTCTCGCCAACTCTATCCGCAAACATCTCGGCAGCAAGAGCAGAAGCGGAGTTCTGAAAAAAACTGTCGTCGTCCTTTTCGTACGAGACAAGGAGGGCCTTAACATCAGCGTACAGCGCAGTATCGTGAGCGCATTCTTGTTCCAAAAAACCGGCACGCTCTTCGGGTGTGCGTTGTAACGCAGCGTCAAAGATCTCTTCAATTCTGCGCCATTGGTCAGCTTTCATACGGGATTCCGATTGTCAAACTGACTGTTGTGCGGGATAGGCACCTGAGATTCTGCCAGCGAGGCGACGCTTGAAGCAAGAAGGCCCCAGGACGACACGGTTCTTGCTGCAACAAAAGGATGGCCTGCACTAATGGTTCTCAGAATTCCCTGTGTTTGTAACTTTGTCAGGACCTGACTCTTCACTGGGCCGCTATTATCTGGACTCAATTCAGCCTAAGGCAGATCGCGAGAAATACATAACGAACCTCTAACAGAGAAGTCCATCCGATCGTTTTAATCGATTCCTCATTTGATGATTACCACGCTCAATGGCGCCATCCGTAGTTGTGCTTGAAAGAGTGAAGAAGTAGGGTTTATTGGTGGAGCAGAGGAAGGCGAACCCCTGACCTCCGCATTGCGAATTAGACGCTCGGCAAAAACCTAAGTGTTTGCCTTTTCTAAAGTTGCAGCCACCGAAGAAAAATCAAGGTTTTTACATTCTTTCCCCATTGCGTACCATCGCATATACGCCATGTGCTGTTATTTTGGGCACGCATTGGCCAGTTGGAGTCCTAAAAGATTTGGAGTTGCGACTCTATCTTCCGCTCGCCAATATCTGGCCAGAAAAAACTGCATGGTTAACCTTTTAGGTGGTAAGGCGCGCTGATGACAATCACTCCTTCTTTGAAAAGGAGTGCGCCTTTGAGCATTAGCGAACTCTGATTGTGCAAGAGGTGCTGCCACCATTTTGCCGGAACGAATTCAGGAAGTAAGACAGTCACCACATCGTTCTCATTCTTTTTCTCGAGACGTGTAATGTATCGCAGTAGCGGTCTTGTTAGTTCCCGGTACGGTGAAGGAAGCACGACTAGTTGCACGCCCGCTCCCCAACGCTCCCACTTTTCCCGTAACTTCACCGTCGCCTCTTCATCGAAATCCACATAAACTGCCTGAACGTGGTTCGGGGCAATGGACTTGGCATACTGCAGGGCAGTCACGACGCCGCGATGTATGCCAGAGATCGGAACGAGCACTGTGTGCTTTATAGGACGAAGGTCGTCGAGTCCCTCGGTCGAAAGTTGTTTCGCAACTCCAACGTAATGTTTGTGAATTGCGCGAAACGTGAAGACGAGCAGTGGGATTACGACGACAACTATCCAGGCGCCGTGGATGAACTTGGTCACGACAAATACGCACAAAACAATGAAGGTGGCGATAGCGCCAATAGCATTAATGGCGATGGATTTCTTCCAGTGCGTGCTATCGGTGACCTCGTCGTTGACGAATGTCGAGCCTCGCTCTTCAGACGCTGCTAACTCGGCATCGGGCAACGACTCGCGATCTACTGTGCTTTGTGAATAGTGAATTTCGTTGTTTCGTTTGCGTCGAGCGCTGCCGTTTTTCTTTCTTATCTGTCCTCGTTCTTTGAGCCAGTGTCGCACCATCCCTGATTGTGAAAGAGTGAAAGATAAAAAGACACCGACTGCATATAGCGGGATGAGCCGGCTTGTGTCCCCGCCAAATGCAATAACCAGGATGCCAGCGAAGACTGCCAAAATCACAATTCCATTTGAGAAGACAAGCTTGTCGCCGCGCGTAGCAAACTGACGCGGCAAGAAGCGATCCCGCGCAAGTAAACTGCCAAGCCGCGGAAAATCTGCGAATGACGTGTTAGCTGCCAGCACCAAAATTAAAGCGGTCGCGATCTGCACAACGTAATAGAACCAAGCCATTGGACCAGTGAACATGATTCGCGCGAATTGGGAAATGACGGTTTCACTCTCGTGTGGGTGAACCCCATAAAGATAGGCAAGCACGCTGGTCCCAAGGAACATCGTTGTCAAAAGTGCCGCCATGATTACGAGAGTAGTGGCCGCGTTCCGTGCTTCCGGCTTTTTGAATGCTGGTACACCGTTAGAGATCGCTTCAATACCAGTCAGCGCCGCGCATCCATTTGAGAATGCTCCCAACAAGAGAAAAAGCGTCAAAGGTTGAAACTTGTATCCTTCAGCCGTCTTGATTTCCTCGGGCCCCGGAACCGGCGCAGCTCCGCCATAGGTGTAGTAACTAAAGAGACCGTAGCCGATCATGAATAGGAAGCTGATGAGAAAAGCGTAGGTCGGGGCTGCGAACAAAGCCCCGGACTCCCGGACACCACGCAAGTTCGCCAAGGCTATAAAAGCGATGAAGATTAAACAGAGAAAGACCCTGTGACTATCCAGCCAGGCGTATCGTGTCCCCTGGGCCATGGAGGTGATAGCGGCAACACCAGCAGCAATTGAAACCGCAACGGTCAGCACGTAGTCGACCAGCAGCGATGCGCCCGCCACGAGTCCAGCATTTGTACCGAGGTTCTCCTTGGCAACAATGTAAGCGCCTCCGCCCGATGGATAAGCGTGAATAGTTTGTCTGTAGCTGGTCGCAACGATAACGAGGAGCACACCGATGCCGATGGAAATTGGCACGACGTACCGAAACGCTCCCATTTGGCCGTAAGCCGCAGCGACTGCCAATACGAGCAAGATTTCTTCAGTGGCATACGCCGTAGATGAAAGCGCGTCGGAAGAGAAAACAGCCAATGCCGTTTTCTTTGAAAGACGTTCGTGAGCTGCTTGTTCTGTCCTTAGTGCGCGACCAATGATAAAACGTTTGAGTTCTGCTACCACAATATTTGGTTTCCCTGAATAATTTTCCTAACTCTCGTTTTATCGGCCTCCTTGCTTACGCTGGCCTAAGATTTCGATTGCCATTTGCGACGGCATTCGCTCGCCAATCAAGCTCCCGCCAGGACCTGTGGCTCAGGTTGGGCCAGAGGCCCGTTGCCACGTAGCAACTTAAACTTTCTACGACGTGCCGAGTTCTCCTTGTATCTGCGCCTAACCGTGCGCCAAACGATGAAATGCGCGAGGCCTACGGAAGCCAAAAATCTGAGATCTTCCAGAAGCACATTCCAACGTGGCTTGTTTTGCTGCGTCCGCGGTTTCGCTTCTGCTAGTTTTCTTTTATGCAACATCACTCCTTCAATTAAGGTTGTAGCCCAGCTCGAGAAGAAAGAAATGATTGCCGTTGGACAGATTCTGATTGCCAATTGAATAGCCGGTGTAACCGGTAACCTTGGGACCCACTTTAAAGATCACACCTGAAGTGAAATAACCCGCTCCATGCTTCCCCGTGAACCAATCCGCGGCGAAAGTGACCTTCTTATTAATTGGTTTTTCGAATCCGAATTGACCGCCAGCCCGGTTAGCAGTCGCAACTACATTTCTGGTGAAGTCATATCCACCGAAAGTGACCCTTGTTCCACTATCGAAGGTCTTGCTGAACTCCGCATAGAAGTAGTTGCCGGCGTTGTAAGAACGATTGCGAACTGGAATGAAGACGTTATCGCCTACGACGAACGCCCACCCTTTATCCTTACCCTGGTATGGTTTCCACTTAATGGTTGGCACCAGAGTTGTAGACTCTGGGCCAGGTTGAATGTTGCCGGTAATGTTCAGTCCAATTTCAACGCGATTTCCAGCGCCAAAGACAATACGCGGCACGAAGGAAGAGAACCTCGTTACCAGAGTTCCATCGGTTGGCTTCAAGCTCGCATCGAGCTCCGCATAGACTTTGCCCTTATCCAGCACGTCGGTGGTTGGTACGTTGAAGATGGTCTGTTGTCCATGCATTGAGGACAGCACTCCGTAAAGAAAAATCAGAAACACAACGCTAAGACCCTTCGTAATGCAAACCCTTTGACTCGTCACTTGTCTCCCTCATTCTTGAATCGATGATTCGTGTGTGATGAGCTTGCTGAACTGCACAGCCATCTGCATCACGTTGCGCCTTTTCTGAACGAAATGTTTTCTGCAAGCGTTTTGATTTCCTGGTTATTGGCGTAGCGAGCCTCGGCTGAGGTGAAGAACCTGATCAGGCCGCTTGTTTTTCTTGTCCATTAAATCCAGGCAATGCCCGCCAAGGATTAGAATTGGGATTCCGATAATAAGAAGAGCAATACCGACAGTATGCAGGAAGGGATGGCGTACAGCGTCTAGTAACCAGTTGGTTGTAAGTGCAAAGCCGAGGGCAAGAGAAAGAATCGAGCAGGCGAAGCAGGCGAAAGCCGCTGCCGGCTCCCACGTGGCCCTATTGGGCTTTACTCGCGTTTCCTTCATCAATAGAACTTACGCTTCCCCTTATAAAAGAGGCGTAAAGGTTCCATAAAAAGTTCGTAAAGATAGGCCGCCGACGGGTATGGCGGGACGCGAAATTGGTAGGAAGACTTAAGTCGAATTAAAGCGCTGGTTGGGCTTGAGTCACTCGCCGGGATCGAAACGATAACCTATCCAGGGTTCAGTGAGGATATATCGCGGAGACGCGGCGTCCGTCTCAATTTTCTTTCGCAGGTTACCGACAAACACGCGCAGATATTCGTTCTGCTCAACGTAATTACCACCCCACAAAGCGGCGAGTAACGTCCGGTGAGTCAGCACCTTTCCTGGATGCTTAAGGAAGTGAGTGAGTAAATCAAATTCCTTCGGCGTTAAATGGACCTCACTGCCGCGGACTGTGACTGCCCGTGAATCTAGATCAACATGAAAGTCTCCACATTCCAATAGTGTCTGCGCGGCACCCTTTGTCGGACCAGCGTGGGCGCGACGTAGCGAGGCGCGAACACGTGCGAGCAGTTCGTCGATGCCGAAAGGCTTGGTAACGAAATCGTCTGCACCGATGTCTAGGGCTTCAACCTTGGTCTTTTCCTCGCCTTTCGCTGAAAGAATGATAATTGGAACCTGTGAGATAGCCCGCACTCGTCTGCAAAATTCCAACCCATCCATGTTCGGCATCGCCAGGTCAGTAATTATGAGGTCGGGCTGCCAATCGCTGAAGACCTCGAATCCGGCCAGACCATCAGCGGCAGCGCGCACGTCGAACCCGCGGGACGTGAGACCGGTGCGCAGCACGCGTGTCAACTGTGGTTCATCGTCTACCACCAGAATGCGTGGCTTATCATTCATGGAATTCTGATATCGTCATCTTCATCTTCGATGGGCAGAGTGAAGACAACCCGTGCTCCCTTTCCGCCAGTACCGGATTCGATCCATATCTCTCCCTTGTGAGCTTCGACTATACCCTTGGCAATCGCCAACCCCATCCCTGTCCCAGAAGGCCGGTGTGTACTGATGTCTCCGTCACGAGTGGCGCGGAAGAACTTGTCGAAAACCCGCTCTCGCAAATCGATCGCTATTCCCTCCCCGCGATCCTCGACCGTAATCTTGATCATCCCTTCGTCGTAGCGCTGTGCAGTGACGCGAATACTTGTACCCTTGGGCGAATACTTCGCAGCATTATCAACAAGTGTGTAGACCACTTCACTGACGGCTCGCTCGTCAACGCGGACCACGGGCAAGTCGGCTTCAATGTTGACTTCTATGTCATGACCTCGCGTGACGGGTTCTGCACGCTGCAGTGCGGCCGAGGTGATTTCATCAACGGTTCCCCACCTACGGCGCAGATGCATTTCACCTGCTTCAATGCGGGCCAGTTCAATCAGCCCACCAATGAAACGATTCAGACGGTCACTTTCCTCGTCTATCACTTCCATCATCTCTAGCTTCGATTCTTCGTCCAACGCGACCATCGGGTTGCCGTCTGTTCGGCCACGCACTTCATCCAGCAAGGTTGTGATTGAGGCTTTTATCGACGTCAGCGGCGTGCGCAAATCGTGCGTTACGGCATCGAGTAACGCCGACTTCAGTTTCTCGCTTTGCCGCAATGCTTCCGCATGACTGGCCCGCTCGAAGGCCTCGCGCAGTTCCTCGTAAAGACGTTCGATCTGCCGCTTTCCAACTTCTGCTTCTTCGGTGCGTTGCTTGGCACGTGCTGAAAGCTGCCCAACAGTAACCGCCGTAAGAAGGAAAGCAATGATTGCGACCCAGTTATGCGGATCAGATATTGTGAATGTGCCCACAGGTGGCAGGAAAAAATAATTAAAGCTGGTAGCAGCTAGTACGGAAGCAAGTACCGCAGGTTTAGGACCCCAAGCCGTCGCCAGGAATAAAACGAGAAGCAGGAAAGTGAGGGCAACGGTGGTGGCGTTAACGTGATCGCCAAAGCTTCTTAGAACGATGGTGGCCGCGCAGATCACAACCACGGCCACACCGTATCCCAGCAGCTCCTTATGGCTTTTTAACATGCGGTCATTCCATTGTTACGATTCTGCTCAACGCATTCACCTACAATTTAGCCTAGCCTCCCACATGCACGATAGGACGCCTTTCCGGATCCTTTTCAGCTTGCCGTAATACTTCATGCGTGACGGGAGCGGTATCACCCTCGCCGAAAGCAATGTATTTAAGTAAGTACGTCAAGGGATTGCCTTCACTCCATCCAAAATAAACGTGCGGCAACTTCCCTGTCTCGTTACGCAAAAACAATAGGAACGCCGCAATGGCATTGGGAACTGCGGGATACTCAGCACGCAGTATGCGGAACCCATCCACATTTTCTCCGCATACACTCAGCACACCGGAAAACTCTGAGGCATCGCCCGGAGTCACTTCAAAAAACAGCACCGGTTCCCCCTGGGGGATGTGGTTATCAAGCCGCTTCTCATTCTCTTTCTGCTGATACTCGACCGCGTCGCCCGTGTCGCGCCGATTAGCAATAATGCGCACCGTGCCCGTTGCAGCACGCTTCAGGAATTCTCTCGCCAAGTCGTCAACTTCTACTCGCTCCACGCGCAGTTCCGTGGTGCGCCACACTCGTGAAATAAACGACGACAAAATGATCGCTAGGATGAAAAACGAAGCAATCTTGATCCCTTCCGGGCGTTCGTGAATGTTTTGTATAGTGGTGTATGTGAAGATTAGCGCGATAAGCAGGTAAGGAATCCAGTTCTTTCCTCGCCGCCTCATGGCAAGAGTTACTGCGATTGCTGCCGATGTCATTAGTACCAGGACGCCGGTGGCGTACGCGCCGCCCTGCGCATCAACATCGGCTCGGAAGATAATAGTCACGGCGAAAGCGATTAACGTATAGACGAGTACAAGCGGTCTCGCAGCTTTGGCCCACTGTGGAGCCATCCCGTATCTCGGCAAATAGCGCGGGACGATGTTTAGCAGACCAGCCATTGCAGATGCGCCTGCAAACCACAAGATCGCGATCGTGCTAAGGTCGTAAGCGGTTCCAAAAATATCGCCGAGGAAATGATGGGCCAGATATGCTATAGCGCGTCCATTCGCTTCCCCACCCTCTTCAAACTCATGGGCCGGAATGAGCGTAGCTGTAACGATGCTACTGAGAATGAGCATCACACTCATTATTAAAGCTGCGGTGCGGAGAAGTTTTTGCGTGTTTCGAATTCGACCTTCGAGCAGCGACGATGTCTGCGGCTCAGCCTCACGTCCTGTACGGGTGGAGTTGATTCGCTCCCAATCTTCATTCGTCAAATTCCGGTCACCCTTTACTAGTGGCATGACTGCTACGCCCGTTTCAAAGCCCGAGAGTCCTAACGCCAGCTTAGGGAATAACATCAACGCGAGTGCGACAATCATCCAGGTTCGCCCATTGACGCCAGGATGCTGAAAGATCGCCCGCCGCCAGTCATTGAAATGGAACGGATGCGTAATTAACTCGAACAAACCGACCGCGATGACAATCACATTGAGAAGCAGATAAACAGCGACGAGAACTACAGCTATTCCGATGGCCTCTTTAAAACCGCGCAAGAAGACGGCACCAAGCAGCGCGACTAAGACCAGGGTGATCCCGATCTGATGCCGCAGAAATCCAGGAGTGAAGGGGTTCTCAACGATATGGGCGGTAGCATCGGCGGCGGATAGAGTGATCGTGATGATGAAGTCTGTGGCAACGAATCCGAGTAGGACCAAGACGAAGAGCTTGCCCTTCCATCGCGAAAGCAGCCGCTCCAGCATGGAGATTGAGCCCTCTCCGTGAGGACTCTCTTCCGCCACCCGGCGGTAAACAGGGAGTGCGCCAAAAAGTGTTAAGAGAACGAGGACGAGCGTTGCAATAGGTGAGAGAGCACCAGCAGCGAGGAAAGCGATTCCTGGTTGGTAACCGAGAGTCGAAAAGTAATCGACTCCGGTGAGGCACATTACCTTCCACCAAGCATGCTGCTTGTGCGGCACATGCTGATCACCGGTAGGATCTTTTTCGCGTCCCCCTCGATACAACCACCGTACAAAGTTCCTGCGAAGCGACATTTGAATGATCGGTAAGCGTGCAAAAAGAAAAGCGCCAAGCATCAGCTCAGCGTCTCTTAGTTCGCTGCTTTGCCCTTCCTTTCGCGCCTGCGAGGTTAGCTGACGGGCTAGAACTGGAAGTGTTCTACGTAACAGCGATCCTGCGTTACGATTTCGCCCCGTGTTCCGCTTAACGGAACTCTGGTTCCCCCGCGTCGTGAGCGCATTCCTGCGCTCCTACGACTTCGGCAGACAATCAAATTTCAAGGTCCGATACTACTTCTCAAAATGAACTATGCAGTAAGCACTGCGTAGGTATCCGCAAGTTCACTCATCATGCTAGCTCCCCGGTTGTGAGCTGCCATCGGAAACGCTTCGGTTCTTTAGAATGACATAAAAGCTATAAAGATTTTATAAAGATATCTGAGGGAGCCAACGATTCTCATTGTCGAGAATAGAGCCTTTTGTTCGCGGGCCCGACGTTCGTCCCTATTGTGAGATTTTCGAGGGTAGGTGAGTTGCTGCTCACACGCGGTGCAGCGTCACAGTCAAAGTCACGTTTCCTGACGACGCGTCAGGTAATCGGACAATGATGTA
>Ga0209486_10000477_pt1 | contig 17814 bp, 15 predicted proteins | sample NCCompost_FD_187518 | JGI IMG/M metagenome (GOLD analysis project Ga0209486, IMG submission 187518) | Agricultural soil microbial communities from Utah to study Nitrogen management - NC Compost (SPAdes) (version 2) | ecosystem: Environmental > Terrestrial > Soil > Agricultural land | place...
CGCGGGAATCGCCTTGTATCCGCCGGTGCCCCAGCCGCCGCTGATGTAGAGCCCGGCGACCGGCGTCAGTCCCATGATCGGGCTGGTGTCGGGCGTGATGTCCACGGTGCCGGCCCACTGGCGCATGACGCGCAGGCGGCTGAGGCACGGGAAGAGCTCGACTGCGGCCTGCGCGTTCGCCTCGAACACCGGCAGGCCGCCGCGCTGTGCGTACGAGTTGAAGACGTCCGCGGCGCCGCCGATCACGACCTCGCCGCGGCCGGTCTGGCTCACGTACATGTGTATCGACGCGGAGACGAGCACGGTTTCGATGAGCGGCTTCACCGGCTCGGTGACCATCGCCTGCAATGCGGTGCTGTGGATCGGCAGGCTGAGGCCGGCTTTCTGCGCGAGCATGCTCGAATGGCCGGCCACCGCCATGAGCACCCGCGGAGCGGCGACGGGACCCCGCGTCGTCTCGACGCCGAGCACGCGCCCGTCCAGGATCCTGAAGCCGGTGACTTCGCAGCCCTGCACGATGTCGACGCCGAGCTTGCCGGCCGCGCGCGCAAAGGCCCAGACGACCGCGTCGTGCCGCGAGATGCCGCCGCGCCACTGCACGGCCGCGCCTTCGACCGGAAATCGGCTGTCGAGGTTGAGCATCGGCTCGATCCGCGCGAGCTCGCGCGGCGTGAGGATCTCGGAGTCGACGCCGTTCAGCCTGATCGCGTTGACGGACCTGCGCAGGACTTCCATTTCGTGCGGGCTGTGCGCGAGCGAGACCTTGCCGCGCTGGCTCAGCATGATGTTGTAGTTGAGCTCGCGAGAGAGGCCCTCGTAGAGCTTCAGCGAGCGCTCGAAGAACCGCGAGCTCGCGAGGTGGAAATAATCCGAGCGCACGACCTGGGTGTTGCGCCCGGTGTTTCCCTGGCCGATCGCGCCGCGCTCGAGCACGGCGACGTTCCTCATGCCGTGCTCCCTGGCGAGGAAGTACGCCGTGGCGAGCCCGTGGCCGCCGCCGCCGATGATCACGGCATCGTACGACTTCTTGAGCGTCGGCCGCTGCAGCACGCGCGGCCACGGCTTGCGGCCGTTGACCGCGTGGCGGGCCAGGGCGAAGAATGAATAGCGATCGCTCATGGGAATCGTGGAATCATAGTGCATGCTCAGGATCGAATGCCCCTGGTGCGGAGTCCGCGACGAGCCGGAGTTCAGCTACGGCGGCGAGGCGAATATCGCGCGGCCACCCGCGGGCGCGGGTGACGAGGAGTGGGCGCGGTACCTGTTCTTCCGCTCGAACCCGAAGGGCGAGCATGCCGAGCGCTGGTGCCACAGCTTCGGCTGCGGGCAGTGGTTCAACGTGGTGAGGAACACGGTGACGCACGAGATCGTCGCCACCTACGCCATGGGCGACCGGCGTTCTTAAAGGGGACGAAACTCCAAAGGGGACGCGCCCCTTTAGCTCCGCTGCCGTAAATCAGCAACGGCCTTGCGCTAAAGGGGCGCGTCCCCTTTGGTGGTACCTTTAAGAACGCCGGTCTGGTATCAGTCCGTCCGCGCGCATCCGGTCGATCTTCTCCTTCTCCCGCGCGGCGTTTGAACGCGCTGACGTGACCAGCGCCTGGAATTCCGGCCGCCTGCGCAGGGGCTCGAACAGCGGCTCGTCTTGCATCGGGAACTTCCAGTGGTACAGGCCCAGCCCCGCCTTCATCGGCCGCTGCAGCGTGGCGAGCGCCTCATCCGGCCGGTCGAGCAGCATCAGGGCGAGGGCGCGCGCGTCGCTCACCCACACTTCGCCGCGGCCGTATTCCCTGGTCTGCGTGTCGATGTCGTGCAGCACTTCCCGGGCGAGCGCTTTCGAGCGATCCGGCTCGCCGGATCTCTCCAGGAGGTCGGCAAGTGCGGCCACGGCGATGCCCTGGCCCAACGGGTCGCCGAGCTGCGGCTCCCCGCCCTCCCATTCCACGGACGTCCAAGCCTCGAGCGTGCCAATGGCGCGCTCATAGTTTCCCGTCGCGCGGGCATGCATGCGCAACGCATGTGAGAGACGCCACTCGTCGATCGGGCGCGGCCTGGCGGCAGCGAGCATCGCATAGGCCGCATCTCCGGCCGCACGCCAGTCTTCGCGATACAGGCTCAGTGACAACAGACCCAAGCGTGACGATTCCCCGCCGCCTCGGAACGCCGATTCGGCGGACACGGAATCGTCGACATCGAGGTAGCCGACACCGATGTGGTACCAGGCCAGCTCGTTGCCCGGGTCGAGCTTCACGGCCTGCTCGGCCAGGTGAATGGCCTCCGCGGTCCGGCCCTGGAGTCTCCAGCGAAATTCCGCGAGGCGAACGAGCGCAGGGACGTAGAGCGGATCGCGCTCCAGCACCTGCTGGAGGATCGCGGTGGCCTGCTCGGCATCGCCCGGACCGTATCCGAGCCAGGTCGCCTTGAGGACGTCGAGGCGCGGTTCGAGGGGGTTCAGCTGGCGCGCTTTCTCCAGCATGGCGATCGCCTCCCGGCGACGGGCCATGCTCTGGAAGAGGACCGCCGCAAGCCCCTCGTAGCCGCGCGCGGAGTTCGGCGCGAGTTCGAGCCCGCGGCGGAAGTCTGCATCCGCGGCGGCGATGTCGTAGAAGGCCTTTAGCCAGCCGCGCTCGACATACGCTTCGCCGTTCGCCGGCTCCAGCTCGATGGCGGTGTCGAGCAGTTGCAGGGCGTTTTCGACGGCTGCCGGCATGCCGGCATTCGCCTTTTCCGGCGACTCGCGGTCCGCGAGCTCCACCCGCGCCCTTGCGAGCAGCACGTAGGCCTCGGCGAACTGCGGATCCTGTCGGATCGCCGCAGAAAGGGACTCGATCGCCGCGGGCAGGTCCGCCAGCCGGTGGCTCGCGTGCAGCGCGCGACCACGCAGGAAAGAGAGATAGGCGTCGAAGTTCCGGTCGGCATCACGTCCGCGCGCGGCGAGGGCCGCCGTGCCTTCGTCAATGCTGATCTTCATGGCCCTCGCCACTTCCGCGGCGATCTCGTCCTCGACGGCGAAGACGTCTCGCAGCGGCCGTTCGAACTTCATCGACCAGATGCTGGCGCCGGTTTCGGTGTCGACCAGGCTCGAGGTGACGCGCAGCTGCTCACCGGCGGTCTGCACGCTGCCTTCGAGCAGGTAGCGGACGTTCAGCTTGCGACCGATGGTGCGCAGGTCCTCGTCGCTGTCGCGGAATGCAAACGACGAGCCGCGCGCGATGACGGCCAGCCCGGGAAATCGCCCCAGCTGATGCAGCACGTTCTCGGGGATGCCCTCCGCCAGGAAAGCCGTCCCTTCGGCGCTGCCGCGGTCCTCGAACGCAAGCACGGCGACGCTGCGGGCGGGCAGCGGCGCGGCAGGTGTCGCTTCGACGTGGCGATCCGGCGTGTTCATGCGACTGGCCAGGATCCCGATGCCGACCGCCACGATGAGCGCGGCCGCAGCAACCAGAAACACGGTCCGGCGCCAAGGCCTGGCGGCGGGAGGCGCGACATCGACTGGCGCGAGGGCAGCGCTCACGCCAGGCGGAGCGTGCCGTACCACATCCGGCCGCTCCACCTCCGGCAGCAACCGATAGCCGCGACCACGGACTCCGAGGACGTATCGAGGAGCCTTCGGGTCGTCGTCGAGGCTCGCGCGCAGCAGCTTGACGCGCTGGCTCACCGTTTCCGGCCCGACGACGAGGCCCGGCCAGACGCGATGCATCAGCTCGTCGTGCGATACGACGCGGGGTGCGGCCTCGATCAGCGCGAGCAACAGGTCGAACGTGAGCTTCGGAAGTGCGACCGCCTGACCGTCACGGGCAACGGTAGCCCGGCCCGTGTCGACGACGAGGTCCCCCACCCGATAGACGGGTGCTTGCGGGTCGTTTTCGGGGGGATTCACGGACTTTGGCAGGGTCGTCGGGCCTTGCTTGACACCCTTCTCGGCGCGGGCGCAGTCTAACTCAGCAAACAGGGAGTGCCCGCATGGGTAGGTTGAGACTTGGCCTAACGGCAGTCATCGCGGCTGGCTGTGCGGCCTTGCTCGCGGGCACCGCGCTCGCCTGCGGCGACAAGCTGGTCGCCCTGGGCGGCGGCGTCGGTTTCGATCGCGTGATCGTCAGCCGGAACCCGGGTCACATCATCCTCATGCTGGAGCCTGCGACTGGCCTCGCCGAGGCCAACGAAAAACTCAACCTGGCAGGTTCCTTGTCGCTCGCCGGTCACGAAGTTTTCGTGGCCCGGAATGCCGCGGAATTGCGCGCGCACCGGCTCGCGGCCGCACCCGACTTGATCCTGGTCGATGCCGGGCGGGCGGGTGACTTCCAGCCGCAACCCGTCGCCGACAAGAAGGACCCGGTGATTCTTCCCGTCGCCTATGCCCCGGCCAGCGAGCTGACCGCCAAGGAACTCGAGGCGGGCTGCGTCGCGGTCATCGAGGGCAAGAAAGGCACGCAGCTGCTGAAGACCGTCGAACGGGTCCTCAAGCTGCGCAGTCGTGGCGAGGCCATGACCTGCGACAAGAGCGTCGAAAGCCAACAGGCATGAAACGAGCGATGACGAGCGTTGCCTGCGCCTGGTGCGTGGGCGGGGCTGCGTTACTCGGCCTCGCGCTGGCTCCCTGCGCCGCCCGGGCGCAGGCCTGGCTGCCCCCGAAAGGCAGCTTCAGCTACACGATCGACTACACCGACGTCCTGAACAAGAAGCATTACACCAACGATGTATGCAGGCCTGTTTGCCCCGATGAAGTGGACGTCGGCCACACGGACAACCAGGTTCTCAGTCTCTCGGCCGGCTACAGCCCGACCGACCGCATCAGCGTCAACGCGTCGCTCCCGGTGGTACGGACGCGCTATCGCGGACCCGGACTCGGAGGCCACGACCACGAAATCGACGACGGGACGTGGCACAGCACGATCACCGATCTTCAGCTGACCGTGAATTACCAGCTGGTTTCGGGTGCCTTCGGCCTCGCGCCTTATGTCGGCGCCGTCATTCCGACGCACGACTACACCACCTTCGGCCATTCGGCTCCGGGGCGCGGCCTGAACGAGTATTGGGTCGGCGCCTACGCGGCGATGAGCCTCAACGAGTGGATCCCGCGCACCTACGTGCAGCTGCGCGGCAACTATGCATTCGTCGAGGAGGTTCTCGATATTGCGCACGACCGCATCAATGCCGTCCTGGAGATCGGCTACTTCCCGACCCCTGACTGGAACGTGCGCGTGATGGTTTCGCAGCAGTGGACGAACGGCGGCATCAACGTGCCGGTCCCGCTGGACGACCCGCGGTTCCCGCACCACGACCAGCTGGCCGCGGAGGAATTCGTGGCCGTCGGCGGGGGAGCCACCTGGGTCGTCAACGAGCGCGCCAGCGTCTACGCGTTCTACATTCAGGCAATCGAGGGCACGAACGCCCACAAGGTGGATCACCGGGTTTCCACGGGCGTGAGCTACGGCTTCGGCGGTCACCACTGACCCGCGCGGCCGCTTTCACGCTACTTCACGCAATCTTCACCCGTCCGTCATGCACGGGCGGTCCCGCCCCGCAACCCTGATCCCGCGACGCGCCGCGTCGCCCGCTCCGACGGGGCGGCCAAGGTTGCGGCCCCTTGGGGCCGGGGAGACACACATGTACTTTTCAGACAAAGGACGAGGAACGCGCGGGCTGCGCGCCGGTTGCCTGGCGTTGCTCGGCGTGGTCGCGCCGTTGAGCGCCGGGGCTGACGTCATCGCGCTGTTCGACGAGGTGGCGGACCTCACGGTCACGCCGCCCGGCATCACCTATCCGGCGGTGACACCCGAGGAGTTGCGCACGGTGTATGCGAACGACATGGCGGCCGTTCACATCGCCATGTACGACGCCGTGGTTTCGATCCGGGGCGGGTACGAGCCGTTTGCGACGACGCCCAGCTCACCGACGGCCGGGGCATCTACTAATGCCGCGGCGGCGGCGGCCGCCTGCGGCGTGCTGCGGGGGCTGTTCCCCAACCGCGCACCGCAATACGAGCCGGCGTGCGCGTCCTACATCAACGCGCTACCTGACAGCGGTGCCAAGGCGAAGGGGCTCGCGGTCGGCAACGAGGTCGCGCTCGGCACGCTTGGATTCGTGGCCAGCGACGGCCGCTCGACCGTCGTGACCTACGCGCCGGGCAGCGATCCGGGCGACTTCCGCGGCACGAATCCGGCGCTGCCATTCGGGCCCTTCATGCGGCCCTTGGCACTGGAGAGCGTCTCGCAGTTCCGGGCCGAAGGCCCTCCCGAGCTCTCCAGCTACGACTACGCGCTCGACCTCAACGAAGTGAAAGCGTTGGGCTCGGCCGCGAGCGTCAAGCGGACGGCTGCGCAGACGGACCTGGCCCGCTTCCACACGGAGCCGCCGCCGCGGTTCTGGACGCGCAACATGCGGCGCTTCACGACCGACGGGCGCAGCGTGCTCGAGCACGCCCGGCTGATGGCAATGCTTTGGATCGCCCAGGCGGACGCGACAATCGCGTGCTTCGACTCGAAGTATCACTTCGAGTTCTGGCGTCCGCAGAGTGCGATTCCGCTGGCGGGAACCGATGGCAACCCGGCGACGGTCGAGGACGCGGGCTGGGCGCCGGTCGTGCCGACGCCGAACCACCCGGAGTATCCGGCGGCGCATGCCTGCAATGCGGCGGCCGTGGCGACGATCCTCGAGCGCTACTTCGGTTCGCAACAGGTCGCCTTCACGATCGACAGCCTGGTGACGGGCCTGACGACGCCGTCTTTCCGCTATCGCAAGACCGGCGACTTCGTGAAGGACGTCAGGAACGCCCGCATCTACGGCGGCATGCACTACCGCAGTTCCGTCAATGACGGCGCGACGCTCGGGACACGTGTCGGCAACTACATTGCGCGGACCTACTTCAGGCGCGAGAAGGACTGACCGGCTCTGCAGGCGCCGGGCACGATCGTGCCCGGCGCCTGCTGAAGGGGACGCGCCCCTTCATATTCGCAAAGGGGCGCGTCCCCTTTGGCTCAAGCGCGCCTACGCTTCCTTTCGTACATCGCACGGTCCGCCCGCGACAGCAGCACGTCGAGCGGCGTGTCGGCGGCGCAGTTGATCTCCTCGATGCCGACACTCATTGCGACCCGCAGCGTCGGCACGACCTGCGAGTTGAACCGCTCGATCTCGGCCTGCAGCCGCCCCGAAACGGCGGTGGCTCCATCATGGTCGTCGAGCAGCGCGAACACGGCGAACTCGTCCCCGCCCACGCGGCCCACCACGTCGCTCTCGCGGAACACGCGCCCGAGAACGCCGGCGGCGTCGGCGATCAGCGCGTCGCCCGCCGCGTGCCCGCGCGTGTCGTTCACGCGCTTGAGCCCGTCGAGGTCGATGAAGACGAGCGCGCACTTGGCGCGGGTGCGCCGTGACATGCGCAGCGCCTGGTCCGCGAGCACGAGGAAGCCGCGGCGATTCTTCAGCCCGGTCAGCTCGTCGGTGAGGGCAAGCTGCTCCATCTCGACGCTGTAGTTGCGGAGCGCATGCTCCGACTGCCTGCGTCCGGAGACCGCGGCCGCGAGCGTCAGCGCCATCACCGAGGTGAGGCCGATGAAGGCCTGCAGCGCAAGCAGCGATTGGCTCGTGCGCTCGCCGCCGAAGGGCCCTGATCCGTTCGCCGTGGCGGCGATCGCAATGAGGGAGAGCAGGGCCACGGCGATCGCGACGCCGCTCGGGCGGAAGCGGAATGCGATCCACACGAGGGCCGGCAGCGGCAGGAAGGTCAGCGGGCTTGCGACGCCGTCGCCCGGCGCGGGGGCGAAGAACACGACCAGCGTCGTCACCGTGAGCAGGGCGAACGCGACGCCCAGCTCGCCGAGCCGCCAGCGCCTGTGCCCGATGTGCAGCGACTGCCTCCAGGTGAGGAAGACGGGTGCGAAGACCAGGATGCCGATGAGGTCACCGAGCCACCAGGTTTGCCAGGAATCGAGGAACTGGTCCGCCTGCACGACCCCCGCGACGTTCAGCGTCGCGACGCCCCAGCTCGAGGCGACGAGGCAGGCGACGGCCGCGATGCCGGTGTAGAGAAGCGTCGCCGGACCCGCCTCGAAGACCTGCGAGACGCCGACCCAGCGCTGGATCGCGGCGGCGCAGGCGAGCGCCTGCACCGTCGAGCCGACGGCGATCGACAGCGCAATGACGACGCTGAGCCCACTGAACTCGCCACCGGCCGTGCTGAACGCAACCGCGACATTGACGAGGACGGCACCGATCGCGATGCCCGGCCACACGCGCGGGCCCCAGAGCAGCAACGCGGCGAGTGCGATCCCGGACGGCGGCCAGACTGCCGTCGCGTAGCCGGGCGGGATCGCGAGCGAAAGCCCGACGATGCCGGTGAGGGTGTAGCCCGCCGCCAGGATGATCACCCGGACCCAGCGGTCGGCTGTCAATGAATCCTGAATTGGCGTCGACTCCCTGCCCCGCTGTGCAGGTCCCTTCTCCAGAGTATGAGAAGGAGACCGACGAGCAGCAACAGGAGACTGTCACCTTGGCCGCCGCCGCCGCGAGCCGGTGGGGGCGGGGGCGGCGGGGGTGGAGGCGGCTCCGCCGCAGCGCATTCGGCGTCCACGGCCGGCGGTGCCGCGCCGGCAGCCGGCGCGACGAACGGCTTGAACGAGCAGTCCCCGCCGCCGGAATCGCCCGCGACGCCCTGCGAATCCTCGTACCGGAGCCAGTGCCCGCTGCCCCAGTCCACGGCGCTGGCCGGGTCGGCGTCCAGGGCCATTTCGGCAAGGTCTAGCGGATCCAGGAACAGGGCCGCAGGCGTCGCGGCGTCCACTTCGATCGTGGCGGGCAGCGTGAAGTCGGCCGCGAAGGCGTCGTCCGCGTAGCGCAGGTAACCGTCCGGCGCGCCTCCCGGTTCATCGAGCCAGGCCCCGCCGCCGAGCGCGAGGTCCGCACCTTCCTGCGACGGGATCTCGAGCGTGACCGTGCCGACCGCGGCGCCAGGAGACTGGCCCGCGTACGGCACGACGGCGCCCGCGCCATTGCGGATGCGCATCGGCTTGTTGAAGGCGACCCAGAGACGGTAGTTGCCGCCCGGCACCAGCGCCTCGTTCACCTCGACGTCCAGCGTGCGCCCGTCCGGCGCGCTTCGCTCCCAGCGAGCGCGATACACGACGGCGTTGCCGGGCAGTTCGCGGATCTCGGCGGCGACCGCGGCCGAAGGGCCGCTCTGGCGGTAGAAACCGAGCAGGTACTGGCGCGCGACGTCATTGCGCATCCGAGCGGCCTCGTCGTCCGGCAGGATGAAGCCGCTGTGGCCGTGGGAGGCGAGACCGCCGTAGTCCTGGCCGCCGTTCGCGGGCTCGAGCTCCAGCGTCCAGCCGGGAATCTCATAGGTGAACGTGAAATGATCCGCGGTCGTGCCGATGCCGGGCGAGCCCGGTAGGTCCGGCCCGAAGCCGTAATTGCGCCCCGAGGCGTCGGCCATCTGCACGGCGAGCGCCTGCGTGATCGCGTTGAGCCGCGCGTTCGGCGGCGTCGGGGCGAGGTAAACCTGCCCGAAGGAATGCGTGTCGCTGTACAGGCGCAGCCGCGACTCCGGGCCGAGCGTCGCGGCCTGCTGCAGCGCCAGGAACTCCGGCTCGGAGTCCGGCGCCGGCCCATGGTAGACAAGGCTCGTCAGGAGCGAGGTGCTGGCGCCCTGCTGGCCGAAGCCCTGCGCCGCGTTGCGGTTGAGGTCGACGCCCCAGAAGTTGTCCGCGACCGTCGCGATCTCGGAATCGACGAAGCCGTTCGTCTGGGGATTGCGCAGGTTCTTGCGCCGCATGCGGCCTTCGCGCGGCTGCTCACGATCGGCCGTCACGTTCGCCGGATAAAGCTGCGTCTGTATGAACCCGTCCACGTTGTTCACCGGCACGAGCACCGTGTTCAGGTTTTCGACCAGGTACTGCACGAAGCCGCCGTCCGCCTTCCCTGCGACCAGCGCCTCGAACACCGCGGTCACCGCTTCGGGCGTCTGCCACTCGCGCGCGTGGATGCCGCCGTTCACCAGCACGGCGGGCTCCGGAAAGCCCTCGGCGGTGGTCGCATCCGCATCGCCGACCACGTAGGCCCAGATCTCGCGACCCGCGAGTGTCTCGCCGACGATCTGGCCGTCTACCTCGTCGTTCAACGCGAACAGCGACTGGTGCCGGGCGAACAGCGAGCCGTATTCGCGAAAGCCCGCGACCGGCGTCATCGAGGCGACCGGCACGGGCGGCGGGTAGCCGAGCGCGATGCCGGTGCCCGTGTTGTCGTTGTCCGTGTAGGTGAAGAGCACGTCGCCGCAGCCCGTCGCGAAGGGGTTCGTGATCTCGCCGTCGCTGTCGAAGATGCAGGCGGCGGACGCCGGCAGGGCAACCCCGTAAAGCGTCGCGGCGAGGATCGCGCGGCTCATCGGTCGAGCCACCGGCGTGTCCTGGCCTGCAGTTGCGGCGAACCCATCCCGGAGCGCGCAAAGCGCTCGAGCTCGGTACGGGCGGCGGGATTGGGGTCGAGGCGCAGCGCCAGCAGCAGGAGTTGCCGCTCGCCGTCGGTGCGCGCGGACGCAAGGCGTCGCCCGATCTCGGCGCTGACGCCAGGATCGCCGAGCGCCCCGAGCGCCGCTGCCGCGGACGGCGCGGTGCCGGGATCCGCCAGCGTCTCGAACAGGAAGCCGCGCGCGGCGGCGTCGTGCGCCGCGAGCCGGCCCGCCGCGAGGACCGCGGCGGAGGCGATATCCGCGCGGCGGCTCGCGCGCGCGAGCGTCTCGAGTGCCGAAGCCGCATCGAGTGCGCGCGGCGCCGTGGCGACTGCCGCGAGCGCCTCCCGCTCGTCGGCGTAGTCGACGAGAAGGCCGAAGAGCTCCGGGTCCGCGAGCCGCTCGGCGACGATCAGTGCGAGCGCATCGACGCGGCGGCCCTCTGCGAGCGCGCCCACGACGGCATGCCGCTGCGCCGCGAGCTCGCCGAGCGGCGCGTCGCGAAACGCGTCGGCCGTTCCCGCGCGCGCCGCGCCCGATGTCTCGCCGGCGAAGCGGGCAGTGATCCGTGGATCCCGCGCCGCAAGTCCCGCGGCTGCGGCCTCGCGCGCGGCGACGCGCTCCCAGTTGCGCAGCACGAAACGCGCAGTCGCGCCCGCATCATATAAAGGAGTGGCGCGCTCCCCGTGGTCGGGATCGACGCGCGTGTAGACGGTCGGCGCGCGAGCCGTGAGGCGGATGACCGTGGCCCGCGCAGCGGGCGACGGCGGGAGGCGCGCGAGCGCGTGCAGCCCGCGATCGAGCAGCCATTCCTGCGCGACGTCGGACAACGTGCCGTCACGGGCGATGAGGTCGAGGCGCGCGGCGAGTTCTGTGGCACGGCCTTCGGCCGCCAGCGCCGCGAGGCCGGCGTCACGGGCGGCGACGGCGGGCGCCGAGATCGCCTGGCGCGCGCTCGCCGGGTCTACGACGCGCGCGGCAATGACCGGGGTGCTAACTCCCAGCGCCAGCGCGAGCGCACAGATGCGGACGATCCCCCCTGCCATGGGGAGTCTGACCGGCCGGGTGCGGCCGGGGTTCCGGGGACTTGGCTAGGGCGTCAGGACGGATCCATCGGCGAGGCCGGCGCCGAGGCGACGGCCGGCTGGCCGTTCAGCAAATCCCTCCACGTGAGCTCATGGCCCTTGCGCTTGCCCTTTGGAACGAGCTTCAAGCCCTCCGGCGAGATGGTGAGCGTGTACAGCTCCTCGTTCACCGGAAATTCGCGTCTCAGGGGTTTTTCCAGCTTGGTTGCCATGTTTCCTGACCACCTCAATGGTTGGCCTATGCCCGGGACCGACGGTATAGCACCCTTGTGCGCGGAGCGGCAAATCACGGCTGTCGCGCGCGCGGTTCCGAAAAGGGGGGCTCCGGTACAATCGCGGCGATGCCGTTGTCCGTCGTCATCCTGGCCGCAGGCCAGGGCAAGCGCATGGCAAGCGACCTTCCGAAGGTGCTGCAGCCGCTGGCGGGCCGGCCCCTCCTGGCGCATGTCGTCGCAACCGCGCGCGCCCTGAAACCCGAGGCGATCCACGTCGTTTACGGCCACGGCGGGGAGAGCGTGCGCGCCGCATTCGCGGGCGCGGACATCCACTGGGCGCTGCAGGCGGAGCAGAAGGGCACCGGGCACGCGCTGATGCAGGCGATGCCGGGCGTGCCGGACAACCACACGCTGCTCGTGCTCTTCGGCGACGTGCCGCTCATCCGTGCCGGAACTCTCGCTGGACTCGTCGCGCGCGCGGGCCCGGCTTCGCTCGCGCTGCTGTCGGCGCGGCTCCCGGACCCCGCCGGCTACGGCCGCGTGGTTCGCGACGGCGCGGGCCGCATCGTGCGGATCGTCGAGGAGAAGGACGCAAACCACGAGGAACGCGCGATCGACGAGATCAACACCGGCGTGCTCGCTGCGCCGGCAGCGAAGCTGCGCGCCTGGCTCGGCGCGCTCAGGGCCGACAACGCACAGGGGGAGTACTATCTGACGGACTGCATCGACGCCGCTGTGCGCGACGGTGTTGCGGTCGATGCGCTGGTGGTGGATACGTCGTCGGAGGTCCTCGGCGTGAACGACAAGCTCCAGCTCGCCGAGGCCGAAGCGGCGCACCGCCGCAGCCGCGCCGAGGAACTGATGCGCGCGGGCGTCACGGTCGTGGACCCGGCGCGCCTCGACGTGCGCGGCGAGGTGAGCTGCGGCCGCGACGTCGTGCTCGACGTCAACGTGATCCTGGTCGGCCGCGTGAAGATCGGCGACCGCGTGAAGGTCGACGCCGGCTGCGCGCTCGCCGACTGCGAGATCGGCGATGACTGCGAGGTGCGCTTCAATTCGCTGGTCGAGGGCGCGGTCACGGGCAAGCGTTGCATCATCGGCCCGTTTGCGCGGCTGCGCCCGGGCACGCGCCTCGCGGACGGCGTGCACGTCGGCAACTTCGTCGAGGTCAAGAACTCGACGCTCGGCGCCGGCAGCAAGGCGAACCACCTGACCTACCTCGGCGACGCGACGGTCGGGAGCGGCGTCAACGTCGGCGCGGTCACCGTCACCTGCAACTACGACGGCGTGAACAAGCACCGCACGGAGATCGGCGACGGCGCGTTCATCGGATCGGGCTCGATGCTGGTGGCGCCGGTCTCGGTCGGCCGCGACGCGACGATCGGCGCAGGCTCGACGATCACCAAGCCGGCGCCGGCGGGCAAGCTGACGGTGGAGCGCAGCCGCCAGGTGACGGTCGAGGACTGGAAGCGGCCGGAGAAGGAGCCGAAGTAGCCCGTCATGAGTTCCGGCTTCACCCTGGAACCGCGTGAGGGCTACCTGTACGTGCACCTGGCGCCCGGCTTCGAGATGACCCCGGAAAGCACGGCGGCGGTCTGGATCGCGACCTGCGAGGCCTGCCGCGAGCGCGGCCTGAGCCGCGCGCTCGCCGAGGGCGACGGCGTGACCCGCCGCCTGACGCCAATGCAGTCCTTCGACATCGCGGGCATCGCGGCCCGGCTCCTGCCCGGGCTGTCGATGGCCTGCGTGTTCCGCGGTTATGTACCGGACGCGCAAAGCGAGTTCTTCCGCACGGCGGCCCTGAACCGGGGCGTGCGCATGGAATTCTTCCAGGACCTGAACGCGGCTCTCCGTTGGCTCGGGGCCGGGGACCGGTCGCCGGGTTAGAATGGCCGCCACATGTGCGGCATCGTCGGAGCGGTTGCTGACCGGGACGTCGTCCCGATCCTGATCGAGGGCCTGAAACGCCTCGAATATCGCGGCTATGACTCGGCCGGCGTCGCCGTGCTGAACGGCGGCGCCACGGTCGCGCGGCTGCGCGCGGTCGGCAAGGTGTCGAAGCTCTCGGACGCCCTGGCCGCGCAACCGACCTCGGGCCATCTCGGCATCGCCCACACGCGCTGGGCGACGCACGGCGTGCCGAACGAGCGGAACGCCCACCCGCACATCTCGCGCGACGGCATCGCGATCGTCCACAACGGGATCATCGAGAACCACGAGGAACTCCACGACGAGCTCGAGCGCGCCGGTTACCAGTTTGCATCCGACACCGACACCGAGGTCATCGCGCACCGCATTCATTACCACCTGGGCGAGAGCGGGGACCTGTTCCCGGCGGTGCAGAAGACCGTCTCCGAGCTGCGCGGTGCCTACGCACTCGCGGTGATGTGGGGCCAGGACCCGGACTGCATCGTGCTTGCGCGCGCCGGCTGCCCGCTCCTGATCGGCCTCGGCGACCAGGAGAACTTCATCGCCTCCGACATCGCGGCGCTCCTGCCCGTGACGCGCACCTTCATCATCCTCGAGGAGGGCGACGTTGCCTGCATCCGCAGGAAGAGCATCGAGATCGTCGATGCGAGCGGCGCGGCGGTCACGCGCAAGCCCTACGTCTCCGAGCAGTCGTCCGAGGCGGCGGAGAAGGGCACCTACGAGCATTTCATGCTGAAGGAGATCCACGAGCAGCCGCGCGCGGTCGCGCAGACGCTGCAGGAGCGCGTCGCCGGCGGGCGCCTGCTGTCGCAGGCCTTCGGGCCGGCCGCCATGGAAGTCTTCAAGCGCGTCACGAGCGTGCACATTGTCGCCTGCGGCACGAGCTACCACGCGGGCATCGTCGCGCGCTACTTCATCGAGCAGCTCTGCCGCGTGCCCTGCCGCGTCGAGATCGCGAGCGAGTTCCGCTACCGCGACCCGGTCGTGCCGGCCAACTCGCTGTTCGTGTCCATCTCGCAGTCGGGGGAAACCGCGGACACGCTGGCGGCGCTGCGCCTCGCGCGCAAGGCGGGCTTTCTGTCCCAGCTCGCCATCTGCAACGTGCCGGAAAGCTCGCTGGTGCGCGAGTCCGAGCTGGTGCTGCTGACGCGCGCAGGTCCCGAGATCGGCGTCGCCTCGACCAAGGCCTTCACCACCCAGCTTGCGGCGCTCGGCATGCTGGTGATCGCGATCGGCAAGCACCACGGCTTCACCGCCGAGCGCGAGCAGGGCCTGGTGCGCCGGCTGCTCGAGCTGCCGGCGATGATCGAGCAGGCGCTGGCGCTCGATCCGGTCGTGAAGTTACTCGCAGAAAAAATTGCGCCGAAGCATCACGCCCTTTTCCTGGGCCGCGGCGCGACGTTCCCGATCGCGATGGAAGGCGCGCTGAAGCTGAAGGAGATTTCCTACATCCACGCCGAGGCCTATGCCGCCGGCGAGCTGAAGCACGGCCCGCTCGCGCTCGTCGACGCCGACATGCCCGTGATCGCGGTCGCGCCGAACAACGACCTGCTCGAGAAGGTGAAGTCGAACCTGCAGGAGGTGCGCGCGCGCGGCGGCATGCTCTACGTGTTCGCGGACCCGGAATCGGGCATCGAGCCCTCGGAGGGCGTCGAGGTGATCACGATGCCGCGGCACGTGAGCTACTTCCAGGCGCCGGCCGTCTATACCGTGCCGCTGCAGCTCCTCGCCTATCATGCCGCCGTGCTGAGGGGCACGGACGTCGACCAGCCGCGCAATCTCGCGAAGAGCGTCACGGTGGAATGAGGGGACGCTCACCTCTAGGTTAAGGTGAGCGTCCCCTCAACCTAGAGGTGAGCGTCCCCTCTTGTTTGACGCTGGCTTTTACCGTCGCTACTACGTCGACCCGCGCACCCGCGTCGCCTCGCGCGCGGACGCGCTGCGCCTCGGCCGTTTCGTCTGCGCGTACACGGATTACCTAGGCTTCACGGTGCGGCGCGTGCTCGACGCCGGCTGCGGACTCGGCCACCTGCGGGCCGCGGTCACGGAGCTCTTTCCGCGCGCGCGCTATGTAGGACTCGAGACGAGCACGTACCTCTGCCGGCGCTATGGCTGGCTGCAGGAAAACGTCGCGGACTACGCGCCGAAGCAGCCCTTCGACCTCGTCTTCTGCCACGACGTGCTGCAGTACCTCGACGACCGTGCCGCGGGGCGCGCACTCGGGAACCTCGCCCGGCTGACGCGTGGCGCGCTGTATTTCAGCGTGCTGACGGCCGGCGACTGGCGCCGCAACGCGGACCGCGCGCGCACGGATTCCGGCGTGCACCTGCGTCCGGCCGCCTGGTACCAGGAGCGCCTGAAGAGGCACTTCCGGCCCCTCGGCGGGGGCCTCCTCGTGCGGCGAGGCTTTGATCCCCTGCTGTGGGAGCTCGAACGGCCCTGGCCGCCCCGTCGCGGGAGAAATTGATCTAGAATTGGCGCCTGTTTTTCCGGGGTCCCGCTGCGGACCGACAACACTTGGGGAGATATCGACGATGTCGATCCTGAAGAATTCGGGCCTTCGCGCCCTCGGCACCGCCTCCGTGGCGGCCTGTGTACTCGTCGCCTGCGGCGGCTCCGGCAGCTCCAACGACGCGCTGCCGCTGATCCGCGCGAACCTCACCGTCAAGGCGGTCTCAGAGGGCGGCGTGTGCGATGTCATCCCGGTGCGCGTGACGCCGAAGCAGCTGAAAGGCCAGGCCAACAAGTACTCGAACAACAAGATGATGGTCAGGGACGTCCCCATGACCGGCCCGACCGACGAGAACGGTGCACCGATGTGCAACGGCTCCACGGAGACGCTGCCGCTCGCGCCGGGCGACTGGGAATTCAGCGCGCCGCTCGCCTCCGGCACGACGACCTGCGTGCGCGACATACAGGCGACGGGCGATCTGCAGATCAGCTTCGTCGACGGCGTCATGGGCTGCGGCGGTCCGGAGTCGGCGCTGCTGCCGCCCGTCGATCCGCTCGCACCGCCGGTGGAAGGCGAAGTGCCGGCCGAAGGGACGGAGCCGGCCCCGCCCACGGGCTGAGACGGGCAGTCGATCCGACAGGGGCCGGCACGGGCAAGCGTGCCGGCCTTTTTTATCCATGCGAAACCCGATCCCGTACTACGCGCCGCTCATGCTCGGACTCTACGGGCGCATCGCGCCGAAGCAGGCGGCGCGCCTGCTCGCCGACCTGATCTCGCGGCCGGGCGGACAGAACCCGACACAGCCCTGGGAGCTGGCGGGCGGCACCGACGGGAAGGCGATCGAGCTTCGCACGGGCCTGCACGCCCGAAGTTGGGGAGAGTCGGGCCCGCTCGTGCTCGCGCTGCACGGCTGGCGCGGCCGCAGCACGCAGTTCCGTCCGCTCGCGGCGATGCTCCTCGAGCGCGGCATGCGCACCGTGGCGCTCGAGCTGCCGGGCCACGGCATCTCGACTGGCGACAGCGCGACGCCGCGCCTCATCGGCGAGCTCCTGATCGAGATCGAAAAGATCACCGGGCCGGTGCACGCGGCGATCGGGCATTCCTTCGGCGGCGCGGCGCTCGGGGCCGGCCTCGTCTACGGCTTCCACCCCGAGCGCATCGTGATCGTCTCGAGCCCGACGCGCGTGAGCCGCATCCCGGTCTGGCTCGCGAAGGCGGCGGGCCTGCCGCCGAAGGCGATGGCGGAGTTCCAGCAGATCCTCGACCGCGATGCCGGCCGTCCTTACCGCGACCTCGACCTCGTCGCCGCCGCACCGAAATCCGGCGTGCCGGGACTGCTCATACATGATCTCGAGGACGCGGTGATTCCGTACTCCGAGGCCGAGGCCCTCAAGAACGCCTGGCCGGGGCTCAAGTTCATGACCACGCGCGGCAAGGGGCACCGGGACATCCTCTCGGCGCCCGAGGTCCTTCGCACCATCGTTCAGTTCGTCGATCCGGCGGCCGCCATCGGCGACTCCGGCGCGACGGTGATGCGCAGCCGCCCGTAGGGCGAAGCCGGTAGCGCCGCTTCCCCGCGCTGTTCCATGTACGCGAGCGCGGAGAGCGAGAGCATGTCGCCCTCGCGGTCCGCCGACGGCGGCTTGCCGAGCAGCGCCGCCGGCGTGAACACGACGAGGTACTTTCCCT
>Ga0209486_10000478_pt1 | contig 17766 bp, 14 predicted proteins | sample NCCompost_FD_187518 | JGI IMG/M metagenome (GOLD analysis project Ga0209486, IMG submission 187518) | Agricultural soil microbial communities from Utah to study Nitrogen management - NC Compost (SPAdes) (version 2) | ecosystem: Environmental > Terrestrial > Soil > Agricultural land | place...
GCGGACGTGGATGTCGGGGAGAACATCGGCGCCAAGCTCCAGATCGACCAGGCAAACGCTGACAAGCAGATCGCACAGGCGAAAGCCGAAGAGCGGCGGGCGATGGCCGTGGCACACGAACAGGAGATGCGTGCGCGCGTCGTGGAGGCCGAAGCGGAGGTCCCGCGGGCCATGGCGGAAGCATTCCGGAAGGGCGCGCTCGGTGTCATGGATTACTACCGCATGCAGAACGTCCAGGCAGATTCGACGATGCGGGAGTCGATTGCCAATCAAGGCAGTCAGGGGACGCCGCCTGCCAAATAGGAACGGTGCGTTGGGCGAATCCTATGTCGATTGAACAGCTGCTGTTCTTTGTCCTACTGCTCGCGTTACCGCTGCTCGAACGGCTGATCCGCACGCTACGCATGCGGACCAAAGATTCATCAGCGGAGCGCACCCCCACCGTCGCCGAACCCGCGGTTTCGGTTTCGCCGCCCCCACGGTCTGCTGATGATGAGATCGGCACCGCCGCTGACGGGCGGCAGACGGAACTGCCGCTCCCGGCCTCGCCGCTCCCGCCGCCGGCAGTCCCGCATACCATGCCTGAGCCACTGCGCCCGACGGAAGGAGCCCGGCACGTGCGCCGAGAGGGCAAGCGCGGGGCGGCGCCACGTCTACGAGGCGGCGGGCGTTCGGATTCGCGGCGAGCGCTTGCGCCGGTTATCGTCGATGGAGACCTCCGCCGGGCCATCGTGATGATCGCCATCCTGGAGCCGTGCAGGGCGCTCGAGCCGAAGGACGGGTCGCCGCTGAATCGATAAGACTCTTCGCATGTCGTTTCTCGAGACTGGTTCATCGCACGGTCGGCAATGAATCCGGCGCGTTCGACGGCGATGCCCGCCTTCAGATGCGGACCATCATCGATAGCATGGCAGGTCGAGCGGCGTATAAGTTCCGATGGGCGGGATATCGCGGCGGACCAGAACGTCGTACTCCCACGGTGAACCGAACTTCGCGCGCACGACGTGTGTGTAATGACGGTCGACGTAGTCCAGCACGATCGGAAATGACTGGCGTGTCGCAGGTTGCCCGTCGACCGGGGAGATCGCAATCGGCACCCGCTGCCGCTTCAGCCGTTCGACCGTTAATGTCTGATCGGCTAACGAGGAATGCCACTCCGGATAGAGATACACTTGGCCGCCGGCAAAGGGACGCTCAGCATAGAAGTACAGGTCGGCAGCCCACCCGACAACGAGCAGTCGATCTGACGGCTCTGTGCATGCCCTCACCCATTCCGCGATCGCACGAAGTGCGACGCTTCCGGTGTCGTGCCATCCGTTGATTGGCGGCGAGGTGGTGAGGTATTCGTTCACTTTTTGGAACCGCTCCATCACGGCGGCAGGTCCGGTCAGCACTCCCGACGCCACGACGCGGTCGCGCGCCTCTCCCAACGCCGCCGCGCTCCAGAGCGTGATGGTCCCGAACGCGAGCGTGGCCGCGATCCGTATACGAACATGGCGCTTATCCGTTCGGGTCCAAGCGCCTGCCACCCATGCCCCGAGGACGGCCAGAGGCGCTGCGACATCCGGCAGTCGTGTCTCCGGCGCTTCACGCACAAGCGACTGTCCGATGATGACGCACAGAACAATCAGCATGCCGACAATGGCGTCGGCGCCGTCCATTGCCTCGTGGGCGTCCGCCCGACGGCGAATCAGCGTCAGGGTCGCCACGACTGGCAGTGCCAGTGTCACGTAGTAGAGCCACGCGACCGCGTTGCTGAACGTGAGCACGCCCGGCGCGATCCGCATCCTCAGGACCGGAATCTGCCGCTGAGCCCGCCGAAACGGCGACTCTCTGATGGCGAGTTCCGCCCGCGCTGTATCGATGCCGTGCGTGTCGTCGACCAGTGAATCGCGGAGGAGCGCCGCGATGGTGCCCCGGTCCGTGTTGGTCATGACATAGGACCATGTAGCGCCGTCGTCGGGAATCGGGCGCGACAAACCGTATTGGCGCTCCCGGTCACGTCGCATCTCGTTGCTTATGTCAGCTTTCCATCGGACGTTGACGCGCCGCTCTGGGGGTGGGTCGATTTGGACGAGCGGCTGCGTCCAATCGAAGCGGACGGGAGGTGTGTTCATCCGCAACGTCGTGACTTCGCGTGCTTGTGGTGTCAGGCCAGCAAGGTAGCGGGGAACACCGACGACGGACTGGATGAAGACGACGAACGGCAGGACGAGCACGATGGTGACGCCGCTGTATACGCCCAGCGCATACGCCAGGGGGCGCACGCCGGCCGCGGATCCCGGCCAGTGCAGCAGGATCAGAAACACCGTGACGGCTATGCCGATCTGGGCGCCATGGTCATGACGGAAGAGGAAGGCCACCGCGGTTGCTGCGCCGATCAGGGAGAGGTTAGCGGCCGTGCGTCGAACCTGGTATCGCCAAGCGCAGCCGATCGCCAGGACGAACAGGAACACCTTCGGGTAACCGTACAGGCGGGGGAAGGTCGCCACTGCAACAGCCGCTGCCGCGGTGCCGATGATCCACGATCGCGTGAAGCGGCTTGCGAGCACGTAAACCAGCGCAGATCCGAGGGCCATGAACAAAATGGTCAGCACCGCTTCCCCCAGCAGCGTTCCGCCGGCGAGATACAGCGCTGCGGCGGAGGCATAGTGGTGGAGGAACAGGCCGGGGTCGAAGAAGTCGCGCACGGGAACGTCGCCTAGCAGAATCTGCCGGGCCCGCGAGAGCGGCACGAACTGATCGTTGGTGAAATTGACGGTCAGCCAGCGGTACGCGAACACCGCCGCGAACGTCACGAGCGCCCCTGCCCACAAAGAGGCTCGCGACAGGTGTCGGCGATCAATCGTCTTCGTCATGTGGCCACGGAGACTGGTCGACGCAGAATCCGTCCAGCTACCACGGCTAGCGGCGCCGCGGCAAAGCTCAATAAAGCGCCCATCTTCGTTTGCGCCAATGCCGTACCCTCCGGAAACGCCGCGGTGGCAAAAAACAGTGACACGGTGAACCCAATCGACGCGGCGATGCCGAGTGTCAGCAGATCGCCGAGATGAAGTCCCGGCGGAAGGCGTCCGCCCACAAGGCGCGCGGCACCTGCGAAGAACAGGATGCCGAGTGGTTTACCCACCAGCAGCGCGGCGAGCACGTAGTAGGTCCCGGGTCCAATCTGCGCGAACGGCACGCCGGCGTTCGCGAATCCGAACAGCAGGAGCACGAGTTGGACAGGCGTTGCCCACCAATGCTCGAAGCGGTTCAGCGTGTCGGGTTGTCGCCCCTCCCGCGGGTCGAAGATCCCGAAGTCGCGGGGACTGTGCGGCATGAACGGGACGATCGGCACCAGCGCCAGCGCCGGATGAAAGCCGCCAAAGTACAGCGCGGCCCACGATAGGGTCCCGGGGCCGATCACGTACGGCCAGAAGCTACGGCTTCCGCGGCGGCGCAGCCACAGCGCCAGGACGATCGCGGCAGACATCAATATCACTAGTGACGGAAGCGACAGGGTTCCTGAGGGGTAAAAGACCGCCAGGATAATCAGCCCGAGCGCGTCGTCGGCAATCGCGAGCAGCAAGAGAAATGGGATCGCCGGATGGCCAGCTTGGAATATGAGGCGGGCAATCATTGCGGAGAACGCGATGTCGGTTGCGCACGGGATTGCCCACCCCCGGATCAACTCGGCCGGTCCCAGAGCTGAAGCCAGGCTCAGATAGATGAGCGCAGGGGCTACCATGCCGCCGACCGCCGCCGCCAACGGCGACGCCGCGCGACTCGGAGACGCGAGTGCGCCTCCGGGGAGTGTCGCCTCGAACACTTCCTTCGCGGCCAGCGCGAAGAAGAACACCATCCCGACGTCATTGACCCAGAAATGCAGCGGATGGGCGACGGCGTCATAGCTCTCGAGGTCCAGATTTGCCCACGCCACGGCCAGCGCGGTACCCGCTATGAGCAGAAGCGAGTTGTCAAGGACGAGTCTGGCGAGACGCGAAGCAGCGTGAGTCATCTACGGGGTCTCGAGGCCAGCCTTTAGAGGCACGTGCCTCCTCTCGCACACTACTGGCCGGCCTCAGGGATTAGGGGATGTGGCGCTGACGTGCGCCGAGAAAGAATGGTCGCCAGCTGCAGCCTCCTGGTCTCGCGACCAGAGGATGGCGGCCCGACCATCCCGGTTCCTGCAGCGGACGTTTCCGCTGCACCCTCGAGTTCGTGACGGAACAAGTATACGCTGGTGGCCGGTGGCGCTTACGCGGCTGATTCGCCGAACGGAACCACTCGCACGGCGGCGTCGCGCACTTCGTCGACGAATCGATTCAATACCGAACCCTTTATCAGGATCTCCAAGCGGCGTCGTGCCGTCTGTCCAAACACCACGTGTGTGATCCCTTCGCGCATCGCGAAAGCGATGAGCCCATCCGCGGGACTGTCTGCCTTCACCCGCACGATCGTGGCGCCGAGTTGTTCAGCGAAGACAATGTTGCGGTGCAAGGCGTCCCGATCGCGAGGCCGAATGTGGCCGGGCGCTTCACGTGGCGTTTCGACATACACGGCGTACCAGCGAGCGCCTAGATGACTGGCGAGGCGTCCGCCCGCACGGATAACGCGCGGCGCGTCCGCCGCTGAACTCATACACACCATTACACGCTCGGGCGTACTCCGTACCCCGTCACCCACAGACGGATCCTAACGCTCGCCGTTGCCTGTGGGCGCTCTCTTTATGAACTCTTTATGGCTTTTTGAGGATTCCATTAGCTGCCCAACTTCTAGTCTGAAGGTGCGAGGCTGAGAACAGGTTGTGAATCAACCAGACACGCCGCCACCGTACGAGTTCGACAGTACACATATCCACGCGCCGGTCTGGCCGTGGTCGCTCGCCGGCTATTCGATCGCGGCGCTATTGGTGCTGCTGTTTCTACTCGCGTGGCTCTCTGCATGACCCCGCATTCGCACCGGATTCCGATTCCACGATCAGGGTCGGAACTCAACATCAGTGGCTGAAGAGACACTGCGCGGCGAACGCTGGCGGACGAGCGCCGCGATCAATGGCTTCGGCGTCCCAATCGGCGGTATTCAGAAGGCGCCCTACAAATCAGCGAACCGATAGCCGACCCAGGGTTCGGTCAGGATGTATTTCGGCGATGCCGGGTTGGGCTCGATCTTCTTGCGCAGCGAGCCGATCAAGACTCGCAGGTGTTCGGGTTGATCGCCCGCGTGCGGTCCCCAGATGGCTTTCAAAAGCGTGCGGTGGGTCAGGACCCGGCCCGGAGACTGCGCCAGATACGTGAGCAGCTCGAATTCCTTCGGGGTCAAGCGGACCTCGTCGCCATTACGCAGGACTCGGAAGCGCTCGCGATCAATCACCAGCTCTCCGCGGACGATCGGTTCGCTCGCCGGCGACGGACTCTCCACGCGCCGCAATGAGGCGCGTATGCGCGCGAGCAGCTCTTCGGCCCCGAACGGTTTCGTGACGTAGTCGTCAGCTCCAGCATCAAGAGCGCGTACTTTGTCTCCCTCGGCGCCTCGCGCTGAGAGCACCAGAATCGGAACGCTCGACGACTGCCGGACGGCCACGCATACGTCGACGCCATCGATGTCCGGGAGGCCAAGATCCAGGACGATCACGTCTGGCTTGTCGCGGTCCACAGTCTCGAGCGCGGCACGCCCGGTCATCGCAGAGAACACGTCGTATCCTTTCGCGCGCAGCAGCGGGGCGACCGTGCCAATGATGTTTGGTTCGTCGTCAACGATGAGAATGCGTGCCCCCATGACTAGGAGACGACCGTTGCGACGCGCACGGCCCCAGGAATCGTCAGTGAAAAGATCGCACCGGACGCCGGCGCATTCTCCGCCCGGATCCGGCCGCCAGCAGCTGACAGCAACCCCTGCGTGATGGAGAGGCCCATACCGGTTCCAAAGGTGGCGTGTCGCGCCGCGCGGCCGCGATAGAAGCGTTCGAACACGTGTTCAAGCTCGCTCTGATCGAGGCCCGGACCCTGATCGGTCACCGAAATGTGCAGACCATCCGCTGCCACACGACCGTGAATCAGAATCGGCTTGTCGACCGGTGAGTAGAGGGCGGCGTTCTCGATGACGTGCGCCAGGGCCACCGACGTCAGGCGTGGGTCAATCTCCACCTCCATCTCGGCATCAGCCTCGACACGGAGCGCGTGTCCTTCCACGGCGTGCCGCACGTACGCGAGCGCCGCATCGACGACGTCTGCCGCGGTGACCCACTGACGTTCGATGCGGATCGCGTCGGCGTCGATTCGCGCCATGTCGAGGATGTCCTGGAACAGACGCGTCAACCGCTCGAGTTCGGACATGGCAGCAGCCACCTGAGCGCGGCGCTCGTACTCCGGAAGGTCGCCGCGCAGATTCTCCACGGCGACGGTAATCGCCGTAAGAGGCGTGCGCAGATCATGGCTGAGCGACGCGAGAAGGGTGGCCGCCAAGTCCGCCTTCTGGCGGACGAGCGCTGCGGCATCGCGCTCAGCCAGGAACTGGGCCCGTTCGATCGCAATAGCGACAACGCCCGCAACCGCGTCCAGTGTGCCGATATCGAGCGTCGAAGACGCAGCGGCCAGGAGCCCGACCGCTTTTGTTCCGTGTCTGAGCGGAATGACCACGACCTCATCGCGTTCGCCGGTACGGAGATGACCGCCGTACGCGCGCTGACGGGCATCGAACTCGAGCGTCCCGCGTGCTTGTCTAAGCGCAGTGTTGAGAGTGCTCACGTCGAGCACAAGCTCCGTGCGGCCACCCTGATAGATGAGCCAGCCCTGATCGTCTGGGAGGCAGACAGCTATTCTGGCCAGCTCGAATCGACGCGCGACGTGGCCGGCGAGCACCTCGATCGCACCAGCGGTCTCCGTGGTCAGCAGCACATCTCGGGTCAGATCGAAGAGACGGGTCACCTCGTCCCGCCGGGCGATCGCGTCCCGTGCGCGATCCTGGGCGGCCGCCGACAAATTGCTGGCGATAACCGCCACCACGAGGAATGAGAATAGGGCAATCCAGTTCTGCGGGTCGGCGATCGTCAACGTGCCCAAGGGAGGGAGGAAGAAGAAGTTGAGCGCCAGCATCGCCAGAAGCGAAACAGCGATAGCGGTCCTCAGCCTGGCGAGTGTGGCAGCGGCAAGGACCGCGAGAAGCAGCGCCAGTGCCGCCGTCGTCGGGCTGACGTTCGGCAGCGCCTTCAACGCAACGGTCACCGCCCCAATCGCGCCGACGCTGCTACTGAAAACGACGATCTCGTGTGCCCGGTTTTGGCGAAACATCAACTCACACCAGATTCTGCCACTTGCACGACAGCAACCGCGCCGCGCTCGTCAACTTCTTACGGACTCTTTATGCTTTTTTTACGCGGGCGGCGCGTACGGTGGCGGAAACGGACATGCAAACTGTCACGTCGTTCCGCGCCTCCGCCGTCGAGCCCGAGCTGATCAACGCCATCGCCGCGGAGTATCTCGCACTCGAGCGAACGCGAACCTATCGGCGTCTGTTTGTGACTCGATTTGGTCTGCTCGCGTTCACTCTTGCCATCGTCGGATTCGGCCTTCACTGGCTGCCGACGGCAGGGGCGTGGGCCGCGGTCGGGTTGTGCAGTGTCGCTCCGGCATGGGCGTGGGTGGCCGAATTAAGGCACGACCGCCGACTCGCGCGATCCCTCGAGCTCACAGCGGGGCCCGGAGTGTCGTCGCGCCGCGGGCGTAAGAAAGTCATAAAAAGTTCATAAGTACGGGCGCCCGCGTCCCGTTTGTCTCACGACGTCCTCCCATAATCGAGAAGTTGCCAAATTCGCGCGTTCGCGAAGCGGGGGAACCACCGGAGTGCTTTCGACCTCCTGGGGCGTATCCGTCACGCCGAAGCCCACAAGGCGGAGGCGGACGGTAGAGGACTCCAACCTCGAGCCCGTCAGCTAACCCCGTCGGCGATTGGAGGTCGAGTGCCAGCTGATTCCGCGCCTTCCGAACCGAAGACCCCTGCACACATAACCCCCGGGCCGACCCGGCTCCTGCCGCTCACCCTCACGGCCCTTGGCGTCGTGTACGGGGACATCGGAACGAGTCCCCTGTATGCCATTCGCGAGTGCTTCTTTGGTTCGCACGCGGTAGCGCCAACCGTCGAAAACGTGCTCGGTGTGCTGTCGCTGATCATCTACGCGCTGGTGCTCGTCATCTCGATCAAGTACGTGCTGATCGTGATGCGTGCAGACAATCAAGGCGAGGGGGGCATTCTTGCGTTGACCGCGCTCGTGCCCGGCAAAGGGCGTGAGCGCATTGGCGCCTCGCGCCTGGCCGTCGGGCGGCCGGTCCTGATTGCGCTGGGCATTTTCGGGACCGCGTTGCTCTACGGCGACGGCATGATCACGCCTGCCATTTCGGTGCTCGGTGCGATCGAAGGTCTCGAGGTTGTGACCCCGTTGTTCGAACCGTACGTGGTGCCAGTCACCGTGGCTATTCTTGTTGGCCTCTTTGCGATCCAGAGATTCGGGACGCACCGGGTCGGCGGCCTTTTCGGACCCATCGTGATCATGTGGTTCGTCACCATTGCCGCGCTCGGGATCATCTGGATCGTCCGTGCCCCGGCGGTTCTGGGCGCATTCGATCCGCGTCACGCGTTGACGTTCTTCGAGGCCAACGGATTTGCGGGTTTTGCCGTGCTTGGGGCGGTGTTTCTGGTCGTCACCGGCGGCGAGGCGCTCTATGCCGACATGGGCCACTTTGGCAGGAGGCCGATTCGTCTGGCGTGGTTCTCGCTGGTTCTCCCCGCGCTGGTCATCAATTACCTGGGGCAAGGTGCTCTGGTGCTGCTCGATCCCCAGACCGAGCACCCGTTCTTCCGGCTGGCTCCCTCGTGGGCGTTGCTGCCACTCGTCGGCATTTCGACGGCGGCTGCCATCATTGCGTCGCAGGCGCTGATTTCTGGCTCGTTCTCCATCACCCGGCAGGCGATCCAACTGGGGTTGGCGCCACGCCTGGACGTGGAGCACACGTCGGCCCGCGAAATGGGGCAGATCTACGTGCCGCAGGTGAACTGGGCGCTCATGGTTGCGACGGTGCTCATTGTGATCGGCTTCGGATCGTCGGGCGCCGTGGCGTCGGCGTACGGTATCGCCGTCACCCTGACGATGGTCATCACCGTGTTGCTGCTGTACATCGTGATGACCGAGCGCTGGCGCTGGCCCAAACCGGCAGCGCTCGCGGTCATGCTTCTCTTCCTGACAATCGACCTGGCATTCTTCGGCGCGAACGCCTTGAAGCTGCTGCAAGGCGGATGGGTCACGCTCGCAGTCGCGACGATTCTCTTTACGTTCATGACGACGTGGAGGACCGGTCGCCGGCTGGTTGCCGAGCGTTTGGCCGCCCGAGCGCTGCCGCTGAGCGAATTCGTTGCGACGGTCGAGGCGACACATCCGGTCCGTGTGCAAGGTACCGCCGTGTTCATGACCGCACAGCCGACTGGAACACCCCCGGCACTTGTCCACAACATGCAATACAACAGGGTGCTTCATGAGCGTGTGGTCATCCTCACCGTATCCACAGCGCAGCGTCCGCATGTACCCGACGAGGAGCGAGTCGCGACCGAGCCGCTGGGGCACCACATGTTCAACGTGCGCGTGCAATACGGGTTCATGGAAGATCCCGATGTACCGGAGGCGTTGGCGCAGGCGCGAGAGGAAGGGTTGGACATCGACCTCGACGACGTGACGTACTTCCTGGGACGGGAGACGATCATCGTCGCGCGACGGAGGGGAATGGCGATCTGGCGGGAGAAGCTGTTCGTCCTGATGGCTCGCAACGCCGTTCGCGCGACGGCCTTCTTCCGACTGCCGCCCGAACGTGTCGTCGAACTTGGCGTACAGGTGGAGATGTAGATATGTGGCGCGAAGTGTGCAAGTTTCTCGCCGGCGCGCTGTTCGCGGGCTCCATCGCGAACGGGTACCTGTGGTTCGTGGGCGCGTCCCTGCCCTTCATGGGTTACACAATCTCACCGGCGGTGTTTGGCCTCCGAGCCGCCGTGGGCGTGGTGTTCTGCGTCGCCTTCTTCTACTTCGGGTGGCTGCGGAAGACGTCAGCGGTGGCGCGATAGGACGAAGAAGAATTCACCCCTTCCGTGGACAACCATCACGGTTGCCCGCGGACAACTTCGTAGTCACCGGGCCGTGTTCCTTCGCGAACCACCCAGCCTGGTGAGGCTTTGAATATCCATCCGTCTCCGGCAACCGACGCCTCGTCACGGCGTACGGGTACCGGCACACGCCGGAAGGCGCCATCGCTTTGGACGAGAACGCCTTTTTCTGCTTCCAGCGTGCCCCAGTCCCCTGAAAAGCGGTAGGCGCCGAAATATACCGTTCCGACGCCTGGAATGCTCACCGCGCCTCGGGCATCGAAGCTGCCTGCGCCTCTTCCAGGAAGAAGAAGTACTGGACCGTCGACAAAACGCCGGCGCAGCTCGGCGAACCGTTCCTGCCGCTGTTGCTCGCGTTGCTGTTCGGAAGCGCGGAGCTCTGCGCCGCCGTATCGGGTGGCAATCGCCGCGACGTTATTGGCCGGCTGAACTGCGAGCGCACGCATCACGAGCGCCGCGAGATCGTCGGTGCCACGCACCCTTTGTCTCCAGCCCGGAGACGACGCATCGAGCAGCAGGCCGTAGGCCGGACCGGACGCGTACGCAAACGTGCGCACGAAGCTTTCCTGGGTTTCGGCAGCGGCCAGCTGGTCGAGCGCGCTCGCGATGGCCTCGGCGGGTGATGGTGCCGCGAGCACTGTGCCGGTATACGATGCGAGACCTTCCGTGATCTCGGCGGCGCGCTCGCTTTCGACTCCGGCAGGGTAGAGCATACGCCGAACCTGGCGGAAGGCGAGCGCCTCGCGAACGGCCACATTGCGCGACTCTCCCGATTCTCGGAGCGCGCGTGCGAGTGCGCGCCACTCGAGCCGCAGCCAATAGCGTCCATCCACCCCGTCGAGATGCTCGCTCGCCGCGGCCGAGACCGTCAGTCCGAGCCGTGGTTGGTTCCGGCGCTAACAATATTGGGCACCAATCGCTTTACCACTGGCCTCGTCATCGCTGGTGGCCCGTTCAATTGGTTCATAAACCGGGCCGACAACTATAGCGACGCTTCGGGTGTCACCGCAGCGGCCGTGCAGAGTATTTCCTTCAGCCGAGACTCCAATTCAGCAACGAACTCGACGTTAGGGACGTTCCAGTTCGTCCCAGGAATTACCGTCACCACTGTTCGGTCCGCGAACATCTGATAGTGCAAAGCGAACATCTGCTGATTGGGCAGTCGGACGCCCGGACGTCCGACGACCGGCACTTCCGCACATACACGGGGATGAGAAATCGTGATCCACTGCTGAAACAGGCGCAGATTCTTGACGCGAAGACGCCGCAATCGCAGGATGCCCGAGGTGGCTGCCATAATCGCCGCTCGACCTCGCCGTCCTTTCGTCGCCATGAAGAGACTCCCTAGATGAGACGCAGGAAGCGCCGATCGCGCTCGGCGACATTCCCGTCTCTGCGATTCGATCGCGGCGTTAAGCAGGACGTGCCTCGGACCGCCAGCGGATGTGTTCGGCCACTCCCGCACGAAATCCTGTAGTTCCTCCGTGTCAAGAGCGACTTTCGTCACATCCATGTATCGGTAGCGTGACAGCGACACGTACTGTGAGATTTGTGCCGGCCGTCTCGACAGACGCGCGATTGTGAGCGCAAGGGCCGCCACAAACGACTCGACGGGCCGCAAGCCGCAGTGCTCAAACCGCCGTCTGCCGCACTCCGGGATCTCGAACGTCGATGGCTGATGGTCGACGATGCGCATGACCTCATGACTTACAGCGCTCAGGTCGAGCCCCCGGAGATCCCAGGGGAGCTCGCGTCCTTGCACCTTGAGCTCGCCTCCGGCGGGCATCCGGCTGGACGGCCTGGGCAGCATCAGCCTTTCAGCGCGTCGCCGGATCTCGGCGCTTGCGCGAATCATCACGTCGCCGTCCAGATACGCTGCCCAGTTGAAGACCAGGCACGCACGCGAGTTCCCGAACACCACCATCTGGAGCGCGGATTGATGCCAGCGGTTCGCACAATTGCCGCTGTGCGCAATCCGTGCCGCCTCAGCATAGGAACCGGGCTCATAGCCGAAATCGAGGCATACAGTGAGCAACGTGTCCCTGAGTGTGGAGAGCGACCTGGCGTTCCCCGGCCGTGCCCACAGCTCCCGAAAAAGGCGCAGCTGCGTCGCGTCAGACGACGATGACAGGAGTGGAATCGTGACGACCTCGCTTGGAACCGGCCGCGCGCGGCTGTCGTTCCACACAGCTTCGAAGAGTTCTGCGATGGTCGCGATCAGTTCTGCGCCGCGCACATCGGGCAGTGATGCGACGTAAATCCGACGATTCGCAAGGATGGAAACCGTCCTCGAATCCACGTTCCGGAAGAGTCTGAAGCTGCGGCCATCGAACGCGACGCATGTGCCGAACAGATTGACGTATTGACGCATCTCGTTGGCGTGTCCGTTCACGCCGTCGGCGGGTACATCTCCAGCGTACAGAGCCGTCTTGAAGTCGAGATACGCGGCGACGAGCGCTGCCGCCCTGACCGCCGGTGACGTATCAGTCGCGGCGTCGCCGAGCGCTGCCGTCGCGTTCTGAAGCGGCCCACAGGTGCTCATGCGCATGTGCGTCCACTTCAGCCGATCGCCCAATGACGTTGTGAGTGACGCGTGGAATGCCTCATATCCGGATACGCGATAGAGCACTCGCAGGCATCGCATCGTCAGCGTGTCGCTGTGTACCCCCTTTGGTGCGAAGCACTCGAGAAAGGACTCGAATGGCGAGGCCTCGGGTAAAGGCGGCAGCGGCGGTTCCGGACACCCTGAATAGTCCTGATAAACCGGCGCACGACTTCCCATCAGCATTTCCTCACATCGACGTCACCATGCGGCGCGACGTCGAACGCAGATTACTTCGCGGTGCCCCGCGGTTCACGCTCTTCAATCGCACGAACTGACGTACTAATCGCGGCGACGTCTGTCTCGGCGTCCGGCGATGCTAGAGTGCGCCCTGCGGCCGCGTCGATTCGGCTGACGCTCTGTATCGGAGGAGGCAACAGTGCCAGCGCGCCGCACAGTACGTAGACCGCGATTGTCCGGACTTTCGAGGAAGGAAGGTGCCTGGTGAGATCTTCATTACAACTCGCCCAGCGGGCGTTCTTCGGTGTACTCGCGGCCGTCGGCTTCGGGTACCTCAATACAAGTACGTTGTCAGCAGAGAACTGCGCGTTTCAATGCGGAGGATGCGCAATCTGGTACGTGGCCTGCGATAGCTGCTCCGGATCCGGTTGCGACACAATTGGTCTCAACTGCGACGGCGCGTGCTGGAATTGTTACGACGGGTCGCAGGGGTGCGCCTCCTGACGTCGGCGTCCGGCGCGTCGAGCCGTCGGTAGTAACGAGGGGTTCGTCGGTTAGGCCGGCGGAGTTCTTGGACGCTGATCGCCGGACGCGCGGCTGAACGCGCGTTCGGCGGGTTGCGATGTCATCACCGACGGGATCCCGTGCCAGAGTCTTCGCGTGGCGCGCCCGCGCCTGAAAGCTCCGCTCCTCCTGATAGCTGACCTGCGTCATTTGACTCCGCAGGCGTTTGAAACCATCCTGGAATACCAGCGGAGGGCTCATGATTCGTCTACGCTGTCTATTGTCCCCCGTGATCGCGCTTGGACTGGCGGCAGCTGTCTGGGCACAGGTCGATAGACCGACGTTCGACGTGGTCTCGGTTAAACGGAACACATCCAACGGCGGCAGCTTCAGCGCGGGTCCACGGCCGGGCGGCGTGTACCAAGCAACCAACGCGCCGGTTTCCGTGTTCATCATCTTTGCGTATGACATTCGCGACTATCAGCTCGTTGGTGGCCCCCGCTGGCTGCGAACGGATCGGTTCGATATTTCCGCGCGCGCCGGACGCGACGCCTCCACCTCGGAACTGCGGCTGATGGTGCAGTCACTGCTCGAAGAACGATTCAAGCTCGTTGCGCGCAGAGCTCAACGCGACATGGCCCACTTCGCCGTCGTACTCGCGCGCACGGATGGACCCTTGGGGCCTGGTCTGACGCGGGTCGGAGATGATTGCGCAGCGGCAACCGCACAGGCCGCGACGCCCTCAGCAGCTGCGGCGAAATCCGACGATAAGCCACTGGCCGTCCCACTACTCATGCTGCCCCCCGGTAGCCGCTGCGGGCCGATTTCCGGAATTGCGGATCTGGCTTCGAGAGTTCTGCAAGCCCCTGTCGTCGACAAGACAGGCTTGACCGGTAATTGGCAATTCGTGTTGCGTTTCGGATCGGCCATTGGCGAATCGTTTGGCATGCCTCTGGCGGCCGGGGCATCGGAACCGGGTATGCCCTCCTTTTCTACAGCACTGCAAGATCAGCTCGGCCTCAAACTGGCGCGGGTCGAGGGGCCCGTCGAGGTGCTCGCAGTCGAGTCCATCGACCAGCCGAGCGAGGACTGACCGCGATATCATCACCCGTGGGTTTTTGCCCGGAGGTTCTGCCATGAGACGTCTGCCTGCCGCACTCGCGGGGCTTGCCGCAACCGCCATCTTCGTCGCACCCGTGCTCGCGCACCACAGCATGTCCATGTTCGACACGTCCAAGGAGGTCCTGATCAAGGGGACGGTCGCACGGCTTGAATGGAAGAACCCGCACATCTACCTGATCGTCGAGACGGTCGGCGAGGACGGCAAGCGGCAACTCATACAAGGTGAAGGCCTCGCCATCACGCAGGCGCTCGTCGATGGCCTCCAGAAGGACGACCTCAAACCCGGCATGCCGGTTGTCATGCGCGCCAACCCCAATCGCTCGGGGCCGGCCAGGACGGTACGCGTGCTCGACGTCACGACCGAGGACGGCGAGATTCACCCGTTCTACGCGGCCAATTCACGTACCCGCACGCTGACGCCGGCGAAGTCGCTTGACGGCAACTGGGCGCCGTCCCGGCAGTCGATGACCGCCGCCTGGGGCGCGATTCTGAAGTGGCCGATCACGCCGGCGGGCCGCGCCATCCAGAAGCAGGCCAAAGCCGACGGGCTCTGCTTCCTCGAGCCGACGCCGTTCCTCGCGACACTCGACGAGCTGCGCACCATCCGCGTCAGCCGGAACGAGGTCGTGTTCAACTACAACAACTCAGGTGATTTCGCGGTGCGAACCGTGCGTCTCAATGCGAGTCATCCTGCCAACATCAAACCCTCGATCCTCGGACACTCGACCGGCAAGTGGGAGGGGGAGACGCTCGTGATCGACACCATCGCGTACGAGCCCAACCCCTCCGGCATTTTCATCAACATACCGTCGGGGCCGCGGAAGCGTACCGTCGAGCGGCTCACACTGACGGACGATCGCACGCGACTGCGTTACGAGACCACGGTGGAGGACCCCGAATATCTCGAGAAGCCGGCCAGCTTCACCATGCTGTGGGACCACCGGCCTGACCTGAAGCCTTCGCCGAAGTCCGAGGTCTGCGATCCGGCGATCGCGCGCAGATATCTCGAATACTAGAACGCGGCGCGGACTGCGAGCCCAATCGGCCGCGTCCGTGAGACCGCGCGGCGATCCGCACGATATACTGAGTCATCCACGGCGCGACCTCCGCATGATCCACGGATTCACTCTCTGGCTGACCGGTCTTTCCGGGGCGGGCAAGTCCACGCTCGCCAGCGCGGTCGCCGCCGTGCTCGCGGCGCGCGGCCTGCGCGTCGAGATCCTCGACGGTGACGACGTTCGAACAAAACTGAGCCAGGGGCTCGGATACTCGAAGGAGGATCGGGACATCAATGTCCGGCGGATCGGCTTCGTCGCGCGGCTGCTCTCGCGCAACGGCGTCGTTGCCATCACCGCTGCCATTTCGCCGTACCGCGACATTCGCGCCGCCGTGCGGGCCCAGCACGAGTCGCCCTTCATCGAGGTCTTCGTCGATTGCCCGCTGCCGGTGCTGGTCGAGCGCGATCGGAAAGGACTCTACGCGCGGGCACTGCGCGGTGAGATCGCGCACTTCACGGGCATCAACGATCCGTACGAACCGCCGGATGCCGCCGATGTCATCGTTCGAACCGATCGGCAGACGGTGGATGAATCGGTGAGCGCGATCGTCCGCGAGTTGGAGCGCCGGGGCCTGATCGGGCGCGCGGCGGCGGCGGACTCGTCGCTCGTCGAGATCTAATTCGGCAGTTCTCTCAGCACGTCGGCAGCATGGCGTGCGCCGTCGAAGCTGGTTTTCAGGTTCAGTGCCTGCTGCAGTGACTGGCGCGCCGCCCGCGATTCACCCCGCTTCGCGTAGGCCAGCCCGAGGTGGTAGTGGTACGTGGGGTTCGACGGGTCGACCTTCACGCTGTTCTGCATCATGTCGATGGCCAGCGGGAGGAGACCCTTTTTGTAGTACACCCAGCCCAGCGTGTCCGACACCTCGGGGCGACTGGGGAGTTGACGGTGAGCTGCCTCGGCCAGCTGCATGGCGCGATCGAGCGTGCCCCCGCCGGTGCCTTGGGCGTAGAGCCAGGCCAGATTGTTTGCGGCGACAGCCGCCGAGTGGATGTCGATCGCGACGACCTTTTCGTATTGACGCGCTGCGTCGTCCAGCTTCCCCTGCAGATGCAGAATCACCGCCAGCATCGTCCGCGCCGGGACCGAGTTGGGTGCCCGGGAGACGAGCTGTTCGAACTCGGCGCGTGCGTCGTCGATCCGGCGCAGCGACACGAATAGCCGCCCGAGGTCGGAGTAGGCGTCCATGCTGGTGGGATCGAGGGCAATGACTCTACGCAGCAGCTGCTCGGCGTACTCGCTGCGGCCGGCGATCATGTAGGTGCGGGCGGCGAGCAGCACCGCCGCGGCGTCCTCCGGCGTGCGCGCCATCCGCGCCTCCGCGCGCCGGGTGGCGTCGGTCATGTTGTTGGCGGCCGCGTCGAGCGCAACGATCCCGGCCAGCGCCTCCATGGAGTTCTCGTCCTGCGCGAGCGCGGCAGCGAATTCGGCGCGCGCCGCCGCGCGGTTCCCGCGGAGTACATGAACGGTCCCGAGAAGCGCGCGCAGACCGGCGGCCTTCGGGAACTGCCGGATCAGGCGCGTCAGCTCCAACCCCGTTCGTGTGAATTCACCACGTGCCAGTTCGACACGCGCGAGCGCCAGACGCGCTTCCACCAGGTTCGGTTCGATCTCGACCGCACGCTGTGCGTGGCCGAGCGCAACGCCGCTCCGCCCCGCCAGGAGCTGCAGTCGCGAGAGTTGCACGAGTGGCGCAGCCGCCCTGGGCGCGAGTTCGTGGACGCGCTCGAAGGCCGCGATGGCCTGCTCGCGCTGTCCGCGGGCCGCGGTGAGAACGCCGACCATGTAATGGGCAGCCGCCGAGCGCGGGTCGGCCGTGGTGGCGCGGCTGGCATGGGTCAGGGCGTCGTCCTTGCGGCGCTCGAGCAGGAGCAGCCGCGTCTTGAGCAGCAGCGCCGGGACGTGATCGGGCGACTGCGCGAGCACGCGGTCGAGCAGCGCGGACGCGTCGGCGGTTCTTCCCTCGCGGTCGGCCAGCGCCGCCAGCCGCGTCGCGGCAGCCACCATCGTCGACTTGTTCTCGGCGAGCGCCGTCAGCATCCGACGGGCATCCGGTACGCGATTGGCCAGCACGTAATAGTCGGCCAGCGCGATCCGCGACCGTGAATCGTCGGCCGTCTCGGCCACTGTTTTCAGCATCCCCTCAGCCTCGCCGATACGACGAGAGGCCAGGTAGAAGGA
>Ga0209486_10000479_pt1 | contig 17740 bp, 12 predicted proteins | sample NCCompost_FD_187518 | JGI IMG/M metagenome (GOLD analysis project Ga0209486, IMG submission 187518) | Agricultural soil microbial communities from Utah to study Nitrogen management - NC Compost (SPAdes) (version 2) | ecosystem: Environmental > Terrestrial > Soil > Agricultural land | place...
TCGTGCTGGTGATCGGTGTCGTGTCGCTCGTCTGCCTGCTCGCGCTCGGCACCCTCGCCGCGCGGGCCGGTGGCGCCTCGATGGTCGTCGGCGCCGCTCGCGTCACGCTGTGGGGTGCGGTAGCGATGCTCGTCACCGCGGTCGTCGGAAGGCTCGCCGGCACCACCGCGGGCTGACGCGTTCGCTGCCGGCGAGGGGCAGTACCGTTTTTCCAAGACGGCGGACCGGCGCTCGCCGTAGGCTGTGCCCCATGAGACTCGACACGCACGTGGCACTGGTTACCGGCGGTACCAAGGGCGTTGGGCGCGGCATTGCGCTGGAGCTCGCGCGGGCGGGTGCGCGGGTCTACGTGACCGGCCGGTCGGCGGACGAGGCGTCCGGGGCGGCCGGCGGGATCACGGAAATTCGCTGCGATCATCGCAACGACGCACAGGCGGACGCGGCCTTCGGCCGGGTGATGCGCGAGGCCGGCGGCATCGACATCCTGGCGAACAACGTCTGGGGCGGCTACGACAACATGATGGAGAACGGCCAGTTCACCTGGCCGAAGCCGTTCTGGGAACAGCCGCTGTGGCGGTGGGACGAGATGTTCCACGGCGGCGTGCGCGCGCACTATCGCGCCAGTCAGCTGGCGGCGCCCTCGATGACCGCGCGCCGGCGCGGCCTCATCGTGAACATCTCGCACTGGGCGGCGCAGAAGCACATCGGCAACACGGCGTACGGTGTGTCGAAGGCGGCCACCGACAAGCTGACGGCCGACATGGCGTTCGAGCTGAAGCCGCACGGTGTGGCCGTCGTCTCGCTCTATCCGGGCATGGTCCGGACGGAGAAGGTGATGGAGGCGGCGCAATGGCTGGACCTGAGCAACTCCGAGTCGCCGGAGTTCATCGGCCGGGCCGTCGTGGCGCTCGCGGGCGATCCAGACCGGCTGCGGCACACCGGGCAGGTGCTGGTGGCGGCCGCGGTCGCAAAGGACTATGGTTTCACCGACGTGGACGGCAAGAGCCCGCGCCCACTGACGATCGCTGATGTCTGATCCGTTCGATCTCGGCGTCCTGTACACCGACCATCCGGCCCTGGCGGCGGGCACACCGTTCCCGTCGCTGTGGTCGTACGAGTCGTGTGGCCGCGGCAACCGCCAGCCCGTGGCCGTGACCGCCGACGGACGCCGCGAGTACTGGCTGCACCGATCCGACCCGCTGCTGAACACGATGCTGCCCGGCACCCACGTCTCGCTCGTGGTGAACCTCGGCGGCCCGTGGGCGAGCGGCCGTTCGCTGCCCGCGACGCGGCTGCTGCCGCCGCTCGGCGTGATCGGTCCGTTCACCCGGCCGCAGCTGCTGCGTGTGGGTTCGCACGTGCGCGCGGTGGGCGCGGTCCTTCCGTCGATCCTCGCGCGACATGTGTTCGCCGTACCGGCGCCAGACCTCGTGGACCAGATCGTCCCGCTCGAGGACCTGTGGCCCCGCCACGACGTCGCGCGGCTGCACGACTCGCTGGCCGGGCGGGCGCTGCCTCAGGCCCTCGCGATGCTGAGAGACGAGCTGCTGCGCCAGCTCGATCCCGCGGCACACATGCACACGGTCGAGCGGTCCGCGGTCCGGGTCCTGACAGCACGGCGGGGACGCACACCGATCGACGAGGTCGCGACACGTCACGGCATCAGCCGCCAGCGTCTCGCCCGGCGCTTTCACCAGGCTACGGGACTCTCCCCCAAGCTGTTTGCGCGCACCGTACGGTTTCAGGGGCTGATACCTGCGCTGCTGTCGAGCGACGTGTCACAGTGGGCCGCGGTGGCGTCCGAGGCCGGCTTCTACGATCAGGCCCACATGATCAACGAGTTCCGCAGCTTCACCGGCGCGCCGCCCACTGTCTTCTTCCAGCCGCACGGCGAAACTCTCGCCCCGTCGCACGTTCAGGTCCGGGGCCGCCCCAGCGAGTGGAGACGATAAGGCGGGTCTGAAGACCCGCAGCCACGTACCCGTTGTCGCAGCCCGCCGGGTGGATTACCCTACTCTCCGGCGTTCACAGGACGCCTCCAGTCCGCGGGAAGGGCGGCGCCCACCTGTCATCAGCCGGTTGCGATCAACTGCGACCCTCTTCAGCCCATGGTGCGGACACGGGCGCGTCATGAAGGAGGTCGTCCGTGTCCAATCTCGAACAACAGCACAAGCTCGCCAAGGATCTGCTCCGCGCCGCGCGTGACGGCGACGCGGCGGCGCTTGCCCGCATCCGTGTGGCCCGTGGGGATGCCGGCAGTGCCGAGCGGCCGCTCCAACTCGCCGACGCGCAGCTGACGCTCGCGCGCGAGGCCGGCTTCGACTCGTGGCCGAAGCTCGTCGCCGACTTCCACGAACGCGACGTCGAGGCGTTCTGCGAAGCGGTACGGGCCGGAGACACCGGGCGCGCGAAGACACTGCTCGACGCGGAGCACGTGCGGAAGCGCGTCAACGATCCGATGTTCGACTTCGGCCAGCGCGCGGCGCACATCGCCGCGGCGAAGAGCGAGCCGCTCCTGGCGATGCTCCTCGACGCCGGGGCCGACGTCAACGCGAAGAGCGACTGGGAGAACGGGCCGTTCACCGTGCTCGACCGCGCCGACGAAGCGACGGTCCGGTTCCTGCTCGCCCGCGGGGCGACGCTCACGCCGAACGTCGCGGCCCGCCTCGGCTGGCTCGACGAACTGCGGCGCCTCGTCGAGGCGGATCCGACGCTCGTCCACGCGCGCGGCGGCGACGGCCAGCAGCCGCTGCATGAGGCCAAGACGGTCGAGATCGCCGACTACCTCCTCGATCGTGGTGCCGGTATCGATGTGCGGTGCATCGATCACAAGACCACGCCGGCACAGTACGCGCTGGTGGATCGTCCCGAGGTCTGCCGCCGCCTGCTCGAGCGCGGCGCCACGCCCGACATCTACATGGCCGCACGGTTCGGCGACGTCGCCCTGGCCACGCGCCTGCTCGACGCCGACCCCGAGTGCGCGTCGGCCCGCATCCACGAACCCGGCTACGCGCCGGTGCCGCCGCTGCACATCTACTGCTGGACGCTCGGCTTCGGCCGATCGCCGCACGACATCGCCACCCGGTTCGAGCACACCGCCGTTCGTGAGCTGCTCACGTCGCGCAGCCCGGGGCGGGTACGTTTTCTCAACGCACTCATGGCCGGGAACGAAGCCGCGGGACGCGCGGAGCTGGACGCCGACCCGTCGCTCATGGCGTCGCTGACCCGCGAGGACCATGGCCGCCTGGCGGTGACGATCTTCTACGAGCACTTCCCCGCCGCGGAGGTGATGCTGACCCTTGGATTCGATCCGGCCGCGCCTGGCGTGGACGGAGGAACGGCACTTCACGCGGCGTGCTGGGTGGGCAACGTGCCCATGGTCGAGCGCCTGCTGGAGCGCGGCGGCGTGGGACTCGACGCGCGCGATCCGACGCACGGGAGCACACCGCTCGGGTGGACGGCCTTTGGATCGGTCCACCGCCGCGCGCGCGGGTCGGACTACCCCGCCGTCGCGGAGCGGCTGGTCGCCGCCGGCGCGGACATCGGCGCCATCGGCAACAAGGAAAACCGATCGCTGCTGTCGATGGCGGAGGGCAACAAGGCGATGCAGCAGGCGCTGCGCCGCCTTGGAGCAACGTAGGCTACGAGAATTCAATCACCGCGGTGATGATGGTCCGGTCGGCCGTGTCCTGCACGGCCTGCCGGCTCTCGTCGAGCGTGTAGCGCTTCGTGATGACCGACTGCGCGTCGATCTTCCCCTTCTCGATCAGCTTCACGTAGCGCGGGATGTCGCGCATCACGTGCAGGCCGCCCTGCTGGCCGGGATGAATCGTGCGCCCCAGGAGCGCAAGCGACACGCCGGGAAAGGGCACCGGCTGCAGCGTGAACCCCATGAGCATCACGTGGCCCCCCGCCCTGGTGGAGTCCCACGCCTGTAGCACGGTCTTCACGTTGGTCGGGTCGGGCTGCGCCTCGACCTTCGGCGGCATCGTCTGAATGCCCGCCGCCTCGACGACGAAGTCGGCCCCGCGCGACATGGCGGCGTTGCCCGCCCGGCCCCACGATGTCCCGCCGGCAAACCGGCGATCGTTCGGACCGCGGCACAGCTCGCGGATCCGCTCGACGATGCCGTCGCCTTCGGCGTTGGGATCGAGCGTCGTCGTGGCACCGAGCGTGGTGGAGAACTCCCGTCTGTAGCGGATCGGGTCGACCACGATCACCTGGCCGGCGCCCATGACGCGTGCGGCCTGTACCGCGCCGAGCCCCACGGGGCCCGCACCGAAGACCACGACGTCCGATCCCGGCTGGAACACCATGTCGGCGTGCCCGGCAGCGAACCCCGAGGCCAGCTGATCGCCCAGGAGCGTCAACTGCGCCGCCGGCAGGTCCGTGAACACCGGCACGCAGTACTCCTCGAACGCCGTCATGATCTCGCTCATGCCGCCGATGCCGGCCTGCGCGTACACCGGCGTGCCGTCGCGGAACTGCGCGAACGGCGGGAACGGTTCCACGCCCGGGGCGTTGGAGAAGAAGGTGAACTGGCAGTAGTCCGGACGCCCATGCAGGCACTGGTAGCAGTGGCCGCACTGCGACGTGCCGGCCACCACCACCTTGTCGCCCACCTGCACGCGCTTGACCATCGGGCCCACGGCCTCCACCACGCCGAAGCCGCAGTGGTTCGGCACCTCGGCGCGCCGGATCGCATTGGTGGCGAGCGCCCCGCGCACGATGGTGTAGCAGGGCGCCACGGCCAGCGAACGGATCACGACCTGCCGGGGATCGATCGGCAGCAGTCGCATCTCCTGCACGTCGAGCGTCGCGTCGTGACGCACCAGGCCGCGGAACGTGCGGCCGGTCTGCGTGCCGGTGCCGATGGCCGGGGCTTGCGCCTGTGCCGCGCCGCCGGCACCGCCACCCAGTGCGAGCGCGCCGCCGCCGAGCGCGGTCGCACCGGCTTTCAGCACGCGTCGACGTGTCAACGGTTTCTTGCCGTTCGGGGTATCCATGCGGCGATTCTATTGCGTGACCCGCCTTACCCGCCCTTTCTGAGAGCGAAGGCGATGTAGGCGCCCTCGGGCGGAGCCGGCAGCGTCGGAAAGCGCGCCGGGTTCCAGCCGTGGCCGGCGGCCACCGGCAGCACGATGAACTGGCGGCCGCCGATCTCGTACGAGGCCGGCACGCCGTCGGATGCCGCGGGAAGCGGCTGCGTCCACACCAAGCGGCCGTTGCGCCGATCGTAGGCGCGCAGCGTCTTGTCCGATCCCGACGCCGCGAACAACAGGCCTCCACCAGTGAGCAGCAACCCGCCGCGCGGCCAGTGCGCGCCGCTGTCCGCGGGAATCCCGATCTCCGCCGGCGCCGCCACGTGGCCGTGGGGCACGCGCCACCTGATGTCGCCGGTGTTGAGGTCGTAGGCGGTGATCTCGGACCACGGCGGGCCGATCGGCGAGAGGTACGTGCTCGAGAACATGAAGTCGTACGGCGACGTGAGTCGCAGCGGTCCCTTCGCCAGCGCCTCGTTCGCCAGGCGCGTGAGCCGCGCCGACTCCTCCGCCGGGATGATGGTCGCCGGCCCCGTGCGCGAGGTGCCCGGCGCGCTGCCGCCCGGCAGGAACAGCCGCAGCATCGCCGGCAACGCCATGGAGCGCACGTAGAGCTCGCCCCGCTCCGCATCCACCGCCACGCCGCCCCAATTCGTGCCGCCGCTGTGGCCGGGCATCTCGATCGAGCCGCGGAAGCTTGGCGGCGTGAACAGCCCCTCGTTCCGGTAGCTGCGGAGGCGCTCGCCGATGGCGCGGCGCTCGTCGGCTGGCAGGTACGGGTTGATGTCCTTCTCGGTGAACGACTGCCGGGCGAACGGCGCCGGCTTCGTCGGAAACGGCTGCGTGGGCGATGTCTGCTCCCCAGGCACGTCGGACTGCGGCACGGGGCGTTCTTCGATCGGCCAGATCGGCTCGCCGGTGACACGGTCGAACACGAAGAGGAACCCCTGCTTGGTGGCCTGCGCCACGACGTCGCGGCGCCGGCCGTTCTGGCGAATCGTCAGGAGCTTTGGCGCGACGGGCAGGTCGTAGTCCCACACGTCGTGATGGACGATCTGGTAGTGCCACAGCCGCCGGCCGGTCCGCGCGTCGAGCGCCACGAGGCTGTTGGCGAACAGGTTCTGCCCGGGACGATCGCCGCCGTAGAAGTCGAAGCGGCCGGTGCCGAACGGCACGTAGGCGATGCCGCGCCCCTCGTCGATCGTCAGCTCGCTCCAGTTGTGCACGCCGCCATGCCTGGCGCGGGCGCCCTTCGGCCAGCTGTCCGCGCCCGGCTCGCCGTCGGCCGGGAACGAGTGGAACACCCAGCGGCGCGCGCCGGTGCGGACGTCGTAGGCGTGCACGTCGCCGGGGTTCGAGTCGTAGCCCGCGGCCTGCGCGGGCAGGCTCACGATCACGAGATCTCCGAACACCCGTCCCGGGTTGCTCGTCTGCAACGGATTCAACCCGTCGATCGATCGGCCCGTGGCCGCGAGACCCGCTCGCAGGTCCACACGGCCCTGGTTGCCGAACGTGGTCACGGGCCCGCCGGTTCGCGCGTCAACCGCGGTGAGGAATCCGCCCGCGATGTAGAGCAGGCGCCGATCGCGGCCGTCCGCGCTCCGCCAGTAGTTGAGGCCGCGCGTGCCGACGGCGCCGGGATGGGGGCGAGTCCACACCCTGGCGCCGGTCGAGGCGTCGAGCGCCACGAGGTCGTTGGCCCCTGCCAGCACGAACACCAGCCCGTCGGCCATGAGCGGGCCGAACATGAACGAGCGCTGGCCGACGGGGACGCGCCACGCCACCTCGAGGCGCGACACGTTGGACGCGGTGATCTGGTCGAGGGCGGTGAACTGCGACGAGTCGGCGCCGCCCAGGTACGCGCTCCAGGTGCGAGGCGGGCGGGACTGCGCGAGCGCGAGCGTCAGAGCGCAGAGCAGGCAACAGGTTAGAAGGAAGCGGCGCACGGCGGCGACTGTATGCGCGCGCACCCCGAATCTCCATACCCCTTTTAGGTCTCGGCCACCCGTGCCAGCGACCCGGGCGTCTTCGCTCGGGCCTGCCGCCGCGCCTCGCCTGGCGTTGTCCCCACGATGCGTCTGAACGCGCGATTGAACGCGGCTTCGGACTCGTAGCCCAGGCTGCGCGCCAGCTCGCCGAGCGGCGCATCGTTGTCCTTGAGCCACGTGACGGCCGTGTGCATCTTCCAGCGGGTCAGATATTGCATCGCCGGTTCGCCGACGAGCGTGGTGAAGCGCGCCGCGAAGGCCGACCGCGACATACCCACCGCGCGCGCGAGCGACTCCAGCGTCCAGCCGCCGCCGGGCTCGCGGTGAATCAACGAGACGGCACGCCCGATCTGCTTGTCGCGCAATGCGCGCAGCCAGCCGGTCTGCGCCGCGGCCGGGTCGGCCAGCCACGATCGGATGGCCTGGATCACCAGGATGTCGGCAAGCCGCGTGATCACGGTCTCGCCGCCGGCGCGCAACTCTCGAGCCTCGGCGGTGATGAAGCGAAGCGTGCTCTGGATCCACTCCGCCTCGGGCGAGCTCCACGCATCGACGACGATCCGTCGCGGCAGCAGCGCGAGCAGTTGCGCCGCCGCCGGATGGTCGAAGCGCACGACCCCGCAGATGACAGTGGCCGGCTTGCCGCCGCCACCGTGCACGAGACGCTCGTAGCGATCGCTCACCAACGTGCGCGGCAGGTCGAACAGCGGCGCGCACCGCGCGGCCGGCTCGCTCAGCAGCCAGTGGCCGTCGCCGTGGGGCACGAGCGCGAGATCGCCGGGACGCAGCAGACAGTCGTCGGCGCCGTTCACGCGCAGCCACGACTCGCCCGCCGTGACCACGTGAAACATCATGCAAGCGTCGAACGGCGGGAGCGCCAGTCCCCAGGGCGCCGTGAACTCGGAGCGGCAGTAGAAGACGCCGTTCATCCGGAGTAGGTGCAAGGCTTCACCGAGCGGGTCGGCGGCGGAAGGAATGTCCACGGCTCCAGTATTCCAGCGCTCGAACTATTCGTCTACATACCTGGACGAATAAGCAATAGATGGCGACTCCATGGCATTGTCAATCCTCAACAGAGAATTGATAGTGGACGACAGAACGCTGCAAGATCGCGGCGTTCATAGCAGGAGCGTCCAGCCATGAACACCAGGACCATTCTCGTGACCGGGGGCACAGGCAAGACGGGGCGGCGCATCGTGCAGCGGCTCGCGGGCAGCCCTCACGCCGTCCGCGTGGGCTCGCGTTCGGCGACACCCTCTTTCGAATGGAGCAACGAAGGCACGTGGGAGGCGGCGCTGAAGGGCGTGGACGCCGCCTACGTCTGCTACTACCCCGACGTGGCGGCGCGCGGCGCCGCAGAGACGATCGCATCGTTCGTCGACGCTGCGCGGCGAGCCGGCGTGAGCCGTCTGGTGCTGCTCTCGGGACGTGGCGAGCCCGAGGCGCAGCGCTGCGAAGAGATCGTCGCGCGATCGGGAGTCGACTGGACGCTGCTGCGGGCCAGCTGGTTCGCGCAGAACTTCAGCGAGAACTTCCTGCTCGAGCCGCTGCTCGCGGGCGAGGTCGTACTGCCGGCCGGTGACGTCGGCGAGCCGTTCGTGGATGCGGACGACATCGCCGAGATCGCGGTCAAGGCGCTCACCGAGGACGGGCATGCCGGACAGCTCTACGAAATCACGGGGCCGCGTCTGTGGTCATTCGCGCAGGCCGTCGCCGAGATTGGGCGCGCCGCGGGGCGCGACATCCGCTATGTCCAGGTGCCGGTGGCCGACTATGCCGCGGCGCTGCGAGAGGCATCGGTGCCGGCCGACATCGCCGAGCTCGTGACCTATCTCTTCTCGGAGGTGCTCGACGGGCGCAACGCGTCGGTCGCCGACGGCGTGCAACGGGCTCTTGGGCGCCTGCCGCGCGATTTCACCGACTATGCGCGCGCCGCGGCGGCCACCGGCGTCTGGGCCCCGAGCGCCCGCTAGAAGCGCATCATGAAAGTGGAACCACGTGCGAACTGTCGCCAGCGTCCCGGGAACGGCCCTGTCTGGAATCGCACTCTGGTTGCGGAGCTGAAGCTGCACCATAATGGCCCCCCGCATGGCTACCGTTCGCGACGCCGTCACCGGCCTGCTGCGCGAGTTGGGGATGACCACGATCTTCGGCAATCCCGGCTCCACCGAGCTGCCACTCTTCAAGAACTTCCCCGCCGACTTCCGCTATGTGCTCGGGCTGCAGGAAGCGGTCGTCGTCGGCATGGCGGACGGCTTCGCGCAGGCCACCGGCAACGCGGCGTTCGTCAACCTGCATTCGGCGGCCGGCGTCGGCCACGCCATGGGCAACATCTTCACGGCCTACCGCAACCGCACGCCGCTCGTCATCACGGCCGGCCAGCAGGCCCGATCGATCCTCCCGTACGAGGCGTTCCTCTCGGCCACCGATGCCACTACCCTGCCGCAGCCGTACGTGAAGTGGAGCTGCGAGCCGGCGCGCGGCGAGGACGTGCCAGCCGCCATCGCGCGCGCCTACGACGTGGCGATGCAGCAACCCTGCGGGCCGACGTTCGTCTCGATTCCGGTTGACGACTGGGAGCGCTCGAGCGAGCTGGTCCCTTCGCGCACCGTCAGCCGGCGCCGCTTCCCCGATCCGTCGTTCATCGACGCCATCGCGGCACGACTCAATCGCAGCCAGCGTCCCGTCTTCGTGGTGGGCCCCGGCGTCGATCGGAACGGCGCGTGGGATCAGGTGGTGGCGCTCGCCGAGCGGCATCAGGCGCTCGTGTGGGTGAGTCCGATGTCGCCCCGCTGCAGCTTTCCCGAGCGTCATCGCCTCTTTGCGGGGTTCCTGCCCGCGATCCGCGAAAAGATCGTCGAGCGTCTCGGCGGCCACGATCTGGTCTTCGCGCTTGGCGCCCCCGTGTTCACCTACCACATCGAGGGTTTCGGTCCGCACGTGCCGCCGGGCGCCGAGCTGCTGCAGATGGTGGACGACCCGGACGTCGCGGCCCGCACACCGGGCGGCCTGGCCGTGGTGTGCGACGTGGGCCTGGGCGCGGAGGCACTGCTGCAGTGCCCGGCACCACCGTCGCGGCCGGCTCCCCGCGGCCGGTGCGCGCCGCCGCGTGTCGAGCCAGGCGAGTCCATTTCGAACGCCTTCCTGATGCAGACGCTCGCCGAGGTCCGCCCGCCCGACAGCATCCTGGTGGAGGAGTCGCCGTCGACACGCTCCACGATGCAGACCTACCTGCCCATCGAGCGGCCGAACAGCTTCTACACCTGCGCCAGCGGCGGCCTGGGACACAGCCTGCCGGCCGGCGTCGGTGTGGCGCTGGCCAGGAGCGCGGAGCGGCGCGTGATCGGCCTCTTCGGCGACGGCTCGTCGATGTACTCCATCCAGGCGCTGTGGTCGGCCGCCGACCTGAAGCTGCCGATGACGATCATCATCGTCAACAACGGCGGCTACGCGGCGCTCAGCGAGTTCCTGTCGCATTTCGACCTGAAGGAACCGATCGGCACCGAGGTGCGCGGCATCGACTTCGCGGGGCTGGCGCGATCGCTCGGCTGCGCGGGCGTCCGCGTCGAGAAACCGGGCGAGCTGGCAACCACGCTGCGCGACGCCCTGCAGTCGTCCGTGCCGATCCTGGTAGACGTGGCCGTTGGCTGATGCCTGAGAGGTCCTGATGGCGCGCGAATCCACCCACGCAGGCGTCCACGTCCGTGACGTCCCCGCTCCGTCGATCAGCATGTCGAACCGCCGCATGCTGGCGTCGTGCTTCCTCGGCACGACGATCGAGTGGTACGACTTCCTCGTCTACGGCTTCCTGGCGCCGCTGGCGCTCAACCGGCTGTTCTTCCCGTCGCTGAGCCCGACCGCCGGCACCATCGCGGGCTTCGGCGTGTTCGCCATCGGCTTCGCGGCCCGTCCCATCGGCGGCGTGGTCTTTGCGCACTTCGGCGACCGCATCGGGCGCAAGCCGATCATGGTGACGACGCTCGTGCTGATGGGCGCGTCCACCACCGCCATCGGCCTCACGCCGACGTTTGCCACCATCGGCGTGGCCGCGCCGATCATCCTCACCTGCCTGCGCTTCCTGCAGGGGTTCTCGCTCGGCGCCGAGTCCGCCGCGGGGCCGCTGCTGGCGATGGAGAGCGCGCAGGGCAACACCCGCGGCTTCTTCGCCGCGCTCGTGTCGAGCGGCGCTGCCGCGGGCACGGTGCTGGGGGCGATGGCCGCCTTCGCAGTGGGCGCGCTGCCGCAGGAGCAGCTCCTGGCCTGGGGCTGGCGGGTGCCGTTCCTCGCGAGCGCGCTGATCTTCGCGGTGAGCTTCTACGTCCGCATGAAAGTGGAAGAATCGCCGGTGTTCCAGCGCGCGGTCGCGCGCCATTCGCCGGAGCGCGTGCCGCTGCTGGCGGTGCTGGCGCGATACAAGGGCGCCACGCTGCAGGTGCTGTTCTGCGCGATGGCCGAGTCGTCCACCTTCTACTTCACCTCGGTCTTCGGCCTCTCGTACGGGATGCAGACGTTGAAGTTGAGCAACGGGCTGCTGCTCGCGGGGGTGGCGATCGGCAACGCCGTCGGCATCCTCACCAATCCGCTGTTCGGCGCCCTGTCGGACCGCATGGGCCGCCGGCCCTTGATCGGCGCCTCGTACACGCTGTCGGCGCTCTACGTGCTGCTGCTGTTCTTCCCGATGCTGCGGACCACAGAGCCCTGGCTGGTGATCCTCGCGATGGCCATTCCGGGCGCGCTGCTGCAGCCGATGTCGCTGGCCGTCACCGGCAGTTTCTATCCGGAACGGTTCAGCGATCCGCGGCTGCGCTTCTCTGGGGTGTCGCTCGGGCGCCAGCTTGGCACCATCCTGGGCGGCGGCCTGATGCCCTACGTTGCAGCGTCGCTCGTGGCCTGGGCCGGCGGGTCGCTGACGTGGGCGCTCGCCTACTTCGCCGCCGTCTGCGTGGTGGCCGTGGGCGCGGTCATCTCGTCGCGCGAAACCGCGGGCGCCTCATGGGGTCAGGAGGAACGCGCCTAGGGCGCCGAGCGCCGTGGAGCAGTCCTCGCTGATCTTCAGGGTCAGCAGATCGTCGGCGCGCGTGCGGCCGAGATTGACAGCGGCAATCGGTTTGCCCGCCTGCGCCATCGCCACTACCAGGCGATAGCCCGAGTACACCATCAGCGACGACCCGACGACGAGCATCGCGTCCGATCGCTCGAGCCCCGCCATCGTGCGGGCCACGCGTTCCTTCGGCACGCCCTCCCCGAAGAACACGACGTCAGGCTTCAGCACGCCGCCGCAGCCCGGGCACGGCGGCACGTCGAACGCCGCGAAATCGACCGCGTCGAGATCGGCGTCGCCATCAGGGGCCGTGCGCGCGTCCTGCCCCGCGAACCCGGGATTCCGTCGCACCAGCTCCGCCTGCACGTCCTGCCGCGGCACCCGCTGCCCGCAGGCCAGGCAGCGCACGACGTCGATGCGGCCGTGCAGGTCGATGACGTTGCGGCTGCCGGCGGCCTGGTGCAGGCCGTCCACGTTCTGCGTCACGAGCTGCTCCACGCGTCCGCCCTGTTCGAGAACCGCCAGCGCGCGATGCGCCTCGTTCGGGCGCGCCGCCCCCATGCGCCGCCAGCCCACCAGGCTCCGCGCCCAGTAGCGCTTGCGGGTGAGCTCGTCCGCCAGGAAGTTCTGCAGCATCGCCGGCTGCGCCCGTTTCCAGTCGCCGTTGGCGTCGCGGTAATCGGGGATGCCCGACGCCGTGCTGCACCCGGCGCCGGTGAGCACGAAGAGCCGCCGGTGGCGGTCGACGAAGTCGAGCAGCGCCGAGGTCATCGGCTCATCGTACCTGTCCGACGAGGCGGGTCCAATTAGCGAACCGGCGTTGAGCCGGTTTGCCAGATACTGCGCGCGGTCCGCGTTCTCGGCGGGCCGCGCCGACCCGCAGCTACAATTCCGCGATGTCATCGAACCTGCTTCGGCTTTTGACGTTCTGCACCGCCCTGACCGCCGGCGCCGCGGCGTCCGCGTCGGCCGCCACGTGCGAAAGCCTGCTGACGCTCAGGCTGGCCAACACCACCATCACGTCGGCACAGGCGTCGGTACCGGGTCCGCTGACGGTGAGCGGGCCGAATCCCGACGTCCTGCGCAACCTGCCCGCGTTCTGCCGCGTGACGGCCACGCTGACGCCCACCCCCGACTCGGACATCAAGGTGGAAGTGTGGCTGCCGGCGCCGCGCGCCGAAGGCGCGCCTGGCAACACTGCCTGGAACGGGAAGCTGCAATCGGTCGGCAACGCCGCCTGGGGCGGCGTCATTCCCTACCCCGCGCTGGCCGCGGCGGTCGCCGCCGGCTACGCCAGCGCCGCCACCGACACAGGCCATGTGGGCAACACGGCGAAGTTCGTACCCGGCCATCCCGAGAAGCTGATCGACTACGGCTATCGCGCCGTCCACGAGATGACCGTCGCGGCCAAAGCCGTCATCGCGGCCTTCTATGACGCCCCGGCCCGGCGCGCGTACTGGAACGGCTGCTCGACCGGCGGACGGCAGGGCCTCATGGAAGCGCTGCGCTACCCCTCCGACTACGACGGCATCATCGCCGGCGCGCCGGTGAACTACCGCACGCACCAGCTCACCGCCGAGCTGTGGATTGCCCGGGCCGTGCACCGCACCGAGAGCAGCTACATTCCTCCCGCCAAGTACCCGGCCATTCATCGCGCGGCGCTCGACGCCTGCGACGCCAACGACGGCTTGAAGGACGGCCTCATCGACGATCCGCGCGCGTGCAGATTCGACCCGAAGGCCATCGAGTGCAAAGCGGGCGACGACGCGTCGTGCCTGACCCCGCCGCAGGTGGAGGCGGCGCGCCAGATCTACACGCCGGCCGTGGCGCCGTCGACGAAGAAAGAGATCTTCCCGGCGCTGCAGCGCGGGAGCGAGCTCGTATGGGGCTCGCTGGCGGGGCCGCAGCCGATCGGCGAAGCGGTCGAGTTCTTCCAGTACGTCGTGTTCAACGATCCGGCCTGGGATTACAAGACGCTCTCGTTCGACACCGCCGCCGACCAGGCGGACAAGGCGGCAGGCGACGTGCTGAACGTGATCGACCCCAACCTGAAGCCGTTCTTCGACCGCGGCGCCAAGCTCCTGCTCTATCACGGCTGGAACGATCAGTTCGTGGCGCCGGAGAACTCGATCAATTACTACACGAGCGTGCTCGAGGCGTCCGCCTCCGCCAAGGCTTCGGCGCGACTGTTCATGGCACCTGGCATGAACCACTGCCGCGGCGGCGAGGGACCGAACACCTTCGACGCGATCGGCGCGCTCGATCGCTGGGTGGAGCGAGGCCAGGCGCCGGAGCGGCTCGACGCGTCACACGCCACCGCCGACAAGGTCGATCGCACGCGCCCGCTCTGCGCCTATCCGAAAGTGGCGCGCTACACCGGCTCGGGCAGCGTGGACGACGCGGCCAACTTCGTCTGCCGGAATCCCTGATACGCGCTGTTCGATCGTCGAGCGGGGCGCGTTGTAAGGGGCATGAACGCAGTTGAAGCCTTCCGCCTGAGCAGCCGCGCCTATTCGACCCTCCTCCGCGAGGTGTCGATCTGGGACAAGCTCTTTCAATCGAAACAGCTCGACTTCACGATGCAGCTGCAGACCCAGTCGAACTGGTGCTGGGCGGCCACGTCCACGAGCGTCTCGCACTACTACTGGTGGTTCAGCCCGTGGATGCAGTGCACCGTGGCCAACGCCGAGCTCGAGCGCACCGACGCCTGCAACACGCCGGTGCCCGCGGCCGCCAACGTGCCCTGGTACCTCGACCGCGCGCTGACCCGCACGAACAACTTCGTCAGCATCACCGGGCAGGTCACCTTTCAGCAGGTGCGCAGCGAGATCGACGCCGGCCGTCCGGTGGGCGCGCGCATCGGCTGGAGCGGCGGCGGCGGCCATTTCATGGTGATCTACGGCTACAGCCTGATTGCCGGCACGACCTACTTCGACATCGACGACCCGATCTACGGGAAGAGCCACCTGACGGTGAACGACTTCGCCACCAACTATCAGGGCAGCGGAACCTGGACGCATACTTACTTCACCAAGAGCTACTTCAAATTGCCGATTCGATTCTTCTACCCGAAAGAGGCGATCCTGCAGCGGATCTGGGAAGCGCGCCCGCTGCTGAACCTCAAGCGCGGCGATCTGGCGATGGACCCGCGGGAGCTGACCAGGGACGCCGACGCCTCTCTGGGCCTGGCGCATCGCGTGTTCACGCTCGGCCTCGACGCGCTGCGCGGCGAGCGCGCCGTCGGTGCGGCGCAGCCGGCGGGCATCCGCGTCTACGAGATGACCAAGGACGCACCGCGAGCCTTCTTCGACGTGACCGACGACGACGAGCCGCGCGTGGTGCAGATGTCGGCGGCCACTCCCCATTTGGAGGTATTCGCGCGCGCCGTGGATCAGGCGCTCGCGCTGGCCGAGCGCAGTAAAGAGGACGTGGAGGTGCGGCTGCTGCGCGTGCCGGCGCTCAATTTCGAGGGGCTGTGGCTGACCGGCGACACGTCCACCGGCACCGATCAGATCGTGCCGCTGCGCAACGTCGGGCGCCTCTACGTGAACCAGCCAGTGCCGCTGAACGAGGCGCTGGACGCGTTGCGCGAGGCCGCCCGTCCGCTGGCGCAGATGGACGACACGATGGGCGCCTGATTTGATCGAAATTACGCCCGCCCTGAATCACCCGCCGGCGGCTTTCCGCTAAGATTGTGAGGCTCGGCCGCCGTCCGGCGGCCCGGCTTCACAGTGGAGAGGGCGGCCTTCAGGCAGCCCTGGCAGGGAGCGGGTATGACGCCAGCGGTACGGACGCGAATCAAGACAACTTTCGGGCTGGGAATGCTGACGGCGATGATGGCCGTCATGATCGTCGGCGTGGGCGCGCAGCGCCCGGGCCCGACCGGCGTCCTCGGCGGCACGGTCCGCAGCGGCCAGGGGCCCGAAGGCGGCGTCTGGGTCATTGCGGAGACCAAGGACCTTCCCACCAACTTCATCAAGATCGTCGTCACCGACGACCGCGGCCGCTTCCTGATTCCGGAGCTCCCGGCGGCCACCTACTCGGTGTGGGTGCGCGGCTATGGGCTGGTGGATTCGACGCCCGTCACGATGAAGCCCGGCGCCACCGACGTGCAGCTGACGGCGACGCAGGCAAAGACGCCGCAGGAAGCCGCGAAAGTGTATCCGGCCGATCACTGGCTGGCGTTGCTCGAGCCGCCGGCGAAGAACGAGTTCCCCGGCACCGGTGACAAGGGCAACGGCATCGGCCCCAGGATGCTGTCGCAGGACCATTACATCAACTCGCTGAAGTCCGACTGCAACTTCTGCCATCAGCTCGGCAACCAGCTGACCCGCTCGGTGGATCACGTGCTGAAGGCGAAGCCGGAGCTGAAGACGCACGCCGACGCGTGGGAGTGGCGGCTCGGCACCGGCGTGCGCGGCACCAACATGTACGCGGTGCTCAACAACCAGGGCAAGGACCGGCTGCTCAAGACCTACGCCGACTGGACGGAGCGTATCGCCAAAGGCGAGGTGCCGCCGGCACCGGCGCGGCCGAAGGGCATCGAACGCAACGTCGTGCTGACGCTGTGGGACGTGGGCGACGATCACTCGTTCATGCACGACGAGATCGCCACCGACAAGAACCGCCCGACGCTGAACGCCTACGGGCCGATCTACGCCGTGTCGGCGGGCCACGGCCAGCTCGTCGTGCTCGATCCCGGCCAGAACAAGACCGAGGCGATCGACATCCCCACCCGCGAACCGCGCGAGAAGGTGCCGTCGCGCTTCCCGGCGCCCGGGCGCCCGTCGCTGCACTTCGGCAACCAGCATCTGTGGGCCAACCCGCCGTACAACCCGGCGGACCCGCACAACCCGATGTTCGACAGCAAAGGGCGGGTGTGGATGACGTCGAAGATCCGCGGCAACGCGGATCCGTCGTGGTGCAACAGCGCCGGCAACAAGTACGCCGAGTGGTTCCCGCTCACGACCAGCATTCGCCAGGCGTCGTACTACGACCCGAAGACGAAGCAGTTCACGCTGATCGACACGTGCTACTCCACGCACCACCTGCAGGCCGACAACGACGCGAACGAGACGATGTATTTCAACGAGCTGATCGGCCCGATCTTCGGGTGGATCGACACCAAGGTGTACGACCAGACGAAGAACGAGCAGCTGGCCAACGGCTGGTGCGGCCAGGTGCTCGACACCAACGGCGACGGCCGGATCACGAAGCCGTGGAACGTGTCGCGCGCCGGCAACCCTGGTCTCTATGGAGGCGGCGCGGGGAGCGCTGACGACGCCCCGCTCGACCCGAAGCTCGACACGCATGTGACCTACACCCTGTACGCCGTGATCCCGAGCCCGGTCGACGACTCGGTGTGGGGCGTCAGCGAGCAGTACCCCGGCTACCTGGTGCGGCTGCAGCGCGGCAACAATCCGCCTCAGAGCTGCAAGAGCACGATCTTCAAGGTGCCCGAGCCCGGCTTCGATCCGCGCGGCGTGGACATCGATCGCAACGGCGTGGTCTGGACGGCGCTGGCCGCGAGCAGCCACATGGCCAGCTTCGACGTGCGCAAGTGCAAGGACCTGAACGGTCCGGCCAAGCTCGATGGCAGCCAGTGCCGCGAGGGGTGGACGCTGTACCAGACGACGGGCCCGAAGCTGAAAGGCACCGACGTCCCGGCC
>Ga0209486_10000480_pt1 | contig 17728 bp, 12 predicted proteins | sample NCCompost_FD_187518 | JGI IMG/M metagenome (GOLD analysis project Ga0209486, IMG submission 187518) | Agricultural soil microbial communities from Utah to study Nitrogen management - NC Compost (SPAdes) (version 2) | ecosystem: Environmental > Terrestrial > Soil > Agricultural land | place...
ATTCATTGGCGATAAAACCATCAAGTCCTTGAAAAAGATATTCATGCAGGAATTGGAAATTCTTTTTCCGCAGATAATGAAAAGCTATGCAGCTCATTTGCAGGAAGAACTGGACCTTGAAAAAATAGTTACTGAAAAGGTTTCTGCGTTTTCAACTGATAAGTTGGAAGACATTTTATATCAGATAATGAGCAAAGAGTTCAGGTTTGTTGAAATTCTCGGTGGGGTCATTGGTTTTATCATTGGTATTGTACAGGTATTGATCACTTATTTTTTGCCTAAATAAGGTAACCCAACATTAATATCCCGAACATTTTCCACCTATGATTGTCTTTAACCTTTTGTCATATAAAAATGACATCTGGAGAAGGTTAAATGACCTTTGCGCGTCTAATCCCAAAACTCGTATAATGAATAAGTTAGTTCTCGTTTTTTTATTAAACCTTACCAGCTTTTGCTTATTTGCTCAAAATCCAATGCAAAGACCCGGCGGTGCAGGAAATGGCCAACAAATGAATGGTCGTATGTATGGAAAAGTGGTAGAAGCCCAATCCGGCAAACCAGTTGACGCCGCTTCAGTTCAGTTGGTCCAAAGCCGTATGGACACAGCCACTAAAAAAAGAAAAGATGTAATAATAGCCGGAATGCTTACAAAAGCAAATGGAGAATTTTCTTTGGAAAATATTCCTCTTTTTGGCCAATCAAAATTAAAAATCACTGGTATTGGGCTTAAGCCACTGGAACAAAATGTCAGTTTTGAAATGAAGCCAGGCGGTGATATGAGCACTATGCTGAATGCAATTGATAAAGATCTTGGTAATATAAAAATGGAAATGGATGCACAGGTACTCGGTAATGTTACAGTTGTTTCTTCCAAACCACTTTTTCAATTAGGTATTGACAGGAAAGTATATAATGTAGAGAAAGATGTGATAGCTGCAGGTGGTACTGCGGTTGATGTTATGAAAAACGTTCCTTCTCTTTCTGTAGATCTGGATGGCAATGTTACACTTCGTAATAATGCTCCTCAAATTTTTGTTGATGGTCGTCCCACTACAATGCAGCTTGAGCAGATACCTGCTGATGCAATAGAATCGGTTGAAATTATTACTAACCCTTCCGCTAAGTACGACGCGTCTGGTGGTACATCCGGAATATTAAACATTGTTTTAAAGAAAAATAAAAAAGTTGGCTACAATGGTGGTCTTCGCTCAAGTATTGATTCAAGAGCAAAAATTGGTCTGGGCGGAGATTTTAGTCTTCGTCAAAACAAAATAAATGTTTTCGGAAGCGCCAATTATAACCAACGTAAATCTATCAGCACCGGTTATACTGACAGGTATAATATTCTTGATCAACCAAGCACTTATATGCACCAGGATGACAGAAGTGAAATGGTTGGTGATTTTAAATTTTTCAGAGCTGGTGTTGATTATTTTATTGATAACAGGAACACTCTTTCTGCCAGCACTAATATTGGTAATGGTACGTTCCACCCCGAATCAATTAGTGAGTTGTTGGTAGATTCACTTTACACGATAAAGAAAACTTCGTACCTCGAAAGATTAACAAATTCAGAAGCTACTTTCAAATTCAGAGGCGCCCAATTAAGTTTCAAACATAATTTTCCTAAAGCAGGAAGAGAGTGGACAGCAGATGCAACATATAACAAGAGGACAAATATTAATGAAAGTCTAATTAAAACTGATTATTACGATTATCCTGCAAACACTCTTGCTGGTCAATTTACCCAGCAACAAAATACTTCCGGCATTGGCGAAAGTTTGATCATACAAACTGATTTTGTGAACCCTATTAAGGATAAATCAAAAATAGAAATGGGTGTCAGAGCTGCTTTCAATAAAGCAAACAGCACAGGTGCTTTTTATTATATTGATCCGGTTACTGGGCAGGCTACACTTGTGCCAAATTCAGAGATCGACTATATAGCCGAAGATCATGTTTTGGCTGCTTATACAACTTATACGAACAACATAAAATCTTTCGGATACCAGCTTGGTCTTAGAGTTGAAAGCTCAGGTTATGATGGTGAACTGGTAAAGACAAATGAATCGTTCAGCAATACTTTTCCAATTAGTTTTTTCCCAAGTGTTTTCTTAAGCCAAAAATTGAAGAAAGAGCAGGAAATGCAATTTAATTATACAAGAAGGATCAATCGTCCGAATTTTTTCCAGTTGTCACCGTTTATTGATAAGTCTGATTTTCTTAACCCGAGAAAAGGCAATCCGGATCTGGAACCTGAGTTTACCAGTTCTTTTGAGTTATCTTATCAGAAAATATTTAAGAATAAGGATAATTTTCTTGCTTCACTTTATTATAAACACACAGATAATCTGATCACTAGTTATCAGGGAGGGAAAGAGAATATAGATGGCGTAGACCGTGTGATCACTACTTTCATAAATGCAAACTCAAGCTATGTAACGGGTCTTGAACTTACAATGAAAAACAAGATTACCAAATGGTGGGATCTTACTTCTAATGTGAATCTTTATACTTCAAAGATCAATATTGATGATCCGGCTCAACCTCAACAAGATCAGTTTGCAAGTTGGTTTGGAAAAGTGAACAATACTTTCAAACTCCCTAAAAATTTTTCTTTCCAGTTAACGGCAGTATATAATTCCAAAACAGTACTTCCTCCGGGAGGTAGTGGTGGAGGCATGGGGGGCGGAGGTATGATGATGGGTGGCCCTTCATCATCAGCACAAGGATATGTTCGTTCCAATTATTATGCTGATATGGGTATTAAATATGATTTTTTAAAGAACAAGGCCGCATCTATTTCACTTAATATGAGTGATGTTTTCGCAACCCGCCGTTCTTATACGCATTCAGAATCACAATATTTCACACAGGATGTGTACCGTCAGCGTGATCAGCAGCTTCTTCGTCTGAATTTCAACTGGAGATTTGGAAAGTTTGATCCGAATCTTTTCAAACGCAAAAACATGAAAGGAGAAAGAGAAAGTATGAATACAGGTGATGTAATGCAGTAAAAAACTTTTCACATATATTGTAGTCCCGTCCCGCCTCAGGTGAGACGGGATTTTTTCTTTTATATTTGATATAGGTGAAGAAAATAATTTTTACAGTTACAAATGATCTTAATTATGACCAGCGAATGCAACGCATTTGTGGGACACTTGCCGGTGCGGGTTATGATGTGTTGTTGGTTGGAAGAAAATTAAAAACTTCTCTCCCACTTTCTAAAAAAAATTACCGTCAACAATTACTCAAATGCTGGTTTAATAAAGGAAAGCTTTTTTATAGTGAATTTAATATCCGGCTTTTTTTCTTTCTTCTTTTTGAAAAGGCGGATTGTATTTGCGCTATCGACCTGGACACTATCTTGCCCTGCTATTATATTTCTAAATTTAAAGGAATAAAAAGAGTTTATGATGCTCATGAATATTTTTCACAGTTGGATGAAGTGGTGAATCGTCCGTCTATTTATCGTTTATGGAAAAAGATCGAAGAAAGAATGATCCCGAAATTTAAAAAAGGATATACTGTTTGTGATAGTCTTGCAGAAGAATTCAGGAAAAATTACAATGCGAATTATACTGTGATCCGCAATGTGCCGCTGCTTGTTGAATCAAATGAACAAATGAGATCAGAAGATGTTATACTTTACCAGGGAGCGGTGAATAAAGGCCGTGGACTTGATAAGCTTGCTTTGTCAATGAAAGACGTGAATGCAAAGCTTTGGGTTTGTGGTAATGGAAATTTTATGGATGAAATGAGATCGGTTGTACAGGTAAATGATCTGGCTACGAAAGTGATCTTTTTCGGTATGCTTCCCCCGGAGGAATTGAAAAAGAGAACCGCACAAGCTAATATTGCAGTTAATCCATTTGAAAGAACGGGGTTGAATCAATACTTATCGCTTTCCAATAAGTTCTTTGATTACATTCATGCAGGTATTCCGCAGGTAACAATGAATTACCCTGAATACAAAAAGATAAATGATCAATTTAAAATTGCGGAGTTAATTGATGATCTTGATCCGTATGCTATAGCTAAGGCAATAAACAGGCTGATCACTAATAAAGAACTTTATTTGCAACTTAAGCAAAACTGTTTAGCTGCAAAACAAGAATTGAATTGGCAAAAGGAAAAAGATAAGTTGCTGAATTTCTACGAGGGATTGTTCAATGAATAACAATAAGACGCTTCATATTATTTGTCACGATGTTCCCTGGCCTGCCGATTATGGAGGCGTGGTAGATCTTTTTTATAAGATCAAAGCATTGCATGAAGAAGGCGTTAAGATTAAGCTTCATTGTTTTGAATATGGAAGAGGTCAGCAAGATGAATTAAATAAATACTGCGAAGAAGTAAATTATTATAAAAGATTAACGAAATGGGAAAGTATATCTCTCACGAAGCCATATATAGTAAAATCGAGAGAAAATCCTTTGTTGCTTGAAAACCTGCTTAAGGATGATCATCCCATCTTAATGGAAGGAATTCACTGTACTGCTTTTTTACGAACATTGCTTCAAACTGAAAGAAAAATCTTTTTGCGACTGCATAATGTTGAGTTCTTTTATTACAGCCAATTATTTCAGAGCGAAAAAGATCTATTTAAAAAGATCTATTTTTTAAATGAAAGCATGTTCCTGCGGCAATATGAAAGGAAGTTTCCTGAAGAAGTACCGGTGATCGCTGTATCTAATAATGATGCTATTTTTTACAGGGATGAGCTGGATAAAAACTTAACAACATATTTGCCTGTATTTATTCCATATTCCCAGGTAAATAGTCTTGAAGGTATTGGCAACTATTGTCTTTATCATGGCAATTTATCGGTTGCAGAAAATGAAAAGGCTGCTTTATGGTTGCTTGAAAAAGTTTTTTCATTGGCAAAGATCCCATTTATTATCGCTGGAAAACATCCAACAAATCGATTAATAAGAAAGGGTGGAAAGAATAAAAATGTATCTATAGTCAGCAATCCTTCTGATGTAGAGTTGGACGACCTCATCGCTAATGCACAAATTCATGTATTACCATCTTTTAATAAGACAGGGATTAAGTTAAAGCTGATCAATGCACTTTATAATGGTCGCCATTGTGTAGTGAATGATGAAGCTGTTGAAGGGTCAGGATTTGAAGATGCCTGTCATATTGGTACAACGAGCAAGGCCATAGCATCAATTATAACTCAACTTTATCATCACCCGTTTGGCGAAGAAGAGATCAATCTGAGAAGAAAATTATTGGGAAAAATTTTTAATAATAAAGCAAATGCACAACAGCTTATTCGATTGATATGGTAGCATTGTCAATCATTCTTCCTCTTTCCGTTCTTATCATTCGTGCTGGAAATTTTTGTACTACGATATAATCATGTGTTGCCATCACGACGGTAGTGCCAAAATCTTTTGCGATATGAAATAAGAGACTCATGATCTCATCCGATGTTTCAGGATCAAGATTTCCTGTTGGCTCGTCTGCTAATATCAGTTTAGGAGAATTAAGTAAAGCTCTTGCTACATCCACTCTTTGTTGTTCACCACCGCTCAACTCAAAAGGCATTTTAAACCCTTTGGCCCGTAAACCAACCTTGTCCAATACATCGGAAATTTTTTCATCCATCAACTTTTTATCCGTCCAGCCAGTGGCCGTAAGAACAAACCTCAGGTTCTCATTTACATTTCTATCAGTCAACAATTGAAAATCCTGGAATACCACGCCAAGAGTACGACGCAGATAAGGAACTTTCTTCCAATCCAGCTTTCTCAGATCAAAGCCATTCACTGTACCCTCGCCTTCAGTTAAGGGCAATTCGCCATACATTGTTTTTAATAAACTGGATTTACCGGTACCGGTTTTACCTACGAGATAAACAAACTCGCCTTTTCTTACCGTTAAATTTACATCTTGTAAGATCGGACTTCCACTCTGGTAAATATTTACATGCCTTAGGTCAATTATGTTATCAGCCATCAAAACGGATTTGCTGCAAAATAAGTTAAACAAAGCAAGACAAACTGAAATTTTTTTCCCAAAACTAAAAATTTAGTTGTTAAACTAAAAGTTTAGTTTTAGCTTAGTGTTATCAATTTTTACAAAATGAAAGTTTTGACCAAAGCAGAAGAACAAGTAATGCAGGTATTATGGAAACTTGAAAAAGGTTTTTTACGAGAGATAATTGATGCGATGCCTGCACCAAAGCCACATCAAAATACTGTGGCTACACTTCTGAAAATTCTTGTGGATAAAGAATTCGTCAGCATTACCGTTTTAGGCAGACACCATGAATATTCCCCGTTAGTGGGCAAAGATGAATATTCAAAACGAACCATGAAACAAATGGTGAAAGGATATTTTGAAGGGTCATTCAGCAACGTAGTCTCTTTTATGGTTAAGGAGAATAATATTTCCATAGAAGAATTAGAAAGCCTGTTGGCACAAATTAAAAAACAGCAAAATCAAAAGAAATGAACCAGGTTCTTTTTTACTTGCTCCAGGTAATTGCCGCCTCGGGATTATTGTATGGCTATTATCATTTTGCACTTAGAAATAAAAAGTTCCATCGTTATAATCGATTTTATTTATTGATGACGATTGTCATTAGTTCTTTTATTCCCTTTCTCAATATCCCGGTTTATTTTTCTGAGAAAGAAACTGAGTCTTCTGTAATGTTACAAACTTTGCAGGTCATCTCCTCTCCTTCTCTTTCGAGTGAGAGTCCGATAGTTTCAACAGCAATACAAACCGAATCAATAACTGCTACGTGGTTTACTACTGCGAACGTGATTTATCTTCTCTACTTATTTATTCTTTCGTTTTTCCTGATCAGAGTTTTTATTTCATTAGGTAAAATAAGGTCCATTATTAAAAGAAACCCTGTTGAAAAATTGGATAAAATAAAATTTATAAACACAAATGAACCGGGCACTCCTTTCTCATTTTTCCGCTGGCTTTTCTGGAATAATAAGATTGAATTACATTCAGAAAAAGGAGAGCAAATATTCAGACATGAGTTATTTCATATTCAGCAAAAACATAGCTGGGATATAATTTTTATGGAATTTATTTCAATGATCTTCTGGATCAATCCATTTTTTCACCTTATTAAAAAGGAATTAAAGGCAATCCATGAATTTCTTGCTGATGAATTTGCCATAGGGGAAGATAAGAACTGGCAATATGCTGAACTATTATTGATGCAGGCGTTAAATACAAATACTCATCTTGTAAATCCATTTTTCCATAACCAGATTAAAAGACGTATAGCCATGATTACAACATCAAAAAAGCCGAACTATCAATATCTGCGAAAGCTTATGGTGTTCCCGGTAGCGGCAATCATTATTTTTTTATTTGCATTTAATTATCAAAACAAAAGAATTGACCCACATGAATTTGAGAAAGCAATAAACTCAATTACTGTTGTGATAGACGCCGGCCACGGTGGAACAGATGTCGGGGCTAAGACCAAGGATGGAAAATATAATGAGGCTGAACTCTCTTTGACAATTGCCAAAAAGATTGAGGCACTTGGGCCAGAGTATAATATTAATGTCATTATGACAAGAGATGATGAAAAATTTCCTGGGTATACAACAAATAAAAATGATGCATTAAGAAAGCGGGTTGAGATCGTGAATAATTTAAAACCGCATGCCTTTGTAGCTATACATATGAATACAACTTCTGATTTTAAACAAGATTCGAAGTCAGGATTTGATGCATACGTAACAAAGCAGTTGAATAATTATCCCGATATACAATTGGCATCTTCTGTTCTTGGTGAATTAAAAAAGATATATACAACAAGAGAAGAGATCAAGCAAAGAGGCAATGCAACCATATATGTGATAGATGAGGCTAACGCTCCATCACTTTTATTAGAATGTGGATTTATCAATAATCCAAAAGATATTTCTTTTGTTACTAATGAAAAAAATAAGGAGAAAATAGCAAGAGCAATTTTAAAAGGCTTGGTGACATTTGCCAATGCCCAACGAAACGATGATTTAAGGTCTCAATTTTTGCCAAATAAAAATGAAGGAGACACTTCTAAACCAAAACAATTAATAGGAGTAAGGGAATATGAGAATTACCTGGTCGTTATTAATGGAATTGTACAATCCAAGAAAGGAATCAAAGCAATAGACTCCTCAGTTCTTTTTGCAAAAGATGGTGTAAGCATCACCGTTTATAAGGATAGTACTGGAATTAATAAATATGGGCAAAAAGGAAAAGACGGTGTAATCGAGGTCACGACAAATAAGAAATCAACGAGAAAAGATATAAAAGTAGTTACTGTTACTGAAACTGGAAAACCTCTGCCCACTAATTATAAACTGGTAGAATTGCCTGTACCTACAAGAAAATCTCCAACACTTGCGGAATTAAAGTCCTGGGCTGACTCAAAGATATATGGCGTCTGGATAGATGCAAAAAGGATAAGCAACGCAGATATAGAAAAATATAAACCATCAGATTTCGGTTGGTATAATGTCAGCAAACTCGAAAAGAATGCCATAAACTACGGCAAACATTATTACCAGGTTAGTTTATATTCTCAAAAATACTATGATGAACAAATAAACAATGGAAAAGAAAGACCATTAATGGTAATAAGAGATGTGACCCTTATTGATACAACAAAACCTAAAAAGGATGAACCATTAATTGTTATTGATGGTAAACCAAGACCAGATCTTAATTTTAGCACAATTGAAACTGTGATATCTGTGGATAAAATTGAAAGTATCAAGGTGCTAAATGACAAAAATGAAAATGCCAGTGCAAAATATGGAGATAAGGCAAAAAACGGAGTTATTGAAATTGTTACAAAAAAAACAACTGTGAAAGAAATTACTTTAACTGAAAGGAAATATGAAGTGGATGATGACAATAAGGTGTTTGAAAAAGTGGAAATAGAAGCTAGTTTCTCCGGAGGAGTAAATGGATGGAGGGAATTTTTACAAAAAAATTTAAAATCAACTGTACCGATAGACAGCGGCGCTAAGGAAGGTACTTACACAGTTGTTGCACAATTTATCGTTCATAAAGATGGAAGTATTAGTGACCTGAAAGCTCTTACAAGTCATGGACATGGTATGGAGGACGAAGTGCTAAGAGTTATGAAAAAATCTCCAAACTGGATACCGGCTATGCAAAACGGACACAAGGTTACAGCTTACAGAAAACAACCGGTAACATTTGTAATAGCAGAAGATCCTAAAATATCGATCAGTCGTTATTCTGACGCTCCTATATATACTTATTTGATCAATGCCAATGAAGGCGCAACTATTATTCTTGCAGATCTAAAAAAAGTAAACCAACTTAAGTTACAAAAAAAAGATCCGGTTCAAAATTGTGAATTGGTCAGTTTTAAAATAACGATAGACAAGCCGAATCCTGGAAGTCAAATTAAAAAAGTTAAGGACTTCGTTATAATAGGAAGCAGTTTTTCAAGTGAGTTATTAAAAGCTATAGATGATTTGGATTCAGAAACCATAATTATTCTTGAAGATATTAAGGTTAAAGTGGATAACAGTATAAAAAAACTTCCTCCAAGAATCTATCAGGTAAATAGTATTACAACAGCACCTGATTAACTTAAAACGCTAATTTGTCTTTAACGGTTGTCGATATAATTAGTTCTTGCTTTTGAGCTTCTTCTACCCTTCCGATAACTTGCGCATCCACACCAAATCTTTTTGCAATACCTATTATTACCGCAGCATCTTTCTCATTGGTATAAATCTCTAACCTTGTACCCATATTAAAAACCTGGTACATTTCTTTGTCATCAGACTTGCTTGCTTGCTGGATCAATTTAAAAATAACCGGCGGTTCAAATAAATTATCTTTTATGATCCTGACATTCTCAGGAATATATTTCAAACATTTGGTTTGCCCTCCCCCGCTGCAATGGATCAAGCCATTTATCTTTTCAAAATGATCTTCCAATAATTCTTTTAGTATCGGTGCAAAAGTTCTTGTAGGACTTAGCAACAAATCTCCAACTGTAGCTGATAATTGTTCATTCCGAAAGGAATATTGAACATTTTCTCGTAATCTGTGAGGGCCGATATAGACAACCGAATCATCTAGCGAATTATCAAATGATTCACGATAATTTTCTGCATAATTTTTTTGAAGCATATCATGCCTTGCACTGGTAAGTCCATTGCTAGCAATGCCACTGTTATATGCATCTTCGTAATCAGCTTTTCCAAAACCAGCCAAACCAATAATAACGTTTCCAGGTTCAATTTTTTCATTTGTAATGAGTTTTGATTTTGGCCATCTCGAGGTCATTGTACCATTTACTGCAATTGTCCTAACAACATCACCAACATCAGCAGTTTCCCCACCCATATATGTAATATTGATTCCAAAGGATTTCATTTTATCAAAAAACTCCTGTGTTCCTGTTATTACTGCTTCCAGCACTTCAGCCGGGATCACATTTTTATTCCTGTCTATGGTAGAAGAAAAAAGTAAATTATCATAAATACCAACACAAAGAAGGTCGTCAAGATTCATTACGATGGCATCCTGTGCAATACCTTTCCAAACTGAAACATCGCCAGTTTCTTTCCAATACAAGTAAGCAAGTATCGATTTTGTACCAGCGCCATCAGCATGCATAACGTTTACCCATTGATCATCACCACAAAGAACATCAGGATAAATTTTGCAAAATGCTTTTGAATAAAGTCCTTTATCAAGACTTTTGGTGGCAGCATGAACTTCTTCCTTCTGCGCAGAAACTCCTCTTTTTGAATATAGACTCATGAATTGTATTGAGCCGCAAAAATACTTGAACAAAGAGTATTGCTAATTGAACATTGAACATTTATTTTGCATCTATGCAGGTACACAGGGATATTGATAATTTACCGGTTTTTCGCAATGCAGTAGTAACAATTGGAACTTTTGATGGGGTTCATGCCGGTCACCGGCAGATCATAAATAAGTTGAAGGTCGAAGCCATCAAAGTAAATGGTGAATCTGTTATCATCACTTTTCATCCACACCCACGGAAAGTTATTTCTTCCGCAATACTTGGCGTACGATTGATAAACACTTTGGAAGAAAAAATTGAAGTGTTATCAGGACTCGGCATTGATCATCTTGTTATTGTTCCTTTTACTGATGCTTTTGCCAATCAACCCGCAGAAGAATATATCCGGGATTTTCTTTTTGAAAAATTTCATCCTGATACTGTGATCATAGGTTATGATCATCGTTTTGGACGGGAACGGTTAGGTGATTATAAGTTACTGGAAAAAATGGCGCCACAATTTGGATTTAAAATAAAAGAAATTTCTAAACATATTTTGGAAGAGATCGCTATTAGCTCAACCAATATTCGTGAAGCAGTTCTTCATAACGATATCGGAATGGCCAACAAACTTCTTGGCTATACATTTTTTTTTGAAGGTGAAGTTGTTCATGGAAACAAATTAGGAAGACAATTGGGATACCCGACCGCGAATTTAAAAGTTCAGGATACCGAAAAGGTAATACCTGGCGATGGTATATATGCAGTGTATGTAAGTATTAAAAAAGGAGTGCAAAATGAAGAAGCACTAATGGATGAGATCAACTCCTTCCCTATTAAAGATGCGCAGTACAAAGGAATGATGAGCATTGGCTTTCGTCCGACGGTTGATGGTAAAAAAAGAGTGATAGAAGTAAATGTTTTTGATTTCAGTAGAGAGATATATGGAAAAATAATGCGGGTTTATGTGAAAAAATTTTTAAGAGCAGAAGTGAAATTTAATACACTGGAAGACCTGGTAAAGCAAATAGACCAGGACAAAATTGATAGTCTGCAAGAATTATAAAAAAAGCGTCTCATAAGGAGGCGTTCATCTAATATTCAATATTGTATTCAAAATAGGAAGCGTCTTCAAAGAAATCATCAAGTGTTCCTTCCATTGTAATTTTCTTTTTGTCGTCTGAAAGTTTTAATCCTTTGCCTTCCGCTTTCTTTGCGGGCTTAGGAAGATTGATAACTGTTTTCATATTTATAGCCATCCCCAATTGTGCCATTTCTTGTAAGGACTTCAACGATTTATCATCTTCTACATGTGCATATTTCTCTTTATTGAGTTTTCGGGTAACCTTGCCTTTTTCATAAACTGACGTATAGTATGCATCAATGTTTGTACCCATATCCTCTTTCTTTTCATCCCCTTCTTCATTTCCTGGCATTGCTTCATTTTTACCATTTTCCTCGCCCATGATCTTTTTCATTGTATCATCAATGATATCTTGTTTTGCTTTTTTCAAAACACCCTGAATTCCGTCGATCTCGGAAATTCTTGAAAAAGGAAATGTGAATGTGAAATTCATTTTATCATCGTTTGCATCTACCTGTATTTTTAGTGTGCCGGTTGCGGCTATATTTTTTTCAGCAGCATTTAAATTTTTCATACTGTCTTTAAGGTCTTTTAAATAAATAACAGTATCCATTTTCAACTTGTCAATATCTTTCATTTCATCTTTTCCACTGCCCATTGTTTTTGCAAGACCCAGCAACTTTCCCATATCAAGGCTATTGACAAATGTGCCACTTCCATTATCAGCAATTGTAACTTCCTCGAGGGTATCAAAACATCCCGAAAAAACCACCAGCACAACAAGACCTGCGATCCAACTAATTTTTTTCATAAATAAAACTTTACTTAACGAAGTTTCAACATTGCAAAGAAACAGATTTTGACCCTGATAAGATGCTTAAGCTGCAATTATTTTAAATACCATTTCTTTTAAAAGAGAAGCGTCCTCAGTACCTATATCTGAAACGCCTAATGATCTTAAATTATAATGATGCAATAATAAAATAGCTTTCTCCACCTGGGGAAAGCTGTAAACTTTTACAGCCTTTAAATAGTCTTTGACAAAAAATGGGTTTACACCTATTGATGCCGCCACTGCTTTCTCATCACGGCTATTCAATCCATGTATCATATATAATTTACTGAAAAATGAATAGAGTGATGGAAATATCAATTGAATTGGCGCTGCCTTAGTATTTGCTTCAAAGTATTGGACAATGCGAACACATGCGGAAAGATCTTTGTTTGCTAAAGCATTTTGAAATTCAAAAACATTAAACTCCTTACTTATGCCAATAAATTCTTCAATATCGTCTTCATTGATCAATTTTCTGTTACCAAGATTGACTAATATTTTCTCTATTTCATTTTCGATCCTGTTAAGATCATTCCCGATATGATCAACTAATAGCATGAGAGCTTTCCTGGAAATTTCATATCCATGTTCATGTACGATCTCTTCGGTCCATTGCGGAAGCTGGTTTTCATAAATTTTTTTAGTTGAAAGCAGAACACCCCGGTCTTTTAGCAGTTTTGCAAATTTTGTTCGACCATCAATTTTCTTTTCTTTATATGAAACGACAAGGATAGTTGAGTCCAACGGGTTTTCTATATACGATTCAAGTTTTTCAATGTCCCGCATTTGCTGTCCCTCTTTTAATAATACTACCTGTCGTTCGGAAAACATGGGATAGCGACGGCATGCATTTATTACGTCGGGCCAGGCCGCATCCTTACCGTAAAAGACCGTGAGGTTAAACCCTGTCTCCGATTCGCTAAGAATATTGTTCTCGGCATAGTCCATAACCTTGTCAATAAAATACTCTTCCTCGCCTTCCAACCAGTAAAAAGGCTTGAAAACTTTTTTTTTCCACTCGGTAATTATCTTTTCATGCGACATAAGGCGCTAAATTACAAGGATTCACAAAGAGGAACACGAATATTTGTTGACATCGGTCTTTTATTTTTTTTCGTTTTTTGGCATGGTTTTTCTTTAAAGAGGTTTGACACAAAATTGTGATCCCTGTTAATAACTAATGCTACTTATTTTGAGCGATTCCAATTATTTTGAAACTGTAAAATTCAAATAAAAATGACAAACACAAATTATCCATCTGCTTCGCCTACAACAACACCGCAGAGAAGCAGCAATTCAAAAAACATCGTTATTGGTCTACTGGCAGTTGCCCTACTTGGTTCATGGGCTTATTTTCTAATGAAAATAAACAGGTCAGACAAAGAGATCCTTTCAAAAACTGAAGAAGGAGTTCATTACATGAGTCAGCGTGATTCATTGGAATCTCTTTACAAGTTTACTCTTGATAAGTATGACTCAGTTACCGTTGCTAACAATGATCTTTCTGGTAAATTGACCGGCAAGCAATCTGAGATCACAAAATTAAAAGCCGAGATCAACAGCATTTTGAAAAAGAAGAACGCTTCACAATCAGAACTTGCAAGAGCTAAAACATTGATCGAAGAACTTAATACCCAGATCGAGACTCTTCAAGCTGAAAATGCAAGGCTGACGGGTGAAAATCAGACCTTAACAGCTGAAAAAACACAGCTTATCGTTGAAAAAGATACTTTACAGGCAAACCTGAATACAACTCAGGCAGAAAAGAAAGTATTAGAAGAGACAGTTGATGTTGGTTCTACGTTCAGCGCAAGCAACATCGCTATTATCCCGTTAAACGAAAAGAGCGGTGGTAAAGAAAAAGAAACAACAACGGCTAAAAAAGTTGACAAACTGGTTGTATCCTTTGATGTTGAAAATAGGATAGCAAAAAGTGGCCCGGCTGATATGTACATAATGGTAACAGCTCCTGACGGAAAAGTTATTACATCTGATGCTACTGGCGGAACATTTACAACAAGAGAGGAAGGTGATAAAACTTTCACTTCAAAGCTTACAGTGCCTTATGAGCAAGGTAAACGTCAGAACGTTCAACTTCCGTTGATGCAGGAAAAATTCCAAACTGGTGATTACAAGATCCAGGTTTATCATAACGGATTCAAAATTGGCGAAGGTGTTAGAACCTTAAAGAAAGGTGGATTATTTAGCTAATCATATATAAAAATTGTCGATCCAATATTCACTGTCCCCCGGTTAGCCGGGGGACTTTTATTTTCACTGTCGTCCGGCATTTTTCCACATTGCCTTATTGGCTGCGTATTGTTTTCAATAATTAATTAGCTTGACATTGAATGAGAGATAACAAATCGATCCTTTTAGCCCTGCTTGCCGCAGGTCTTGTTATAACCTGGGTTTATCATATATATGATAAAAGCCAGTATTCAAATCATACACGAGAGGTCTTTGTTAAAGACTCGATCGCAGTAGCTGAAGCTGTTTCTGACTCTTTGAGAATATATTATACTCGTACTCTTGATCAGCTAGGTGTTGAGAAATTGCAGATCGATTCTACAAATAGTTCATTAAAAGGAGAACTGGGACAAAGAATTACAGAAATTAATAAGTTACGATCTGAGATCGGGATCATTCTAAAAAGAAAGAATCTTACCCAGGCTGATCTTACAGAAGCAAAAACAAAGATCGATGATCTGCAGATGAGGATGGATGATCTGAAGACAGAAAACACTTCGCTTACCGACGAACGAACAAAACTAAATGATGTTCTTACTCAATTAAACGGTGAAATGAATTCATTGCAGCAAAACATGCAAAAGGTAAGTGCTGAAAACAGAGACCTCACTCAAAAAATAAATGATGCTTCTGTTTTTATCGCATCCGAAATAAAGTTTGCCGCTGTAAATATTAAGGCTGATGAAAAAGAAAGTGAAACAACGCAACAAAAGAAAGCGAATAAATTCATTACCTCTTTCACTGTACAGAATAATATTTTAGATCTTCAAAGCGCAGAAGTTGTCATTGTTGTTACAGATCCTTCCGGCAAATCTCTTAACACTGAAGTTTGGGATGCGGGTAGCTTTGAAACAAAAACTGATGGAAGGAAAATTTATACAAGAAAGGTAAAATTTGAATACAATAAAGGAGAAGCAAAACACCTGATCTTTTCCCTGGAGCCAGACAATTTTGAAAAAGGAATTTACAAACTCAGTCTTTATCACAATGGTATTCGTATCGGTGAATCAAGCTGGAAGCTTAGTTGAATTCATTCCACCCGCAAAAAAATAACCCCCGACTTAATCGGGAGCTATTTTTTTAGATCGTCTCCTCTATTTTTTAGAACATATTATATCCATAACTCACATAATAAAGACCTCCAACATACGGGCTGCCATAGCCTGTTCTTGCATAGTGATTAAGTATATTACTACCGCCAATACGGATCACACTTTTACCTTTTGGCACTCTGTAACTGACCTGCGCATCAATCGTCCAAAAGGCAGGTAAAACACCAGAGACAAATGTGCCTTCATAATGATTATGATCCTGCCATTTTGCAATAGCATTAAATCCAATATTTTTCCAAACGTTATCATTTCTTAAACTTAAGTTAGCACGAAATTCAGGAGCGTTAAAGTAGCTTACAAAACCGGCTGGCACATCATTTAATACATCTGAAAATAGATTTCCACCAACTATATAACCACGACTCAGCTGGTACTCAAGGCCAATTCCCCAACCACTTGCATTTACTGCATCGGGGCTATTTTGAATATAGGCATAGTTTGTTGAAGCGAGTGGATTAAGTGCACTTGTTGGTGATGGTGCTTTTACAACTGCTACCCTGGCAAAAAAATTCTGGTAGCGACTGTAATAGCCATATACATCTACAAATAGCTTTTTAGCGATAAGTCCTTTATAACCGATCTCTCCTGAGGAAACACTTTCAGGATTTACAGTTCCGAAAGTTGAAGGCACCAGCAAAGATGGATTAAACGCTGCTCTTGCTGCTGTAACAGATTCCGCAGTATAGGTGCCTGTATTCAAACCATAACGTGTAACAAATTCTGGTAGTGCCCCAACTAAAATTACAGACCCGGTATTCAGATCTATGTATTGGTCCTGGTTAGTTGGAAAGCGATAAGCTGTTTGGAATGATAAACGAATATTATTGTCTTTTGCAACACGCATTACTGCGGTAACTCTTGGCGTCCAGCGGCCATCAAAATTTGTTTGATTATCATATCGGATTGCTCCTGTAAGAGTGAGGAAATCGTCAAACAATCTTTTCCTTAGTTGTATGTATCCGCCCTTCTCACTGATCTTGATTGCGCCAGCGCTGTCGGCAAAGATCGTTCCTTGTGAATTCATGACCCATTGTTTCCATTGCAATCCTGCCATTACCTCTATTACATCGGAAAAATCAAAGGCATCAGAAACATTTAATTGTCCTTCTGCAGCCCACAAGTCAGACTTGTCAAGAAATTTAGCTCCACCTTGTCCTATTGGAGTTGTCCTGATCGTTTGTTTTGAATTTTCAAAATTTGTTGATCCGGGTAAAGGCATTCCTGCATCACTAATTGATCTTGCAAATTGATGAGCATTGCGTTCACTTGAAGCTGCTCCCCCCGGGGTATTATTTATAGTATTTTTATAATTAAAATATGCAAAAGTGTACTCAGGATACCATCCCGTGCCATCAGGACGAACACTTGGCTTAAATGCTTCCTGCATTAAACGTCCAAGAGCTGTTGCCTGGTAGGCTTCTCCGGCATTTTCCTGTGTGGTATAACCACGAACAAACCAGTTCTTATGACGAACCTCAAGTTTATGCTGAGCCATTTTGAAATTGCGAAGTGAATAACGATCAGCACCAGTATAAACTGAAGTACCTGTACCCCAGTAAGTATTCCAAGATGCTTCAATACCCGGAGTTATCTTATAATGCAAACCAGCTGTGAATTTAAAATTTAATGCTCCATAATCAACAAGGTCTCTTTCGTTATAACCT
>Ga0209486_10000482_pt1 | contig 17715 bp, 18 predicted proteins | sample NCCompost_FD_187518 | JGI IMG/M metagenome (GOLD analysis project Ga0209486, IMG submission 187518) | Agricultural soil microbial communities from Utah to study Nitrogen management - NC Compost (SPAdes) (version 2) | ecosystem: Environmental > Terrestrial > Soil > Agricultural land | place...
GTGAGGGGTTATGCAAAAGGATTTCGTGCGCTGGGTGCGCCGCTCGGAACTAGCCGGCACCCCAATCATGGCCTGTTCGCGCGTACGGCTCTCGCCATGCACATGCCGCCCGGTTCTACGGCCCAAGAGATCATGGCCACCTACCTTAAACGAAAGGAAAAACTGATTCCTCCCACCGTGGTCAAGACCGGGCCGTGTAAAGAAAATATCGATATCGGTGATGCAGTCGATGTCCTCAAATTTCCGATTCCGCTTATTCATGGCGGGGATGGCGGACGCTACATTGGCACCTGGCATACGGTCATTACCAAAGATCCGGACAGCTCGTGGGTGAACTGGGGCATGTACCGTTTGATGGTTCATGATCGAAACACACTCGGCTGCCTGTTTCCGATGCAGCAGCACATCGGCCAAATGTACCAAAAGTACGAAGCGATGAACAAACCGATGCCGGTCGCCGTTGCCATCGGCGGGCAGCCGGTAATTCCTTTGGTGAGTTGCGTGATGATTCCTCCGTTTGTAAATGAGGTGGAGGTTGCCGGAGCGCTGCAAGGCGCGCCGATTCCACTGGTCAAGTGTGAAACAGTAGACTTGGAAGTGCCGGCTTCTGCGGAAATCGTCATCGAGGGTGAGGTTCTACCGCATGAAAGGATGGTCGAGGGGCCGTTCGGCGAATACATGGGTTATGAAGCCGGGAAATCATCCCCAAAGCCGATTCTTAAGATCAAGGCGATCACGTATCGCAATAATCCGATCTTGCCGTTTTCCAATATGGGTATGCCGGTGCATGAAGGCCAAACGGCCACAGCTTTGATTAAAGGCGCGGAGATTTATTCCGAGCTCAGAAAACTCGGGCTGCCTGTTAAGGCCGTGTTTTGCCCGCCGTTCGGCGTCGGTCATATGTGCGTTGTATCGACCGAAATTCCGTTTGTGAACTTTGCCCGCCGGGTGGCGCATGCGGTTTGGGCGACCAAGCCCGGCTTGTTTACCTACTTCATCGTGATCGTCGAGCCGGACGTCGATCCGACGAACATGGACGAAGTACTGCACGCGATTACGACCAAATGTCATCCGGTCGATGGCATTCATCCCGTGCCGCATATTCCGGGATTTCCTGTATTACTGCCGTTCTTGCCGCCCAAAGAGCGATTGATCGGCGACGCTGCGGGAGTCATTTTCGATTGTACCTGGCCGAAGGATTGGCCTCCGGAGAGCATTCCGATAAAGGCGAGTTTCGATAATCTTTGGCCTGCGGATATACAGGATCGAGTGTTGAAGAACTGGGAAAACTATGGATTCAGCAAGCATAACGTGAAGAACACGACTTAAGCGAAGCGTGATTCGCGCGGCGCCTGATGATGCCCGTCACCCCATGCGCAGCAAATACAGCACGATCCGCATTCGGCGGCCCTTGCTTGTTGCCGCGCGAGCCATGTCTCGATCAAATGGAGCGTTATATTTAATCGTTGGCCGCTAGTGCTGATCAGCGCTTCATTCTACTGCTTAATGCGAAGGGCAATGTATTCAGATTGGGGGGAGTAAAAAGATTAATTTCTCAAATGGGGAGAGGACGGGCAGACCTTTGGACTAACTGGCCTTGGGGGCTGTATTTTCTTCTTCCTGAACCCACTCCTGAAAACGGCTTTCCAAAATGCGCCATTGGCCGCCGACCTTGAATGCTGGAATTTGCCGGTTCTGAATCATGCGATGCAATGTTCTCTTGGAAATTTTCAAGATGCTGGCGGCTTCCGCAAGGGTCAAGAGTTTGATCGACGTATCGGGTTTTTTCATAGCTAAATACTCCTAAGAACTGCTGGAAGGAGCAAGCCATATGCCATTAGCGGTTAAGGAGGAAACTGGTTAATTTACAATGTCTTTTGGTCAAGCAGTGCCAATTCTCAAACATGGTTTTTGGTCAAAAATCGACAGCTTCGAACTTAGTGTGACAAAAATGGCGGTTGGCAACGTCCGTCAAAGGAGCTTGCTGAATAGGCAAAACTGAATCCGGGTCGGACATTTCAAGGGATCAAGATTGCGAGTGTGCACAAGCCCTCTGCACCGGGCGCAAAAAATCGCAGCCATTCCGAAGCCGCGAGAAGAAAGTTATTGGAATGTTGGGATGGTGAGTGTGGTGCGAGGAGCGGGATTTGAACCCGCACGCCGTTTCCGGCACTAGCCCCTCAAACTAGCGCGTCTGCCGATTCCGCCACCCTCGCATTGTAGTTATCAAGGTGTCGCTGGTTTTTCCGGTTGAGTCTTGTCCGGCGCTGGCACGTCCCCAGTTGGAGCGCTTTGCGGTTGCGCCACGGGCGGTGGTTGGACCGGTGCGCGAGGCTCTACCGCCGGTGCGCGATTATCGAAAATCGTTGCCGTCGGCCTCTTGGCGGTAAAATAGCCGAGGGTCAGCGAAGTCGCCATGAAGACAATGGCCATGCCGGTGGTCAGACGGGTCAAGAAATTTCCAGCGCCGCTACTGCCGAATATCGTGGCGCTCGAGCCACCGAAAACCGCGCCAACTTCGGCGCCCTTTCCGGTTTGCAGCAAAACGACCAGTATAAGTCCGATGCTGACGATCACATGTAAAATAATTATCGCAATAATCATAATTGCTACTTGACCGAAAACGCCCGGATAATTTCTAAAAACGAATCCGCCATCAGGCTGGCGCCGCCAACGAGGACGCCATTCACTGATTCGATCCGAGCGATCGTTTCGGCGTTATCCGGTTTCACGCTGCCGCCGTAGAGAATTCTCACGTGCTCGCCTTTTGTTTTGTCGAAACGGCTTATCAGAAACTTCCGGATTTGAGCGTGCGTCTCGCGAATCTGTTCGGCCGTTGCGTTGAGCCCCGTGCCGATGGCCCACACCGGTTCGTACGCGATTTCGACTTTGTCTATAGCATCTTCGGCAATCCCCTTCAACGCGGAGTCGAGCTGGCGCATAATTACAGCCGATGTTTGATCGCCTTTGCGTTCGTCGATGGTTTCGCCAACACATAAAATTGGCCGCATCCCATGCCTGATCACGGCGGCAATTTTTTGCGCGATCGCATCGTCGCTTTCACAAAAGATATGGCGGCGCTCCGAATGACCGATAATGACCAAGTCGCAGCCTATCTCCTGTAGCATGGCTGAGCTGATTTCGCCGGTAAAGGCGCCGCTATCATGCCAGTCGCAGTTTTGCGCTGCGAGATCGATGCGGGCTTTTTCAGCGATTTTCTTTAACGCCGAAAGCGCCGTGAAAGGCGGCGCGAGAGCGACTTGTGCCGGTGTCGGATGTTTTCGTAATTGGTTTGAAATTTTACGCACGAGTTCCAGGCTGGCCTTCTGGCCGCCGTTCATTTTCCAATTACCCACCACCAAAGGCGGATTCATGGGATGATCTCCAGCGCCTTAATTCCCGGCAGTTCTTTGCCTTCAAGGAATTCGAGCGTTGCTCCGCCACCGGTCGAGAGGTGACTGATCCTATCCTCAACTCCGGCGGCGATCACCGCGGCGACCGTATCGCCGCCAGCGATGATGCTAACGACGCCGGGGTAATTGTCTGCTAGAGCGCGAGCCAGCGTGCGGCTCCCGGTGTCGTAAGGCGGTACCTCAAAGAGCCCCACGGGGCCGTTCCAAAGTACCGTCTTCGCTTTGCCGATCTCCTTTGCAAACATCGTGGCTGTTTTCGCTCCGATGTCCAGTCCCATGCGGTCTGTTGGAATCGCTTGGTCGCAGTTCGCGGGGTTTTTTTTCTCGCTATCGCCGGTGACGTGATCAACCGGCAGCAGGACCCTTACGCCGCGACCCGACGCCTCCGTCAAGATATCTGCGGCAACGCCAATTTTATCCTGCTCAAGCAACGATGTTCCGACTTCGATCCCCTGTGCTTTGAGGAAAGTGTACGCCATGCCGCCGGCGATGAGCAGGGCATCGACTTTCGGCAGCAGGTTTTTGATTACACCGATCTTGTCCGAGACTTTGGCGCCGCCCAAAAGGGTCACGAAGGGTTTTTCCGGATTGGCGAGAATCGGCGAGAAGTAATCCAGTTCCTTTTGCAGCAGCAGGCCCGATCCCTTTTCGGTAAAGAACGCTGCCATGCCGGCGGTCGAAGCATGAGCCCGATGAGCGGCGCCGAAGGCATCGTTTACGTAGACGTCGCCCAGCGAGGCTAAAGCCCGAGAAAAAACTGGGTCGTTTTTTTCTTCTTCCTTATGGAAGCGGAGATTTTCCAGCAAGACGATGGGGAATCTCGCATCACTGACGACCCGCTCCACCTCGGCGCCGACACAGTCCGGCGCCAGCTCGACCGACTGTCCCAACACGCTCGCTAAATATTCCTGCACCGGACGCAAGCTATACCTCGCTACGGCCTTGCCTTCGGGCCGACCCAGGTGCGACGCAATCACTGTTTTCTTTGCGCGTTGCAAGATGTGCCGGATAGTCGGTAACGCGCTGTCGATGCGATGCGGTTCGCTTATCTTGCCTTGATCGATCGGCACATTGAAGTCGACGCGAACAAACACCGGCTTGCCGCCAAGATCCAAATCGGCGAGTTTTCTAATTCTAATCATGACGAGTGGCTCCGGTTTTTGTCAGCAAATTTTTCATTCTCAATTGACTAATTACAAGGCTTGTACTACTTTTTCAAATAACCGCTGATTACCTGATGTTTATCTCGTCACTTCAGTTGCTGGTACAAGACGGACCCACGCTAGCGCAACAACATAGCATTCTGGATCTCGTCCTTGGATCGGGCCTGGTTGTTCAAGGAATCCTGTACTTGTTGGTGTTGTTCTCTGTCATGAGTTGGGGAATCATCGCTCAGAAGTACCGGCAGATTCGCCGCGCCAAACGAGAATCGGAGAGATTCATCGAAATTTTCTGGGAGCGCCGCAATCTTTCATCGATTCACGACGCCAGTCGCGAGCTCACCGCGAGCCCGGTAAGTCAAGTGTTCCGTTCGGGTTACGAAGAATTGGTTCGTGTATCTCGCTCCAAGAAGGAGTCTGCGCCGGGCGATAATCTGACCACCGAGTTGGGCGGCGTCGAAAATGTCTCGCGCGCGATGAAGCGAGCCACCAGTGTCGAGATCACCAAGCTGGAAAAAAACTGTTCTTTTCTTGCGACCACTGCGAGCTCCGCGCCCTTCGTCGGCTTGTTCGGCACCGTTTGGGGTATCATGAACGCCTTTCGAGGACTAAGCGTTACCCATTCATCGAGCATTCAAGCGGTGGCACCGGGCATCGCCGAAGCCTTGATTGCCACCGCGGTGGGACTGGCGGCGGCGATTCCCGCGTTGATGGCTTACAACTATTTTGTTCAGCAAATCAAAGTACTCGCCGTCGAGATGGACAACTTCTCGCATGAGTTTCTCAATATCGCCGAGCGTCACTTCTTCAAGTAAACGAATAACAGAGTATACTTATAACGACCTCATGGATGCGGGTCGGGGACGAAGTTGGGATCGCGGTTTCGATATGGGATGGCGCAGAGTATCAATGACCACGATATTCCTTCTCCGAATGAATGCAGAACATCGGCAAGCGTAACTCAAAATAGAGGGAAAATATGGCTATGGACGCGTCGTCGTCGCGGGAAAGCACCACGATTTCGCAAATCAACGTCACTCCGCTGGTCGATGTGATGTTAGTGTTACTGGTTATTTTCATGGTCACCGCGCCGATTATTCAGCAGGGTGTGCAGGTGAACCTGCCGCAGACGCGATCAAGCGGCATCCCTGGGACGGAGGAGCATTTGGTTGTCACCATTGCGAAAAACGGCAGGGTTTACCTCAATGACAACGCCATGTCGCTCCCGGAATTAGGCGAAAAAATGCGCGCGATAAAGAAACTCCAGGCAAACAAGCAAGTGTATCTCCGTGCCGACCAAGATGTTCGCTACGGTGTTGTGATGAAAACCATTGCCGAGATCAAGCAGGCCGGCATCGAAAAATTAGGCATGGTCACGCGGCCGCCATCGGAGGAGGGATAGCCACCCTTGGCCGAGACAACGCCATCGCCCACCCTTAGCCTGCGCGACCGCTCGTTTTCATCCGTGGGTGCTGAAGAGCGACTGCGCAAGTGGTTCGTATTCTCGCTTTTGCTGCATCTCGCGCTGATCGCCGGGATTTTTTTATCGCCGATGTTGCCTGCGGACAGACCGCCCATGCCGGTTTATGTCGTGGACCTTGTCGGCGGCGAAAAAATTGGCGGCGCCAACTTGGGCACGGAGTTAGCCCCGCCGACGAAACAGCCAGCGAAGGAAAATCTTCCTAAAGAAGTCGCGGCGCCCAAAATAGAAGCGAAGAAAGAAGAGCCGAAGAAGGAAGAAAAAATTAAGGAAAAGGCGAGTGAGAAAAAGCCACCACCAGAAGAAAAAGTGGTCTTGAGGGAAAAGAACAAGGTGGATCCGGTTAAACCGGAACCAGCAAAAGACGTCAAAAGAGAGGTCAAAGAGAAGGAGGTCAAAGAGCCTGCCAAGAGCGAGACTGCATCCGCCGATAGCGTTCGCGAGAGGTTAATTCAGGGGGCGGTAGACCGGGCCAAAACCCGAACCGAAGTGGCGCAGAAGCCATCGCCGTCAAAAGGGGAGAGTTATAGCGCCGGTTCCGGAGAAGGCGACGGCGCCGTGGCACCCGGTGTCGGCGGTCGTGGTGGTCCCGGTATCGTCAAAGGGATGGATTTCATGATTTATCAAAATCGCATGCTCGCGACGATAAAAGAAAATTGGGCGTGGGTCGGGCAACGGAGCAATTTGAGAGTCGTCGTTCAATTCGGCGTCAAAGAAAATGGTGATATAGTCGGACTTAAAATTTCTCAACCATCGGGAGATCCTTCTTACGACGAATCGGTGCTTCGAGCATTAAAGAAGTCGAGTCCATTGCCGGCGCCGCCCGAGAGTTATCGCAAAGATTTTGCGGATGTCGAACTGACGTTTCGGCCGAAGGATTTAGGAGCCTAATCGATGAGGATAATTATACTAGCGATGCTTTGCATATGGGTCAGTCCATGGACTGCGCACGCAGCCGTGACCGGCGAAATTGTCGGCCAAGGCGGACAGCGCTTCCCCATCGCCGTATCGCCCCTGAAAAATTTGGGAGCTAACTCCGGCGATTCAGCACGGCTCTCGACGGGCATCGCCGATGCGATGGTACATGACCTGGAGCTTTCAGGCTGGTTTCGGGTGCTGGACCGCTCGGCCTATCTCGAAAACGCGCAGAGCGGCATTACTCTCGGAACTTTCGACTTCAAAGATTGGGCGACTATAGGAGCCGAAGGGTTGGTCAAGGGAGGGTTTTCGGTTCAAGGGGACGAGATTACGGTCGAGTTGCGTCTATTCGACGTCTATCAAAATAAAGAGCGGATCGGTAAGCGTTATACCGGCCGGGTGCGCGATTTCCGCCGCATAGCGCATAAATTCGTCGACGAAGTTATCAACCAATTCACGGGAATTCCCGGCGTCTTCAACACCCGCATCGCGTACGTCTCGAACAGCGGCGGGCGCTTCAAAGAGATTTATGTTTCGCACCTGGACGGCAGCGAGAAATTTCAAGTCACCGACAATCACACGATTAACCTATCGCCGGCGTGGAGTCCGGATGGCAGGTCTGTACTTTATTCCTCCTTCAAGGAGCGCAATCAGACTTTATTCCTATTCGAGTTATTCAGCGGCAAAGAAATAAAGTTCATGCCGCGAGGAGGCGGACGCTATCTTGGCGGCAAATTCTCTCCGGACGGCCAATCGATCGTCGCGACCTTGGAATCGGGAGGAAACACCAACCTTTATTTGCTCGATCGCAGTGGCAATGTGGTGCGCCGCTTGACCCAAGACCCGGGCATAGAAGTCTCGCCGGCATGGTCGCCTGACGGTAAGCAAGTCGTCTACGTTTCAGATCGCAGCGGCTCACCCCAGGTATATATTTTAGACGTGGCGAGCGGTAAGAGCCGCCGGCTTACCTACAGCGGCAGCTATAATACTTCGCCGGACTGGTCGCCTCGAGGCGATCGCATCGTCTACACGGGACGGGTCGGCAGTCGCTTTGCGATATTTACGATTTCGGCGGACGGCGGCGAGCCGCGCAAATTGACCGCTGAATCGTCCGATAGCGAGGACCCGGCGTGGTCACCGGACGGCCGGTTCATTGCATTTTCATCGAACCGCGCCGGCAAATATCATTTGTACGTCATGCAGATGAGCGGTGATAATCAACGTAGATTGACAGGTTCTGGGGGGGATGATACAAAACCTCATTGGTCCCCTCGTTTAGATTGATTTTTAAACTCCACGATACATTCATTCATAGCCGCCATGAATTCGGATCAATGCAGGAGGTCCTGATGCAATTCCTATATAGAATATCGTGCTACTTTGCCCTATCGCTTCTGCTGGCCGCGTGCGCTCCGAGCGCAACGCAAAAACCCGACTCCAAGGCAGGTGCTGGCGCAGGCTCCGCACAAGCGCCCGGCGCCGACGGTCGAGCAGGGGAAGGATCGCGGGGCGGGGCCAAAGAGTCAAACACGGGAGCGTCGAGTTTAAAGGGGCTTCAGGAAGGAAAGCCGCCGATCACACCTGCATCGAGCCCTTTGAAGGATGTTTTTTTCGATTATGACCGTTATGATCTCAGCGCCGATGCGCGCACGGTTCTGCGTGCAAACGCGGATTGGCTGAAGAGCAACCCCAACGCTCGGGTAGAGATCGAGGGACATTGCGACGATCGTGGGACCAACGAATACAATCTGGCGCTGGGCGCGAAAAGAGCGCAATCGGCTCGAGAGTATTTGGCCACTTTGGGCGTTGCCCCGGCGCGCCTTTCGACGATCAGTTATGGAGAGGAAATCCCTGTCTGCAAAGAAGAGGGGGAAGGTTGTTGGAAGCAAAACCGGCGCGCAAGATTCGTCCTCCTGCAAGATCGGCCGACGAGCTAAAGTGAGGGCTCGACCGTGACAAAAACAATTCAGGGACGGCTATATATAGCAACGGCGATATCGGCGGGAATTTGGTTGTCGGCTTGCGTCAATCCGCAACAGATCGATTTGCTCGAAAGAGAACAGCGCCGTCTGCGCGGCGATATGAACACGCTGCATTCCGATGTGGACGGCTTCAGGACTACCCTGGCGGATACTCGCGCGAATATTCAGCAAATCCAACGAGAGATCAGCGCAATTCGGGAACGCATCGACGAAACCAAAGTCCAAGTCGGACGGCAACTTGGACAAACTAATCTCGCCGGCGATCAGCGAGTCAAGAACTTGGAGGGGCGTCTCGCCAAGTTGGAGGAAGACGCCAAGGCCCAGGCCGAACTGCTAAAGACTCGCGAAGTAGAGTTGAAGCAGCTTCACGATTCGCTGCAGGCACAAGCTGCCCAAGCCGCCGCGGCAAAACCGCAGAGCGGCGGACCTGTCGATCTTGCGCTGGCGGAGTCCGATACTGTGCGCCGTGACTATGAAAATGCTTCACGCGTTTTCGATAAGAAGGATTACCGAACGGCGATAGTTCGGTTTCGAGAATTTCTTAAACGAAATCCCAAGAGCAGGTTGGCTCCATACGCGCAGTATGCGATCGGCGAGAGCCATCTGGCACTCAAGGAATCCAATAATGCGATTGTCGAATTCGATGAAGTGCGCCGAAGGTACCCTCAATCGGAGCGGGTTGCCGCGTCTCTTTTAGGGCAAGGCCAAGCATTCGCCGAACTGGGAGAAAAGCTCAATGCGCGCTTGGTTTTGCAAGAGTTGGTTGAAAAGTACCCGCAATCGCCCGAAGCCGCGACAGCGAAGCAGCGACTGAAAGCTCTGGAGTCGTAGTCTGCGCTGGCTTCGATCTATTCGTCCTCTTCATTCTCTTTCGCTGGTATTTAGGCAGTCGGTTGTGGACTTGTCGGGAAGAGTGCGGGCGCGGTCGGTGAGCGATGCAGATCATACGCCATATCGCTGAACAAAGTCAGGACCTTGCTGGTTCCGTCGTTACTCTGGGAAATTTCGACGGTATCCATCTCGGGCATCAAGCGCTTATCGCCGGAGCAGTGTCGGACTCTAAAAAACTTGCGCTGCCATCCGTGGTTTTGACATTCGAGCCGCATCCGTTAAGCGTTCTCGCGCCCGATCGGGCACCCAAGTTGATCCTTGTGCGCAAGGATAAAATGCAACTCTTGCAGACTTTAGGCGTCGATATCGTTGCCGTGCAACACTTCGACTTGTCATTCGCCGCCTTGAGCGCGGAAGACTTCGTGCGCGATCTGCTCGTCGGACGCCTCAAAGCGAGAAAAATCTGGGTGGGTAAAGATCTTCGGTTTGGCCAAGGAAGAAGGGGTGATGTTGAGGATCTGAGGCGTTGGGGTAGAGCATTCGGTTTTGAAGTGGCGGTCGTCGAACCAGTCCTGGTGGACGGAAACAGAGTGAGTAGCTCGTGTATTCGCGAATTTTTGAGCGATGGTCGGGTCGATGAGGTGAAAGCGATGTTGGGGCGTTATCATTTTATCTCGGGTCGAGTCGTCGAGGGGCACCGGCGCGGCAAAGAGCTAGGCTTTCCCACGGCCAATTTATTTTCGCGCACCGAAGTGTTGCCCGGCGACGGAATCTACGCCACGCTTTTCCATCTTGGCACGCGCGTTCTACCGAGCGTCAGCAGCGTCGGGCTCAATCCGACATTTGGCGCGGGGCCCAGGACAGTGGAAAGTTTCATCATGGGTTTCGACGAGAATATTTATGGAGACGCTGCGCAGCTCTCGTTCGTGAAACGTATTCGTAATGAAATCAAATTTTCTTCCGTAGCGGACCTAATCGCGCAGATCCGCAATGATGTCCGAGACGCCGAGGCCATTTTACGCGGCGTACGGATCGATAAGATCGCCTCTGCCTCACCGTAATGATGGGGACCAGCATGCGGCGTTTGTTGATTGATGCTGGAGCCGCGGGGAGCCGGCTTGACCTTTTCTTGGCGGATCATTTCAAGCCTGCCGGGAGCTCAGAGCGGGGGCTGAGCCGTTCGGAAATTCAAAGGTTGATCGGTGAAGGTCAAATCACCCTGAATGGAGCCATAACCAAAGCTAGCGCGCGAGTTAGATCGAACGATCAGGTCGATATCCGCTTACTGCCGCCACGCGACTCGAACCTCGGTTCCGAAGCGCTGCCGTTGGAGATTCTTTATGAAGACGCAGATTGCATCGTTGTAAACAAGGCACCCGGAATCACGGTTCATCCGGCTGCGGGTCATTGGAGTGGAACTTTGGTCAACGCCCTGTTGCATCATTGTCCGGATCTTGAGGGAATCGGCGGGGTGCGCCGGCCGGGTATCGTGCACCGGTTGGACAAAGACACTTCGGGTGTGATGATTGCCGCGAAGAATATGTTGGCATACGAAAGCTTGGTGCTGCAGTTTAAAAACCGCACCGTCGACAAGGAATATGTGGCTCTTGCTTGCGGCAAGGTAATGCCGGACAGAGGAGTCATCGACCGGCCCATCGGACGCCATCGTTCGGATAGAAAAAAAATGTCCAGCATTCATTTTTCCCAACGATCGCGTAAAGCCGTGACCGAGTGGAGCGTAGAGCAGCGGTTCGTGTTCGCCGGCGCACCGTCGCGGCCCGCCTTCAGCTTGCTGCGGCTTCGTCCGCGCACCGGTAGAACGCATCAACTCAGGGTCCATCTTGCCGACTCCGGGCATCCTTTGCTGGGTGATCGGGTCTACGGAAAACAGCGAAGGAGCACTAGGATGACGCTTCTCAACGATCCGGTGCTCGAGTCATTTCCTCGACAGGCTCTCCACGCGGAGACTCTGGTCGTGAGTCACGTACGAACAGGAGAGCGAGTGAAATTTACCGCCCCGCTTCCGGGTGATTTTCGCGAACTGCTCCATCATTTACGGACGGCCTAATTTCTTGGCGAGAAGGGCATTGCTGCGGACAGGGCTTGACAAGCTGGGAACTATTACATATTATCTAATCCAGGTAGATCTCAATTCAACAAGTTCTTTGAGTTATCCCCCGCACGAATAAGATATTCACTCGACGCAAGCGTTCAAACTTGATTTGTTTTGCAAAAAAGAGATTCTTGACTGCGTTGTACGTCCTGTCGCACTGACATGCGCCTGCCCTTAACGGTCTGTGACATCCCGCGGTTCGACTGCCTGGCAATTGCGGCGCGCCTTGCGGCACGGTAGCAGCGTAATTTGATAGATTCACTGACACTCGCACGCCTGGTGTTTTCTCAGGCACCGCTTCAGAGGATGAAAGGAGTTTAATAGTGTATGGTTCGTGGTAGAACTCGCGTCGCCGAGCCGGAGACGGTCGTCGAAGACAACGGTCTGAACTTAAAAGAGCTCAAGGAAAAGAAGATCAGCGATCTTGCGTTGATCGGCAAAAATTTTAATATCGAGGGCGCCGCTAATATGCGCAAGCAGGAGCTTATTTTTGCGATCCTGCAGGCGCAAACCGAACAAAACGGCCATATCTACGGCGAGGGAGTTTTAGAGACGCTGCCGGATGGTTTCGGATTTCTTCGAGCGCCTGACTATAACTACCTTCCCGGTCCTGACGATATTTACGTTTCTCCTAGTCAGATTCGCCGCTTCAATTTGCGCACGGGTGACATCATCTCGGGCCATATTCGACCGCCCAAAGAGGGTGAACGCTATTTTGCCTTGCTCAAAGTTGAAACAATTAATTATGAGGACCCAGAACGAGCGCGCGAAAAAATTCTTTTCGATAATCTTACGCCGCTCTACCCTAACGAGCGGTTGCGTCTCGAATGCCAACCTGATGACTACACGACCCGCATCGTTGATTTACTCACTCCAATCGGCAAAGGGCAGCGTGGCCTGATCGTAGCGGCGCCGCGCACCGGCAAGACGATGATGCTCCAACACATCGCTAAGGCGATCGCCTACAACCAGAAGGAAGTCATACTCATCGTTTTGTTGATCGACGAGCGGCCCGAGGAAGTGACCGACATGCAGCGTTCGGTGGACGGCGAAGTCATTAGCTCCACGTTCGACGAACCGGCTACCCGGCACGTGCAAGTCGCTGAGATGGTGATCGAGAAAGCAAAACGCTTGGTGGAGCATGGCAAAGACGTCGTGATTCTTCTTGATAGCATTACCCGGTTGGCGCGCGCGTATAACACCGTGGTGCCGCCGAGCGGCAAGATCCTTTCTGGCGGCGTGGATTCCAACGCTTTGCACAAACCGAAAAAGTTTTTCGGCGCTGCGCGCAATATCGAGGACGGCGGCAGCTTGACGATTATTGCGACCGCATTGATCGACACCGGCAGCCGAATGGATGAAGTCATTTTTGAGGAATTTAAGGGCACAGGCAACATGGAAGTTCATCTGGACCGGCGTTTGATGGATAAGCGGGTTTTCCCGGCGATCGATATCAACAAATCGGGAACGCGCAAAGAAGAACTCTTGATTGCGAAAGAAGACCTCAATCGCATTTGGATTTTGCGCAAAGTTCTGTCGCAGCTTAGTGTCGTCGACGCTATGGAATTTTTACTGGACAAGATGCATGGAACCAAGACGAACAAGGAATTTCTCGAATCGATGAGCCAGTAAATCCAGCTATCCGTCCAATCTTGCGTCCTTCAAAGAACTCTGTTAAAAACGCAAGGTTATCAAAGCCTTTCGATCTCTAGAAATCTCGGATGATTGCAGCATTGCTTTAGCTGTGACGCACGCATCCGTTTAATCTCACACCCTTTCCGATCCAAACCGGGGTTGCCTCGCAGGGTCCGGTCGAGAAATGACGAGAGGGGAGGACAAAAACCAAAAGGAGCGCGGAATGAGTGAAATTTCAATGAAGCAATTGCTCGAGGCAGGTGTTCATTTTGGGCATCAGACAAGCCGTTGGAACCCGAAGATGAAACCATACATTTTCGGTGCCAGAAACGGAATCCATATCATCGACCTCCAGCAGACCGTTACAATGTTTAAGGAGCTTGAAACGGTCGTGCGCGACCTGGCTGCTTCGGGAGGCCATATTCTTTTCGTGGGAACGAAAAAGCAAGCTCAAGACGCGATCCGGGAAGAGGCTGTGCGCTGTGGCATGTTTTATGTCCACAATCGTTGGCTCGGCGGCACTCTTACCAACTTCGCCACGATCCGCCAGAGTATCGAGCGCCTGCGCAAGATAGAAGAAATGGAGAACGATCCGAAGATCGTGGACGCGTTGACAAAAAAGGAATTGCTAGGTTTATCGCGCGAGAAGGCCAAGCTGGAGCAATCCTTGGGCGGCATCAAGTCCATGCGCAAGCTTCCCGATGCCATATTCGTGATCGATCCCAAGCAGGAGGAGATCGCTGTCAAAGAAGCGCGCAAGCTTGGCGTTCCGGTCATCGCCGTCATCGATAGCAACTGCGATCCGGATATGATCGACTACAAGGTGCCGGGTAACGACGATGCCATACGCGCAATTCGTTTGTTCTGCACCGTGATCGCGGATGCGATCATCGAAGGAAAAACAATTTACGAGCAGTCATTAGGCAAGGGTAAAGAAGACGACAAGTCGAGCGCCGACTTGGCAAGTATCGCGCCTGAAGCTGCGGCCGCAGGAGTTTAGACGGAATGGATGTTAGCGCTAGCGCAGTTAAAGAGCTCCGGGAAAAAACCGGAGCGGGCATGATGGATTGCAAGAAAGCCCTCGCCGAGACCGGCGGGGATATGCAAAAGGCTATAGACTATTTGCGCCAGAAGGGGCTTGCCGCGGCGGCGAGGAAGGCCGACAGGATGGCTGCGGACGGCGCAGTTGGCGCGTACGTGCACCCGGGCGGTAAAATCGGCGTGCTCGTCGAGATCAATTGCGAAACGGATTTCGTGGCGCGCACGGCTGAATTTCAAGCGTTGCTCAAGGACATTGCCATGCAAGTCGCTGCGGCAAATCCGCGAGTGGTCCGGCGCGAAGAAGTGTCCGCGGCGGAACTTGAAAAAGAAAAGTCGATCTATCGGCAACAGGCCCTGGACACGGGTAAGCCGGAAAAGGTCATCGATAAGATCCTTGAAGGTAAGATCGAGCGGTTTTACTCGGAGGTGTGCTTGATGGAGCAATCCTTCATCAAGGATCCCGACAAGAACATCTCGAACGTCATCAACGATGCGATCGCTCGTTTTGGCGAGAATATTCAAATCCGACGTTTCGCGCGGTATCATTTGGGCGAAGGAGCGGGAAGCGAGTAAGATCGGTTGCGTGACGGATGAACAACGGCGGGCCAAAGTATCGGCGCATCATTCTTAAAGTCACCGGCGAAGTCTTCGCCGGTCCCTTGAACTTCGGCATCGACGGCGCCACCGTTAAGGCATTCGCCCAAGAGATCAAAGAGGTCAAAGAGCTCGGCTGCGAGTTGGCGCTCGTGATCGGCGGCGGCAACATCTTTCGCGGCGCGGTCGCCAGCGAGATCGGCATGGATCGCGCGAGCGCCGATACCATGGGAATGCTAGCCACGGTGATCAACAGTCTGGCGTTGCAAGACGCTTTGGAAAAACTGGGGGTCTCGACCCGGGTGTTATCGGCGATCGAGATGCGCCAGGTGGCCGAACCCTACATCCGGCGCCGAGCCACTCGTCACTTGGAAAAGGGTCGAGTGGTCATTTTTGCCGGCGGAACCGGCAACCCTTACTTTACTACCGATACGACGGCAAGCCTGCGCGCCATGGAAATCGGCGCCGAAGTTATTCTCAAAGCCACCAAAGTCGACGGTGTCTACGATGCCGATCCAGTGAAGCATGTAGGTGCCAAGAAATTCGATGAGCTTAGCTATATTGAGGTTTTAAACCGCGAATTGAAAGTAATGGATTCTACCGCGATATCGCTTTGTATGGACAACGATTTGCCGATAATCGTTTTTAACCTTATGGAGAAAGGAAATATCAAACGAGTCGTTTCCGGTGAGCCGATCGGAACTCTGGTCAGCGGAGGCAAGCGATGAACGAAGCCATTTTTACCCAGTTGCAAAAAGAAATGGATGGTTCGGTGGGGGCGCTACGGAAGGAGCTTACCAAGCTACGCACGGGACGGGCTTCAACCGCATTGCTCGAACATATCGTCGTCGACTATTACGGCGCGAGCACGCCCTTGAATCAATTAGCTACTTTGAGCGCGCCGGAACCACGGCTTCTCGTCATTCAACCTTTCGATCGCAGTGCGATGGGCGAGATCGAAAAGGCGATTCTCAAGTCCGATCTCGGGCTCACGCCGAGCAACGACGGTAAAATCATACGTATTCCGATTCCTCAGTTAACCGAGGAGCGGCGCAAAGAATTGGTCAAGCACGTAAAAAAAATCGCTGAGGAATACCGTGTTTCGGTGCGCAATCACCGCCGCGTCGCCATTGAACAACTGAAGGATTTTGAGAAAAAAAAGGAAATTACCGCCGACGATGCCAAGCACGGCCAGGACCGTGTGCAAAAAATCACCGATGATTTCATCGCTCGAATCGACAAAGTCGTCAAGGCGAAAGAAGAAGAGGTCATGGCGGTTTGATTGACAAGTCGAGATCTCGGTCTTCAAGCTTATTTTGAAGCAGCAATCCCGCCTGCAACGTCCGAATGCCTCATCTATGAATTTGACTCGGTCCAGAGAGCGATGGAGCTAGACGGCCTAGACAAGGCTCGCCTGCCCCAACATGTGGCTATTATCATGGACGGCAACGGCCGTTGGGCCAAGTTGCGGGGCAAGAGCCGCATCGAGGGCCATCGACGCGGCAAGACTTCCGTTCGCGTCATCGTCGAGATGAGCCGCAAGCTCGGCGTGCGATATCTCTCGTTGTACGCCTTTTCGACTGAAAACTGGTTTCGTCCGCATGACGAGATCGATGCCCTCATGGGGTTGCTGGAGCAGTACCTTGCCGGCGAGCGCGCGAAAATGATGCGCTACGGCATTCGCCTAGTCGCCGTGGGCGACCGCTCGAGGTTGCCCGCGAGCGTCAAGGCGGCGTTGGAAGAAACCATCGAACTGACGCGCAACAATCAGCGCATGACCGTCGTTCTCGCGCTGAGCTATAGCGGCCGCGATGAAATCGTGCGCATGGCGAAACGGCTTGCCCAGGAGGCGCGTGACCGGCGGCTCGACCCGGATGAGATCGACGAACACACGGTGGCGGCGCATCTCGATAGCGTGGAAGTGCCGGACCCCGATCTATTGATCCGCACGAGCGGCGAGATGCGCATCAGTAATTTCTACCTCTGGCAGATCGCCTACAGTGAATTGTACGTGACCCCGACGTTGTGGCCTGACTTCCGTGAAACCGAATACCTTCAGGCATTGCTCGCTTACCAACGGCGCCGGCGTAGATTCGGACGTACCGACGAACAAGTGAGCGAGCCGATCGAGCTGTCGGCCAGGGCCGATGGACGCCAATCTTAGCGTAAGAATTGTCACCGCGGCTGTCGCCTTGCCAGTTTTAATTTGGCTTGTCGGCTGGAGCCCGCCCTGGATGTTTCCTTCGACGCTCTTTGTTCTTACGGTTGCGGCGTTGTACGAATTTTTCGCTTTAGCATTTCCGCATTCTTGGAAAGATCAATCGATGGGCGTCATCTTCGGCCTCGGTTTATCGGCCGTCGTTTTCCTCGACGCCCAATGGCCCGCCGTGCAATGGCTCGGCGTGCTGTTTCTGATTGGCTTCTCGGGTTACGTATTTACGGCCGGCGAGTTGACCGAACGGATGAACCGCTTGTTATTTACCCTACTCGGCGGAATATACGCAGGCTATCTTCTCCCCCACTGGGTGTTATTGTTCCGGCAGCCGCA
>Ga0209486_10000483_pt1 | contig 17702 bp, 17 predicted proteins | sample NCCompost_FD_187518 | JGI IMG/M metagenome (GOLD analysis project Ga0209486, IMG submission 187518) | Agricultural soil microbial communities from Utah to study Nitrogen management - NC Compost (SPAdes) (version 2) | ecosystem: Environmental > Terrestrial > Soil > Agricultural land | place...
TTGAGGCGGCCGCTGAACAGCTGGACGAACGACAGGACCTTGGCGTTCAGGGGTATGTCGATGTCATGGACGATGGCCTGGAGGTCGGCGGTCACCGTCTGGGTGGTCTCGGCCGACGGTGCCGGAATCTCGAAAGTCGAGACCGCGAGAATCTGGTCGATCGTCGCGGACTCGTAGCCCTGCTCGGCGAACCCGTCGCCCTGGGCGAGCGCGGTCACTTCATAGGCGCTGATCCGCTCGACGAGCTGATCGAAGTGGTCGCGAACGCGCGGCTCGGTCCGGCCGCCAAAAGGTGACTCCAGGAGGACTTCCAGCGCCCGGTTGAACTGTGCCTTGGCCGAATCGAGGTGGCCGAGCTCCAATTCCCGCTGGCCGGCCTCAAAATGAAGAGTTGAAACCGCGATGAGCTCGGTTGCCGGGTCTGCCTGCCGGACGGGCTCGGGCGCTGGAGCCGGCGCCGGGGCGGCCTGAATGACCGCGGTTTTTGCGACCGCCCCCGGAAAATTGGGAGCGGTGCGGGTCGAGCACCCTGCAGCAGCGATGGCGACGAGCGATATGGCTCCGGTGAGAGAGCGGCTCGAGCTCAACATCCGCGGTACTCTACCATTCCCGTAAAAAGGTGGTCAACAATAAGTCCAGCAGGCTCAGCAGTTATAGCTGATCTATTAGACTTATCGGTTGGTAGGGACGTGCAAATTAGTGCGGCCAGCCGGCTTGGACGAAGACTTTCTGGGATTCTCCGAGGTCGCGCGCCGACGGGGTCAGGATGGTCTTCTCCCCGATCAGCAGCTTCCTTCCCGCCCGGATGGCGTCCCGGACGTCATCTTCACAGACGAAATCGGCGGGCGTGGCGGGTTCGGCCGGGCGCGAGGCAGGCGGGGAATCCACCGACCCGCCACTACCGGCCAGTCCCCTGGACGCCAGAAACTGGTCGATCCGCGCGGTCAGGGCGGCAGCGGAAATCCCCTCGGGCTCCGGACGCCCCGGCGGCTGGGGGAGGTCGCTACCAGTCCGGCGGATCCCCTCAGTCGGGGCCGCCGGTTTGGCCAGGCTCGAAACCACCGCCGGGCGAGTCTCGTACGCCACCCGCTTGATATTGAGCAGGTGCCGCGGCGTGATGTTGTCGGAGGTGATGTTTCCACCCCACCCCCCGCATCCGAGCGTCATGGCGGGATCCAGACCGGTCGTCAGGCCGATCGAGCCATGGGTCGTCGGCGTATTGACGCAGATCCGGAACGCCGGCTTCTTCAGCCCGAACTGCAGGATCACCTCGTCGTTCTTCGAATGGACCGACATGGTGTGACCCATGCCGCCATAGCGCAGGATTTGGATGCAGCGCTCGCAGCCTTCCCGCCAATCCTTGACGACGTACCACGACAGGATCGGCGCCAGCTTCTCGATCGAGAGGGGATAGTCGCGTCCGACACCGGCGAGCGGGGCAATCAACGCGCGCGTTCCCGCAGGAACGTTCAGCCCCACTTTTTCGGCGATGAACGCGGCCGGCTTCCCGACCAGTGCCGGATTCGGCAAGCGCTGTGGGGTCACGAGGGCCCTGGCCAGCGCGTCCATTTCAGACTGGTTCAGGAAGTAAGCGCCTTGGGCCTGGCACTCGCGGCGAAGCTCCTCGGCAACCGGCTCGTCAACCACGACCGAGTTGGGCGATGAGCAGAGCACACCGTTGTCGAACGTCTTGCCGACGATGATGTCGCTGGCCGCTTTTTTCAGGTCGGCGCTGCGCTCGACGTACGCCGGCGCGTTGCCCGGACCGACACCGTAGGCAGGTTTGCCGGCGCTGTATGCGGCGCGGACCAGCCCCATGCCGCCTGTGGCCAGGATGACCGCGACGTCGCGGTGCTTCATGAGCTCCTGGGTGCCTTCGAGCGTTACCGTCTTCATCCACCCGATGCTGCCGGCCGGGGCACCCACGCGCGCCGCTGCCTCAGCCATGATCTCTACCGTGCGGGTAATACACCTCACGGCGGACGGATGCGGGCTGATCACGATCGCGCATCGAGCCTTGATGGCGATGAGCACCTTATATATAGCCGTCGACGTCGGGTTGGTGGACGGCACAACCGCGGCAACGACGCCGAAGGGCTCGGCAATCTCGATGATCTTCTTCTCTTCGATCCGGTTGACGACGCCGACGGTGCGCATCGGCCTGATGAACTCGTAAACCTGGCAGGATCCGAACAGGTTTTTCTGGACCTTGTCGGCAACCACGCCATAACCGGTCTCTTCCACCGCCAGCCGGGCGAGAGCCTCTGCCTGCGGGGTGACCGCCTGAGCCATGGCGGTGACGATCGCGTCGATCTGTTCCTGTGAGAGCTCAGCGAGCTGCGATTGCGCCTGGCGCGCCGCCCGGGCGAGCGCCCTGGCTTCGGCAATAGAGGCGAGATCCTTGTCGCTGGGTGCTGCGGTGCTCTCGACCGCCATGGTCAGGACCGGGGAAGTACTTTTTCGACGTCGGCGTGGGGGCGGGGGATCACGTGAACGGACACGAGCTCGCCGACGCGACGCGCGGCCGCGGCGCCGGCGTCGGTGGCCGCTTTCACCGCGCCGACATCGCCACGCACGAGCACGGTGACGTACCCGGCGCCGATGTATTCCTTGCCGATGAGCGTGACGTTGGCCGCCTTCACCATCGCGTCCGCCGCCTCGACGGATCCGATGAGACCTTTGGTTTCGACCATGCCGAGCGCGTCTGCGGCCATTGTCTAGCGGGCCAACTGTAACATGAAATTGCGGAGTATCATTTCATCGCCGATGCAGATCAGACGGTTCTTCCGCCATGGTGCGTTCGTCATCGCCCTGTGCGCGAGTTCTTGCTCGGGCGCGAACGACGGCGGCACGCCGGTCGCCACGCCAACCGTGACGATCAGCACGAAGACGGCGGCGATTGGCAGCCCGATCGAAATGCAATACCGGTTTGCCGTCGCGGCAGACGCGCCCGCGGTGAACGAAGACTACTGGGTGTTCGTGCATTTCATCGACAGCGACGGCGAGCTGATGTGGACCGACGACCACGAGCCGCCGACGCCGGTGCGGCAGTGGAAGCCGGGGCAGACCGTCGAGTACACCCGCACGATGTTCATTCCGAAGTTTCCGTACGTCGGGCAAACGCGGGTCGAGATCGGGCTGTACTCGCCGGGAAGCGGCGAGCGGCTCGCGATGACCGGCAAGACGCCGGGGCAGCGTTCGTACGAGGTCGGCGCCTTCGACATGCGGCTGGAGAGCGACGACCTCTTCGTGATCTTCCGCGATGGGTGGCACGCGACGGAGGTCGCCGGCGAGGCGGCGGGGCTGACGTGGCAATGGTCCCGGAAGGACGCGACACTGACGTTTCCGAACCCCAAACGCGTTGTCGAACTGTTCCTGCAGCTCGATCAGCCGGTTGCGGCCTTTTCGATGCCCCAGCAGGTCGAGATCAAAACCGCCACTGAGGCCGTAGACCGATTCCCCCTGCCCCCGGGCCGGACCGAGCTTCGACGGGTCAAGCTGTCGGCAGGCCAGCTCGGAACAGCCGACACCGTCGAGCTGACACTATCCGTGGACCGGACGTTCGTGCCGGCGACCTTGCCGGAGCTGAAGATCAACGACCCCCGCGAGCTGGGGGTCCGAGTGTTCCGCGCCTTCGTTCAGCCGATATAAATACACGGACCTGCACGCGACCCGGCTGGGTTTCGGCATCTGCGGTCTAAGTGTTTATGCCACACTGTTGCGATGGAATTCCGCTGTAGGCTCGGTACGCCCGGAGGCGAGATTATCGAGGGCGTTTACGTCGCCGACAGCGAAAGCCGGCTCCGTTCCGAGCTCGAGGAGAAGGGGCTGTTCGTCCTTTCCCTGCAGCGGCGCGGCGCGTTCCCGGTGCTCACGGCCGGTGGCGTCAGCCGGCGGCGTGTCTCGAGCCAGGAGTTCCTGGTGTTCAACCAGGAGCTGGCCACCCTGCTGAAGGCCGGCATGCCGCTCGTCCAGTCGCTGGACATCCTGCGGCAGCGCGTCTCGAACCCGACGTTCAAGGCTCTTCTTGACGGGGTCTACGAGAAGGTCAAGGCCGGCACGGCGCTGTCGGATGCCTTCGCCGAGCACCACGGGCTGTTCCCGCGCGTGTACTCGGCCTCGCTCATGGCGGGTGAGCGCAGCGGCAACCTGGACGAGGTGATCCGCCGGTACGTCGCCTACGAGAAGATCATTGGCACGGTCAAGCGGCGGACGATCTCGGCGCTGATCTATCCGGCCATCCTCATGGTGATGATGACCGGGCTGATCGGCATCATCGTCCTTCGCGTCGTACCGGCGTTCTCGAGTTTCTACGCCAACTTCGGGCGCGACCTCCCGCTCTCGACGCAGATCATCGTCGGCGTGTCGGATTTCCTGGTGACGAACCTGTGGCTGATCCTGATCGGCCTGGCGGCGGTCATCGTCAGCGCGGTCGGATGGGTGAAGCAGCCCGGGCAGCGTGTCCGCCTCGACGCGATGCTGATGCGGCTGCCCTGGGCGGGCGAGACGGTGCGCAAATTCGCAACCTCGCAGTTCGCGCGCACGCTGGCGACGCTGCTTGGCGGCGGGTTGCCGCTGGTGAACGGCCTCGAAGTCGCAGGCGGGGCGATGACCAACCGCTATCTGGCCCGCGAGCTCGAGGAAGTGACACGGCAGGTGCGCGAGGGCAAGAGCTTCGCCGCCGCCATGCTGGACCGGCGCGTGTTTCCCGACGTGGCGGTGAAGATGGTGGAAGTGGGCGAATCAACCGGCGCGCTGCAGGAAATGTTGAACAGCCTGGCGGACTTCTACGACGAGGACATCGAAACCGAGATCGCGCGCTTCATTACCCTGATCGAGCCGGTGATTCTCGTCATCATGGGCGTGGTGATCGCAGCCGTGGTGCTGGCGCTGTACATGCCGCTCTTCGAGCTCAGCTCGGTCGTAGGCGGATAGAGTGGGCGGATAGGGACCGTATGGCAACCGTTGATCCGAACAATCTTGTCGTCCAGACTCCCGAAGACTACTCGGCCGAGGTCAACCGCGCGCGGCGGCTGGCGGAGCGGTACCGGCTGGAATTCGTTGACATGGACGACTTCCGCATCGACCAGGAGCTGTTCCGGGCGATTCCCGCCGACCTGATGCTGCGGTACGGCTTCGTCCCGTACCGGCGCGAGGGCAAGGCCCTCGTCATCGTCGTCTCCGATCCGACCGACATCCCGATGATCGACGAGCTTGGCCTGATCCTGGCGACGCCGATCAAGGTGACCGTCGGCGCGCCCTCGGCGATCCAGTCGATTCTGAAGAAGAGCGAAAGCTCGCAGCGCGTGCTCGAAGACGCCACCGAAGGGTTCCAGCTGACGGTCGTCAAGGACGACGACGTGGCCGAAGACAGCCTGACGGTGGAACGGCTGACGAGCGACATCAGCCCGATCATCAAGCTGATCGACTCGACGATTTACACGGCGATCCAGCGGCGGGCGAGCGACATCCACATCGAGACCGGCGACGACTCGGTGCACGTGAAATACCGCATCGACGGCGTGCTGCAGCCGGCGATGCGTCCGATCGCCAAGCAGTTCCACAGCTCGATCGTCTCGCGCATAAAAGTCATGGCGGAGCTCGACATTGCCGAGAAGCGCGTCCCGCAGGACGGCCGCTTCAAGGTGCGGATGCCGGGCAAGACGATCGACTTCCGCGTCTCGGTCATGCCCAGCGCCCACGGCGAGGACGTGGTGATTCGTATTCTCGACAAGGAATCGATCAGCGAGCAGTTCACCGAGCTGAAGCTCGACATCCTCGGCATGCCCGCGGAGGAGTTGACTCGCTTTCGCAAGTACATCCGCGAGCCGTACGGCATGGTGCTCGTGACCGGTCCGACCGGCTCCGGCAAGACGACCACGCTCTACGCCGCCTTGTCGGAGATCCGTTCGGTCGAAGACAAGATCATCACGATCGAAGATCCGGTCGAATACCAGTTGAGCGGCATCACCCAGATTCCGATTAACGAGAAGAAAGGGCTGACGTTCGCGCGCGGCCTGCGCTCCATCCTCCGCCACGACCCCGACAAGATCATGGTCGGCGAGATTCGCGACCCGGAAACGGCGCAAATCGCCATCCAATCGGCGCTGACGGGCCACCTCGTCTTCACCACCGTCCACGCCAACAACGTCGTCGACGTGCTGGGCCGGTTCCTCAACATGGGCGTCGAGCCCTATCAGTTCGTCTCGGCGCTCAACTGTGTGATGGCGCAGCGTCTCGTCCGCCTGATCTGCGTGCATTGCAAGCGGCCGGTCAAGGTGGAGCGGCGCCTGTTGCTCGAATCGGCGATGGATCCCTCGCTTGCCGACACGCACCAGTTCTACGAAGGCGCCGGCTGCATCGAGTGCGGCGGCACCGGGTTCAAGGGCCGCACGGCGATCTGCGAACTTCTCGACCTGTCGGATCGCATCCGTGAGATGATTCTCGAGCGACGCCCCACATCCGAAGTGAAGAAAGCCGCGCACGAAGAGGGCATGCGCTTCCTCCGCGAATCGGCGGTCGAGAAGGTGTTGCTCGGCCAGTCGACGCTGCGCGAAATCAATAAGGTGACCTTCGTCGAATGAGTTTGCTCGCCTCCTGGCTGGCCAGCTCGCCGCCGGATGCGGCCGTCGAAATCGCCCCCGAGCGGGTGTCGGCCGCGACGATGTCGGGCCGTGGCACCAGCCTGAACGTCCAATCGCATGCGACCGAAGCGCTGCCGGCTGGTGCCGTCGTCGCGTCGCTCGGCGCGCACAACATCCACGACCGCGCGGCGGTGACCGCAGCAGTACGATCGGTGTTGTCCCGCCTCAGCGGGCGCATCAGCCGCGTCGCCCTGATCATTCCGGATGTGTCGCTCAAGGTGTCGCTGATCCGATTCGACCAGGTGCCGGCGCAGCGGGACGATCTCGACCAGCTCGTACGGTGGCAGGTGCGCAAGTCGGCGCCGTTCCCGATTGAGGACGCCTGCGTCAGCTATACGCGGGGAGCCGCGCTGACGAACGGCGGGGCCGAGTTCGTCGTCGCGGTGGCGCGGCGCGACATCGTCGAGGAGTACGAGCAGGTGTGCACCGCCTCGGGCGTGTACGCCGGGCTGGTCGATTCGGCGACGTTCTCGGCGCTCAACTACGTGATTGCCTCGGCGAATGCGCCCAACGGCGACTGGCTGGCGGTGCACATGCGCCCCGGCTACACGTCGATTGCGATTGTTCGCGGAGAGGACCTGATTTTTTTCCGCAACCGGCCGGAAGATGACGAGGAGTCGCTCACCGATCTCGTCCACCAGACGGCGATGTATTACCAGGACAGGCTGGCGGGGCAGGGCTTTTCACGGGTGCTGCTGGGCGGCAGCGGTCACCTCCCCGACACGGTCGACATGGCGCGGCAGGGCCTCGAAGAGCGGCTCGGCGGGAAGGTCGACCCGCTCGGTCCATCGGATGTACTGACGCCGCTTACCGGCATGCTGTTGCGGACACGGCGGGAAACGGTGGGCGCCTGATGCTGCAGACGAACCTTTCGACCCGGCCGTTTTACAACGTGCGGGCGGTCCACGCGGCGCTCGCCGCCGTCGCGGCAATCGTCCTCGTCTTTACGCTGTTCAACGCCATTCAGATCGTGCGGCTCGCGCTCAGCCAGCGAACGCTCGGTGCCAGCGCCGCGGAAGCGGAGCAGGAGTCGGCGCGGCTCCGGAGCGAAGCGGCACGGATTCGCGCCCAGATCAATCCGCAGGAACTCCAGGTCGTCGCCAGCGCGGCGCGCGAAGCCAACCGGATCATCGATCAGCGGGCGTTCTCCTGGACCGCGCTGTTTGCCCAGTTCGAAGCCACGCTGCCGCCAGACGTGCGCATAACGGCGGTGCAGCCCAGGATCGAGGACAACGCCTTCATCATCGGCGTTGGCGTCGAGGCGCGGCGGGCCGAGGACCTCGACGCGTTCGTCGAGGCGCTCGAGAACGGCGGCACCTTCCGCAACGTGCTGGCCGTGAAGGAACAGACCAACGAGGACGGCTTGATCGAGGCGATCGTCGAGGGCAGCTACGTGCCGCCCGTGCGCGAACCGGCGGCCGCCGGAGGCGGGCGGTGAGCGATACCACCCACGGCCTGCCGCTGCTGCGCCGCGCGGTTGCCGAGCACCGGCGCCTCGTGCTGGCGCTCACCATCGCGCTGGTCGCGAACATTCTCGTCTATGCGCTGGTCGTGTACCCGTTGTCACAGCGGGTTGCCAACATCGAGCAGCGCAACCAGGCGGCCGCCCAGTCGCTGGCCCAGGCCCGTACCGAGCACGCCCAGGCGAACGGGACGCTGACCGGTAAGGCTCGCGCGGCGACCGAGCTGGCGACGTTCTATCGCGACGTGCTGCCGCAGGATCTGGCCGGCGCGCGCCGGTTGACCTACCTGCGTCTGGCGCGGCTCGCGCGGGAGTCGAACCTCGAGTACGAACGCTCGCAGTACGCTCCGGAGACCGACGACGACAGTACGCTCACCAGACTCCAGATCCAGATGGTGCTGTCGGGCACGTACGCGGAGATGCGCGACTTCATCTACCAGCTCGAGACGGCGCCGGAATTCGTGGTGATCGACAACATCCAGCTGGCGGAAGGCAGCAACGCGAACGGGTCGCTGATGGTGACACTCGACCTGTCGACGTATTTCCGGGAAATGCCGTCGTGACACTGCCTTCGAAGCGCAATCTCGCGATTGTCGCTGGCGTTGCGCTGGTAGTGGTTGCCGTCACGACGGCGCGTGACAACGACTCCGCCCAGCCGACAGCAACGCCGGCGCGACGCGGCGAGGCCCCGGCCGCCGCCCCGGCCACCCTCCCGGTCGCCGACGTCAAACTGGAGCTGCTGCAGCAGAAACCGCCGGAGCGGGAGGACGGGGAACGGAACCTCTTCCGTTTTCAGGCGAGACCCGCGCCACCGGCCCCGGCCGAACCGCGTGTCGCGGTGGCACCGCCGAAGCCGGTGGGACCGCCGCCACCAATCATGCCGAGCGGTCCGCCGCCGCCGCCGCCGATCGGACTGCGCTATATCGGGCTGGTGGATGCGCCGAGCCAGGCGGGCCGCATCGCCATCCTCAGCGACGGGCGCGGCAACATCTTTTACGGAAAAGATGGCGATATCATCGAGGGACGCTACAAGGTGCTGAAGGTCAGCCCCGACGCCGCGGAGCTGGCGTATCTCGACGGCCGCGGCCGACAGACCATCCGTCTGACAGGACAATAATGCTCCGACCTACTTCACTCTTGCTGCGCATCGGCGCGATCGCGATCGTGGCCGCGCTGTTGGCCGGCTGCGGCGCGGGCCGCTCCTACGGCCGCGGCGCGCGCGCGGCGCAGGCCGGCGACTGGGATGCCGCCGTCGAACACTACCGCCAGGCGCTGCAGGAGGACCCCGACCGCGCCGACTTCCAGATCGCGCTCGAGCGCGCCATGCTCGCCGCCTCGATCATGCACCTCGACCAGGCGCGTGTCTTCGAGGCGCGCAACCAGCTGGAAGATGCCCTGCGCGAATACCGGCGCGCCAGCCAGTACGACCCGAGCAACCGCCAGATCTCGGGCAAGGTCGCCGAAATGGAGCGCCGGCTCCGCGACCTGGCCGAGGCCCAGCGCCCCACCCCGACGATTCAGCAGCTGCAGCAGGCGGCGCGGCAGAACCCGGAGCCGCTCCTCAACCCCGCGTCACGCGATCCGATTGACGTCGTCTTCAACAACGCGAGCCTGCGCGACATCCTGAATTCGATGGGGATGTCCACCGGCATCAACGTCACCTACGAACGCGACTACCAGGACCGCAGCTATACCGTCCAGCTGCGCGGGGTGACCTTCGAGCAGGCACTCAACCAGATCCTCGCGGCCAACCAGCTGTTCTACAAAGTAATCAACGAACGGACGATCATGGTCATCCCCGACAACGCGCAGAAGCGTGCGTTGTACGAGGAGCAGGTGATCCGGACGTTTTTCGTGTCGCACTCCGACGCGACCGAGCTCGCCCAGATCCTGAACGGCATCATCCGGATCCCGGCGCTGGCGGTGGCGCCGCAGATCGTCGCCAACAAGACCAACAACACCATCACGGTGCGGGCGAGCGCCAACATCGTTCAGATCATCGAGCGGATCATCGAGCAGAACGACAACCCGAAGGCCGAGATCATCCTCGACGTGCAGATCCTCGAGGTCAACCGCACGCGCGCCAAGGAATTCGGCATCGACCTGAGCCAGTTCAACATCAACGCGGTGTTCTCGCCTGAAGTCGACCCGCGCGGCACCGGCGAGGCCGTCGGGACGCTTTCGGCGCAGCCATTCAACCTGAACACGATTACGCGAGGCATCTCCACCGCGGACTTCTACCTCTCCGTGCCCTCAGCGATCGTCCGCTTTCTCGAAACCGACTCGCAGACGCGGCTGATTGCGAAGCCGCAGCTCAGGGGCGCGGAGGGACAGGAAATCACGCTGAATCTCGGCGACGAGGTTCCGGTGCCGTCGACGACGTTCACCCCGGTCGCCCAGGGGGGCGCGAACTTCAACCCGCTGACCTCGTTCAACTACCGGCCGGTCGGCGTCAACATCCAGGTCACGCCGCGGGTCACCTTCGAAGGCGACATCATCCTGGACCTGCTGGTCGAAAGCAGCACGCTCGGCCAGGACGTCAACATCGCCGGCCAGAACCTGCCGTCGTTCGGTTCCCGAAAGGTGCAGACGCGGCTGCGGCTGCGCGACGGCGAGTCGAACCTGCTGGCCGGCCTGCTTCGCGAAGACGAGCGGAAGACGCTGCGCGGTATCCCGGGACTGCTGCGGCTGCCCGTGCTGCGGAGCCTCCTCGCGTCGAACGACAACGAGATCACGCAGACCGACATCATCATGCTGCTGACCCCCCGCATCGTCAGGACCCAGGAGCTGACGCTCGGGGATGTGAGCCCGATCTTCATCGGATCACAGCAGAGCCTCGGCCTGGGTGGTCCGCCGCCGCTGATCGCGGCGCCGGCCCCTGACGCGACTCCGGAGCCTGCGCCTGCCGCCCCCGCCCCGGCAGCGCCACCGCCTGCTGGCCCTGGCGTCATCGTTGTTCCTCCCGGCAGCGGCCCTGTACCGGGAACGACCACCGTGCCCGCCGCGCCGGCGCAGCCGGTTCCCGCTCCTGGCGGGCCAGGAGCCGCCGTGCAGCCCGGCGCGCAAGGTCCGCCCGCCGGAGGTGCGCCGCCGGTCGCGGCACCCGCAGCGACGGCCCCGCCTGCAACCGGCGGCCAGATTGTGGTGACGCCGCCCGGGCCTGATTTCCGGGTGGGCGCGGGTCCCTACACGGTGCCGATCTCGATCATGGGTGCGTCGCAGCTTTCGGGGGTCAGTCTTACTCTGACGTTCAATCCCGCCGTGCTGCGGGTACGGTCCGTCCAGGAAGGCAGCTTCATGCGCGCCGGCGGCGTGGCCGCGACCTTCACGCAGCAGGTTGACACGGCTTCCGGACGCATAGACATCGCGATCCTTCGTCCAGGCGATGCGACCGGCGTTGCAGGTACCGGGCTGCTCGGTGCCGTTCTGTTCGACGCCGTCGGCGGCGGGCCCGCGAACCTGACGGTCACAGGCTCGGCGACGGCGCCTCGAGGCACGCCGGTGCAGCTGCAGTTCAACCAGGCGCCCGCGGTCACGGTGAAGTAATGAAGCGGAACGAACGCGGCTACACCTTCATCGAGCTGATCATTGTCACCACGATCCTGATGATCCTCGCGTCGGCGGTGCTGCCGCTTGCGCAGGTCACATCGCAGCGCCAGAAGGAAGCCGAGCTGCGCCGGTCGCTGCGCGAGATGCGCACGGCGATCGACAGATTCAAGGCGGCCGTCGATCAGGGTCAGATACCGACCACCGAACTCGAGCCCGGAAGTGAAGGCTACCCGCCAGATCTCGAGACGCTGGTCGAGGGTGTCAGCGCCGCCAACGATGCCAGCGGACGGAAGCTCAGGTTCCTGCGGCGAGTGCCGGTCGACCCGATGACCAGCGATACCGAGTGGGGGTTGCGTTCGTACCAGGACACGCCAACCTCGACGTCGTGGGGCGGGCAGAACGTGTTCGATGTTTATACGAAGAACGGCGGGACCGCCCTCGACGGAACGAAGTACAGCGAGTGGTGAAGATGCCCCAACGGTGCGGGAGTGCGGCGGTGCGGCGGTGCGTCCGAGGATTCACGCTCATCGAGCTGATGATCGTGATGGCACTGATCGTGATTCTTGCCGCGATCGGGCTGGCGATGCACGCCAACAGCCAGACCCGGGCCCGGGAGGCGGTGTTGAAGGAAGACCTGTTCCGTTTGCGCGACGCGATCGATCAGTACTACGCGGACAAAAACCAGTACCCCGCATCGCTCGACGCGCTGGTGTCCGATAAGTATTTACGGGCGATTCCGGTCGATCCGTTCACCCAGAGCGCCGACACCTGGCAGACGACGATGTCGGAGTCGGACCCGACGAATCCGTCGGCGCAGCCGGGGATCTACGACGTCAAGAGCGGGTCCGACCGGACGGCGATGGATGGTTCGGAGTACTCCAGCTGGTAGCTGGTAGTCGGTAGCTGGTAGCGAGGAAATGTTGAGAGGAAGCAGACACGTCGTCCTATTGGTGGTCCTCGCGGTCCTGACCGCGGCGTGCGACAAGGCGCAGCTGCTGGCGCCGACGAAGTCCACGATCACGCTGTCGGCGCCGACGCGGGTGCTGCCGAGCAACGGCTCGGCGCCGGTTACCGCCACGGTCATCGAGCAAGCAGGGACGCCGGTGCAAAACGGCACGACGGTGCGGTTCACTACCACGCTCGGTCGAGTGGAGCCCGTCGAGGTGCAGACCGTCAACGGTCTCGCGATCACAACGTTCTTCGCTGGTCCGAACTCGGGCATCGCCGAGATCCGCGGTAATTCGGGCGCGGCAACCGGCGGTACCAGCACGGGTACGGGGGGGACTACGACGACCACCGAAGGCAACATGATCCGTATCAGCATCGGCGCGGCCGCCGTCAACACCATCAGCGTGCGGGCGAATCCCGGGACGATCGGCCCGAATGGCGGCTCGGTTGAGCTGATCGCCAGCGTCGTCGGCGAAAACGGGCAAGCGCTCGAAGGCATCCTCGTGACGTTCAACACCGACCAGGGGTCGTTGTCGTCGGCCACCGCCACCACGAACGCGAATGGCGAGGCGCGGACCACGCTGACGGCGAGTCAGAGAGCCAATGTCACCGCCACCGCCGGCACAAAGACGAGTACTCCTGCAACCGTGATCGACGTGCGCGCCGGGCCGATCGTGACGGTCACGTGTGCACCCACGGTTGGCACGGCGACGAACTGCGCCGCAGTTGGGGCTACAACCTCGGCGAACACGGCCACCGTCACGTTTACGATCACGCGTCCAACCGGAAGTTCCGCGCTCCGTGCCGTCACTATCGACTTCGGCGATGGAACAACACAGTCGCTCGGCAACCTCGCCGGCGGCACTGCGACGGTGACTCACACCTATAGCGGACCGTCGGATTCCTCGCCGCGCAACTACACGGCAACCGTCATTGCAACCGACATCAACGGCGAGACCGCCACAAGCTCGGTTGCGGTGGTCATCACGCCTCGCAATACCACGCCTATAGCCGTCAGTCTGTCGGCGACGTGCCCGTCGACAGAGCGTACGCAGTTGACCGCCAGGTGCTCTTTTGAAGCAACCGTTACCGGCGGTGGTGAGGGAGGCACCGGAAATGCGGCGATTCAATCGTACTCATGGGACTTCGGTGACGGTACCAGCGCGACCACGTCTGGCAACCGCACGTCCCATGTGTACACTCGGGACAGTGCCGCAGATCCTCAGGTTGAACGGCAGACCGTAACCGTCACTGCGCGAACTGCGGACGGACGCACGGGCAGCGCTCAGGAAGAAATCGTCGTTCAGTACAACGCGGGCCTGCCGTAATGCGCGCACGTGGCGGTGACCGCGGCTACGCGATGGCGGCGCTGATCGTCGCGATCGCCGTGATGGCGATCACGCTCAGCGTGGCGCTGCCGGTGTGGCGTACAGCGGTGCAGCGCGAGCGCGAGGCGGAGCTGGTCTTCCGCGGCGAGCAGTACGCGCGCGCCATCGACATCTTCCAGCGCCGCACAGGCGGGTATCCGCTGACGCTCGACCAGCTCGAAAAGACCAGGGCAATCCGCAAGCTGTACAAGGACCCGATTACCGGTGGCGACTTTCAGCCGGTGTTCGTGGGTCAGATGATCGGCGGCGCGCCCGTGGTGCCGGGCCAGCAGGGGCGCGGCGCAGGGGGACAGCAAGGGCCGGCCGTGCGCCCTGGAGTTGTGACGGGCCCGACGGCCCGTGGCGCCCAGGCCCCGCCGCGTGGCGCTGGTGGCAGTCCGTTTACCGGGGGAGGTGTCGGACAGGCTGGTTTCGGTACGCCGCAGACGCCAACCGCCGGCCCGATTGTCGGCGTTGTCAGCCGCAGCACGGGTGACTCGCTGCGCCTCTACAACGGACGCGGTAAATACAACGAGTGGGCCTTCGTGGCGACGGCGACCACCCAGCAGGCTGGCGGCCCCGGCGGTCCCGCTGGTGCGCAGACGCCAGGACCCGCGGGTCCGCGCGGCCAGGGTCCTCGCGGGCAAGGGCCCGTTCCGCAAGGGCCTCGAGGGCAGCCCCCCGGGCCTCGAGGTCCCGGGCAGCCACCCCCCGCATTCCCCGGCCGCGGACTTCAGCTGCCTGGCGGCGGCGGGGGCGCACGCGGTATCCAGGGTTTCCCCGGCCCGGGCGCCGGCAATCCGCAGCGCTAGCCGCCTTTCAACTCCCGCATCACCGCGTCGTGGACCGCGCGCCTGATCTGCTTGATCGCGTCGTTGGTTCGCGAGGGATGCACGCGATTGGTCAGCAGCACGACATAGACGCCTCGATCCGGATCGATCCACAACGTCGTTCCGGTGAACCCGGTGTGGCCGAACGCGCGAGGCGACATCAGGCTTCCGCACGACGAGGAGGGCAGCATGGTGTCCCATCCGAGCGCGCGCGAGCTGCCAGGAACGTCGGTGCGCGCGATGAACGTTTCAAGCGTGGCGCGCTGGACGACGCCGACCTTGCCGTCGAGGATTTGCAGGAGGTGCCGCGCGTACTGGCCGACGGCCGCCGCGGTACCGAACAGGCCGGCGTGGCCGGCGGCGCCGCCGAGCGCGGCCGCATTTTCATCGTGCACCTCGCCGACCAGCAGCCGGCCGCGCCACGGGTCAACCTCGGTGGGCGCCGTTCGCGGCAGCCACAGCGACGGCGGGTGGAACTGCAGATCCTCGGCGAGGGCCATCTGCTGGCGGAGGGCATCGAACCGCGCCGGCAGCGGAACCTCGTCTTCGAGGATGAACCCGAGCAGCATGAATCCCAGATCGCTGTAGATCGACTTCGTCCGCGGCTCGTAGTCGAGCGGGGCGCGGCAGATCGCGCGCTCGAATTCCGCGCGCCCGGCGTGATCCTTGTAAAAAGGGAAATACTCGGCCAGGCCGCTGCTGTGCGCCAGCAGATCGCGCAGCGTCACATGCGCGCGATCCGCGCCCTCCCACGCCGCCACGTGTTCGCCGACGCGGTCGTCGAGGCCGAGCACGCCTCGCTCGACCTGTTGCATCACGAACATGGCCGTGGCCAGTACCTTGGTCAGCGACGCCAGGTCGAAGATCGTGTCGCCGCCCGCGGGGTGCGCATCGGCGTCATAGCTCAGACGCCCGGCGGCGCCGCGCCACAACGGCCGCGTCGCATCGCCCACTTCCACGACCGCGGCCGGGAATGCTTGCTGACGGATGGCTTGTTCGAGAATGTGAGTGACAGAGGAGAACATAGCGACGGCCAGCCTGATCCGTAGATTCGTAGATTCGTCAATCCGTTAAGTACCATATCTGCGATGCACGTGCTGGGAATCGACGCCGGCGGCACCAAGACCGTGTGCCTGCTTGCCAGCGAAACGGGGAAAGTCCTCGCCAAGGCGCGCGGCGGCGGCGCCAACCTGCAGTCGGCAGGGGAGCTCGAAGTGGAAAAAGTGCTCCATCACGTGATGGAGGCGGCGCTGTCGCAGCACGACGTCCGGCCCGACGCGATCTGCCTCGGGATCGCCGGCGTCGATCGACCGGCCGACGCCGACGCCGTCCGCGGCATCATGCACCGTATCGGTTTCAAGACTCCGACGCTTGTCGTCAACGATGCACTGGTGGCGCTCGTCGCCGGCGCCGGCGACGAGCCTGGCGTGGTGGTGGTCGCCGGCACCGGCTCGATCGCCTACGGCCGCAACGCGGCAGGGCAGGCGGCGCGGGCCGGAGGGTGGGGATACCTGCTCGGCGATGAAGGCGGTGGATTCTGGCTTGGCCGTTCGGCGTTGTCGGCGGTTGTCCGCCAGTATGACGGCCGCGGCCCCGCAACGGTGCTGACAGCGATGGTGCTCGAGCACATGCGGCTCGCGAGCCCGACCGAGCTGATCCACGAGATCTACTACCGCGACGTGCAGCGGCACGCGATTGCCGGCCTGGCCAGCCTGGTGCAGCGGGCCGCTGACGCCGGCGATGCCGTGGCAGCGCAAATCCTGAAGCGCGCCGGCACCGAGCTCGCGGCAGCGGCCGCATCGGTGATTACCCGCCTGGGCATGCGCGGCGAAACCTTCCCGACGCTGCTCGCTGGCGGCATCTTTCACGGCGTGCCCCGGTTGAAGGGTGACGTCGAGGCGCACCTGTCCGAAGCAGCGCCGCGCAGCGTCGTCCGGCTGCTGGAGGTCGAGCCGGCCGTGGGCGCGGTGCGGCTGGCGATTGCCGCCGCCAACGGCACCGCCGCAATCCCCAGCTACATCGAGGCCGGGTGAAGATCCGGGTGTTCGAAACGCCGGCCGACGTGGCGCGCGCGGTCGGTCAACGGGTGGCGGATGCGCTGGCAGCCCGCCCGTCACTCGTCTTGAGTCTTCCCACCGGCCGGACGCCGATCGCGGCATACGCCGAGCTTCGCCGCCTGCATCGTAGCGGCGCCGCTGATTTTTCACGCGCCGCAAGCTTCAACCTGGACGAGTTCGCCGGCGTGGCGCCGTCGCACCCGGGAAGCTTCCGCGCCTACATGGAGCAGCATCTCTTCAGCGGCGTCAACCTCGCGCCGGAGCGGATTCATTTTCTCGACGGCGCCGCCCGCGATCTCGACACCGAATGCGAACGGTACGAAGCGGAGGTCGCAGCCGCCGGCGGCCTCGGCCTCCAGCTGCTCGGCATCGGCGCCAACGGCCACATCGGTTTCAACGAGCCAGGCGCGGAGCTCGCCGCCCGCACCCATCGCGTGACCCTGGCCGACTCGACGCGCCGCGACAACGCTGCGCTGTTCGGCGGCGATCCCGCGAACGTGCCGCGCGAGGCGTTGTCGATGGGCGTGGGCACGATCCTGAAGGCGACGGAGATCGTGCTGATTGCGACGGGAGAGCGGAAAGCGCAGTGCATCGAGCAGACGGTGCACGGACCGGTGACCACGCGCCTGCCCGCCTCGTTCCTGCAGCTGCACCCGCGGGTCGAGTTCTACCTCGATCGGCCCGCGGCTTCGAAATTACGAGCCTGACGTGCGGCTGTGGTGCGCTTCCGCCGCGCCCTGCAGCATGCCGCGCAGCCGCGGTTCGATGTCCTCGCCGATCGCTTCCCGCATCGAATCGTGCGCCTTGCGCAGCCGCGTCAGCGCCTTCGCGTAGGGAAGCCCGGT
>Ga0209486_10000484_pt1 | contig 17698 bp, 14 predicted proteins | sample NCCompost_FD_187518 | JGI IMG/M metagenome (GOLD analysis project Ga0209486, IMG submission 187518) | Agricultural soil microbial communities from Utah to study Nitrogen management - NC Compost (SPAdes) (version 2) | ecosystem: Environmental > Terrestrial > Soil > Agricultural land | place...
GAAACGTGGCGGATTCACACTGGCCACGACACGGCGGCGCCGCAGCGGCGAGGTATCAATGACAGCGGCGCGGGCATCCCAGCGCGTTCCGGAAAACGTCACCTGCCCGCCCAGTGGATAGATGGCGCCGAGCAGATTGGCTCTCGGCCCGCGCAGCTCGAGCACCGGCAAGGGCGTAAACAGCGACGAAGGCTGAGCGATGGTCGGGTTGAGATGCGGACGTCTGACCGTCAGGTTCGCCAGCCCCAGCGGAGACGCGATCAGGCCGCCGTCGACGCGGACGCCGACACGTCCCGTGCGCTCGTATCGCAGGGTCGCAATCCAGAGGTCGGCTGACCATTCGCGGTTCGCGGCGATCCGCTGAACAATCGGCCACGTGACCACCTCGAAGCCGCGCCCCAGGCCGGTCGTGACGACCGCGTCGAGGAAGACACCGGTGGCATAGGTGCCATCGGCACTGACGGTTTCGTCGACCGACGCGCTGGTATCGATGGCGATTGGTGACGGCCTTGCCTGCTGGGCAATCGCCGGCACCGTTGCTGCCAGCGAGATCGCCGACATGACAGCGGCGAGGCGCAGCGCTCTGCGAAGGCTACTCACAGGTCACGCCAGCTGCCGTCCGAGCAGCTCCTGCAGCGCTGGTTCGGGGATCGCGCTGGAGCCGGGCAGCGCGTCTACCAGCGCGTCAACGGAGACCGGGTCGAATTCGGTGCCCGAGCAGCGGCGGAGCTCGGCGATCGCCTCGGTCCGCCCCCGCGCCGGCCGATAAGCGCGGGCGCTGGTGATGGCATCGAATGCGTCGGCGACATGGACGATGCGGGCCGCCACAGGGATTTCATCGCCGCGCAGCCCGAAGGGGTAGCCGCGGCCGTCCGGCCGCTCGTGATGCAGCTCGACGATCGGGATGTGCGGAGCGAGGAAGGGGACTTGCCGCAGGATGCGTGCGCCCTGGCCTGGATGCCGTTTGAGCTGATCGTACTCCTCTGACGTCAGCGGTCCCGGCTTGCGAAGGATGGCGTCGCTCAGCCCGATCTTGCCGATGTCGTGGAGCAGCGCGCCCAGGCGCAGCACGTCGAGCTCGGCTTCGCCGAGCTGCATCTGCCGTCCGATCAGCACGGCCAGCGCGCTCACGCGCTCAGAGTGGCCCGCGGTGTAGGGATCGCGCGCGTCGAGGGTTGCGGCCAGCGCGCGGATCGCGCCCAGGTAGGCCGCCCGCGTGTCGGCTTCAGCGGTGGTCAGCCCCTGCACCAGTTCGTTGAACGCCTCGGCGAGCGAATCGAGCTCGCGACTCGTGCCGGTGACGTGCAGCGGCCGGCGAAGGTCGCGCGACGCGGTCATCATCGCGATCTCACCCGACAGCCGATCGATCGGTTCAGTCAGCATCTGCGAGAGCCAGAGGCTGCCAAGCGCTGCCAGCACGAACGCGCCGAATGCCACTGTTCCCAGCGCCATCAATGCATCCCGCGTTGCCGCGTGCGCCGCCGCGTCGATCGACGCCAGCGTGTAAATACGGGCCGGGCCGGTGCCGACCAGCCGTCGCACCGCGTATTCCTCGCCGTTCAGCGTGGCGGTGTCGCCGATCTCGGCGGCGGCGCGAACGAGGTCGGCCGCGACCGGTTCGGGCGCGGTGCGTGCCACGACCGCTCCGTTGACGGTGATGACGATGTCGGCACTCGCAAGGTTCGAGAGCTCGCGCGCGTAGTTGGCGTCGAGGCTGGTGCCGAGCACGAGCGCGCCGATGTCGCGATCGACCAGGCTCAGGATCGATCCGGTGATGCGGAACGCCCCCTGCGGCATCGCGGTGATGTCCTGGAAACTGGCAATGCCGGCGGGAATGTTAATCCGCTCGTTGCGAGGCCATCGATCCTGGAGCGGCCCGGCAGTGACGAAGATCCGGCCGTTGGCGTCGAGGATGGCGAGCACGTCGGCGCCGGTAAGCGCGGCAAGTTTTTCCGCCTCCACCGTCACGGTGTCGCGCAGCGATCGCTCCTGCTCGGCCGGCAATCCGGTAAAAGCGCTTTCGGTGAAATAGGTATCGAGCGCCGCTTTGAGCGTTGGGTTCTCGGCCACGGTGGCCACCGCGGCGAGCTGCTCCTGCTGGCGGCGGGCATCGAGCGCGGTGAATACCTTTTCCGCGACCGCCAGCTTCTCGACCTCGGAGCCGCGAACGCGGTCACGCGCGTCGACCATCAGCACGATGAAGACCACCGACAGGATGATCGCGACGGTCACGAAGGTCACCGTCAGCGTGCGGGCGACCAGTCGAGGCGGCCGTCTCACTTTTCAGGAACAGGAAGGACGAAATCCGCGGCTGCCGGCTTTCCGGCGATGACGCGCAGGCTCAGCGTGGTATCGCCCAGGCGTTCATGCCAGGCGGTGATCTGGCGATCGCCGGCCGGAACCGGCGGCAGTTCGAAGGTGCCGTCCTCGGCCGGGACAGCAAACCATGGATGGTCGAACACCATCACCGTTGCGCTCATGTGCGAATGAATCTCGCAGAACACCTTGACGACGCCAGGGCGGTCGAAGCGGACGCGCCGGGTGTCGCCCTTTGGATAACGTCCGAGGTTGAAGTTCTTTGCCCGCGACAGCGAGAAGACGTTGTGGTAAATCGGATCGTCGTTCGGGAACTCGACCTCTGAACCGATGGTGACCGCGACCACGCGCGGGGTGAAGCTTTCGTTGACCTGGCGGATGGCCACGCGCACCGGCATGACCGGCTGCGGACGCGCGTCGCGCAGGTAGACGACGACGTGGCGCCGTTCTGATTCGGGTGCCAGCTTCGGCGAGGGCACCGTGCGCGTCGGATAAGCAGACGTGGGCCGGCGGGCGGTGATCGGAATGCCGATCTCGACCCGGCCGCGAACGACGGCGGGCGGCTCCTGTGCGGCCGGATGGACCATGGGCGACACAGCCAGAACCGCGAGCACAAGCGTGAACGGTCCCCGGGGGCCCTTGAACAGCACAAACGGCATTTTACTGGCGCTTCTCCGTCTCTGATATCGTCACGACATGCTGAGTCTGTTACTGGCCATGACGCTGGCAAACCAGACCGGCTCCACCTCGCCAGGACGCGGGATTTCCGAGGCGTTGGCCCAGGAACGTGCCGCCGCGATCCGTGCCCTGCGGTATGACATTTCTTTTATAGTGCCGCCGGATCTTGGCGAGCCTGTGCAGGGCCGTGCAGTCGTCCGCTTCACCCTCGCCGCGCCTCACCGCATCGTGTTCGACTTCGCCCAGCCGCCCGATCGCGTGCGCAGCCTGCGCGCCGGCGGCGTCGTGATCGTGCCGGCGTTCCAGGACGGGCATCTGGTGGTGCCGGCGTCGGCGACCCGGGCCGGCGACAACGAGATCATCGTCGAGTTCACGGCCGGCGACGAGGCCCTCAACCGCGATCGCGAGTTCCTCTACACGCTGTTCGTCCCGGCCCGCGCCCACCGCGTGTTCCCGTGCTTCGATCAACCCGACCTCAAGGCGCGCTACACGCTCTCGCTGGACGTGCCCGCCGGCTGGCAGACAGTGGCAAATGGCCAGGCGATCGCCACGGAGGCCGCCGGCGACCGGGTGCACGCGCGGTTCGCCGAGACCCAGCCGTTGCCGACCTATCTTTTTTCATTCGTCGCCGGCAAGTTCAGCATCGAAACCGCGCAGCGGAACGGGCGCGAGTTCCGGATGTTTCATCGCGAGACCGACGCCGCCAAGGTGGCGCGCAATCGGGACGCGGTGTTCGATCTCCACGCCGCGGCGCTCGCCTGGCTCGAAGACTACACCGCCATCCCGTATCCGTTCGGCAAGTTCGATTTCGTTGCCATCCCGTCGTTCCAGTTCGGCGGGATGGAGCATGCCGGCGCGATCCTCTACAACGCCGCCGGGCTGTTGCTGGACGAATCGGCGACGCAGAACCAGCTGCTCGACCGGGCGAACCTGATTGCCCACGAAACGTCGCACATGTGGTTTGGTGACCTGGTCACCATGCGCTGGTTCAACGACGTGTGGATGAAAGAGGTGTTCGCCAGCTTCATGGCCGGGAAGATCGTCAACCCGTCGTTCCCCCGGGTGAACCACGATCTGCGGTTTCTGCTGGCGAACTACCCGGCCGCGTATCAGGTGGACAGGACCGCGGGATCGAATCCGATCAGGCAGCCGCTGGCGAACCTCGAGGATGCCGGCCAGTTGTACGGCGCGATCATTTACCAGAAGGCGCCGATCATGATGCGGCAGCTTGAGCTGGTGGTCGGCGCCGAGGCGTTCCGGGACGGACTTCGCGAGTATCTGAAGACATACGCGTTCGGCAACGCAACCTGGACCGACCTGGTTCGTATTCTCGATGCGCGCACGACGGAGGATCTCGCCGCCTGGAGCCGCGCATGGGTCGAGGAACTGGGACGGCCGCAGTTCACGACCGACCTTCGGGTGACGGATGGACGGATTGCCCGGCTGACCCTGACGTCGGTTGATCCGCTGCGGCGCGGCCTGGTATGGCCGCAGCGTCTGCGCGTCGCGCTCGGATACCCGGAGGGCGTTCGCGAGGTCGCCGTCTACAGCAGTGCCGCATCAACCGTGATCGACGGCGCGGCCGGGCTGCCGCGGCCGCTGTTCGTCCTGCCCAACGGGGCCGGGCTCGGCTACGGGCTTTTCATCCTGGATGCCGCCAGCCGCACGCACCTGCTCGCGCATCTCCAGACGATTGCCGATCCGCTGACTCGCGGGAGCGCCTGGGTGACCCTGTGGGAGAACGTGGTCGACGCGAAGGTGGAGGTCGGCGACTTTCTCGACCTCGCGGTGCAGGCGTTGCCGCGCGAAACGGATGAACAGAACGTGCAGCGTGTGCTCGGCTACACGACCCGCGCCTTCTGGCGGCACCTGACGCCGGCGGAGCGGCGGCGCCGCGGCCCGGCGCTGGAAGCGATGCTGCGCAGCGGCATCGCGACCGCCGCGACCAGCAGCGCGAAGTCGGCGTGGTTTTCTGCATTTCGCGATCTCGCGACCTCGGCCGACGCGGTGGCGTGGATCGAGCGGTTGTGGCGCCGTACCGAGGCGATTCCGGGGCTGACATTCGCCGAGACCGATGAGATTACGATGGCGCTCGAGCTCGCAGTACGCGAGGTGCCCGGGTGGAACGACATCCTGCAGTCTCAGCTCGATCGGACGCAGAATCCCGATCGCAAGGCACGGTTCGCGTTCGTGATGCCGGCGATGTCGGCGGATCCGCGGACGCGCGAACAGGCATTTGACCGGCTGCGCCGGGTCGAGAACCGGCGGCGCGAACCCTGGGTCCTCGAGTCGCTGGCCTACTTGAATCATCCGCTGCGCGAATCGCACGCGCGGCGATTCGTCGGGCCGAGCCTCGATCTGCTGCGGGAGATTCAGCGCACCGGCGATATCTTCTTCCCGACGCGGTGGACCGAGGCCGCGTTGGGCGGACACCAGTCGGCCGAAGCCGCATCGGCGGTGCGCGATTTCCTCGGGCGGGAATTGCAGTATCCGCAGCGCCTGCGCTGGACGATCCTCAGCGCCGCGGATGATTTACTGAAACGGTAAGGGGGTCGGGACCCCCTTACATTTTTTAGCTTTGCACCCAGAGCTTCGGCTTTCCGCTCCCGTCGTCAGTGCCCTTGATGTACCAGTTCTTGCCGAGTGGATCCTGATCCATCGTGGTCGCGAAATCGAACGGGGCCTGGAACTCGATGTAATCAAGTCCGGTGTCAGACGCGATCAGCTGATGCCATTCGCCAGCAGGAATCCAGACGACGCTGCCGGGGCCGATGGATTGGCTGCCGGTGTCGTCCTTCACTTCGCCGGTGCCCTTTTCGATTAAGTAGAAATGCTCCGGTGAAATCGAACTGGTCTTCGATGGGTGATGCACATGCCGCGGAGAGTATCCATGTGGCGCATACAGCATGCGACCAAGCTGCAGATCCCATGAATCGGAGAGGCCCGTCTCCTTATTCACCCAGAACGTCCGTTCACGGATGCTCTTGGCGTCAATCAGCGAGCGCAGTTGTGCTTCCTCGAAGAAATATCCTGACGGACGGTCGCTCGCTCCAGGCTTGCCGGTGTGCTTGGGCACGGTGACGAGCAGAAGCTTCAACGGCGATGTGGTTGCGGAAACGACGGCCTCCTCGCCGGGTTCAAGGTACACCCCCATGCGCCGCTGGGCCGTGCGCTCCGACTTCCGGCCGGCGGTCGTATAGGTGACCTTCGCGTCCGTGCCTTCCAGGATGTACACGACTTGCGTCCTGTCGCTGACGGCAAGCGGATAACTCTTGCCCGGGTCCACCTCCGCGATCGCGGCTTGAACCCGAGTGCCGCCGTCACCCGCGCCCAGGATATTCCTGACGCGGCCTGCGGCATTCGACGTGTTCGCCTTACTCTCGACGTCAATCACTTTGATCATGGCGTTTCTCCGTGAGGCCCTTGTCAGACCGCCGCGGCGGCTGGCTTGCCCCAAAGTTGCCGGCTGGCGATCCGCGCTCCTTCAGCCATGGCTTCGAGTTTGGCCCACATCACCGATGGATGAACGCGCCGGTTCAGTTCCTCTTGCGCAAAGCCGCAATCGGTGCCGGCGATCAGGTTGTCACGGCCGACGCACGACGCAAATCGCGTCAGCCGCTCGGCGATCAGCTCGGGATGCTCGACCACGTTCGTGCCGTGGCTCACAACCCCGGGCACGAGGATCTTGCCCGGCGGCAGCTTGACCTCCTGCCACACCTTCCACTCGTGCTCGTGTCGCGGATTTGCCGCCTCGAGGAGGTACGCGCCGGCGTTGACCTTCAGGATCAGGTCCACGATCTTGCGCAGCGGCACGTCAGTGGTATGCGGACCCGGCCAGCTTCCCCAGCACACGTGGTAGCGAATCCGATCCTGCGGAATACCCTCGAGCGCGTGGTTGAGCACGTCGACGTGGCGGGAGAGCCATCGGTAGTACTCGTCAAACGTCCCAGGCGGCACCATCCGGTCATACGTCACCGCCGCGCGCGCATCGTCAACCTGCAGCAGGAAGCCGGCGTCGACGATGGCGCGGTACTCGGTGCGGAGCGCTTCGGCAAGTGCGACGACCAGCTCTTCGTCGTTCTTGTAATACTCGTTCTTCCGGTCGGGAATGGCGCTTGAGGGCGCCGCGACCGGCAGGAACGCTTCGTCCACGCCGTTGGCCTTGGCTGCCGCCCTCAGATTGTCGATGTCGCGCTGCAGCTCGAACAGGCCATTGTACGTGATCGGCCCGATGCATACTGCGTCGTGGCGCGTCACATTCGACCAGTCCTTGCCGTCGCCGCGTCCCTCGAGCTCGGCGTAGAACTCCGCGAAGCGCTCGCGGTCGGCGCCGCGGGCGAACGGGTTGGCGCCGCCCTTCACCTCGCGCAGCTCGAACCCGCTCAGCCGCTTGAGCGCGTAAAGCGACCAGCTCGTCGACTTGCCGAACTCGCCGTCGTTCGGCACATCGATTCCCGCCTGGACCTGGCGCTTGACGACGTCACCGACCGAATTCTTGAGCGTCGCGTCGAATGATTCCTGGTCGACTGGCTTGCCATCCTTGCGGGCGCGCACGAGGTCGAGCAGTTGCGGCGGCCGGATCAGGCTACCGGTATGAGTAGTGAGTATGCGTTCGGTACTGCGTTTCATGAGACCGCCGATTATATCGTGGGCGCCGGTGGCCGAGCCGGCTGGTCAACGCGCAACGTCGATCGGACCGGCAGCTATGGCCCCGCTCACGGTGGCCCGGGTGAGGTCATGCACCTCGCCGTCGGCCAATTCCCCAATCGCGCGCACGCTCATCGTGTCGCCATTGATGGTCACGAGCAGGAAGTGCGCTGCGTCGGCCCACGACAGCGTGTGCGCTCCGGCGGGATCGTCAGGTGCGCCCTTGCGCACCTTGCTGCCGGCGCCGGTCACGAAGTAGTCGATGCCGTCATGCGACGAATGCTGAAAGTTATGTTCGTGCCCACTGAAGACCGCGCGGACACCGCCACGACCGAACAGCGGCAGCAGGCGTTCCATGCGATCGGTATTGTGATGACGCGGCCCGGCGCAGAAAGGGGGATGGTGACAGAACGCCAGCCGCCACTTGACGCCAGACGACGGTTCGAATGCCTGCTCTATCCATTGCCAGTGCTTCGGGTACTCGAACAGACGCTTGCCGCGGAAGAATCCCTCCTTCGAGGTGTCGAGGCAGATGAACTCGACGTCGCGGCCGTACCGGAACCGGTAGAAGAGTCCGGGATCGAGGGAGGCGCGCCCTGACGCCTCGTCGCTGGAGATGCGTTCGCGCAGGTACATGTTGTCGAGCAGTTGTTCGCGATCGTCGCGATCCTCGCTCTCGTCGGTGTCGTGGTTGCCGATGCAGGGGTAGACCGGCACGCGGTTGAGCATGTAGCGGTATGGCTGGAAGAAGGTGAAAAACCAGTCGTCATCTTCGTCGCCCTGCGCGCCGATCGGCAGGCCGAGGATGCGGTTGCCGGCGTAGATGTTGTCTCCGGCGGTGATGATCAGCCGGACGTCGTGTTGATCGAAGACGCGCTGCATCGCCTCCGCGACCTCGCGCTGGCGACGCTTCGGCGTTGATTTCCGGATGCCGGTGCCGTAGTCGCCGAGCACCATGAAGGTGAACGCGCCCGACGATTCAGCGGCTGGGTCGGGATGGGTGCGGAATTCGTTGAGGTAGCGCCCGCCGCGCTGGACGAGTCCTTGTGTCGCGCCAGGCGTCCAGTCCCAGCGGTCACCGGCGGCCCACACTTCGTCCTTCACGATCACTTCATAGCGGTAGCGCGTGTCAGGCGCGAGCCCGGCAATCCAGCAGAAATTCGTCGTTTCGGTGAAGCTTGTCGCGGCGAGCGCGCCGTTCATGTCGTAGACGTTGACCCGTGCGGGGCCGTAAGGATCCGAGCGTGCGCCGATGCTCTCGCGCCGCGGCGGGTGGACATGCCGCAGGTCGCGGTCGTCGATGAGCTTCCATGCGTCGCGCGTTCGGGTCTGGAAGTAGAACGCGCCCCAGGTGATCAGCGCGGACTTGTGCGAGAGCCCGGCCAGGTGAAGGTAGGGCTCGGCGTGAAACTCCGGCACGTCTTCGATTATCTGTTAGGTACGACGATCGGTCTCCCGCACCATGCGCATCAGCTCCATCGGCAGCGGGAAAATGATGGTCGAGTTCTGCTCGGACGCGATCTCGGTCAGCGTCTGCAGATACCGCAGCGTGATAGCGGCGGGCTCGCGGTCGATGATCGCGGCCGCCTGGGCCAGTTTTTCCGAAGCGATGAGCTCGCCTTCGGCGTGAATGATCTTCGCGCGCTTCTCGCGCTCGGCTTCCGCCTGTCGCGCCATCGCCCGCTGCATGTCCTGCGGCAAGTCGACGTGCTTGACCTCGACCGCCGACACCTTGATCCCCCACGGATCTGTCTGGTGGTCGAGGATCGTCTGCAATTGCTGATTCAGGCGATCCCGCTCGGCCAGCAGATCATCCATCTCGGCCTGTCCCAGCACGCTCCGCAGCGTGGTCTGCGCCAGCTGCGACGTGGCGTACATGTAGTTCTCCACCTCCACTACCGCCCGCCGCGGATCGATCACTCGGTAGTAGACGACCGCGTTGACCTTCACCGATACGTTGTCGCGCGTGATGATGTCCTGCGGCGGAACGTCGTGGACGACGGTTCTCAGGCTGATGCGGACGATGCGGTCGATCGGACGGAAGACGAGCACGATGCCCGGCCCCTTCGGGTTGGCGAGCAGCTTTCCGAGGCGGAAGATCACGCCGCGCTCGTACTCGGCGAGGATCTGGATCGAGCTGATCAGATAGAAGATGACCACCAGCGCAATGATCAGCGTGGGATTGAAGTTCAGGTCCATCAGTCTGCTCCTTCGCGCGCCGGAGCGCCGGACGCTTCCACTGTCAGCGTCAGGCCGTTGACCGCGGTGACGCGCACGAATTGTCCCGCGGCGATGTCAGTGGCGCTTTGCGCGCGCCAGATTTCCCCGTGGACGTCGACGCGGCCGGTCGCATCCGGCCCGACCCCGCTCAGGGTACGGCCGCCCGCACCGATCATCCCTTCGATCCCCGTCACCGATGGCTGCCGCTGCGCCCGCAGCGCCAGGCGCCCGAGCAACAGCGTGATTGCCGAAACGGCGAGCGCCATCGGAACGATGAACCCGAGTCCGACCGGGACGCCGGGAATCGTGTCGCGCGTCAACATGATCGAGCCGATCACCAGGCTGATCGTTCCGCCGATGCCGAGCGCGCCGAAGCTCGGAATCTTCAGCTCGAGCAGCAGCAGGGCCAGGCCGAAGACGATCAGCAGCAGGCCGATGGTGTTGACCGGAAGAATCTGAAACGCGAAGAAGGCGAGCAGCAGGCACAGGCCGCCGGCGACGCCGGGCAGGATCGCGCCGGGGCTCCAGAGTTCGATGGTCAGTCCGAGCATGCCGAGTGTCAGGAGCATGTAGGCGATCTGCGGATGCGCGATCGCGCCGAGGAATCGCTGCCGGGTCGACATCTCGATCCGCCGGATTTCTGCGTTCGTGGTGCGCAGCGTCGCCGCCCGGCCGTCGAAACGCTTGATCGTCTTGCCGTCAAGCTGGCGCAGCAGGGTGTCGATATCGGTGGCGGAGAACTCGACGAGCGGAGGACTGGCCATCAGCGCCTCGCGGTCGGTGAACGCGCGGCTTTCGAGTACCGCATCGGCGGCCAGCATCACGTTGCGGCCGCGCGCTTCCGCCAGCGATCGCACGTAGGCAGCGGCGTCCGACGCTGCTTTCTTCGACGTCGTCTCGTCCATGGCTTCGCCGGAGCCGGCGACCGGGTGGGCGGCGCCAATGTGCGTGCCCGGGGCCATGGCGGCGATGTCGGCGGCCATCATCAGGACGAAGCCGGCCGAGGCCGCTCGCGCGCCTGACGGCGCGACCAGGACCGCCACCGGCGCGCGCGAGGTAATCATGCGCGACACGATCGTGCGGGTCGATTCGAGCAGTCCTCCCGGTGTCCGCAGGATGATGACGACGATGTCGGCATTCGAGGTGTCGGCGTCGTCGATAACGCCGGTGAGGTATTCGGCGGAAACCGGGTGGATGATGCCGTCGAATTCGGCAACCACCGCGATCGGCCGTTCGGCCGGCGCCTGCGCGAGCGGGACCGTCCCCGCGGCGAGGAGCAGGACGGCGAGCGCGATGCGCCCCATGCAGCGATTGTATTCCGGGGTCTGTATTCCGGGGTCAGACCTGGGGTCGGACCGAGGGTCAGACTTAGGGTCAGACCTGGGGTCAGACCTGGGGTCGGACCGACTGTCACGGGTCGGGAGTCGATGGGGCGAACGGGACTGGTTTCTACGAGATAACCCGCACGGGCCGGCACGCTTGTATCGCGCGCCGGATGGTCGTCAACTCATCGTCGTCCGTCGGGGCTCCGCACGTTGCTTGCCACGCGCGATTTCGATCCGTTGACGTCCGCCCGAGCGCCAGGAACAGCGGGTGCGCGGTCAACCGGGGATCGGGGTATCCAAAGGCGTGGGCCCGATAGCTTGACCACTCATAAAGTTCCGGACTGGTCACCAGCCTCGCGCGGACGGGGTTCAGTTCGATGTATCGAAGACAGGTCAGCCAGTAACGCTCGTCCTGAATCAGGGATGCTCTGTATCGTCCTTCGCAGAGCCCTCCGGTGCGTTCATAGTGTTTGTTGAAGTGCCGTACGTAGGTTTCACCGATTCTTTTCATCATCTGCGGCAAGCTCGCGGCAGTCGATGGCGTCACGCTGAGGTGAACATGATTGGTCATCAGCGCATATCCGTGAACTTGCACCTGACACTTCCGCGACGCGTTGCCAAGCAGCTCGAGATAGAGACGGTAGTCGTCTGGCACCTGGAACATCGCGCTGCGGTTGTTGCCCCGCTGGATCACGTGGTGGCTGAGACCTCGGCTAAAGAAACGTGGGGATCGTGGCATGCTCCCCATCTCGCAAAGCGCAAGCCCAAATGGTCTTAGCTTTTCGTTTCGTAGACTCGGATGCACCGAAGCCGGCGTCGCAAAAAGTGCATAGACGTTGAAGCGATCGGAATGCAATTTTTCAACGAGGTCGACCCTTGGTCTGACCCCAGGTCCGACCCCAGGTCTGACCCCAGGTCTGACCCTGTATCCGCGCGCGGGCCGATGGCATCTAATCGGGACATAAGGAGCGGACTGATGACGAAGTCATTCTTCTCGATGGTTCTGGCAGCGGCGCTGCTGGCGGCGCCGGTCCAGGCGCAGGCGCCGCAGGCGGGCGGCCACGTTCACTACGCCGAGCCACCCGCCCAGCAGGCGACGGCCACCGGGGCGGTGGCGCCGAGACTGCAAAACCTGGGCACGCATACCTTCCCGGTCTCGACCCGCAACCGCCAGGCGCAGCTGTTCATCAACCAGGGGCTGAACCTGGCGTATGCGTTCAACCACGCCGAAGCGCGCCGCGCCTTCCGCGAGGCGGCCCGGCTCGATCCGAACCTGGCCATGGCCTATTGGGGCCAGGCGCTGGTGCTCGGGCCGAACATCAACGCCCTGATGGAGCCGAACGAAGAGCCCAGTGCCCACGAACTGGTGCAGAAAGCCATGTCGCTGAAGTCGCGCGCGAGCGCACGCGAGCAGGCGTACATCGATGCCCTGGCCCAGCGCTATTCCGGCACCGCCGCGGACCGCAAGCCGCGCGATCAGGCCTACGCCAAGGCCATGCGCGAGGTCCACCGCCGGTTCCCGCAGGACCTCGACGCTGCGATGCTGTACGTCGAGTCGGTGATGGACCTCCGCCCATGGGGCTACTGGCAGCGCGACGGCACCCCGCACGAGGGGACCGCCGAGATCGTCGCCCTCACCGAGCAGGTGATGGCGAAGAACCCGCGCCATCCGGCGGCGCTGCACATGTACATCCACCTGATGGAAGCGACGACGACGCCGGGCAGGGCCGAGCGGGCCGCCGATACCCTGCTGACGCTGATGCCGGCCGCGGGCCACATGGTGCACATGCCCGGGCACATCTATCAGCGCATCGGACGCTACGCCGACGCGATGAAGTCGAACGAGATGGCGATCGCCGCCGACGAAGACTACATCGCGCAGTGCCGCGCGCAGGGGCTGTACCCGATGGGGTACTACCCGCACAACATCCACTTCCTCTGGTTCGCGGCCAGCTCCGACGGTCAGAGCCGCGTGGCGATCGAATCGGGCCGCAAGCTCGCCGCGAAGATCGACGACGAGACGCTCAAAGCCGCGCCGATGCTCGCCGGCTTCCGAATCGTCCCGTACTACGCGCTGACCCGGTTCGGCCACTGGGACGAAATGCTAAGGGAGCCGGAGCCGCCGGCCTTCAACCCGGTGCTTCGCGCGACCTGGCACTACGCGCGCGGGCTGGCGCTCGTCGCCACTGGACGCACCGACGATGCCGCCGCCGAACTGCAACGCCTGCGGGCGATGCTCCCTGACGAAGCGATGAAGCAGCCGCTGTTCTCGCCCAATCTCGCCGGATCGGTGCTGGCGCCCGCACCCGAAGTGCTGCAGGCGGAAATCGACGCGGCGCGCGGCAACTATGACAGCGCGATCGCGCACCTGGAGCGGGCGGTGCGCCTTGAAGACAGCCTGGTTTATACGGAACCGTCGGAATTCCACTATCCGCCACGCCATGCGCTCGGCGCGATCCTGCTGGAAGCCGGGCGGCCGGCCGAGGCGGAAACGGTTTATTGGGAAGACCTTCGCCGGAACCAGGACAACGGGTGGGCGCTCTTCGGGCTGATGCAGGCGCTCCGCGCGCAGAACAAGACCGCAGACGCCGCCCTCATCGAGGCGCGGTTCAGCAAAGCGTGGGCGCGGTCCGATGTCCGCCTGACCGCCTCGCGGTTCGGCCGCGCCTCGACGCAAAGCCAGACGCGGTAAGCGGTGAATTCAACCGGGGTAGACTCGGCTGATGCGCCGAGTCGCCCTGGCCATCCTGCTGCTCACAGCCGCGGGATGCTCCGCCCCGGAACCGCTGACGGGTGACGAAAGACCGACGCTGATCCTGATCTCGTTCGACGGATGGCGGTGGGACTACGGCGCCAAGGCGTCGGCGCCGAACCTCGAACGCCTGATCGCGCGCGGCGTCCACGCGGAAGCGCTGATTCCAAGTTATCCGCCGAAGACATTCCCCAATCACTACACGATCGTCACCGGCCTCTATCCCGGCCACCACGGCATCGTCGCCAACTCGATCTTCGATGCGGCCACGGGCCGAATGTTCACCAATGACAACGTCACGGAAGTGCGCGATCCGATGTGGTGGGGCGGGGAGCCGCTCTGGGTGACGCTTGAAAAATCAGGACAACATACCGGGGCGATCTTCTGGGTCGGATCCGAGGCGCCGATCGGCGGCGTGTTGCCGCATCTCTGGAAGGCGTACGACGAGACTTATCCAGGCGATGCGCGGGTCGACCTGCTCCTGCAGTGGCTCGATCTTCCCCTGTCCGAACGTCCGACGTTCCTCAACGTCTATTTCTCCGACCTCGACGACGCCGGGCATGCCGCGGGACCCGACTCACAGGCGGTGCGAGACGCCGTCGCGAGGGCAGACGGCTATCTCGGCCGCTTGCTGCGCGGACTCGACAGCCGCGGGCTCACGGATCGCGTCAACGTGGTGGTTGTCTCCGACCACGGCATGGCCGCCGTCAGCCCCGACCGCGTCGTCGTCCTCGACGATTACATCTCGCTCGACGATGTGGTGGTGTCCGATCTCAATCCGACGATCGGAATTTTTCCCAAGCCCGGGAAGGAGGACGCTGTCTACAACGCGCTCGTCAAGGCGCACCCACGGATGCGGGTCTACCGGCGCGGCGAGACGCCGGACGCCTGGCATTACCGTGATCATCCGAGGATTCCGCCCATCACCGGAGTGATGGATGAGGGTTGGCAGATTCTACGGCGCGCCACCGTCAACGCGATTCGCGAGGGGCGCGCGAGCCCGGCGGGCGGTCAGCACGGTTATGATCCGGCGTTGATGTCGATGCGAGGCCTGTTCGCCGCGGCCGGTCCTGCCTTCAAGCAAGGCGCGACGGTGCCGGCGTTCGAGAACGTTCATATTTACAACACGCTCGCCCGGGTGCTCGGCGTCACGCCCGCGCCCAACGACGGTGGGGGGGACGTCGCCAGCTCGCTTTTGAAATGATTGGTCACATGCGCGACCCGGCCCGCCGCATGCGGGCATATCTGCTGGCAACGCTCGCGGTGGGGATGATTGGAATGGCCGCGGAGCTGCTGCTGATCGGCCATCGTGAGACGGCGCAGCAGCTGATTCCGCTCGTGCTTCTCGGCGCTGGGGTGATTGCGCTTGCGTGGCATGCAGCGGCTCCGCGCGTCGCCACGGTCCGCACTCTGCAGGTGATGATGCTGCTGTTCGTGCTGAGCGGCGCGGTGGGCGTCTTTCTGCATTATCGCGGCAATGCCGAATTCGAGCTCGAGATGTATCCGGCGATGAGCGGACTCGAGCTCGTCCAAAAGACCTTCACCGGGGCAACCCCGGTGCTGGCGCCAGGGTCGATGACCCTGCTGGGTTTAATCGGATTGACCCATACTTATAAACATCCGTGTCTTGATCAGGGCGCTGCTGCGCTCCGCAACGAGGAAGGTGCCGCATGACTCGTTTCATCACGCCGCTGTGCCTGGCGGTGATGCTGCTGCTCGCCGCGAACGCCAGCGCCCAGGTCGGCAAGTCCGTAACGGTTGCCGACGCAAACGTCATTGCCGAGGCCGACCTGGCGAAGCTGCCGCACATGAACCCGACGATCGCGAAAGCGCTCGTCGGCAAGAGGCCGTTTCTCAGTATGACGGCGCTCGACATGTTCCTGCAGAGCCAGGGGCTGAACCGCACACAGTTGAACCAGCTGTACGGCCGGCTGTTCCTGCATATCAACCTGAATACCGCGAGCGACGCCGAGATCCAGCTGATTCCGAACCTCGGCCCGCGGATGCTGCGGGAGTTCAAGGAGTACCGTCCCTACGCGAACCTCGCCGTCTTCCATCGCGAGATCGACAAGTACGTCGACGATGCGGAACTGGCGCGCCTCGAACAATACGTGTTCGTGCCGATCAACTTGAACACGGCGAGCGACGCCGACATCCAGACGATCCCCGGCCTTGGCGCGCGGATGCTCCGGGAGTTCAAGGAATACCGGCCATACAAACAGATTGAGCAGTTCCGCCGCGAGATCGGCAAGTACGTCAGCAAGGAAGAAGTCGCCCGCTTCGAGCGCTACGTCACCCTGAACTGACCATGAGCGAAGGAGCCCGGATTGCCGCCCGATTGCGGGCGGCAATCGACGAAGGGGCGGCGCTCTTCGAGGGCGCCGGCGAGGACAAGACCGGCCGCCGTCCGGCGCCAGGTGCGTGGTGCGCGCGTGAAGTGGTCGGCCACTTGATCGACTCGGCCTGCAACAACCAGCGGCGTTTCGTCATGAACCAGCGCAGCGAGCGGCTGGCGGTCGATCCCTACGACCAGGAAGCGTGGGTGTCGTCGTCGAATCATGCCGGCACGCCCGCCGCCGAGCTGGTGGCCACATGGCGCGCGTACAACCGCCAGATCGCGCGAATCATCGAACAGATCCCCGACGAGACGCTGAACCAGCCGCGCGGCCCGATCGCCGACTATTCCTTCCCCTATCTCGACTACCGCCCGTCCGATTCAGCGACATTGCGCGACCTGATTGAGGACTACGTCGGCCACATTCATCATCACCTCCGGCAGATCCGAGGCCTCCTAAGTAGCTGACGTCGGCGATCTTGCAGCGCTCCGCGGCAGGGGATCGCGACCACAGCCCATCCGAGGAGGAGCCATGAGAAAGATTGCCGTGTTGCCCGTTGTGCTGACGGCGGCCCTGTCGTTCGCCTGCAACGCTGAGAATCGAAACACGACTGATCGAAACACCACGAACGAGCCGACCATCGGCACGGCGGGCGACGCGGTCAGCGCCGGTGACAAAGACTTCGTCGAGGACCTGGCTATTGCCGGCAAGGCCGAGGTCGAGCTCGGCCAGATGGCGATGGATCGCGCCGCCAGCGCCGAGGTCAAGCAGTTCGCCGACATGATGGTGAAGGACCATTCGAAGGCCGGCGACGCGCTGAAGCAGGTCGCGATGCAGCACTCGATTCCGGTGCCGGCAGCCCTGGACTCAAAACACGAAGAGCTCAAGACCAAGCTGTCGAACCTCAAAGGCGCCGAGTTCGATCGTGAGTACATGAGCGCGATGGTCCAGGGACATCAGGACGTGGTCGACCGCCTGCAGACCCGCGCGAGCGAGGATCGTTTCGGCGACAACAAGGGAGCGGTGAAGCCGGAAACCAGCAGTAACCCGGTCGAGGCCGACCTCAACCAGTGGGCGGCGACGGCATTGCCAACCACCCGCCACCACCTGGACGAAGCGAAGCGCATCAATGATGGCCTGGGCCACGCGCTGACGCGGCGTTAGCTGGTAGACGGTAGCCGGCAGCCGGAGGCCTTCAGGCCTCCGGTCACGCCTCCGGTCACGCCTCTGGTATGTAAATTGATCGCGCCGTGAGCTCGCGGTGATCCAGGCCCGCCGCCCGGTCGAGCAGGCGCAGCAGCGGGGGCAGTTCGACCGGGAATCGCCATTCGTCGGCCCTGCCGCCAATCTTCGCCAGGCGAGACGCCATCGCGTCCCACCACGGCGAGACACTCCGTGAAATGGGCTCGATAATCAGGACGCGC
>Ga0209486_10000485_pt1 | contig 17692 bp, 15 predicted proteins | sample NCCompost_FD_187518 | JGI IMG/M metagenome (GOLD analysis project Ga0209486, IMG submission 187518) | Agricultural soil microbial communities from Utah to study Nitrogen management - NC Compost (SPAdes) (version 2) | ecosystem: Environmental > Terrestrial > Soil > Agricultural land | place...
TGAATCCAAAACTACCATCGAACGAACTGATGAACCGGTGAACATTTTCCATTTTCCATTTGTCATTTTTCATTCCGTCATTTGACATGGACTGAGCGGGCAGTCTTGAGTGAGGCAGTGAAGATTTTGCAGAGGCTGGTGCTTTCTTCAAGTATTTGTGAGGTAACTCTTCACTGAGAAGCTGCGCTCGCTTGATGATGCGCAGCCAAATTGAAGTTTCGTTTAGTTCTTTCAACACAATACGCAATTTGTGGACGAAGTCTGCTTGGCTCTCTGCTCCTCGCGCCTCCCCATAGTTCGGAGCCGTGAAGTACCTGCGCGCAGGATTTGTCCAGCGATGTGATTACCGGCTGGCGTCTTTGGCAAGCTCGCGGATAGCTTAATGATCCGTACAGCAAAATCGATTAGTCGTTCTTCGAGTTGATCAGCCAGAAGCTGTGAGGTCTGTTTAGACATTATCGTGAGGCTCCGTGGTTTCGAAATGGTAAATGAAAAACGACAAATGGAAAATGGAAAATAATTCCGTTTCGCGTCTGCGTCGCGATCTCGGCACGCTCGAATCGTATGCTGTGATCATCGGCATCCTGATCGGTGCAGGGATCTTTCAGGTAACAAGCCGAGCGTGGGCACTAACCGGGCCGAGCGTGATCCTCGGCTACCTTGTTTTGACGCCCGCGATCCTCGCGACCTCAATCCCTTACGCGGCGTACCTTTCAACACATCTCGGACGCGAACCCGGCGGCGAGTATCTGAACCTTTCACGCAGCTTGAAAGGTTATCGACTCGCGTACATCGGCGCGTGGCTGAAGATCATTTCCTACATCGGCGCCGGCACTTATCTCGCCGACGCGATGGCTGGTTACCTCATCGCGGTGAGCCGCGGAAGCATCAGCGAACGGGTTCGTTTGCCCATCGCGTTGGCCGCGCTCGTCACGTTCTATCTGATTCACGTCATCGGCATTCGCTGGTTCGGACGCATGCAGGTCGCGATGTCGGCGCTGAAATGCCTGGCGTTGCTCGTGCTGATCGTACCCGGTCTGTTCGTCATTGACTCCGCAAACTACACGCCGTTTTTTACACACGGTTGGGGTGGTTTTGGCGCCAGTCTGCTGCCACTGTTTTTTGCTTACGCAGGTTTCGAATCGATCACGCAAACTGCCGGCGAGGTGAAAGAGAGCACGCAGCGGTTGCCGAAGATTTTGTTGAAAGGCATCACGGTCACGGCACTGCTTTACGTATTTACGTCGATCGTTTCATTTGGCGTATTGCCGGGTGGACGCTTGCAAGCGAGCAGCGCGCCGATGGCGGAAGTTGCATCGCTTTACCTTCCGGCAGGCGCTGCCGTGTTCGTCAGCATAGGCGCTATCGCAGCGATCATGACCGCGCTCAACGGCACACTGTTGGTCCCGTCGCGACTGGCGCTGATGTTTGTCGAAGATCGTCTCGCGCCACGGTGGCTCGGAGTCGTCAATCCGACAACGGCCACGCCCATCCGCGGTCTCACGTTGACCTTGCTCTGCTGCGTGGTCTTATTGATCAGCGGTCAGCTTTCACTCGCGCTCAACGTTGCGGTATTCGCCCTTGTCGTGCTTTATTTCATCCACAGCCTGGTATTCTTGCTGCTCCCTCGACTGAACCCGACTCTTGCGAGCGAGATTGAGATCAACCTGCCGCGCCGCATGCAGCAGGTGGCCGCAGTCGTCTCCGTGCTCGCGATGGGTTTAATGATCGTGATTCAGTTGGGCCAGGACGTTGAGGCGCTGCGAACTCAAGCGTTGACTCAGCGCATCAGGGGAGACTCGTTAACGAGCATTGAACTGCTGGTTGTGTGGGGACTCGTCGGGCTTGGACTTTATCAGCTCGCGCGATCGCAGCGGCGAAATCAACCGGTGGCGGAAGTAGACGCACATGGAAATTGAAGGCAAACGAGTGTTGGTGAGCGGCGCGGGTCGCGGTTTGGGGCGGGCGCTGGTCGCCGCACTGGCTGAAAGCGGCGCGCGCGAAGTCGTTGCAGGGACGCGCAAGCCGGAAGCACGCGAAGCGCTGAGCGCGTTGTCGCCGAAGGTCACACCTGTTCAACTTGACGTCACGAACGACGCGGATGTTGCAGCGGTCGCGCAGTTGGGGACGATGGACGTTCTCATTAACAACGCGGGCTTCGCAGGTTTTGGTAATCCGTTGACAATGAGTTTTGAAGACATCGAGAAAGAGCTGGCGGTGAACTATCTCGGCGTGGTGCGTCTGACGCGCGCGATCGCGCCGGGGATGATCGGGCAGCGCGACGGGATGATAGTAAATATTGCGACGGCGTTTGCAAAAGTAAATTTGCCGCTAGTGGGGACGTATTGCGCGACGAAGTCGGCGTTGTTGTCGTTGGGCCAGGCGATGCGTGCGTATCTCGCGGACTCTGGTGTACGTGTGATCACCGTTTTGCCGACGACAATCGACACGGACATGAGCAGTGGCGCGGATGTTCCGAAGATGACGAAGGAGTTTGCCGCAGCGGAGATACTCGCCGCCATTCGCGATGAAGCTCACGATCCGCCAATTGGCGACGAAGCGAAAAGCATTCTCGATGAGTTTGCGAGAGATCCGGTTGGGTTGGAACGGATGTTGATGAAGTACAAGTGAATTTCGAAATTCGAATTTCGAATTTCGAAATTAGACAGTTCTGAAAATTCGCAATTCGAAATTCACAATTCGAAATTTTCTATGAAGCGCTACCGTGAAGAGTTTCCGACCCTGGCTTCGGGCATTCATCTGCTCAGCCACAGCCTGGGGCCGGTGCCGCGTGCCGCCCGTGAGTCGATGATCGCGTACTGCGACGCGTGGGAACATCACACCAGCGAGGACGCGTGGGCCACGACGTGGTGGCAACTCTCACGTCGCGCCGGCGATCGCATCGCGCGCATACTTGGCGGCGAACCCGGTTCGGTCCAGATTCAACCGAACGCTTCAATCGGCCTCGCCACAGTCGCTTCCTGCTTCGATTTCCATTCCGGGCGCCGGACCAAAGTCGTCACAACCGCTCTCGACTTCCCCTCGATGGAATACATCTGGAACGCCCAACGGCAGATCGGCGCTGAAGTCGATGTCGTTCCGTCGCCTGACGGGATTTCAGTTCCGCTCGAACGTATCCTCGACGCAATAGACGATAGAACATGCCTCGTCGCACTTTCCCACACTTCGTACCGCAGCTCGTCTCGCATCGACGCGCACGCCATCGTCGAACGCGCTCATGCGAAGGGTGCACTCGTGCTGTTGGACGTTTATCAGTCGGCGGGTGTGCTGCCGCTGCATGCCGCGGATTGGCGAGTTGATTTTCTAATCGGCGGTACGATCAAGTGGCTTTGCGGTGGTCCATCCTGCGGATATCTTTACGTGCGTCCCGATCTGCAACGCGATCTGAGTCCGCGCTTGACTGGCTGGGTGGCCCACGATGCGCCGTTTGATTTCGCACCCGCACCAATGCGCTACGCTCGCTCGGTGAGACGCTTCGCGCAGGGCACGCCGAGTATTCCCGCACTTTACTCCGCGATCCCAGGTCTCGATATCATCGAGTCTGTTGGTGTAGACGCGATCGCGGACGAGTCGCAGCGACGCACCCAGCGGATGATCGATTTCGCATTGAGTCGAGGTTGGACCGTTAACACGCCGCTCGAGTTGAACAAGCGTGGTGGTTCAGTGATGATCGGCGTCGACGATGCTGCTGCTGTTGTGGAGCGACTAGCGGAACGACACGTGTTTGTCGACAGCCGGCCCGGTGCGGGTTTGCGTATTTCGCCGCATTTCTTTAACACGGATGAAGAGATTGACGAAGCAATGACTGTGCTTGCGGGTCTAATCGAAAAATGAAACTCAACGAACGCGCGCCTGACTTTTCTTTGTCCGACGGAAACGGCGAGCCATGGCGGTTATCCGACCATCGCGGCAAAGTTGTCGTGCTGCTTTTTTATCCGGGTGATGAAACGCCGGTTTGCACGAAGCAGTTGTGTTCGGTGCGCGATCGTTGGGAAGACTACATGGCGACGGGTGCGGAAGTTGTAGGCATCTCGTCTGATTCAGTTGAATCGCATCAGAAGTTTGCGGAGCATCACGATCTGCCGTTGCGGTTGTTGTCGGACAAGGATCGCGCAGTGGCGACGCTTTACGGTGCGCGTTCGTTTATTCCGGGACGAGTCGCGCGCTCCGTTTTCGTGATCGACGCGCAAGGGATACTGCGACATAGCGACATTCGTCCGGTCGGTTTAATCAGACCGAAAGATGATGGGATAATTTCGGCTATCAAGGAGTACACAGATGCCTGACAATATTAAATGCGCACACTGCGGCGAGAAACGACCGGCGCTCGGATACGCTCCGTTTCCGAATGCACTCGGACAACGAATCGGTAGTGAGATTTGCCAACCGTGCTGGAGTGGGTGGCTGCAAAAGCAGACGCAGATCATCAATCACTACGGTCTGGATCTCACCAATCCCGACGCGCAGACATTCCTCTTCGACAACATCAAAGGATTTCTGTTTGGCGAAGTCCAACAGACCGCTGAGATCGACACGACAAAAGAAGGATCCGTGAAGTGGTAGAAGGGAATTTCGAAAGTCGAAATTCGAAATTATATCTTTGTACTTCACCGTACACACCTGTGGCTCAAGCCTTGCAACCTCATAGAAGACCCCCTGGGTAACTGTATGTTTTTCGAACTTGGTCTTCGTCTGTCCTGTAAGGAGGTTTTCGAGGGATGAGCAAGAGAATCTTTGGTCTAATAGCGGCCGTTGTCCTGGCTACGACATTCACCGCGTGCGAAGGCGGCGCGAATTCGAACAACGTAAACAACGCCAACGCCAACCGCGCTCCGTCGCCGACGCCAACAGCCGTGGTTAACGCGAACACGAACACCAGACCGACTGCGCCGACGCGTGAAGAATACGATCGCGACAAAGAAAGACGCGATCGCGAAGCGCGAGAAGAAGCGCGACGATCCGGCCGCACGGTCGGCACCGGCGCAAACGACGCCTGGCTGTGGGTGAAAACGAAATTCGACCTGGCCGCGGTGGACGATCTGCGCGATTCGACTATCAACGTTGACGTCGATAACGCGGTCGTTACACTTACCGGAACGGTCGCCAGTGCGGCGCAAAAAACGCGCGCTGAACAATCGGCGAAGTCGGTGGAAGGCGTAAGGTCGGTGCGGAACCGGTTAACAGTTGCGTCCGGCAACGCAAACGCAAACACGCGGCCGGCAAACGCGAATCGTTGATGGTCAGCAGTCCGTGGTCCGTGGTCAGTCGTTCGCAGTCCGCTAGAAACGCGCTAAGTTCAAAGAGTTTCTACGGACTACGGACAACTGACTGCTGACAACTGACTCTGAACGCTTCCCTCATCTCCCGTTTTCAGTTAAGCTTTCGCCACTTTCCTTAAACGAAGTTGCTGGTTGCTTCTTAACCAGCGTTCGCAAATCAAACTAATGGGGATTTGGTTACCTATGCCAAAAGTCCATCCGCGCCGTATTGTCGCGCTTTGTACTCTTTCACTCATTGCGCTCTGCACGGACGTTCACACTGACGCGCAGCACAGTGCAATCGACACTTACGCCATAACAAACGCTCGCATCGTGACCGTGTCGGGTCCGACTGTCGAACGCGGCACGGTCGTTATTCGCAACGGCCTGATCGCTGCCGCCGGCGCCAACGTCAGTGCCCCGCCTGATGCGCGGGTCATCGATGGCACCGGACTAACTGTCTATCCGGGATTGATCGACTCGTACACGGATCTCGCGCTGCCAGAAGCGGCGGCGGCTCCGTCGCCGGGTGGTGGCGGTGGGGCAGCATTCCTGCTGCTTCAGGCACAGCAGACACCGAGACCCGGTGGTCCAAACTCGACGCAGCCCGTCGGTTTGCAACCAGAGGTAATGGCTGAAGACACGATTCGTGCAGGCGGCAATGAGATCGAGACGTCGAGAAACATCGGCATCACGACGGCATTGACTGCGCCGCGGACTGGTATTTGGATGGGCCAGTCGGCGTTGATCAATTTGTCGGGAGAGACGCCGCAGCAAATGATCGTGCGGTCGCCGGTTGCGATGCACGTCAGTTTTACTCCGTTGCGGGGTGGTTATCCGGGATCGCTGATGGGTGTTTTTGCGCAGCTCAGACAGATGATGTTTGACGCGCAACGTTATCGCGAATCGATGCAGATCTACGAACGCAATCCGCGCGGCATCCGGCGACCAGAAACGGATCGATCGCTGGCGGCGCTCGTGCCGGTCCTCGACGGCCGCATGCCGGTCGTGATGCTTGCGAATAGCGAGCGCGAAATCAGTCGCGCTCTCGATCTCGCTGCCGAGTTCAAACTGCGATTGATCATCGCAGGCGGACGCGAAGCCGATCGCGTGGCGGATCGTTTGGCGAAGCAGAACGTCCCAGTATTGCTTTCGCTCAACCTGCCACGTCGCACAACCGCTGCCATGCCCGAAGCTGATCCAGAACCGATGCGTATTCTGCGCGAGCGAGTCGCGGCGCAGCAAACGGCCGGCAAGCTCTCGAAAGCGGGAGTTCGTTTTGCGTTTCAGTCAGGTTCGCTGACGAACATGACGGATTTGATCCCGAACGCGAATCGCGCGATCGAAAACGGACTTTCCGCGACGGACGCCGTACGCGCCTTCACACTTTGGCCCGCGGAGATCTTCGGCGTCGCGAATCAACTCGGTTCAATCGAAGCCGGAAAGATTGCCAACCTGACCGTGACGCGTGGCGATCTTTTTGATCGAAACAGCCGCGTGGCCCACGTATTCATTGATGGACGCCCGGTCGATCTCCGACCAGCGGCGACGACACCACCTGGGGAGCGTCCAGCCGGTCGCGGTGTCACTGGCGCATGGACCTTGAACATCAATTTTGGCCAGGGCGAACGAGCCGCGACGTTGACCTTGCAACAGGAAGGCGATCGAGTAACCGGTTCGATCGCCGGCGTCCTCGGCAGCGGTGAGATCTCAAATGCCTCGATAAGCTCGTCTGATGAACTTCGATTCACTGTTCCGCTCAATCTCGAGGGACAGACGAGAGAAGCGACATTCACCGGGACTCTATCCCGCAACGAGATTCGCGGATCGGTGACGATCGTAGGCTCGCAGCCCGGCACGTTCACCGCCACGCGTTCAGGTCAACCAAACTAATGAACGGTTTTCCCGCAAAGGCGCAAAGACGCAAAGAGGAGGCAGAAACGTTGATGTCTGCTAAGGCTCTTTACCCCTGCACTTTGTTCTTTGCGCCTTTGCTCCTTTGCGGGAACCCGAAAAACGGAGTGACTAAATGAAACGATTCATCAGCAAACTCCTGTTTCTCGCCATCGTCAGCGCGTTGCCGATAACCGCCGCGCGCGCACAGCGAGAAACTTCGTCGGAAACTCTAATCAAGAACGCCACGGTCCTGACCGTCACACGCGGCACGCTCACCAACACTGACGTGCTGCTCAAAAACGGAAAGATCGCCGCGGTCGGCAAGAACCTGAACGCTTCCGCCAACGCGCGCGTGATCGACGCGACGGGCAAGTTTGTGATGCCCGGCATCATCGATGCCCACTCACACTCGATGCTCGACACGATCAACGAAGGCACGCTTGCAGTCACCTCGATGGTGCGGACTGAAGACGTGCTGAACCCGACCGACGTCGATCTTTATCGTGGACTGGCGGGCGGCGTCACCACGCTGAATCTCCTGCACGGTTCCGCGAATCCGATCGGCGGCATGAACTCGGTAGTGAAGATCAAATACGGGCGTCCGGCGAGCGAGTTTTTGTTTCCGGGCGCGATGCCGGGGATCAAGTTCGCCCTCGGCGAAAACGTGAAGCGATCGAGTAGTCCGAACACGCCCGGTGTGACGCGTCGTTATCCAAACACGCGCATGGGTGTTGAAGAAGTGATTCGCGATGCGTTCACGCGCGCGCGTGATTACAAACGGACGTGGGATGAGTATCGCGCCGCCTCAGGCAAGGACAAGAACCTGATCCCGCCGCGACGCGATCTCCAGCTCGAACCGCTTGTCGAGATTCTCCAAGGGCGTCGTTACGTGCACGCCCACTGTTACATCGCGAGCGAGATCCTGATGCTGATCAGTCTCGCCGACGAGTTTGGTTTCAAGATCAAAACCTTCCAGCACGTGCTCGAAGGCTATAAGGTCGCGAAAGAGATTGCTGCGCATGGAGCCGGTGCGTCGATCTTTGCTGACTCGTGGGGCTACAAAATCGAGGCTTACGACGCGATTCCTTACAACGCCGCGATCATGACTCGCGCCGGAGTTGTCGTTTCAATGAACTCCGACTCCGACGAACGCGCGCGGCGATTGAACATCGAAGCGGCTAAGGCGATGCACTGGGGCGACCTGACTGAAGAGCAAGCTCTGAAGCTGATCACGCTCAACCCCGCGATTCAACTCGGCGTCCAGGAACGCGTGGGATCGATCGAAGTCGGCAAAGACGCCGACGTCGCGATCTGGAATGCTCATCCGTTCAGCGTTTACGCGCGCGTCGATACGACGTTCGTCGATGGCACGGTCTTTTTCGATCGCCAACAGGATCTCGCACGCCGCCCCGAGCTCGCGAAGGAACGTGTGACGTTGGAGCAGGCAGAGCCGAACAAGCCGCCGGCACGAGGTCAGTCTCCGCAGACTCCTGGTCGCCGCCGGCCGCCGACTCACGAAGGCGGTGAATTCATCGAGGAGGAGCGCCCATGAAGATCCTGCTTACGATTCTTCTGATCTGTGTTCCGGTACTGGGCCAACAGATCGGAAACCCCACGACACAGCAAGGCGTGATTCCGGCGCGTGGCGTTTTTGCGATTCGTAATGCGCGCATCGTAACTGTCAGCGGTGCTGACATCGAAAGCGGCACGGTCGTCATTCGCGACGGCAAGATCGAAGCAGTCGGTACGGCTGTTAACGTGCCGGCGAATGCGCAGTCGATTGATGGTCGTGGTCTTTCGGTTTATCCGGGAATGATCGACGCCGGCACCAACATGGGACTCGTCGAAGTTCCGCAAGGTGCGAATGGCACAGTAGATACTTCTGAAGTCGGTGAGCTGAATCCGAACGCGAAGGCGATCACCGCTGTGAATCCACACAGCGCACACATCGCGGTCACGCGCGTCGAAGGAATAACAAACACACTAACCGCTCCAACCGGCGGACTAATCTCCGGTCAGGCCGCGCTGATCAATCTGCTCGGCACGGCGCCGAAGGAAATGGCGGTCGTGCCGCAGTTCGCGCTCGTCATTAATTATCCGCGCATCGGTTTCGGTGGTGGTGGCTTCGGCGGGTTTCAGGCGCCGGTGAATCTGAGCGAGACGTTGACCGCCAACGAACGTCAGGTCGATCGGATCCGCAAGATGCTCCGCGATGCGGAGGCTTACGGTCGTGCGCTCGATGCGTACGAACGAGACAAGAGCTTGCCGCGTCCGGATCGCAACGTCGTGCTCGAGCCGCTGGTTCCGTACGTTCGTGGTCAACAACCCGTGATCTTCCGTGCTGATCGCGAAGCCGAAATTCGCGGCGCGCTGAAGTTCGCGGATGAGATGAAGTTGAAACCGATCATCCTCGGCGGCAACGACGCGTGGAAGGTCGCGAGTCTGCTCAAAGAGAAGAATGTGCCGGTGATTCTGACGGGTGTGTTCTCGCTTCCGAACCGTGAAGACGACGCTTACGACGTGCTTTTCGAGAACCCAGCGAAGTTGCAGCAGGCGGGCGTTCGTTTCGCTATTTCGACCGGCGACGCGGGTGCGGAAGTTCGTAACCTCGCGCAATATGCGGGGATGGCGGCGGCGTACGGGTTGTCGAAAGCTGATGCGGTGAGGGCTGTAACGCTTTATCCGGCCCAGATTATGAACGTGGCGGATCGTTTGGGTTCGATCGAACCGGGAAAGATGGCCAACCTCGTCGTTACCGACGGCGACCTTCTCGAAATTCGTACGCGCATACGATATTTGTTCATAGATGGCCGTCCGGTGGTGTTATCCAGTAGACACACCGAATTGAATGATGCATTCAAAAACCGGAAGTAAATCGATAGGAGGTTATCCCCTTGTTTAGCACTTTCCGTCTCATCCGTCTTTCGATTCTGCTTGCGCTGGCGCTCGTCACCGCATCCACCGCTTACTCGCAAACGAAACTGTTGCGATTTCCCGACATCCGTGGTGATCGCGTCGTCTTCACTTACGGCGGCGACCTTTGGACTGCGGCTTCGTCCGGTGGGATCGCGACGAGGTTGACGTCGCATCCGGGCGTCGAGCTCTTTGCCAAATTCTCACCTGACGGAAAGTGGATCGCTTTCACGGGGCAGTACGACGGCGACGAACAGGTTTATGTTGTCCCGACCACCGGCGGTGAGCCGCGTCAACTGACATTCTATCCTGCTCGTGGTCCATTGCCGCCACGCTGGGGCTGGGAGAATCAGGTGCACGGCTGGAGCAAAGACGGAAAACAGATCTACTTCCGCTCGACAAGGGATTCTTGGTCGGTAGGTATCGCGCGTCTCTACGCCGTTTCTGTCGACGGGGGCGCAGCAGAGCCGTTGCCGATGCCGCAAGCAGGTTCCGGCGACTACTCGCCGAACGGCAGCGAGATGGTCTACTCGCCGCAGGCGCGCGACTTCCGTTCCGAAAAACGCTACAGCGGTGGCCAGGCCAACCAACTCTACATTTTCAATCTCAACAATCGCTCTGCGAAGAAGATTACGGATGGACCACGAGCCACCCGCGATCCGATGTGGGTCGGCGACACGATCTTCTACAACTCGGACAAGGACGGCCATTTCAATCTTTACGCGTATGCCGTTTCATCCGGACGGAGTACACAAGTCACAACCAACCGGCAGTACGACGTTCGTTGGCCCAGTTCCGACAATGAAAACCAGATCGTTTACGAGTTGAACGGTGAGCTGCAGGTGTTCGACACGCGCAGCCGGAAGAGCACGCCGATCTCGATCAACGTTCCTGATGAAGGGATCGCGCGGCGTCCGAGTCGGGTTTCCGTGGCGAATGCGGTTCAGTCGGTCGGCTTGAGCCCGAAAGCGGAGCGCGTTCTGTTTGCCGCGCGCGGCGACGTGTTTACCGCGCCGATCGAGAAGGGTCCGACGCGCAATCTCACACATTCTTCAGGATCGTTCGACAAGTGGCCGAGCTGGTCGCCTGACGGATCGCAGATCGCGTTTATTTCCGACATGAGTGGCGAAGAAGAGTTGTATCTGATCCCGCAGGACGGTTCGAAACCCGCGGAACAGATCACGCGTGGTGGCACTGCGATGCGTTATGGACCAGAGTGGGCCCCTGACGGTAAGCGTTTGGCGTTCAGCGACAAGGACGGCAAGGTTTTCATAATGACGCTCGCCGATAAGAAAGTTACGGAGATCGCCGACGCGCGTCGTGGCCAGGTGCGTGACTACACTTGGTCGCCGCGAGGCAATTACCTCGCGTTTACGATGCCGAATGAGAACCAGTTTACGTCGATCTACATCTGGAGTGCGTCTGATGGACAGTTGCGGCGGGTCACGCCCGAGAATGGCAGTTCGTACAACCCGGCGTGGGATCCGCAGGGCAACTATCTCTTCTTCCTTAGCGACCGCGAATACTTGCCGCAGCTTTCGAGCGTAGAGTTCAACTTCGCGACGAATCGCACCACGCAGATCTATGCGATGGCGTTGCGCAAGGATGTGAAGCATCCGTTCCCGCCTGAGAGTGACGAAGTCACGGTGGCAAAGAGTGCTGACGACGCTCCGAAACCGGCAACTTCACCAGCGCCTGATAAACCGGCTGAAGCTGGACCGGCCGCGCCAACGCCCGCCGCGGAACCAAAACCCGACGCTGCACCGAAACCTCCGGCAAACCTCGTGATCGACTTCGACGGTATCCAGAATCGCGTTGCGAAAGCCCCGATCGCTGCTGACAACTATTTTGGTTTATCAGCTAAGACTGGTTTCCTGCTCTACGCCGTTGGCGGTGCGGGTTATTACGGACGGCAAGGCGATCGCACCAGCACGTTGAAGCTTTATTCCCTCAAGGATCGAAAAGAGACGACGCTCGCGGAAGACATCCGCGGTTACACGCTGGCCGATGACGGTTCCAAAGTGCTCGTGGCCCAGGGGCCGGCCGCAACGACCTGGAACCTCTACGACGCGACACCAACCGGTGATCGTACGCGAAAGGCGATTTCGACGTCGGGTCTGTTTGTCGATCGTGTTCCGGCGGAAGAATGGAACCAGATTTTCAACGAAGTGTGGCGACGTTATCGCGACTGGTTCTACGTGTCGAACATGCACGGTTGGGATTGGGACGCGATTCGCGAGCAGTACAAGCCGTTGTTGAAACACGTCGCGCATCGTTCGGATCTCAACTACGTCATTCACGAAATGATTTCCGAGTTGACGGTCCAACACGCGTACATCGATGGCGGCGATTTTCAGATTCCGCCGCGGCCGCGTTACGGATTGCCGGGTGCTCGTTTCGAGTTGGACCGGCAAGCTGGACGTTATCGCATCGCGAAGATCTTCACCGGCGAGAACCAGGAAGACATTTATCGTTCGCCGTTAACGGAAGTCGGGGTGAACGCCGCTGTCGGCGATTACGTGCTCGCGATTGACGGTGAAGAGTTGAAGGCGAATGACGATCCGTATCGTCTGTTGCGCAACAAGGCGGACAATCCGGTCCAGCTTACGTTGAACAAAACGCCGACGATGCAGGGTGCGCGCACTGTTTCGTATCGACCGATTAACGACGAGTCAAACCTGATCTATCTCGATTGGATCCAGGGCAATCGCGAGAAAGTGGCGAAAGCGACGAACGGTCGCGTTGGTTACATGCATTTGCCGGACATGGGCACGAATGGTATTCGTGAGTTCATCAAGTGGTATTACCCCCAACTCACGAAGGAAGGCATGATCGTCGACGTTCGCGCGAACGGCGGCGGCAATGTGTCGCGCATGATCATCGAGCGTTTGCGGCGCAAGGTGTTGGCGCTTGGTTATTCGCGAACGAATGACGATGCGACAACGTATCCGGATGCCGTGTTCTTTGGACCAATGGTTTCGATACTCGACGAGAACTCGGGATCCGATGGCGACATCTTTCCTGCGATGTTCCGTGAAGCGGGTCTTGGACCATTAATCGGAAAACGTTCGTGGGGTGGTGTGGTCGGTATCACCAATCGCGGAACGTTGATCGATGGTGGCGTCGTGAACGTGCCTGAGTTTGGTTTCGCGAGTAAGAATGGCGAGTGGGTGATTGAAGGCTACGGTGTCGATCCTGACATCGAAGTCGACAACGATCCGAATTCCGTTCTTGCCGGTAAAGATCCGCAGCTCGAGCGTGCGATTACGGAAATAATGTCCAAGTTGAAGGCTCCGGTAAAACTGCCGGGCAAACCGGCGCCTCCAGTGAAGACAATCAAGGACTCGACCACGTCACGCGCACAGCAGTAAGACACGCGCAGACCGCAGTAAAGGACGGGCCACAGACGACCGAGTGTTGTCTGTGGCCTAAACGATTCCTTCAAAGAATTCTGTAACGGAGACTTCCCAACCGTCGAGGACGCGGCTTCTTGCATGCTCGCCTTGTGAGAATACGCACGTTTCCCACGTCGGCATCTCTGCCTCGTGGTGTGCATATCGGACTTCAATCGTCACGGCAACAAGATCGATAAGCCATAGTTCGCGCACGCCGAGTGCTAGGTAGGTGTCGGCTTTCGTTGTGCGATCGTAGATGCTCGTGCTGGGAGAGAGATACTCAAAGACGATATCGGCGGAGGTACGCTTGTCACCCAGTTGAGTAGCCAAAGTCTTCGACACGTACATCATGTCTGGTTCGAGATAAGTCGCACCTTCGGCGTCTTTCCAGATCGCCGCGTGAGGATGATGAACGTCGCCGTCGATGTTATTTGCGAAGATAAACTTGAACAAAGCTTTGTTCATTCGGGCGGCTATGTCCCCGTGGGGCGGGTCAGGCATTTGAACCATAAATAACCAACCGCCAATGAGGTCGGAGCTAACGCGATCTTCGCGTTCTGGCAACGTCCAGAATTCCTCGAGAGTGTAGCGCCGCAACAATGGTGAGAAACTGATCTGAATAGGCATTTCCGACATTAGTACACATCTACTCCCTGTTGGCAATAGAGTAACATGTCACTATTTAATGATCAGCTTCTCAGGCGAAAGCATCGCGGGCATTCCTTTGTGTTGCCAGCATCGCACTGCGCCGTAGACGCGGCGCGAGCAGGGTTTGCCTTTCTTGGTGCGAGCGCCGCAGGTGTAGACCTGTTCAGCCGTCGCGGGTGTGACGGGCGCCGGTTTGGACGAGGATTGGACGGGGCGTTCGATGATTAGCGGCGGTCTTTCGCGCCGGCAGCCTCGTCCGAACATTACGCCGACCATCACGAGAACCACCGTTGCGACCAGGCGTCGCAACCAGTAATCCTTACCAGAACTACGAAAACACGTATTGCAGAACTTGCGACTGGTCCATGCGCGCCAGCGTAGCCGCACGATCTTGTCGCCGCATTCGCAACAGAAATTTGGCCGGTAAGTTGTGAGGAGCGGCAATGACGTGAGGTCCTTTCCCTATACAAACAACCCGCATTATAGCCACGTTTTATAAAGCAACCCATTGCTTTTCGCGAGCGTCGGAAAACAGCGCGTTTGAAAAATCGATAATGGCCGGGCATACTTTCCGGGCCGATTTTCCCATGAATCACCGATTTTCGTTCTTAATACTCTTCGTGCTTGTAGCCGTTTTCCCGGCGAAGGCGCAGGACGTCGACGACATAATCCGCACTGAGACGTCGCTGGTGCAGTTGAACATCGGCGTCGTCGATAAGCAGGGCCGTCCGATCACGTCGCTGACCCGAAACGACTTTGCCGTTTACGAAGACGGCGTCAAACAGTCGATTCAACATTTCCAGCCCGTCGATGCTCCGTTCAGTCTCGTGCTGATGCTCGACATGTCGGGTTCGACGGTCACCTTCCGCCAACAACTGAAACTCGCCAGCCAGCGCTTTCTCGACGCACTCGCGCCGGAAGATCGCGTCTCCGTGATCCAGTTCAACGCTAGAGTCAAATCGTTAACCGGCTTCACGACCGATCGTCAGAAAACTGGGTATGCGATCGAGATCGCCGAAGGCGCGGGCGAAACGCACTTTTACGAAGCGTTGAAGTTCGCGTTGAAGGAGCTTGAGAAAGAAGGACAGCGTCGGAAAGCGATCGTCGTTTTGACGGACGGGCTCGACACGTCTCTTCGCAACTCCGATCGCTCAACGCTCACAAAAGCGCGGACCAATGAAGAAGCGCTCGCCACGATCGATCCACATTCAAGCGCTGATCTGAAGGGTGTGCTTGCCTCCGCTGATCGACAAGGCGTCACGATTTTTCCTCTCGCACTGCCATCCGGGGATCCGAAACGACTACCGCTCCAGACACCGAACATCGTCGGCATCTACGCGGCGGCACGAGCGCGGCTGCAATCACTGGCCGATCGCACGGGCGGGCGTTTGAACGAGATAGATCGATTGCAATACATGGCGCAGCTTTATCGTGAGGTCGCTGCGAATCTTCGCACTCTTTACACGGTTCGCTACCAACCGCAAGGCGAACGAGTACGCGGCAAGTGGCACGAGATCAAGGTGGAAGTTGGTCAAACGGAACTGACCGTGCGCACAAAACCGGGTTACTACGCGCGTTGAGAAGGCACGTTTTGCGTGTGAGAGGTGCGTTTTACTTATTCGCGCGTAACTATTAGTATTACGGACTTCGCACCCGTAGCTCAGCTGGATAGAGTACCTGACTACGAATCAGGGGGTCGCACGTTCGAGTCGTGCCGGGTGCACCAATGGGATCAACGACTTGCGGCGGGGTATAGGCTCTGCCGCTTTTTCGTTTAAGACACCGGACAATAATTGCTCCACGTGAAACTCGATTCGTAGCGGACGCCAGATGACTCAATGTACCGTAACTTAGACTCGGAGAAGATTCTTGGCACCATCGAGACGCTCAGCAGAAGGATCGCCGAGCGGTTTCCCGGCTCGGGTCTCGACAGAGTTTGTCAGGAGTTGCTGACGATTGCGGGCGAATCACAGAAGCGCACTGCCTGGATTGCGAAGCCGCAAAAGTCTCTGCGAGTCGCAAACGGGATTGTAATGAAGAGTTTCGTTGACAGTGGTAAATGTCAGGAGTAGAGTGCGGCCCATTCCCCCAACGCTCATCGTCCGACTCGCCGGACAAGTCACAAACGGCCAAACACCGAACAAAGGTGCTCGGGCGGTTGTGATACCGAGGTAATTTCTCATGACACGTCAAAGACTTGTTGGACTTACGGTTCTTGTGGGTTTTGTCCTCGCCGCCATCCTCATTGGCGTGACTGGTAGGGGTCAAGAACAAAAATCAACTGCGAAGACGCCCCGAAGACCACCTGATGAGAACCGATTTCCCATAGCCGATTATGCCGCTGAGGAACCTACTGACTCCGTCCAACGCGCCAAACGTCAAGCCAAAGGCAAAAAATATGACAAGTCATCATGGGAGGTAACTCCAAAAACAACCTCAGACAGCAAGGTTCGTGTGGACTTTGTCGACCGAAATTTACCAGCCTTTCCATTTGATAAGAGTTCAGTAGTCCTGGTGGGCCAAGTTTCCGCTGCAGATGCCTATCTATCCAATGATAAAACAGGTGTCTATTCTGTCTTCACGGTTCAGGTGAATGAAGTTTTGAAGAATTCGACCAGTATCGCGTTATCGAACGGTTCCATAATTGAAGTTGAACGTGATGGTGGGCGAGTGAGATTTCCTAATGGTCGGTTACACCTTTACAAGATAGAGGAAGAAGATATGCCGAAAGTCGGATTGCGGTATGTGCTCTTCTTGATGAACCCGAATGGTGAATCTGACCTGCAGATTGTAACCGGTTATGAGTTGCTAGAGGGCAAGGTCTATTCGTTGGACGATTTGCCTAACCTCCGTGCTTACGACAATACCGATGAAATGTCCTTCCTGACGGACCTCCGCAGCAAAGCCAAGCTGTAACGGGCTTAGGTTAGGATCATGAAGAGGTTTGCGAGTTTATATCTACTTGCAGTAGTTGTAGCTGCGCTAATTAGCACTGGGAAATACCTAAACGCTCAAGAAGAGATTCCCTGTGAAAACCCGCCACGACTGGCTGGGACAAACGGCGCTTCATGGGCTAAAGGTACGGCTAGCAACCCAACAGTTGTCACGGTTTTCGTAGAGCCGAATCATTTTACTGATCTAGAACGGAGCGCTATCCAATCTGCTTTCACGACATGGCAAAACGCTAATCCTGAGGCACATGTTGTTTTTAATGTAACGGTAGGAACGCAACCACCCCTAGGATCTAGCAATCGGAAGCTGAAGAGGACCACGTACACTTTCCAGTTCGGAAAGTGCCGAGTAACCCCATTCTTCTTCGAAATCAATTAGGTAACAGAAGAAAATGAAGTCGTCCTCTTCAGCGCCTCCTTAGCTCATTAAGCCGCTGTCGATACTCATGCATTTGCGAAGAACTAAGCTGTAGATACGTGTACTCCCAAGTGCGCTTATCGGTCTGGTCCATCCTGGTCCAGCCGACGGAAACGAGCACAATCAACATAACAATCGGAAGCACAATTTCAGCCCTGAATACTTCTCGTGACATAGCTTTAATCCTCCATG
>Ga0209486_10000486_pt1 | contig 17654 bp, 13 predicted proteins | sample NCCompost_FD_187518 | JGI IMG/M metagenome (GOLD analysis project Ga0209486, IMG submission 187518) | Agricultural soil microbial communities from Utah to study Nitrogen management - NC Compost (SPAdes) (version 2) | ecosystem: Environmental > Terrestrial > Soil > Agricultural land | place...
GATCGCGAGCGACTCGACGACGTCCACGACTTCGCACCCGCCGTAATACCGTCGTCCCGGATACCCTTCGGCGTATTTGTTGGTGAGGATCGAGCCCGCAGCCTCGAGGATTGCGCTGCTGACGAAATTCTCGGACGCGATCAGCTCGAGGCCTTCCGCCTGGCGCTTGGTTTCGTCACGGATCGCGCGCGCGATCTCCGGATCTGTTTCGGCAAGCGTGCGCTGCATACCACCTTCGCTCTTCGAGCTTCGGTGGTCAGGCAGGGATTGAGCGACGGCATCTGGCATGAAGCGATGATTGTACTATCGCTGAATGGCGCCGAGCGTGACCATTTCCGCACGCGGGGAGCAGCGCGTGCGCCTCGGGCATCCATGGATCTATCGTGCGGACGTTGCTGCCGTGGCGGCGGACGGCGGCGATGTCGTACAGGTGCTCGGGCCTCGTGCGCGCGTGCTCGGATATGCGCTCTTCAGCGACCGCTCGCAGATCGCCATACGGATGCTGTCGCGCGGCGAGCAGCCGCTCGACGAGTCGCTGCTACGCCGCCGGCTGGAGGCGTCGATCCGGTTCCGTGAGTCGCTGATGCTCGACGCGACGGCGTACCGGCTCGTACACGGCGAAGCCGACCTGCTGCCGTCGCTCGTCGTCGATCGCTACGACGACTATCTGGTGATCCAGGCACTCTCGCAGGGCGTGGATCGGCTGCTGCCGGCGATCACGGAGCACCTGCGGGAGCTGTTGCAGCCCGCCGGAATCCTGGCGCGGAACGATCCAAAGGTGCGGGCGCTGGAAGGGCTGCCGCAGTCGGTGGACGTGCTGCACGGCACGATTCCCGACAGCGTCGTCGTGCGCGAAGGCCCCATTGAATATGCAGTCGATCTGCGGCGCGGGCAGAAGACAGGCCTGTTTCTCGACCAGCGCGAGAACAGGGAGGCTGCGGCGCAATACGCGCACGGACGGCTGCTCGACTGCTTCAGCTATAACGGCGGATTCGCCCTGCGGCTGGCGCGCCGGTGTACCGATGCCGAAGCCGTGGACATATCCGGCGACGCCGTCGCCCGCATCCGCGCGAACGCGGAGCGCAATGGCCTGCCGCATCTTCAGGCGCGCGAGGCGAACGTCTTCGACGAGCTGCGCCGCCACGAGCGCGCCGGCGAACGCTACGACACGATCGTGCTGGATCCGCCGGCGTTCGCCAAGAACAAGGCGTCGGTGCCGAACGCGCTCGCGGGGTACAAGGAGATCAATCTGCGGGCGATGCGTCTGCTCTCGCCCGGCGGCTACCTGATCACCTGCAGCTGTTCCTATAACGTGAACGAGGAGATGTTCGAGGCGGTGCTGCACGAAGCGTCGGCCGACAGCCGCACGCAGGTGTCGATGGTCGAGAAGCGCATGCAGGGACGCGACCATCCCGTGCTGGTCGGTGTGCCGGAGACGCATTACCTGAAATGCTTCATCCTTCGCCGCGTGGAGTGAACGGAGGGGACGGAGGGAACGGCTTCACAGGAGCAGCGGAGCAACGGAGACGAACGGAGTTTCTGTAAGCAGGAAGATCACGAAGGCCACGAAGATGGGAGCGGCCGTTCGATGGGCCGCCGAAGGCGGCCTGCCGCGACGTGAGAGGGCGCAGATACAAACCGCATAGGCGCCGTCGGCGGCTTGTATCTGCGTCCTCTTACGTCACAGCTGTCGGCGCGCGACGCGCGCCGACCAATCGAACGGCCCTCCGTTCGTCTCCGTTCCTTCGTTCCTCCTGTGAAACCGTTTCCTCCGAAAGGCTCCGCGACCTCCCGACTACAATCCAATCGATGAAGCGAACCGCGCTCATTACTGGTGCTTCCTCCGGGATCGGCGAAGCCTTCGCCGAGGTGTTTGCAGCGGAAGGCTTCGACCTCGCCATCACGGCGCGGCGGGAGGACCGTCTGCAAGCGGTTGCCGATCGTCTGCGCACGAAGTACGGCGTCACGGTCGACGTGTTCGTCGCCGACCTGTCGAAGCGCGAGGCGGTCGAGGAGCTGTGCGCCCAGGTTGCCGCGCGTGCCATTCGGGTCGATGCGCTCGTGAACAATGCGGGCTACGGCGTGCCGGGCTCCTATGCCGCGTCACCCTGGCAGCGGCACGACGAGTTCCTGCAGGTCCTCGTCACGGCCGTGGCGGAGCTGACCTACCGACTGCTGCCGCCGATGATCGAACGCGGTTACGGGCGCATCATCAACGTTGCCTCGCTGGCTGGCCTCGTCCCTGCGCCAGCCGGCCATACGCTGTATGGCGCGTCGAAGGCGTTTCTCATCAAGTTTTCGGAGGCGCTGTCGAACGAAGTGGGCCGCCACAATGTCCGTGTCACCGCGCTCTGTCCCGGCTTCACCTGGAGCGAGTTCCACGACGTGACCGGCACGCGCGAGCAGATGAACAGGATGCCGCGCTGGATGTGGATGGACGCCGCCACCGTAGCACGGCAGGGTTTCGATGCCGTGATGGCCGGTCAGGCGGTATTCGTGACCGGACGCGTCAATCGCACTATTGCCGCGCTGGTGCGGCTTTTACCACAGCGGTGGGTGTACTCAATCGGCCGCAAAATCGGCCGAAGCTATCGAAAAGCCTGACGGCATGCAGATCCGTCATGGCACCAGCCTTGCTCTCGCGAGTAGGGCCGGGGCAGTCGCCTCGCACGGAGGTTCCGAGCCATGGTTCGCGCGTTCTGTGCCAGCGGAAATCACGAAAGGGTGAAATGCGCGGTGCATGCGGCGGCGGGAGTCCTCGTGGGTGTGTGCGCCGCCTATAACCTCACGGCGTCGTGCTTCCGCCGCGATCGCCACCTTCGGGTGAACGCCATCATCTACGCCCTGGCCACCGCCTGGGAGCTGAAACAGACGATCCACCACCTCGAGGCCATGAGCCGGTGCGATCTGTCCACCGAGATGAAAACGGCGGCGTGACCTGGACCGGGCTGCTCCAGCAGCTCTACGAGCATTCGTGGAACGAGCCGTTAGGGCGCTTCCGCGCGCCGTTCGCGTTCCGCGGCCTCCCCGACATCGAACAACCTCTGACCAACAGCCTCACGCGCCTGGCCGGCGCCCACCGCGACATCGAGAAGATCGAAGTCGCGATGCTGCGGAACTTCAGGAAGTACGCCGTGCAGCAGGCGCCCGCGTCCGTCGACTCGGTCTGGCACTGGCTTGCCGTGGCGCAGCATCACGGGCTGCCGACGCGGCTCGTGGACTGGACGTTCTCGCCGCTGGTGGCGCTGCATTTCGCCACCGAGGATCCGGACGAATACGGGCGCGACGGCGTCATCTGGTGCGTTGATTTCGTGCGTGCCAACAAGCTCCTGCCGGAGCGGCTGCGCGGGATTCTCGACGAGGAAGGATCCGACACGTTTACCGTGGACATGCTCGGTGCGTTTCCCTCACTGCGTGAGCTCGACGCGCTCGCGCAGGAGCCCTTTCTGCTCTTTCTCGAGCCGCCGGCACTCGACGCGCGCATCCTGAATCAGGCGGCGCTGTTCTCGCTCATGCCGTCGGCGACCTCGTCGCTGCACGAGTGGCTGCGCGAGCATCCCGATCTCGCCCGCGCCGTCGTTGTTCCGGCCGAGCTGAAGTGGGAGGTGCGCGACAAGCTCGATCAGGCGAACGTCACCGAACGGACCCTCTTTCCCGGCCTCGACGGCCTCAGCCGTTCATTGGCCCGTTATTACCTGCCGCGGCGCCGCGACTGAGCAGGTCCGCCTCTTGCACTCCGTAAACGTATGGACGCCCGAAGGGTCGTGGTCTCGGTACTCCTCGTTATCGCTGCCGGTGTTGGATGCGGAAAGAAGGTCGACAACGCGGCGCACGCGCCGGCGATCCGCGCGCTGACGTCGGCGGCGGCGCCAACCTGGGTTGACCGTTCCGCTCTCGGCCGCCGCTTATGGACCATCGAGCGGGCGTTCTACGAGTCACGCCAGTACCTGCCCGCGTGGGTGGACGGCGTCGAAACCACACCCCATGGAAAGGATTTGATCCAGCAGCTCAAGTACTCCGCGGTGCACGGTCTCGATCCTGGTCGCTACCCGGTGGCCGAGTTCGAGACATTGCGCGAGCAGTCGCAGACGAAGCTGCACGGCACGCAGTTCCCGGTCGAGCGTGTCCCCGAGCTGGATGTGAAGATGACGTATGCGTACCTGAAGTACGCGGCAGATCTCCTCGGATGGACGCACAGCGCGCGTCAGGTCCATCCCAACTGGCTCACCGACTCGAAGAAGGAGGATCTCCCGGCGCGGCTGTCCGACGCCATCGCCGGCAACCGCGTGCGGGCGTCGCTCGAGGAGCTGGCGCCGGCGCATCCGCAATACAAGGGGCTGCAGGCTGCGCTCGCACAGGAAGCGGCGAAGACGGGCGGGCGCGCCGACGTCATCCGGATGAACATGGAGCGGTGGCGGTGGGCGCCGCGCGACCTCGGGGAGCGCTACATCCTGGTCAACGTGCCGGCCTACATCCTTCAGGTCATGGAGCACGACCGGCCCGTGCTGTCGATGCGCGTCATCGTCGGCGATCCCGAACACCAGACGCCGCTCTTCAGCGACGAGATGACTTACGTCGTCTTCAGTCCCTACTGGAACATTCCGCCGAACATCCTTCGCGAAGAGACGCTGCCGCGGCTGGCGCGCGATCCCGGCTTCCTCACGCGCAACAACATCGAGGTCGTCGGCACGAGCGGCGAGGTCGAGGACGTCGATCCGGAGTCAATCGACTGGAGCGACGAATCGATCACCAGAGGTCTTCGATTCCGTCAGCGGCCCGGCGCCGACAACGCGCTCGGTCTCGTGAAGTTCATCTTCCCCAATCACTTCAGCATCTATCTGCACGACACGCCGGGCGATCGGCTGTTCTTCAAGGACACGCGTCCACTCAGTCACGGCTGCATCCGCATCGAAGACCCGATCGGGATGGCGAAATACGTGATGCGCGACCAGCCGGAATGGACCGAGACGCGGATCCAGGCGGCCATGAACGCACGGCGTGAACAGGCGGTCAAATTGAAGTCGCCCATTCCCGTGCACATCGGTTACTGGACCGCCTGGGTCGAGCCGGACGGAAAAACGGTCACCTACACCGACGATCCGTACCGAATTGATCCAGCGCACGCGCGGCTCCTCCGGTAGCTTCATTTCCGTGGCGCGAACCCTTCGGGTTCGCGAGGCGAGCCTGAAAGGCTCGCCCCACGAAATCCGCGTTGCCTCAGCTGTCCAGGAACGAGTGCGTCAGCCGGTGAACCAGTTCGTTGAGTGATTCGCCGTCGAGCTCGAACACCGACCGCTCGGGCGACCACGCCAGCTTGTAGCTGCGCGACATCGCCGACAGCCAGATCTGCCGCACGGGCGCGTTGGGACTGACGACGAACTTCGTTGCGGACGGCTCCTCGAACACGATCTGCAGCACGCCGTTCTGCAGCTCCACTTCGAACCCTTCTTCGTCGGCGACGGGGAGGAGGGCGCGCTGCAGGTCTTCCAGCGCGTGATCGGCCCGGATCCGGAAATCCTGTTCCGAGAGGGTCGCCACTGTTTTAGGTCGGCACTGCGTCAGTTCGTGCCGGCGAGCCGATCGCGGGAGGCGATGTAACTGCGGCGCGAGCGCGCCGTCATCCCGGACTTCACGCGAACCTCGAGCCGATGTTCCTTGTTGTCGAGATTCGCCGGGTTGAACCCGAGCGCGTACAGGCTGTGCAGCTCCTGGGCGACGCGCGTGAACGTCGGCGCGAGCTCGGCGGTTTTCTTCAGCTCGAAATAGCCGCCGCCGGTTTCGTCGGCCAGCCGGCGCAGCGCGCCGCTCGGACGCGAGCGCTGGGTCCGCTGCCCGTTGAAGAACTCGGACTGCAGACCGATGGCGTAGATCATCACTTCCTTCTCGCGCGCCTTCGTCATCACGTCGCCGAAGCTCGTTCGGCTCGCCGTATCATCGCCATCGGTGAACACCAGCACCACCTTGCGTCCGCTCGCGTCATCGAGGAGATCGATGCTGATATCGATTGCGTCGTAGAGGCGGGTCGGGTTGCCGTACGGCAGATCACCCAGTGCCGCGATCAGGTCGTCGCGATCGTTGGTGAACGTGCCGCTGAACCTGATCTTGTCGCTGAAGGCACCGACCTGGGCCCTGTCGGCGGGCAGCAGGCGCAGGATGAACTGTTCCGCCGCGGCTTTCAGCAGCTTCAGGTTGTTGTTCATGCTGAAGCTGAAGTCCATCGTCACGACGACCGTGAACGGCTGGACGTCGTTCTGGAAGAAGACAATCTCCTGGGCCTTCCCGTTGTCGAGTACCGTGAAATCGCTTCGCTCGAGGTCGGGGACGAGGCGGCCATCTTCGTCCAGAACGGTGGCCAGAATCGGCACGATGCTCGTGCCGCCGCGGAAGGTCGCTTCCTGCTGCGCGCGGACCACCACTCCCACCACGAGGAAAGCGAGCGCCGCCACGGTCAGGGCACGCATGCGTGGAAGCAGCTTAGCAACCCGCCACGGGGGAGTAAACCCCCTGGCCGCTGCCGGACGCGTTAATATCTCACCGCTATGCAAAAACTGCTCGTCCTCCTTTTCTGCGTTGTCCTGCCCGCGACGGCCAGCGCACAGACGCCCGTCAGGGGAGTCGTTCGCGACAGCGGCGGTGGTGTCGTTCCCGGGGCGGCGATCCTGGTCAGGACCGCGTCGGGCGTCGAACAGCACGCGCTGACCGACTCCTTCGGCCGGTTCGAGCTCGTCCGTGGCGTGCCCGCCGGGGGCGTCCTTGTCGTTCGTGCCGGAGGGTTTGCAGAGAAGACGCATACGCTCAACGGCTCAGGCGAGCTCGAAATCGTGCTCGAGCCGGCACGCTTGCTTGAATCCGTCACGGTGACACCGAACAGGACTGAACAGCGCCTGGGCGACGTCGCCGGCAGCGTCGAGGTCATCGACCGCGAAGAAATCCGCCATTCGCCGGCAGTCGTCTCCGACGATGTGCTGCGGATGGTGCCCACGTTCAGCCTGTTCCGGCGCACCAGCAGCCTGTCGGCGCATCCCACGGCGCAGGGTGTCTCACTGCGCAGCATCGGGCCGAGCGGCGTGAGCCGCTCACTCGTGCTCATCGACGGCGTGCCGTTCAATGACCCGTTTGGCGGCTGGGTGTACTGGACACGCATCCCGCTCGAGAGCGTGGACCGTATCGAGCTCATCGATGGCGCCAGTTCCAGCACTTGGGGCAACTACGCGCTCGGCGGCGTCATCAACGTCGTCACCTCGCGCCCGAAGCGGCGGACGTTCGAGTTCCGGACCCAGGCCGGCACGCGCGACACCCGCAAGGCCGATTTCTTTGCCGGAGATGCGTGGGGCAAGGTCGGCGTGTCGCTCGAGGGAAGCTTCTTCGACACCGGTGGCTTCCATCAGGTCATCGAAGAAGAACGCGGCGCTGTCGACACCAAAGCCCAGGTCGACTACAAGAACCTCGGACTGAAGGTCGATTACAGCCCGGCGGATCGCGTCAGCACCTTCTTCCGCGTCGGCTACTTCCGCGAGGAGCGCGACAACGCGAAAGTGACGACCGTTGCGCCGATCACGCCGGAGATGAACGACACGGAGTGGAAAACGTTGAGCGCTGGACTGCGCGCCTCGCTCCCCGACCAGAGCGATCTGCAGGCGAGCGTCTTCGTCGACAACAACCGCTTCAACAGCAACTTTTTGGCTGTTCCCGCTGTCGTCGGCACCGCGCCCGTCACCCCGCCGCGCTCGCTGGGCCGCCTGACCACCGTGCAGCACGTGCCGACGGACGCCGTGGGCGTGCTGGTGCAGTGGTCGAAGCCGCTCTCTACGCGCCATCTGATTTCCGCAGGAACCGATTTCCGCCGCATCGAGGGCGCCAGCGAAGAGGAGGGCAGGCTGTTTTCGAACGCGACGGTCGTGCAGACGCTTCGCGACGGACGCGGCACGCAGTTCAACAGCGGCACGTTCGTGCAGGCTCAGTACTGGCCGATCTCCACGCTGTCGCTGACGGCAAGCGGCCGCGTCGATCACTGGCGCAATTACGACGCCCATTACAAGGAGACGACCGTTGCCACCGGGCTTCCCGCGCCGCGCAATCTGGGCGACTTACCCGACCGCGAGGAGACGGTGTTCAGCCCGAAGTTGGCCGCCCTTTACCACGCGACCAACCGCGTCAGCGTGTGGGGGACCATCGGCACCGGATTCCGGGCGCCGACGCTCAACGAGCTGTACCGGAATTTCAGCGTCGGTGCCCTGCTGACGCTGGCCAACGCGAACCTCGGTCCCGAACGGCTGCTCGGCGGGGAGCTCGGCGTCAATCTCGCGCCGACCGACGATGTGACGATCCGCACGACGTGGTTCGACAACCGCATGAAGGATCCGATCACCAACGTGAGCCTGGCCAACGATCCCATCACCGGCGCCCCCGTCGCCGCAGGCACGCTCGCGCAGCGGATGAACGTCGGGCGCACGCGGATTCGCGGTTTCCAGACCGACGTCGAGTACCGGTTCCTGCAGCATTGGAAGGCGGGCGCGGCCTACGTCCTCAATCGCGCGCGGATAACCGACAACCCGAATGATACGAGCCTCGAAGGCAAGTTCCTGCAGCAGGTGCCGAAGAATCGGGGCTCGCTGAGCCTGAGCTATGCGAACCCGAGATACGTGGATGTCACGGTGAACGCACTGTTCGTCGGCCATCAGTTCGACGACGACCAGAACGTCAAGGCGAAGCCGGGCGAGGAACCAGGCATGCCTGGCTATGGCGTGGTTGACCTGTCCGCGTCGCGCGCCATCGGCCGCGCCGTCGACGTCTTCTTCACGGTGCAGAACATGTTCGACCAGGAGTACTGGGTCCAGCTGCAGCCGACGACAATCGCTGCGCCGCGGCTCGTCAACGTCGGCTTCCGCGTGCGCTGGGCGGGGAGATAGGCGCGTCTGTTCACCTTCATGAAACGAGCAGTGTTCCTCGCGGCTGCCGGCACGCTCCTCGCGTGCTCGTCCGCGCCGGCGCAGAGTCCATCCGACGTTGCGGCGCGCGTCGGCGGCCGCGCCGTCACGGTCAAGGAGCTCGACGAGCGGTGGCGGGCCTCCGATGCCGCCGAGCAGGCGGAGACCATCCAGAAGCTGTACGACGGACGGCGGGCGGCCCTCGAAGCGATCGTCGCTGACGCACTGCTGGCGGAAGCCGCAAAGTCCCGCGGGCTGAGTCCGGACGCCTACGTGGAGGCCGAGATCAGCAAGCGGGTGAAGCCGGTCACCGACACCGACGTGGCGATGTTCTACCAGGCGAACATCGCGCAGATGCAGGGACAGCCGCTCTCGGCAGTGGGCCCTGCCATCACGCGATACCTCACCCAGCAGCAGGAAGACGAGGCCCGTCTGGCGCTCATCAACGAGCTGCGCAAGACCGGTCCGGCGGTGCGTGTGCTGATGGAAGCGCCGAGATTCGACGTTCCGCTCGCCGACACGGATCCGGCGATGGGCAGCGCCAAAGCCCCGGTGACCCTGATCGAGTTCTCGGATTTCCAGTGTCCGTTCTGCCTGCGCGTTTCGCCGACGCTGAAGAAGATTCGCCAGACCTACGGCGACAAGGTGCGGATCGTGTGGAAGGACTTCCCGCTGACACAGATCCACCCGCAGGCGTTCAAGGCGGGGGAGGCCGGCCACTGCGCGGCCGAACAGGGCAAGTTCTGGGAGTACCACGATCAGCTGTTTGGCAACCAGCAGGCGCTGATGCCGGACGACCTGAAGAAGCATGCGGCGAGCGCGGGAATGGACATGGAGCGCTTCACGGCCTGCCTCGACACCTCGAAGCACGCCGAGCGTGTGCGCGAAGGCGTGGCACAGGGCACCCGCCTGGGCGTGAACTCGACGCCGACTATCTTCGTGAACGGGCGGCGCGTCTCCGGCGCCCAGCCCTACGAGGTCTTCGCCGCCGTCATCGACGAGGAGCTGGCGAAAAAATAGTCGTTCGAACCGTTCGGATCGTTCGGGTCGTTCGGATCGTTCGGTTTGCGACCCGTTCGAACGATTCGAACGACTCGAACGATTCGAACGATTCGAACGACTAGGGTATCAGGACGATCTTCCCGAACGCCCCAGGTTCCATCACCGTGACGTGGGCCTGCGGCGCCTGATCGAGCGGGAGCTCCTTGCCGATCACCGGCGCCAGCGTTCCGTTCTCCAGTCCGGCGGCGATGCCGGCGTGGATCTCGAGGAACTCCTCGCGCGTGGTGTTGAACAGCGTCATGCCGCGGATGGTGCCGTCCTTGCCCATCATCTTGCGCGGGTCGATCTCCACGCGCCCGCGGTTGCCGATGACCATGATGCGGCCGTGCGGCGCCAGGATGTCGAGGTCGCGATCCAGGTTGACGTTGGCCAGCATCTCGAGTACGACGTCCGCCCCGCGGCCGTTGGTCAGCGCCGGGATTGTCGTCAGGTAATCGGGCTGCCGGTGGTTGAGCGCCTCGTGCGCGCCCTGTTCGCGCACGAGCCGCAGACCCTCGTCCGTTCCGGCCGTGCCGATCACGTACATCCCGTGCGCGCGCGCGATCTGCACCGCGGCGCTGCCGACGCCGCCGCTCGCGCCGTGGATGAGCACCGTCTCGCCGGGCCGCGCGTCGGCCTTCAGGAAGAGCGCCCGCCACGCCGTGCCGTAGGGCACGCCGATCGCCGCACCCTGTTCGAAGGTGGCACGGTGCGACAGCCGCTGCACCTGCCACTCTTCGGCGCGCGCGAGCTCGGCGCCGCCGCCGTCGACCATGTACGCGTACACGCGATCGCCGGGTTTGACTTTGCTGACCCCGCTGCCGACGGACTCGACGGTGCCAGCGATGTCTGCGTGCGGCGTGTAGGGAAGCTGCGGCTTGCGGGCGTACAGCCCCGAGCGGATATAGGTGTCAACCGGGTTGACGCCGACCGCGCGAACGCGAATGACGATCTGGCCGGGACCCGCGGACGGAGGCGGAACGTCCTCGATTTTCATCACCTCGGGTCCGCCGAATTCGCGTACGACGATCGCTCTCATGATCGGCGATTCTACGACGGGAACAGCCGTTCGAAGTTCCCCCCGAAAATGAGCGCTTCGTCTCCGGCGGTGTGTCCCAGCGCGGCGATGGCCGTCTTCTGCGCGTCGAACACAGGCTTCTGCCATCCACGCGGGAAGAACGACGAGTCGGTGCCGAAGAGCAGCCGCGATGCGCCGGCGACGGAGAGCGCGGTGCGGAACACGCTTTCCAGCGTCAGCCCGGGCGCGTAGCGGATCCAGCCGTTCGAGCTGGACGTGTCGAGATAGATGTTGGCGCACGTGTCCGCGGCCATCAGCGCTTCGCGGAACAGCCCGGCGCCGAAGTGCGGAATGATGAACGGCACATCGGGAAAGGCCAGCGCCAGCCTGACGACGCCGAGGGGATCGCCGAGGCGGAGATCGAACCGGCTCGGCAGGCCGAGTTTCTTCCGCACGCCCACCGACAGCACGCCGCAGTGGACGAAGACGGCCGTCCCGGCGTGCGCCGCGGCGACCGACACGATCTGCTGGATGCGATCGTCGTGCAGCGGCACGTGGTGCATCGCCGGAAAGAGACAGATGCCGCGCAGACCCAGCTCCCCGAGGGCCCGGCGGGCGCGCGCCGCCGGATCGCCTGCCGACGGGTCGAGCATGAAGAAGCCGACGAATCGCGAGGGGTGCCGCGCCACTGCCGCGGCGACGGAGGTCTCGTCGCTGGGAACGCTGGCAATCAGCGCGGCCCGGGCGACGCCATGCGCGTCGAGCTCGCGGACCCATCGATCGGCAAGCGTGAACGCGCTGCCCGGCGTTTCCCAGCCGAGCTCGTCGCACAGCGCCACCGCCTGCTGGCGATTGACGTCTTCTTCCATCGCCTCCTGCAGCGATCCCCGCGGCGGGGGCGGTGCGGTGCGATCCAGCCGCTGCCGCGCCAGCGCGGCGAACAGCTCGGTGGAGAAGAAGTGGCAGTGGGTGTCGTTGATGATCATGGAATTCAGAATTCAGAATTCAGAATTCTGCATTCTAGAAAGTGAGCCTGAAGCCAACCTGTCCCACCCGCTGCTCGGGCTGTCCGACGTCGCCTGCATAGGCCGCAGGCTGCATGAAAGACAGGTTCGGCATGCCCCCATTCAGCCGGCGTTGTGCGAGCGCCAGCGACGGGTTCGTCGCGTTGAAGAGATTGAAGACTTCGCCGATGGCCTCGATCCGCACGGAGCGGCCCAGCGAAAACGTACGGCTGACGCGCAGGTTCAATTGCGAGACGCCGGCCCGCCGGCTGCAGTTCACCGTCTCGCAGGCGCCGCCTTCCTCGAACGTCGCGCGATTGTCGGCGCCGATGCCGGTGTACCGGTATTGCAGTGCGGTCCGGTCGTTGGTCGTGCCGTCGCCGTTCAGATCACTGCCTTCGAACGTGTGCACCGGCAGCGCCGAGCGGTAGTGGAAAACCCCGGCGACGCTGATCGACCAGGGTGCCTGAACGATCCCGCTGATCGACACGAGGTGACGGGAATCGGTCCGCGCGGACGGACCCTGCTGTACCGGTCCGAACGGATCGTTGATGTCCTGAATGAGGTTTTGCGCCACTTCGTCGTAGGCGGTGCCGACGTCACTGGTTGCCGTCGCGATGGTGTACGACGCGCTGGTGTCCAGGCCCTGCGACAGACGGCGGCGGAGCGCCAGGATGAGGCCGTCGTAGCGGCTGCGGCCTTTGCTGAGCGCCGTCCGGAACGTACCGTCGCGCGGCGAGATGGCCACCCCGTCGAGGAAACGCTGCTGCAGCGGTCCGACGATCACGTTCGGCCGGACCCGCACGTTGAGGTCGCGGCCGTCCACCCGGACGTAATCGGCGCTGACGACCGTCGCGGCGTCGAACTGGTGCGACCACCCGATGTTTGTTTGCCGGGTGTACGGTTGCTCCAGCACCGGCGAAGCGACCTCCCCTACCGGGGCAAAGGCTCCAGTCACCGTGTTGCGGAACTCGATGGTGCTGAGCGGGTCGCCCACGCGGAAGTACGTTCCATCCTCCTTGCGAAGGCCGGTCGGTTCGGTGGCAGAAAACACCACGCCAGCTTGGAGCGCGTCGAACGCGGCGATAAGGACGTTCGATGAGAGGTAGCCCAGATCGGTGTAGAGCCCCCATCCGCCACGGATGATGTCGCGGCCATCGCCGAACAGATCGATGGCCGCGCCCAGCCGCGGTTGTAGGTTGTCGCGGTCCGGGCGCGGCTCCTTGCCGAAATCCTCCAGCAGCGTTCCGCCGAAACGGCCCGTCGTGCCGGCCTGCTGGATTGCCTGGAAATTCGGGTTGCCACTCTGATCGATCGGAAAGCCGCGCACGGAGTCCCACCGGAGCCCGAGGTTCAGCGTCACACGGTCCGACACACGCCAGTCGTCCTGGACGTACAGGCCGTACTGCTCGAGCGGGAAGTTGGCGGTCGGGTCGTTGCCAAACACCTGCACCTGCACGACCGGACCCGTCAGGTTCAGCTCGAGCATCGTGTACAGGCCCTGCATCAGCGTGCCCATGAACAGGCGCAGACGCGGCTCGTGAATCCAGCTCACGCCGCCACGCAGCTCGTGCGACAGCCCGGGACCCTTCGTCGTCGTCCACGAGACGTCGTCGCGGAACTGCCATTTGATCTGCTCGGTGCGCTGCGGCGCGAAGGGACTGGACCCGCCGCGGATCGACGAATTCAACTGAAACTGGAACGACGGTCCTTCCGTGCCATTCGCCGGCGTGTCGTTGACGAAGTCGGAGTACTGAACGACCGCTTCATTCAGTACGGACGGCCTGACCAGCCAGTTGTGGTTGACGTTGATCGAATCGAAGCTATTCGTAGTCGTCGCCCATGCCGAGTGGGCAATCGTCGGCGCCGCGCCGATCGGCTGCGTGTTGTGGTCGCGCCCATATCGAATCGCAAGGTACTGCTGCGGACTGACGGTGGCTGTCAGCTTGCCGGTGAACAGGTGCTGCCGCACGGGCACGTCGAAGATGCCTTCGTCCGCCGGAAACACGCCCAGTGTGTCGACGATCTGGTTGGTGTCCTGATGCGTCCGCTCGTAGGCGCCGAAGTAGTGCGCGCGGTTGAGGATGATCGGCCCGCCGAGACTGCCGCCGAACTGATAGCGCTCGTACGGCTGCGCCTCGACGTTCCTCAGCTTTTCGTTGAACGTGCGCGCGTTCAATGCGTCATCTCTCAGCAGCGTGAACCAGCTGCCGCGGCGCTGGTTGCCGCCGCTCTTCGTGACGACGTTGATCACGCCGCCGCCGCTGCGCCCGTACTCCGCGTCGAAGCGGTGCGAGAGCACGGTGAATTCCTGAATCGCCTCGAGCGGGAACATCTGCAGCAGCCCACCGACGGTGTCGTCGGTGTTGTCGCCGCCGTCCACGACGTAGTTGATGTTCCGGCCGTTGCCGCCGCTGATCTGCGGGCTGTATTGCGTGGACTTGGTCGAGTCGGTGTGAAATCCGACGCCAACGCCGGGAACGGTTCCCGCCAGGTTGGCGAATTGCCGCCCGTTCAGCGGCAGCCCTTCGATGCGCGCGAGATCGATCACCTCGCCCACGGCGGAGGAGCGTGGCGACACGAGCGGGACAGTCGCCGAGACGGTGACGTCCTCCGCGCGGCCGGCCAGCTCCATCGCGATGTCCAGCACGACGTTGCGGCCAATGCTCAGAGTGACCGCTGGAGCGCGGAAAGTGCGGAAGCCCTGACCGTCGGCGACGACTTCATAGGTGCCGGCAGGGAGGCCTGCCAGACGATAGGCGCCGGTCTGATCGCTCTCCGTTCTGCGTTCGAAACCGGTACTTGCATTCCGGGCCCGGACGGCGACGCCGCGTACCACGGCGTGCAGCGGGTCGGTGACGACGCCCGAAACGTCGGCCGTGGTCGTCTGCGCGCGAGTGGGTTCGGTAAGGGCGATCAGCGCAAGGACGATCGCGGCGTTCCAGAGGATTTTCATTGGGCGCACCAGTGTAGCAACTGCGCTCTCAGACGAGAACGCGCCCTTCGGCTCGCTTCGCTCGCTCAGGGCACCCTTCGACTCGCTTTGCTCGCTCAGGGCAGGGGTTACGATGTTCCCGTGAAGGTTCTGTGGGCGCTCTATGCGGCGGGAGCGATCGTGGCGATCTGGCGGACCGATGCCGCGTGGCCGACTCGTCTGGCAGTGGCAGTACTGTGGCCGGTCGGACCGTTGGCGTTTCTGGTGACGGTGAGCATTCTGCTCGCCGCGTCGCTGATCGCCTTTCCTGCCGTGGCTGGAGCCCTCGCTGCGGTGACCGCGATGGTTCTCTGGTGGTTCTTGCGCTGAGGCAAGGAAGCTGACGCGGGCGGTGGGAACGGACTGACGCGGTCGGTGTCAGATTGCACGACCGCATGCAGTCAGGAGGTCAGTATGGATCCCAAAAACGCGTCCGCCGGTCTGTGGAAGCGTGTCCTATTTACCGCCACTTTCGGATCTCTGGTGTGGGCCGCGGCCGCAGCGCAAGCGGGCCAAGGGCCATCCCCCTCGCTGTCGTTCGAGGTTGCGTCCATCCGGCGGAATACTTCAACAGCGCCGATGAACGTACGCGTCGGCGAAGCCGGCCGGTTCACGGCGACCAACCTGCCGCTGCGGCAGCTGATTCGTTATGCGTACGAGCTGCAGGACTCGGAGCTGGTTGGCGGGTCATCCGAACAACTCACCGAGCGTTTCGATGTCACCGCCACGCCCCCGCGCGCATCGTCGGTGCGTGAAGTTCGGATCATGGTGCAGACGCTGCTGGCAACGCGTTTCAATCTGAAGTTACGCAGCGACACGCGCGAGCTGCCGGTCTATTACCTCGAGGCGGCGCGGACCGATCGGCGTCTCGGCCCTCAGCTCCGTCCCAGTACCGCGAAGTGCGACGTCTCCGCGGCCGGTGATTTCGGGGCGGCGAACGCCGACGCGTCGCGGACTTGTGGCTATCTGGGGCCGGCACCCGGCGCCTCGCTGGCGTCTGGCCGCTCGATGATGGCGCTGCGCGGGGTCACGATGGATGGGTTTGCGCGCCTTCTCGAAGGGCCGGTGCGGCGACGCATCGTCAACCGGACCGCCCTCGCGGGCACGTTCGACGGCGAATTCGAATTCAGCGCGGAACTTGGCCCGCCGCCCCCGCCGCCGGGAAGTCCAGACCCCCTCGATCGCCAGGCCCTGCCGTCGCTGTTCACCGTGCTGCCGGAGCAGCTCGGACTGAAGCTGCAAGCCGCCGTCGCGCCGGTGCCGGTGTTCGTAGTCGAGCACGTTGAGGCGCCAACCCCGAACTGACGTCTCTTCTTGCCTGCCCGCACCGACCGCGAAGCCACTCTCGTACCTCTGGTGCGTCAGTCTCTTCGTTCCGTATAGTGCTGGAGCAGCGACTGCTGCGAGTTGAACGGACCTGATCCGGACGGCGCGTGTTCGTAGTGTCCGGCAGCGGCGAGGAGCATGGCGCGATCGGTGTCCTTGAGATACGCGTCCAGCACCACGTCGCGCAGGTGCTCGAGGATCTCCGGATCGCGCACCGGCACGAGCGTTTCCACCCGACGATCGAGATTCCGCTCCATCAGGTCGGCGCTGCCGACGTACATCTCCTCCTGCCCCCCGTTCTGGAACCAGAAGATCCGCGAATGCTCGAGGAACCGGCCGACGATCGAGCGGACCCTGATGTTGTCGCTGATCCCCGGAATCCCCGGCCGCAGGCTGCAGATGCCGCGGACGAGCAGGTCCATCGAGACACCGGCCTGCGAGGCGCGGTAGAGCACGCGGATCATCTGGTCGTCGGTGATCGCGTTGACCTTGACGATCATCCGCGCCGGCCGTCCGGCGCCCGCGTGCTCGGCCTCCCGCATGATCAGCTCGGTCAGCCGGCTGCGGAGCTGCACGGGCGCGACGAGCAGGCTGCGGTAGTCCTTCTGATTCGAGTAGCCGGTCAGGTAATTGAAGATCTCCGACGCGTCGGCAACGATGTCCGGGTCGGTGGTGAAGAGGCCGATATCGGTGTACACCTTCGCCGTCTCGCCGTTGTAGTTGCCGGTCGCGGTGTGCACGTAGCGCTGGATGCCGCCTTGTTCCTGCCGGACGACGAGGCACAGCTTGCTGTGCACCTTGACGTCGGGGAAGCCGTAGACGACATGGATGCCGTGCGATTCAAGCGCCCGGGCCCACAGGATGTTGTTCCGTTCCTCGAACCGGGCCTTCAGCTCGACGAGCACCGCCACCTGCTTGCCTGCTTCCGCCGCTTCGATGAGCAGCGGGATCAGCGGCGAGTTCTGGCCGATGCGGTAGAGCGTCATCTTGATCGCGACGACGTTCTTGTCGCGCACGGCCGCGCGCACGAACGCCTCGACCGAGCTGAACGACTCGTACGGATGGTGCACGAGCACGTCCTCGAAACGGATCTGATCGAAGATCTCCTCGGGATCCGCGTCGGCGCGCCAGAGGGTGTGCGGAGTGAACGGCGCGTACTTCAATTCGGGCCGGTGCAGCGCGTGGAGCTGCATCCAGTCGCCGAATCCCATGCGGTCGGCCGTCCGCGCCACCACCGCGTCGTCCGTGATCTCGAAGTTTTCCACCAGGATGTTGAGCACGCGCGGAGGCATGTCGGCTTCGACCTGCAGCAGCGACAATGCGCCATGGCGCAGCTGCTTCAGGCTGCGGTCCACCGTCTCGAG
>Ga0209486_10000487_pt1 | contig 17624 bp, 19 predicted proteins | sample NCCompost_FD_187518 | JGI IMG/M metagenome (GOLD analysis project Ga0209486, IMG submission 187518) | Agricultural soil microbial communities from Utah to study Nitrogen management - NC Compost (SPAdes) (version 2) | ecosystem: Environmental > Terrestrial > Soil > Agricultural land | place...
GAGGCCTATGAGGATCCTGTTGGCCAGCCGGGCGCCCGCGTCCGCCGTCATCTCGTCGTCCCCCGGCACCGGCCGGCGCCCGTAATGGTAACCTCCGGGGCCGCCATGAAGCTCCTCCTGTTGATCGCCACGGCCATTCTCGCCGGCTGTTCCACGATCGGGCCGGCAGCCGAACAACTCTATCCGGCCCACGCTGCGTCGGATGAGCGCGTCCCGGTGATCCTGATCCCCGGCCTGCTCGGCTCACGCCTGACGCGCGCCGGGGACGGTACCGAAGCCTGGCCCGGCGGCACGCGCAAGCTCCTGACCAGCGACTACGCGGAGCTGGCGCTCCGCATCGATCCCGAGACGCTGGAACCGGTCGATGACGGACTGGTGCCGAGCGACATTTTCGAGGGCGCGGCCGGCAGGGACTTCTACCGCCGGCTCATGCTCGAACTGCGGCAGGCCGGCGGCTACAGCCAGATGCGCACGGGCCGCCCGGTGGTACAGCAGCGCGCGCGCCTCTACGTCTTCACCTACGACTGGCGCCAGGACCTCGTGAAGACCGTCGGCAAGCTCGACGAGCTGATCGAGCAGATCCGGCGCGACTACAACGACCCCCACCTGCGAGTCGACGTCGTCGCGCACAGCATGGGCGGGCTCGTCGTGCGCTACTTCGAGCGCTACGGCACGGTGGACGTGCTGGACGGCAACTCGTTTCCGGTCACCGGGCTCGGGCTCTCGAAGCTGCGCCGAATCGTGCTGCTCGGCACGCCGAACCAGGGCACGGTCACCGCGGTGCACAAGTTCCTGAACGGCTATCGCGTGGGGCTTTCCGCGCTGCCGACCGAGGGCGTGGCGACCATGCCGTCAACTTTCCAGCTCTTTCCGCATCCGCTGGTGGAATGGGTCGTCAACATCGACGGCAAGCCGCTCACCTTCGACGTCTTCGACGTGGAGTTCTGGCGCCGCTACGAATGGTCGATCTTCGATCACCGCATCCAGCGGCGCATGGACCGCCGCCGCGACGTCTGGCCGGCGCAGGACGTCTTCGAGCGCTGGTTCGAGAAGCGCCTCGAGCGCGGCCGCCGCTTCGCGTGGTCGCTGATGGTGCCGGCAGGCCAGGTGCCGCTCGTCAGGCCGCTGCTGCTCGGCGCCGACTGCGTGCCGACGCCGCGGCGGCTCGTGTTCGAGAATGTCGGCGGCGATGCACTCGCGCGGCTGCGCCCTGAGCAGATCCTCGAGCCCTCGCCCGGCGTCGACTACGAGGCGTTGATGTTCGGGCCGGGCGACGGCAGCGTCACCCTGTCCTCGCTGCTGTCGCGCCAGGACATGAGCCGCGAGGTTCCTGCGTACGAGCAGGAAGGCCTGGAACCGGGCCGGTCAGTGATCGTCTGCGAGCGGCACGACGCGCTGACGAGCGACGATGCTCTGCTCGATTCGCTGATCGAGCACCTGCTCGCCCCGGAGCCTCAGCCGGCAACCGAGGCCCCCGCGACGTAGGCGCAGTAGGCGCACTCGGGGCCGGGCGGAGGCGGCGACGGCTGGGCGACCAGTCCGACGGCGCGCCGGAAGACGTCGAGCACCCAGGCGTCGTCGCCGTCGTAGGGCACGAGCGCGGTCCGGAAGCACAGCTTGTCGCCGAAGTCCGCGGCGCGGCCGTCGCCGTTCGTGTACACGAACCAACCGCGGTGGCTCACCTCGAAGCCCTGCCGCCGGACCAGGAACTGGTAGACGTCCATCTGGCGGCGATAGGACGGGAACAGGCTGGCCGGGGTCGGAAATACGTTGCGCGCAGTCGCCTTGTAGTCGGCGACCATCAGCTCTCCGGACCGCGCCTGCCAGAGATCGTCGACCGCGCCGAAAAGGGTCCAGCCGGTCTCAGGGTCCTGCCAGCGCACGCCGGTGAAGTTGTGGCGCCAGCGGCCGAGGTCGGGGTGCGGGAACGGCACGGCGTCGAGTCCGACCGAGGCAAATAGCGGGTGTGGCTCGCCGGCGGCCCGATAACGGTCGAACTCCGCCTTCATCAGCGCGTCCACGGCATTGTTGAGGGTGAACGGCGGCCCGCTCGGCCGCGGTATGCCCCGCGCGACGTCGAGGTAGAAGCAGCGCGGACACTCGGTGTAAAGCTCGATCTTCGACCGGCTGAGTTGTTTGCGCTGCAAAGAACGGCTGGCCATGGGTTCCCATTGTGCGACAGGACGGAACGCCCGGGGCGCGGGCCTGTCCGAGCGTAAGATCAACGGCCGGGATGCCCGTCGGTCGGGCCGGGGGAGAACTCAACATGAAGCGCTTGGCTGTCGTCCTGTCATTCCTCGTCCTTCCGTTCGCGGAGGCCACGGAAACCGCCCCGCTCGGGGTCGACACCGCAGTTCAGCAACTGCGATCTGCGGTCGGCCTGTGGGACGTCGAAACCACGCAATTCGCCGAAGACGGCGCGGTCGCACGGGTCGCCTGCGGCACCTACCGGTTCGACTGGGTGGTCCCCGACCGCGTGCTCGCCGGCCGGTCGAACGTCCCCGACTGGAAAGAGACTTCGGGCATCCTCTTCTACGTCAACGAGCGCCGCTCGACGATCGAGATGACCTCGGTCGACGCCGACGGCGAGTTGCAGATGATGCGCGTCACGCGATTCAACGTCGGGCCGGACCGGCTCGAGGCGCGCATGGAAGTGAGCACGGACGGCGGCAACAGCTGGAAGCCGGGCCACCACCAGGTGTTCCGGCGCGCCGCGACGGGCGGCACGAGCTCAGCCGGCGGGCTCCGCTACCGGCGGCGTTCGCAGCCTTACGTACCGCTCACGTAGCACGCCGACATAGGCGCGCGTGAAGCGCGCCGCGGAATTGCGCGAGAGGTGCGACCATTCCGGCACCTCGAGGCCGCGCATCGCCGCGTAATCCTCATAGTGAATGCCGAATGCGCCGGTTTCGCGCAGCAAGCGGTCCCAAGTCGCCGTTCGCGGCGCGTTGCGGTTCTCGCGCTCCAGGAAAGGGCCCGCCGACGGCGGGCGGATGAACACGACTTCGCCGCCGCGCGCGCGGATCTTCCGCACCGACTCCGCGACGTCGGCGATCGCGGCGTCGATCATGTCCTTCGGCAGCGGCGGCCGCTCGTTGCCGAACGGCCCCCACGCCGCGCGCGCATGCTCCTGCAGGTAACCCGGCTGCTCGACCCGGTTCCAAAGGAAGTACTGGCGGTTCTCGGATGCCACGGAGAGCTTCCAGACGTCGTAGTACGGCCCGTCCGGACCGAGCCGGTCGTCTTCGACGACGATGCGCTCGATCAGCCTGAACAGGGAGTACTCGTTCTCCAGGAACGCGAATGCCCGCTGGAGCCGCAGGTCGACCTGGTGCCCGAATTTTTCGGAGGGCGACTCGTCACGCCAGGTGTCCTGCATGCCGACGAATTGCGGAAGTGCGCCGATGAACTTGCTGAAGAACATCTCGGGCGTGACGTCACAGACAACGAGGCCGGCGAAGTCCGTGTCTTCCGCGACCGACCGGAGGTACGGCCGCGGGCTGGTGCCCGGCAGCGCGAGCTGGATCGGCGTGCGGCCCGTCACCTCCTTCCAGACGGACAAGTCCGTGTCGAACAGGATGCGCGAGGAGCCGACGATCACGACGCCGTCGTGATCGCCTTCCTCGATCTTGCGGCGTTCGACCGCCCAATGCGACGGGCTGTCGTCGATATCCCCGGTGCGCAGTCCGAGCGAGCGCATTTTCAGCTCCCAGGCCGTCATCGCCGCGAGGAACAGGACGAGCGCGAGCCAGGCAATCGCGGCATAGCGGGTCTTGGGGATCTCCCGCACCGTGACGTCGTCCTGCTCATGGTGATGCGACATGGGTTATTCGCGCCTAGAACTGGAAGTAGATGAAGGCCTGGCCGCTGCCCTGCGTGATCGTCACCGCGAACAGCATGGCGGCGCAGACCACCGCCGTGACCCACCAAGGCGTCCTTGCGACGAGATCCTCCAGGCTTCGGTTCCGCATGAGCCACTGGGTCACGACGATCGCGGTGACGATCGCTGCGACCTTCACGACGAACATCGTAGCGAGGATCGGCTTCGCTTCCGGCGCGAGTCCCGCCATGCCCTCGAGTATGCGCGCCGCTCCTCCGAAGCTCTCCGCGCGGAAGAATACCCAGGTGACGTTGACCAGCGCGTAAGTCAGGAGCGCAAGCGCGAGGCGGTTCGGCAGGCCGGCCGGATCCCCGGTGACGCCGGTCTTCGCGCGCACCCAGCGCTCGCCGGCGAGATAGAGGCCGTGCAGGCCGCCCCACGCCACGAAGGTCCAGCTCGCGCCGTGCCACAGGCCGCCGAGCAGCATCGTGAGCATCAGGTTCACGTAGGTCCTGAGCTCCGTGCCGCGGTTGCCGCCGAGCGGGATGTAGAGATAGTCGCGCAGCCACGTCGACAGGGAGATGTGCCAGCGCCGCCAGAAGTCGGAGAAGCCGATCGCCGCGTACGGCATGCGGAAATTGTCCGGCAGCCCGAAGCCGAGGCAGAGCGCGGTGCCGACCGCGATCGTCGAGTAGCCGGCGAAGTCGCAGAAGATCTGTCCCGAGAATGCGAGCGTGCCAAGCCATGCATCGACGAATCCGACCGGCTCGGTGGCCGCGAACACCTTGTCGGCGGCATTCGCCAGCCCGCCGTCCGCGAGCACGACCTTCTCGAACAGGCCGAGCACGATCAGGCCGAGGCCCCAGAGCATGGCGTCGCGAGACGCCTGTTTCGGCGTTTCGAACTGCGGGACGAGCTGCGTCGGACGCACGATCGGGCCGGCCACGAGGTGCGGGAAGAAGGTGACGAAGAGCGCGTAGTCGAGGAATTTCCCGATCGGCTTCGAACGGCCGAGGTAGACGTCCAGCGTGTACGACAGCGTGACGAACGTGTAGAACGAGATGCCGACCGGCAGCACGATGTCCCACTCCGGCGCCACCCACACGACGCCTACGGACTGCATCAGCGCCTGCCAGTTCTGCAGCAGGAACTCGCCGTATTTGAAGAAGCCGATGAAGCCGATGTTCACCGCGACCGAGACGACGAGCCAGGATCTGCGCACCGCGCGGGACTTGTCGCGGCTCGCATAGATGCCGCGGGCGATGTACCAGTCGACGACGGTCGATGCCCAGAGCAGCAGGATGAACGGCGGGTTCCAGGCCGCATAGAAGACGTAGCTCGCGACGAGCAGGTTGAATTTCTTCGCGGTCCACGGGAACGGCAGCCGGTGCAGGACCAGCACCAGGGCGAAGAAAACGAGGAATGTCAGAGAATTGAAGACCAAGCAGTCAGCGCTTTCTGGCTTATCGTTATGCCGCTACCACCCGCGAGTATACTACCCCCATCAAAATCAACGACCTCGGGGAGGTCCCATGTCCACACGTACGTTGCTCGCTATAACGCTTGCCGCCGCAATCCTTGCGACCGGCTGCGCGAAGAAGGAAGAACCCAAGGCCGAGGCCCCCGCCGAACCCGCAGCGCCGGTGGTCGACCTGGCCGCCGAGGAACAGGCGGTCCGCAACCGTTCCGGCGAGTGGATGAACTATGCCAACTCGAAGGATGCGGCTTCGATCGCGACCAAGTTGTACGCGTCCGACGGCCTGCTGATTTCCGAAGACAAGGCCTACAAGGGCGCGGCGGCGATCCAGGCCAAGTATGAAGAGGACATCAAGAAAAACCCCGATGCGGTCATCAGCTGGACCTCGGACCAGGTCCGCGTCTCCAGCGACGGAGACATGGCCGTCGAGTACGGCAACTTCTCGATGGACCCCGACGGCGACGGCAAGAAGCCGGCCGTCCAGGGCTCGTTCGCGACGACCTGGGCCAAGGTCGACGGCGAATGGCGCGTGCTGTCCGATGCAGGCGGCGAGAACGCAGCGGCCCCCGCGCCGTAAGACCGCGTCCACGGCTTGAGCTCACGCTCACCCGTCGAATCGCCCGGGCTGCACCGCGGCCTCGGGCGATTCGACGTCGTGGCGCTCTGCGTCAACTCGATCGTCGGCGCCGGCGTCTTCGCCCTGCCGGCCGGCCTCGCCCTCGACGCGGGCCGTTACAGCCTTGCGGTGATCTTCGTTTCTTTCGTGGTCGTCGGCTTCCTCGCGCTCTCGCTCGCGGAGGTCTCGAGCCGCTATGACGTGACCGGCGGCCCGCAGGTGTATGCCGAGCGCACTTTCGGGCCGTTGACGGGATTCACCGTCGGCTGGCTGTTCTCGGTGTCACGCCTCGCGTCCTATGCGCTCATCGCCCAGATCATGCTCGACTACGCGGCGGCGCTGTGGCCGGTGCTGGCGGCCCCGATTCCGCGCGCCGTCGCCATCACCCTGTTCACGCTGGCCCTGACCGTCATCAACGTCCGCGGCGTCACGCGCGGCGCCTGGGTCGGGAACCTGCTCACCATCGCCAAGATGCTCCCGCTCGGCCTGATCGCGATCGCGGGCCTCTGGTTCGCGGGCTGGAACGACATCCCTTCGACCGCGCCGCGCGAGCCGGACGGGCTCATCGACGCCCTGCAGCTCGCCCTCTTCGCCTGCGTCGGATTCGACGTCGCCGCGATCGTCGCCGGCGAGATGCGCGACCCGCGCCGAGACCTGCCGGTCAGCATCCTCGGCGGCCTCGCGATCTCCTGCCTGCTGTACCTCCTGCTCATGATCGCCTGCTTCGGCGTGCTGCCCGACACGGCGGCCGCGAAGCTGCCGCTCGCCGACGTCGCCGAGTCCTTCATCGGGCCCGCCGGCGCGACGCTGGTGGCGATCGCCGCGGTCGTCTCCTGCGCCGGTGGCCTCGCGGTGCAGATGCTCGTGTCGCCGCGGAACATTTACGCTCTCGGGGCTTCCGGCGACCTGCCGCGCGCCATAGTCGCCGTGCACCGGACGTTCCGCACGCCCTGGGTGGCGATCGTCGTGTACGCGTCGCTGTCGTGGCTGCTCACGATCACGGGCACCTTCAAGTACCTGCTGGCGATCTTCGTCATATCGCGGATGCTCGCCTACGGCTCGACGGCCGCGGCGCTGATCGTCCTGCGCCGGCGCGAGGGGCCCGCCCCCGTTGTCGTGCCGGGCGGCGTCGTGATCTCCGTGCTGGCGCTCGCAGCCTGCGTCGCGCTGTTCGCGACGTCCTCGGTCGAGGCCTTGCGGGACGTCGCGATCGTCGTCGCGGCAGGGTTCGCCGTGCGTACCCTGGTGCGCTGGCACCGAAGCGGGAGTACAGTGCGGACCGGAGGGTAGCCGCATGAAACGACGCGAATTCGTCGGCGCGGGGCTTGCACTTACTGCCGCCTGGCCGATCACGGGCTGGTCCGCAATCCTCAAGAATGTCGGCGACGTGGCGGCAAAGTCGCTCGATGGGGCCGACCTCACCCTTCACGGTACTTCGATCGAAGCGTTCGCCGCGAGCCTGCGCGGCGATGTGTTGCTGCAGGGCAACCAGGACTACGAACGGACACGCCACATCTGGAATGCCGCCTTCGACCGGAAACCGGCGCTGATTGCCCGCTGCACGGGGGCGAGCGACGTCCGGCATGCCGTCGATTTCGCGCGGGAACACAGGTTGCTGACCGCGATCCGGGCCGGCGGCCACAGTTTCTCGGGCAAGTCCACCTGTGAAGGGGGGCTGGTCATCGACCTCCAGCAGATGCAGGGCGTGCGCGTGGATCCCCAGGCCCGGCGCGCCCTCCTGGAATCCGGCTCGCTGCTCGGCCAGCTCGACCACGAATGCGCTGCCTTCGGCCTCGCGACGACCGCCGGCACCGTGTCGCACACAGGCGCGGCCGGACTCACGCTCGGTGGCGGATTCGGAAGGCTCGGCCGGCGCTTCGGACTCGCCTGCGACAACGTCGAATCCTTCGACGTCATCACAGCGGACGGCCATTTCCTGCGCGCGAGCGACGACGAGAACGCCGACCTTTTCTGGGGACTGCGCGGCGGGGGCGGCAATTTCGGCATCGTAACGGCGATCGAATATCGCGTGCACCCGATGGATCCGACCATCCTTGGCGGAATGGTCATGTGGCCGTTCGAGCAGTCGCGCGACGTGATGCGCTACTACCGCGACATAGCGACCGGCGCGCCCGATGTGGTCAATCTCGAGTTCATGCTGTTGCCGGGAGAAAAGGGCCCCGTATGCGGCGTTGAGGTCTGCTGGTCCGGCGACAAGAGCGAAGGCGAGACCTGGCTGAAGCCGTTGCGATCGTTCGGAAAGCCGGTGCATGACGACATCGCGTCGATGCCCTATGTAGAGTTGCAGACGATCAACGACGAGTTCCTGGCGCCAGGCAAATACTATTACGCCAAGAACGGATTCCTGCCTGGACTCGACGACGCCGGGATCGACCGGGTGCTCGATGTCTACCGGCGAGCGCCGGCCTATGCGTTGCTTTTCGACCAGTCCGACGCCGCCTACCGTCGCGTGGCGCCGGATGCCACGGCGTTTCCGAATCGCGACGCGATGTACTGGCTCGGCGCGATCGGAATCTCGCCGGCTCCGCAAGGATTGGACGACCTGGTTCCAAAGATGCGTGCCGCCTGGCGAGAACTCGAACCGTTGACCAAGGGCTTCTACACGAACCTGAGCGATGCGGATGCAACCGCTGCGGTCTATCAACAGAACTACGGGGCCAACCTGAAGCGCCTGGTCGCGCTCAAGTCGAAATACGACCCGATGAACCTGTTCCGCCTCAACGCCAACGTGCCGCCGAAAATCTGAGTGGCCGCGGGCGCTAGTCCGGCCAGGCCCGGTCCTCAAGCTGACAGCGGGCGGCGGCCCTCGCCGTCGCATCGATCTTCGAGCGGCTTTCCGAGACCGTAGATTCGAGCGACGTGCCGGCGGCGAGCGCGGAAGCGCGCTCGATCTGGCGCCTCGACTCGTCCAGGCAGCCCGCCTCGAGCAGGAGCTCGGCGAGGTTGTTGCGGGCCGCGGCGTCGTGCGGGTCCAGCATGACGGCGCGCGACCAGGCGTCGGCTGCAGCGGCCCGGTCGCCGTCCGCGTAAGCGACGTTGCCGCGTCCCAGCCACGCGTGCGGCTCATTCGGCCAGCGCGCGATCGCGGCATCGAAGGCCGCGGCCGCAGCCCGCCGCTGCCCCGCCGCCTCGAGGCCGGCGGCCGCCGCGATGAACCGCGCGGGCTCGGCGTGCCCGGGTATGTCGCCCGGGCGCAGCGTCGTCAGGGCGAAGCGCCCGCCGCGGTGCCAGCTGCCGGCGAAGCGCTGCCACTTCATCTCGAGGCGCCGCTCCCGTCCCGAGCGCAGCACGGCGACGTTGCGCTCCGCGTCGTAGCCGATCAGCACCGCGTAGTGCCATCGGGGCAGCTGCGACACGCGGAGGTTCTGCAGCACCAATACCGGGCGGCCGGCCGCGAGCTCCTCGACCATCTCGTCGGCCGTCGTCGCCAGCACGTAGGGCAGCCGTCCGTGCCGGCGCGCGGCGCCGATCAGCTCGAGCGACAGGCTGCCGCGCCGTTCCGGGAGGTAGACCTCGGGCGCCAGGTCGGCCGGCGACACTTCGACGCCGCTCGCGACCAGCAGCGTCGCGAGCGCGGCGGGGCCGCACTGGTAGTCCTCCTGCGGGAAGAACGGCGTCGCGACGAGCTCGATCACGCGCGGCGCGGAAGCCGGAAGGCCGTCGGCGAGCGGCGGCGAGCTGGCGCAGCCGGTCAACGCGACTGCGAGTGTCGCGATGACCGGCGCGCCGCGGATCACGTCTTCTTGAAAATGTCGATGACCCCGACCAGCTCGAGGATGATCAGGACCACGAACACGATGCCGATCACGGCGAGCGCGTCGCCGCCGGCCGGCGCCTGCTCGATCTGCCCCGCGAGCGCCGCGATCTCGGCCTCCGACAGCGCGTCGAGGCGGCCCTCGATGGCGGTGGGATCGACGCCCATGCCTTCGAGCTGCGCGCGCACGTCCGCGCGCGCAAGAGTCGCATCGACGAGGGCGCGCGCCCCGTCGTCCTGGCGTGCGGCGATCGCCTCGGCCGTGCCGACCACGCCGGCCACGGCGGGCGCCTGCATGCCGAGGGAAACGATGCTCGCGCTTAGGAGCGCGACGCAGGCGCGGCGAAACCGTTCAATGCCCATCGGAAACCTCCGGTAAGTCTGTCAACCGGGGGCCAAAATAGCACGGGGCGCCCGCCATCCCTGCGAGATACCCCACAAATCGGCGGTTTCGCGGGCGGCCAATTCCGCTCAGCTGCGCTGCAGGTTTTCCTTCGCGCGGCGGATGTTACCGCGCACCAGGGCCGCGGCCTTGTTGTCGCCGTAGCGGCCCTTGTGGACGTGGCGGATGCGGTGCACGCCCGGCACCTCGAGGCCGACGCCGTCGGTGCCCATCAGCCAGCGGAAGGCGCTGTCCTCGTAGGTCTTGGCCCAGCGCGCGACGGGCCGCTGGTACACCGGCACCTGCTCGCAATAGCCGCACTGGCGCGCGGCGTCGCCGTGCACGATGTGGTACGCCCCTTTTGCCTTCGGCGGGTTCTCCGCCAGCGTGAACTGGCTCGTGTCGATGTCCACGACCCGCGGGCGGTCGCGCTCGGCGGCAAGCACCGGGTCGTCCTCGGTCAGCATCGGCGTGATGCGTTCGTGCTTCGGGTACGTGAGCAGGTCCTGGCGGCCCTGCAGCTCGGAGGCGAGCCCGTCGATGCAGTCGCGGTGGAAGACGATGTCGCAGTCCGTGAACCAGACCCAGTCGGCACGGGTCGAGCGCGCGACGCGGTTCCGGCCGATCGCGCGGCGAAACAGCTCGGGCCTCGGCAGCGCCTGCCAGTTCCAGGTGACGCCGGGCGCGGCGACGGAGCCGAAGAAGTCGAGCATCGCGCGCGTGCGCGCGTCCTCGAGCGCGTAAAAAACCGTCATGCGCACGCGCGCCCCAGCCGGCGGGAAGTTCACGAGCGACGAGAGCTGGTAGGCGAGCAGGTGCGCGTACTGCCAGCAGTGGCTCACGATCTCGATGTCGAGGGTGCCCGAGCGCGCGGTCAGGTCCTCGGGCCGGGGCGGCTGCAGGAACCAGCGCGACGGGATGAGCCTCGTCGTCGCGATCCGCACCAGGCCCTGGTCGACGGCGTCACGCAGGCTCAATCGGGCGCCCTCCTCTCACCAGTCCACGGATAGCGCTCCACGATCGCCCGGCAGTCGCGCCAGTAGAGGTAGCCGGGGTTCGGCGTGCGCCAGTCGCCGTAGATGCGCGCGAGGACGTCCTCGGCGTTGTTCGGGACCTGCCAGCGCTTGCCATACAGCTCGTACTCGACGAGGCCATGCGCAGGCACCTCGTTGACCAGTTCCAGCGGCGGCTTGCGCTTGTGGTAGTGCCAGCGGATGTTCGTGCCGTTCCGGTCGAACAGGAAGAACGCGAACTTCACGCCGTGATACTTGAGCGTCCACCTCGTGGTGCGCCCATCGTTGTTCACCTGCGGGGCCCTGAGGTCAAAGCCCGCGGCGCGGAGCTTGCGCATCGCCGCGAGGAAGTGCGGCAGGTCGCGGTCGAGAAAGCCGAAGTCGAAGTCGCGGTCCCAGGAAATCGGGGCGCCGTCGCGGATGCAGCCGAGCAGGAGGCCCAGGGTCATCCAGTACTTGTCGGCGAACGGCGTGCGCGAGAGGTGTTCGTGCAGGCGGACGAGCCCGCCGCGCCGGCGCCGCTCCAGGTTGCCCCAACGCAGCCGGTAGTAGAACTCGTTGAGCCTGCGCACGCGCCGGAGTATAGCCGCGCGCTGCGGCGGGAATTCAGTGGGCGCCGCAGCGCGCGTCGGTGCCGCATAGGACGCCGTTTCGACCACAAGCTTGCCACCGGGGTTCAGAGCGGGCACACTTGGTTGAATGATCAATCAACAGTCCGGTGATACCCGTTGGCGGATCCTCGAGGCCGCCATGCACCTGTTCTGGGAAAAGGGGTTCGGCTCGACCTCGGTCGCCGACATCCTCGCCCGCGCGGGCGTGAACAGCGGCAGCCTCTACCACTTCTTTCCCGGCAAGCAGGACCTCCTGATCGCGGTGCTCGATACCTACGTCGGCGGCATCCGGCAGATGCTGCTCGAGCCGGCCTGGCGGGGAGTCGTCGACCCGATCGAGAAGATCTGGAAGCTGATGGACGGCTACCGCGACGCGCTGATCCAGACCGAGTGCACCTACGGCTGCCCCATCGGCAGCCTCGCGCTCGAGCTGCACGAGCCCGACCCGGCTGTCCGCGAGCGGCTGGCGAAGAACTTCTCGAACTGGACCGACGCGATCGAGGAATGCCTGGTCGCTGCAGGCGAGCGCGTACCGCCGGGCGTCAACCGGCGCGCGCTCGCGGAGTTCGTCCTGACGACGATGGAGGGCGGCGTGATGCTCGCGCGCAGTTACCGCGACATCGGCTACTTCGACCGCGCAATCGGCGAGCTCAAGGAATACTTCAACCGCCTGCTGCGGCCGGCCGCAGGGCCGTCCCGCCGCAGGCCACAACGACGCAAGAAGGGGAAATCTCATGCCTGACGTCAACTGGCTCGCCGTGCTGGCCGCGGCGCTTTCGGCATTCCTGCTCGGCGGGCTCTGGTACTCGCCGGCGATGTTCTTCAAGGCGTGGCGGCGCGGCACGGGATTGACCGACGAGCAGCTGCAGAAAGGCAGCCATCCGTTGAAGATTTACGGGGGCGCTTTCGTGCTTTCGCTGATCGCGGCCACGGTGTTTGCAATGTTCCTGGGCCCGAAGCCTGAACTCGGCCTGGCAATCGGCGCAGGCGCCGCGGCGGGGCTCTGTTGGGTTGCCGCGAGTTTCGGCATCAACTACCTGTTCGAGCACAAGCCATTTTGTCTGTTTCTCGTGAACGGCGGCTATCACGCCGTCCAGTTCACGCTGTACGGCCTGGTGCTGGGCCTGTGGCACTGATCCACTGAGACGCATCCAATGAACGGAAAACTGAAAGGGTTGGTCGTCGTCGCATTGCTGGGTCTCTCCATCCTGCCGTTGGGCCCGCTGGCCGGCCAGGAAGTGGAGGCGCGCAAGCAGTTTGTCTACATGTTGCAACTAGCGCCTCGATTTCACGAAGAGGCCTCGTGGACGGACACTGAGAATGCGGTTGTAACTGAGCATTTCGAGCATCTCACCCGGTCCGCAAGATCCGGTCAGGTCATCCTTGCCGGGCGCACGATGGAACCCCTCGACAAGACCTTCGGACTCGTGATCTTCGAGGCGGACAGTGAGGCCGCCGCCATCGAGTTCATGCGATCCGACCCGGCCGTCAAGGCAGGATTGATGGCCGCCACGCTGCATCCGTACGCGGTCGCGCTGCAGCGCGAGTGATTCCGGGCGTCAGGTCCCGGTCGCCGCGGCCGCATAGAGCGGCGGCAGCGGGCAGTGCAGTGTCGCGCAGATCGCGCGCAGGAGCTCGGACTCGGCGACGGTCATGCGGGAATCGTGGGAGATCGTGGCGGCAAGGGCCTCCACGAGCCGGTTCTTCGCCTGCGGCTGCAGGCGATCGATGCGCGTGAGCGCCTGGTCGAGTTGCGGCGGCCAATGCGCGAGCTTCGCGAGCGGCGGATGGATGCCGGGAAGCACGATGGCCATGCCCGCCGCGTAGGCCTGCCGTGCCGCGCCCTCGTCCGCTCCGCCCTGAATCGCGAGCGTCGAGAACAGGACCTGCAGCGCGTCGCGCGCGCCGAGCGCGCTCAGGTGGCCGGACGCGCGCCGGCGAGGGTCGAGGTTGTCCTGCAGCTGCACCTGCGCGAGCTTGCGCAGCGCATACCCGAAGACCGAGGCGCGGTTCTCGCGGACGAGCAGTCCGTTCAGGCACTTCAGGAGCTCGACGCGTTCCGCGCGCCCGAGCTGGCTGAGCGCCGCGAACACCTGCAGCAGCGCCGGCATGCGCTGCACCTCGGTCAACGCGTCCACCTGCGGCAGCATCGCCTGCACCGCCTCGCGGTGCTCCCCGCCGTACTGCTGCTGTATGAACGCGAGCTGCCGCTCGCGAGCTTCCGGCGCGGTGTCGATCGCGAGCGCCACGAACAGCGCCGTCGCCTGCTCGGGCTGGCGAGCTGCGCGCCTGAAGGACTCGGGCAGCGACTCGAGCACCGCCTGTGCCTGGAGCACGTGCTCGGTTCCGGGATTGGCGACGAGTCCTGCGACCGCAGCTGGCGCAAGCGCGACGGCGCCGGCGAGCGGCCCGCCGTGCCGCGCCGCACCCGGCGCCGTGCGCGCGGCCTCCTCCTCCGCCATCGCCCGCGCCTCGCTCATCCGCTTGCGCACGGCGTCGAACTCCGCGGGCTGGAAGCGCGGGTCGATCTCGCGGATCCGCTCGACCAGCGGCGGGTGCGTCGCGAAGACGCGGCGGATGCCCTCGGCGAACAGCAGGTGCGCGACCTCCTCCGCATCGGCGTCCGCGAAGCGCGAACCGGCGCCGAGGGCGCCGATCTTGACCAGCGCGTTGCGAAGCCCCTGCGGGTCGCGCGTGAACTGGACCGCCGAGGCGTCGGCGAGCGACTCGCGGTGGCGCGACACCGCCGCCTGGATCAGGCGGCCGAAGAAGAGCCCGATCCAGCCGAGCGCGAGCACCACGAGCGCCGCGAGGAAGATGACGACGATGCCGCCCCCGCCCTTGCGGCCGCCGCTGCCGCGCGGCGCAAAGCGCAGGATCGTGCGCGCGACCATCGCGATGACGGTGAGCCCGAACAGCAGCCCGATCATGCGCGTGCTGAGCCGCATGTCGCCGTTCAGCACGTGGCTGAACTCGTGTGCGATCACGCCCTGCAGCTCGTCGCGGTCGAGGTTCACCAGCGCGCCGCGCGTGACCGCGATCGCGGCGTTCGCCGGGCTGTAGCCGGCGGCGAAGGCGTTGATCCCCGCCTCCCGCTCGAGCACGTAGACCTGCGGCACCGGGACGCCTGAGGCGATCGCGATCTCCTCGACGACGTTGCGGAGCCTGCGCTTGAGCGGGTCGGTGGTGTCGGCGCCGACGCGCGTGCCGCCGAGCTGCTCGGCGACCTTGCCGCCGCCGGCCGCCAGGGACACCGTGCGCGCGACGCTCGAGATGCCGATCGTCCCGAGCACGACGAGTGTCGTAAAAAGCACCACGAGCGGATAGCGCGACAGCGACATGTCGGGCGACGCGAGCAGCCCGCCGTCCTCCTGCACCGAGAGGATCGCGACGGTCGTGACCGCGACGAAGTCGATCGCGATCACGATCGCGATCACCGCGAGAATGAACAGGAACACCATCCAGCGCGACTGCCGCCGGGTGGCGGCCTGCCGCGCGAAGAAATCCATTTAGGTGAAGCTCACCTTCGGCACTGCGCGCTTCTCGGGGGATTCGATCTCGAGCAGCTGGGCGGGCAGGAACGTGAACATGCCGGCGACGACGCTGCCCGGGAACATCTCGCGGCGGTTGTTGTAGCCCATGACGGAGTCGTTGTAGGCCTGGCGCGCGAAGGCCACCTTGTTCTCGGTCGTCGTCAGCTCCTCGGAGAGCTGCATCATGTTCTGGTTTGCCTTGAGGTCCGGGTAGGCCTCGGCCAGCGCGAACAGCCGGCCAAGCGCGCCGGAGAGCGCATTCTCGGCGCCAGCGAGCTGCTGCACCGCGGCCGGGTCGCCCGGGTTCGCGGAGGCGGCCTTGAGGCCCGCGACGGCGGCGTTGCGCGCGTTGATCACGGCCTCGAGCGTCTGCCGCTCGTGCGCCAGGTAGCCCTTGGCCACTTCGACCAGGTTCGGGACCAGGTCGTGGCGGCGCGTGAGCTGCACGTCGATCTGCGCAAACGCGTTCTTGTAGCCGTTCCGCGCCGTGACGAGCCCGTTGTAGATCCCGACGGCCCAGATCACCAGCAGGATGATGATCGCGAGAATGACCCAGCCCATTGCAATCCTCCCTCGAAGCCCCGCGAATGATACACCGTCAGCGCGCGGGATCCGTGCCGATGCGGGCGCGCAGCCATGCGGCGATGTCCTGGATCTCCGGCCCGCAGACCTGGTGCTGCATTGGGTATTCCTTCCAGTCGACGCGGTAGCCCGAGGCGCGCAGCCAGTTGCAGGCCATGACGCCGAGCGCGAGCGGCAGCACCGGGTCGTACTGGCCGTGGCACATCAGGATCGGCGTCTGCCGGTTGGCCTCGGCAAGCCCGCCCGCGAGCACCGGCTGCAAAGGCAGGTAGCAGGACAGCGCGAGGATGCCGGCAAGCGCCTCGGGATGGCGCAGCGCGCCGTGCAGCGCGACCGCGCCGCCCTGCGAGAATCCCGCGACCACGATGCGCGCCGCTGCGATGCCGAGCGCGCGCTCCGCCGCGATCAGCCCGCCGAGGAGACTGACCGACTCGTTGAGGCCAGCCTCATCCGCGCGTCCCTCCGCCGTCAGTGTCTTGATGTCGTACCAGGCGCGCATGCGCATGCCCATGTTGAGTGTCACCGCGCGCACCGGCGCGTGCGGGAAAACGAAGCGGATGCCCGGCGCGGCGGGCAGCCGGAGCTCCGGGACGATCGGCACGAAGTCGTTGCCGTCGGCGCCGAGGCCGTGCAGCCAGATCACGCTCGCCGAGGCCGGCGCCGCGGGCGCCAGGACGATGGCGTCCGCGGTTTCCTGCATGCGGTGGCTCACCTCAACAGCCCTGATATTTCCAGTAGCGGGTCTTGCCCTCGGCAAGCAATTCGATCGCCTGCGCGAGGCGCCGCTCGCGCGTCGCCGGTTGCTTGGCTTCGACCAGCCAGTCGACGTACTCGCGTTGCTGCCCGGGCGTGAGCCTGGCGAAGCCCGCGCGCGCCTTCGCGTTCTTCTTTAACGCGGCGGCCAGGTAAGGCGGCGCCTTGGGCGGCGGCTTGCGCTTCAGCACCCGCTTCGGGCGCTCTCCCGCCTCGTTCAGCACGACGGCCAGCTTCACCGCGCGCACGATGACTGCGTCCGCCGGCAGCTCGTCCCGCGAATGGTAGCGGCGGCCACCCATACCGAGCTTGGCATCCTTCGGAAACACGCGGTCTGCGTCGGCACCGAGCTTCTCGCGGATCAGGCGCTCGCTCCAGAACCCGAACGCGACGTGCTGCTTGAACGCCGCCATCATCGCGACGATGCCCTCGCGCTCGAACGAGGGCACGCCCCATTTGATCTTCTCCTCGATCTTCGGGCAGCCCCTGTGCATGAGATTGCGCACGTGCTTCAGGATTGGCCGTGCGAAGTCCGCGGACTTCGCGATGTAGGCGTCAACGGCGGGATTCTTCATGCCGCGATTCTAGCGCGGCCGAAAACTCCGAAGGAGCGGCCAGGCGCCGGCCGCGAGCACGGCGAGCGCGAAACCAGTGGACAGGGACGGGTCCGAGGCGACGGACGCAATTCTCTCGACCCACTGCGACACTTCGGCGCCATGGCGCAGGACGAGCGCCACGCCCGCGGCGCCGGTTCCGGCCACGATCGCGCCGTTCGCCCATGCCTCGCGTCGCAGCCGCCGGCGCTCGATCTCGCGACGGCGCTCGGCGTCGGCCCGCCGGCTGGCGGCAGGCGGGGCCTCGAGTGCCGCCACGCGCGCGTGCACGCGCGCCTCGAAGCCCGGCGAGGTATCCGCATCCGCGAACAGCCGGCGCATGCGCGCGTCGAAGTCGTTCAAGGGCCCTCCCTCGCGGCGAGCGCGGTCGCGAGGCTCGCCCGCGCGCGGTGCAGGTGCGTCTTCACGGTGTTGACCGGCAGGCCCATCATCCCGGCGACTTCGTCCA
>Ga0209486_10000488_pt1 | contig 17608 bp, 16 predicted proteins | sample NCCompost_FD_187518 | JGI IMG/M metagenome (GOLD analysis project Ga0209486, IMG submission 187518) | Agricultural soil microbial communities from Utah to study Nitrogen management - NC Compost (SPAdes) (version 2) | ecosystem: Environmental > Terrestrial > Soil > Agricultural land | place...
ATGAAGTAAGCGGAAAAGAATTAGACACGATAGTTGAATTTTGTAAATCTTACGAAGATTGTATTGGTGCAAGAATGACCGGCGCAGGATTTGGTGGTTGCGCTATTGCATTGGTGAAAAAAAATAAGTTTGAAGATTTTTCTTCTAAGATCAATACATATTATGAAGAAAAGATCGGTTATAAGCCCGATGTATTTGCTTCAGAGATCGGCGATGGAGTAGGGGAATTAAAGAAAGAGTATAGCTGATCAATGAATTCTATCACCTCTCACTTCAAGATCAATAATAACACCGGCTTCATATTTCAGCCATTCAGCCCAACGCTTTCTTACTTTTTCTTTATCGATATAAGTTCCTGCGAGTTCGATAAATAAAGTGTAGTGACCTGCTTCGCTTTCCATAAAGCGGCGATAAAAATTTCGGAGATATTCATCATTCAACCCTTCGCTCAATCTTTTGAATCGTTCACAACTCCTGGCTTCGATCAGCGCCATAGTTAATAATTGATCCAGCATCCGGCCTTCCACACTTCCACCTTGTTTCTGAAATTCGATTAGTTTATTTACATATTCATCTTTTCGTTGCTTCCCAAGTTTCAAATTCCTCTTTTCTAACTCCTGCAAAACGAGCCTGAAATGTCCCCATTCTTCGGTAACGATCGGGGCTAATTCTTTTACCAGCTTTTCCCTTTCGCTATAACGTTGAATAAGCGAGATGCAGGTGGTAGCCGCTTTCTGCTCACAGTAGGCATGATCGGTCAAAATTTCTTCTATGGATTTCCCGGCCAGGTCAACCCAGCGGGGGTCCGTAGGCAGTTGAAGACCAAGGATATTCCGAGTATCTTCTGATAATTGTTCTTCTAACATCAGTGGATAAATTAAAGGGTTCAAAGCTAAATCAAAAATGGCTGATTTCTTTGTTGATATGCCTGCTTGCCTTACCTTTGCCGCCACAAATAATCGGATGTAAAATCGGATGAAATTAAAAAAATAAACAGATGCCTTTAACAAAAGAAAAAAAATCGACCGTCATCGCTCAATATGGCGGAAAAGAATCAAACACAGGATCAATCGAAGGTCAGATCGCTCTATTAACTGAGCGTATGAACCAGATCGCTTCACATCTTCAAACAAACAAAAAGGATTTTTCAACTCACCGCGGCCTGATGCAGTTGGTTGGTAAACGTAAGCGTTTGCTTAACTATCTTCAGAAACATGACCTTACAGGTTATCGCCAGCTGATTGAAAAACTCGGTATCAGAAAATAAGTAACCGGCCCCCTAAATCCCCCAAAGGGGGACTTTTAGTTTCCAATAGATCGTATTTACTTTTTTGTCCTGATCTTTCACATGCTGAATAGCGATAAGAACGTACAAGAGTGCGACGCAACGGAAGCTAAATAGTAGCTATAAGCCGGGTACATTAATTCCTCACATGAGTTTGCTGGTAATAAACCACAAACCATAAATTTTTAGAAATGTTACAACAACCTATTCGTAAAACATTTGATATAGGCGGTGGCCGTATGGTTACCATCGAAACAGGGCGACTTGCCCGCCAAGCTGACGGTGCAGTAACCGTAAGCATTGGCAATTGTATGCTGCTGGCAACAGTAGTAGCAAATAAAGACCCGAAAGAAGGGCAGGATTTTTTTCCGTTATCAGTAGACTACCAGGAAAAATTTGCTTCTGCAGGACGTATCCCAGGTTCTTTCTTTAAACGTGAAGCAAGATTAAACGACTATGAAATATTGACCTCAAGACTTGTTGACCGTGCCTTACGTCCATTGTTTCCGGAAGATTATTTATGCGAGGTGCAGGTGCTGGTTTCACTTATCTCCAGCGACGAACAAATATTGCCGGATGCAATGGTTTGTTTAGCTGCATCGGCTGCATTGGCAGTTTCAGATATTCCCATTAAAGAAATTATCTCTGAAGTACGAGTGGCAAGAGTGAATGGTGAATTTATAGTAAATCCTAACCGTGCTGAATTAGAAGAATCGGATCTTGAATTTATAATTGCTGCTACTGATAAAAACCTGATGATGGTGGAAGGGGAAGCACAGGAATGCAGTGAAGCTGATCTGATAAAAGCGTTGGAAGTTGCACATGATGCAATTCGCATCCAGATAAAAGCACAGGAAGAATTGCGTGATATGGTTGGTGTGAAAGGTAAAAGAGATTATAAAAAACCTGAGCATGATGAAACACTTCGTGAAAAAGTAAATGCTTTTGCAAAACAAAAAGTATATGAAATTTCAAAAGCTAAATTGAATAAGGCAGATCGTAGCGATAGATTTTCAGCAGTGAAGGATGAGTTGATGGAACATATCAAAGCTGGTTTGAATCTTCCTGAAGGTGAAGAAATGCCTGGTAAAACAAAAAAACAGGTAAGTGCCTATTATGGCGATCTGCAATATTATGTGGTCCGTGATATGATCCTCGATGAGAAAGTTCGTTTGGATGGTCGCGGTCTTGAAGACATCCGTGCATTGGATATGGAAGTAGACGTACTGCCTTCACCGCATGGTGCCGCATTATTTACAAGAGGCGAAACTCAATCTCTTACTACCGTTACATTGGGAACTCCGTTAGATGAATTATTGGTAGAGAGTGCAGCAAAATCTTTTGATTCAAAATTTTTCTTACACTATAACTTTCCTCCTTTTTCTACTGGTGAAGTAAAGATGATGAGAGGTCCTGGCAGAAGAGAAGTGGGACATGGCAATCTTGCAATGCGTTCGCTGAAACAAATGATGCCAAGCGAGAATTTCGCTTATACAGTACGTGTTGTAAGTGACATCCTGGAATCAAATGGTTCTTCATCAATGGCGACAGTTTGTGCGGGCTCACTTGCATTGATGGATTCAGGAATTCCTTTTCCAAAACATGTGAGTGGAATTGCAATGGGACTGATCACAAAAGATGATAAATATGCGATCCTGAGTGATATCCTTGGTGATGAAGATCATCTAGGTGATATGGATTTTAAAGTAACTGGTACCCGTGAAGGTATTTGCGGTGTACAAATGGATATAAAAGTTGATGGCTTGAAAATGGAAGTGATGTCGCAGGCATTGGAGCAGGCACGTCGCGGCAGATTACATATCCTGAATGCAATGTACAATTGCATGCCTGAAGCAAGAAGCGAAGTGAAACCACATTCACCAAGAATGGTGAAGATGTTCATCGAAAGAGAATTTATTGGAGCCGTTATCGGGCCTGGTGGTAAAGTGATTCAGGAAATGCAAAGAGTTACCGGTACTACTATCAATATTGAAGAAGTGAATAACATGGGAGAGATAAGTGTCTTTGGTGTAAACAAAGAAGGCGTGGAAAAGGCAGAAGCATGGATCAAAGGTATTGTTGCAGTTCCTGTTGTTGGCGATGTATATGAAGCAACAGTAAAATCAATTATGCCTTTCGGAGCATTTGTTGAATTCTTACCAGGTAAGCAAGGTTTGGTACACATAAGTGAAGTAAGTTGGAAGCGCCTTGAAACACTTGAGGGAGTATTGAATGAAGGTGATGTGATTAAAGTGAAGTTGATCGGTACTGATCCAAAATCAGGCAAGTTCAAACTTTCAAGAAAAGCATTGATCGCAAAACCGGAGAGACAAGATCGTCCGGCAGAAAATAATTAATTATTAATAGGAAAATAGCCTAACCCTGTTTTTGCTTAAAGCGAGACAGGGTTTTTAATTTTGCATTGAAATGGATTATATCAAGATCACATTTGCCGATCTGCAACCAGAACAAAAGGAAATTTTGATTGCGCAACTTGCTGATGCAGGATATGAAGGATTTGAAGAGAAGGATACTGGTCTTGATGCTTTCATAAAAAGCAAAAGCTTTGATACTATTGTTTTGAAGGAGATCTCATTTAAATATCAAACTCCTTATACAAAAGAAAAAATTGCTGAAACAAATTGGAACCAGGTTTGGGAATCAAATTTTGAGCCGGTGATAGTAAATGACTATGTGGGTATCCGTGCTGACTTTCATAAACCAATTACGAATACAAAGTTTGAAATTGTTATTACTCCAAAAATGAGTTTCGGCACTGGCCATCATGCTACCACTTATATGATGATCGAACTTATGAAAGAAATAGATCTTAAAGGGAGATTAGTTCTTGATTTTGGCACAGGCACTGGCGTACTTGCAATACTTGCAGAAAAAGAAGGAGCAAAAAATATTGATGCAATAGATAATGATGATTGGAGCATTGCAAATGCAGGCGAGAATTTTGAAAAAAATAATTGCACAAAAATAAATTTAAGAAAAGCTTCAAATGCCGCGTCTGAAATCAAATTCGATATCATCCTTGCCAACATTAATAAAAATGTAATTATTGAAAACCTGGCTTTGCTTTCAGAACAATTAAATAATGGTGGCCAGGTTTTACTAAGTGGACTTCTCAAAGAAGATAAAGCTGAAATACTAAGTATCGCTACTGAATTACGCTTAAAACTCAAAAAAGAATTGATCCGGAACAATTGGATAGCCCTGCAATTTCATAATTAAGTGTGCCTGAATGGTGTATTAATTTACTGTGATGTCTATTCTGTTTCTATTATCTTTGTAATCCAACTTTAACAAAGGCTCCATGAACGAATTTCTATTGATCGTTCTCGCATATCTTATTGGTAGTATTCCCTCATCGGTCTGGGTCAGCAAATACTTTTTTGGTATTGACATTCGTGACTACGGAAGTGGTAATGCAGGTGCTACTAATACATTCAGAACACTTGGCCCGAACTGGGGCTCATTTGTTATGCTGGCGGATATGTTGAAAGGTATCATCGCCGTTAAACTTGTTTACCTCATTCCATATTATTTGGATCATGAATCACAAATGACCAATCTCCAGATCGGTCTCGGATTGGCAGCAGTAGTGGGTCATATTTTTCCCATTTGGGCAGAGTTTAGAGGAGGGAAAGGCGTTGCAACGGTTTTTGGAATGGTACTCGGCATCCAACCAATAGTAGCGGTATGTTGTGTAGGTGTATTTCTATTAGTTCTCTATTTAACAAGATTTGTTTCACTTAGTTCAATACTTGCCAGTGTTGCTTTTCCTATTTTTATTCTTGTTATTTTCAATGAAAAAGAAGATCTCTATAGAATTTTCGCAATTGCTGTTGCCCTGATGGTCCTTATTACACACCAAAAAAATATTGGACGACTACTCCAGGGAAATGAAAGCAAGGTTCCCATTCTTAAGCATAGGGATCGTCGAAGACAGCGCCGGCGCGGCGGTTCTGAAAGAAACAAACTCTGATTTTCATTTTTTTCAACCTTTAACCTGTTTAGTTTGGTATAATCATTGAATTAGTGATAAAAACGAAACACTATGAAAAGGCTTATAACGACTTTGTTTATTACTGCATCATTTATCATAGCATGCAGTACTAATCCCTTATCAAAAAAATCACAGCTCACCTTGTTGCCTGAGTCTGAATTGCAAGCAATGGGAACCCAGCAATACCAGCAATTCTTGGCGACAAGCAGAGTCGTCAGCGCATCAAATAATCGTGATGCTGAAATGGTAAGAAGAGTCGGACAACGAATTACCCGGGCGGTACAAGAATATTATGCACAGAACGGTATCAGCGAGAAACTCAATGGATTCAACTGGGAATATAACCTTATCGATGATAAAGCAGCTAACGCATGGTGCATGCCGGGAGGAAAAATAGTTGTGTATACTGGGTTATTGCCCATTACGCAAAATGAAGCTGCACTTGCCGTGGTAGTGGGACATGAAGTATCCCATGCACTTCTTCAGCATGGTAATCAGCGAATGAGCCAGGGATTATTAGCGCAGGTAGGGGAAGTTGCACTTGCCGTTGCTCTTTCAAATAAACCAACCGAAACTCAAAACTTATTTTTAGCTGCTTATGGAGCCGGCGCTACCATTGGTGTTATGCTTCCATTTTCCCGTAAACAAGAATTAGAGGCCGATAGATTTGGCTTGATTTGGCCTGCAATGGCTGGTTATAATCCCCAGGAGGCAATTGCTCTTTGGGAGCGGATGGAGAGGGCTTCGCAAGGTGCTCAAAAGCCACCAGAATTCTTGAGTACACACCCAAGTGAAGGAACCAGAATCGAAGAACTTCAAAAATATATGCCTGAGGCAATGAAATATTATAAACCAATGGCTAAATATTGATTATCTAGATTACCTAAATAAATTGATTACAATCCAGATTCCGGCTTTTTGAGGTAATAAGCCGGAATTTCTTTGTAAATAAGCTCAGGGAGATAGTATATTTCGTACATTTGTGCCCCGCTAATTTGTGTACGCTGAAGCCGGTCTTACGAACCGGGCGGTTTCGGAAAACCCAAAAACACCAATTTTAGGTATGTCTCAAACGCTTCTCGAAAAGCTTCAACTTGCAGACGAAAAGAATCTTTTGATCCAAGGTTTACCTTCTTCAATTGAAAAGCAGTTCAGCAAACTTTCTTTTGCAAAGAACGTTACGCCGCTTTTAAAAAGCCGTAAAATTGACTTTGCACTGGTATTTGCCGTGAACGAAAATCAGCTTAACAGCATTTTGCAAGAGGTAATGCCTGCATTAAAACATGATTCTAAATTCTGGGTTGCTTCTCCTAAAACCAGCTCCAAAATTGTAACTGATCTGAACCGTGAATGCAGTTGGCAAAAGCTGACGGCTTCTGGTTATGAATGCCTTGACCAAGTGGCATTAGATCATGTTTGGAGTGCCACCCGTTATTGTAAGGGTGAGTTGGTTGAAGGAATAAGGATCAGCCGCAGGGAAATGTCAGCAATGGAAGCTTAAAAAATTTTATTGGCTAAGCAAAATAACCATGATACTTTCATGGTTATTTTTTTATGCCCAATTTTAACGTAGAAATAAAAGCGATTGTTAATGACCCCGCATTTGTCAGGAATTATTTAGTTGATCACAATGCCATTTTTAAGGGGACAGATGAACAGACAGATACTTATTTTAATGTCAATGCAGGCAGGTTAAAATTACGGGAAGGCAATATTGAAAATAACCTGATCTTTTATAACCGGCCTAACCAGGCTGGTCCAAAGAGTTCACATTTCAATCTTGTAAAAATCGAGGATGCCAAAGGCTTAAAAGAAGCATTGGAGAGATCATGTGGTATAAAAATAATAGTAAGAAAAAAAAGAGAGATCTATTATATCCGCAATGTAAAATTCCATATTGACGAAGTTCCAGGTCTTGGGTTTTTTATTGAAATAGAAGCTGGTAATATTTTGGTTGACAAAACCGAATCCGAATTATTGGATCAATGTAATTTTTATTTGATGGAATTGGGGATCAAAGGAGAAGACCTGATCGCAGAATCTTATAGCGATCTGTTGATGAAAATGAATGATATTATTTGATGATAACGGCACCTAGCTTACCGGATATTTCTCTTTCCATTTGTTTCAGGTGTTCGTGGGTTTGAGCAAGTGTTCGATATTCTTCAGGAGTATGATGCTTTTCAAGATCTACCTGGTTTTCTAATAACATCCTTTTGATCTTCTTCAACTTAAGATAACTTAAGGCCGACTCAACTTCAATATGCGTTTTGTCTTCGTCCATTTTAAGAAATGTCATTAACTCTGTTTCATTCCCAACAGTTACTGATCTTATGAAATCTTCATAGCTCTGCTCAAATAATTTCTTTTGATAGCCAGTCGAACTGCTGAATTCCCGTTTCCAGTGTTCACTCGCTTCGTAGGGAAAATTAAGCAGCGAAACCGCAAAAGAACTTATAGTCGAGTCATTGCTATATACAAAAAGGTTTTTATTGAGTATTGTACGTTCTTTATCTAATGCCTTTTTATATTCATTGATAAGCTTTAGTACATCCGCATTATCAAACAATCCTTCATCAAGGATCTCGTCAAGCATAAATTCAGCAACCACACCTTCATTCCATTTTTTATTCCCGTGTTCCAGCAGAACTCTTGCAAATTCTTTTTCCTGCAACTCATCCTTAAACAAAAGATTGAACGTGGCGTCATCATAATCGGTTGCAGCGGCTTTTTGCGCATTTTCTTCATGGGATCTTGCTTCTTCAAATGGCAAGGCTTTTTCCTGCGTACTTATCTTATTACGAATAAACTTATTTACCAATGCATGTAAACCACCTTCATCGATCTTTAATATCTCAGAACATTGTTTTATATAATCCTGTTGTTTGGTAAAATCTTCCGCTTTATTGATCTTTGAAATTGTTTCAGCAATACTGTTTACTACTTCAGATTTTTTTGTAGAGTCGCTACCTGCATCTTTCAATGCAACCTCAAGTTGAAAAAGAATAAAATCCTTCCTATTTCTTCTTATAAATTCATTAAATGCAGAGGCGCCAACTTTATTTACATAACTATCGGGATCTTCCTTATCGGGTATTAAAACCAGCTTTACATTCAAACCTTCTTCCAATGCAAGATCAAGTCCGCGAAGAGCAGCTTTTATACCTGCAGCATCCCCATCATAAATAATAGTAAGATTATTTGTGTATTTTCTTATCAGCCTTAACTGGTCTTGTGTTAATGAAGTACCGCCGGAAGCCACTACATTTTCGATTCCTGCCTGGTGCAATGAAACCACATCGGTGTATCCTTCTACCAGTAAACATTCATCCGCTTTGTCAATTGCAATGCGGGCAAAATAACTTCCGTAAAGTATTTTGCTTTTTACATAGATCTCATTCTCGGGAGTATTGATGTATTTCGGCGCTTTATCATTTGTTTTAAGGATCCTTGCGCCAAAGCCCAAGACCTTGCCACTATGATTATGTACGGGAAAAATTATCCTGCCACGATAATTATCCATCAACTGATCGTTACGATTTGCAACAAGACCTGTTTTTAATAACAATTCTGTATTGTATTGGGCAGCGATAGCAGCTTTTGTAAAACTATCTCTTGCTTCAGGATTATAACCAAGTTGAAATTTTTTGATGATGTCTTCGCGGAAACCTCTTTCTTTCAAATAGCTCAAACCAATATCCCGGCCTTCTTCAGTTTCAAATAGTATTTTGGAAAAAAACTGTTGAGCAAAATTGTTAATGATATAGAGACTATCAGCCACCTGCATTTGCTGACGCTGCTCATCAGTAGCAAAACTTTCTTCTATTTCAATTCCATACCTGTTTGCCAACCAGCGAAGCGAATCAACGTAACTGTACTTCTCATGCTCCATCAAAAAGCTGATGGTGTTGCCGCTTTTACCGCAACCAAAACATTTATATATTTCTTTTGCCGGAGAAACGGTGAAAGAGGGGGTTCTTTCGTTATGAAAAGGGCAGAGGCCAAGATAATTGGTGCCTCGTTTTTTTAATTTTACGAAACCGCCAACCACATCAATAATATCAATGCGGCCTAAAATCTGTTGTATAGTATTTTGTGAGATCAAGGGCTGCTAATTTCGGGTATAAAACCGAAACGAAAGTAACCTGATGCATTTTTCTCCATTAATTCTTTTTCAATATTAAACCCTATTTTATTTTTTCAGTCACTAACCAGGTAAAAAATCTGCTTATGAGAAAGAACTTGACATTCCTTTTAATAATCCCGATTATATTTTCTGCCTGTACATCGCATGAAAATACTACTCCCAGCAGCATCGAGGGGTATGCACCTGTGTACAGCCAGGATGTTTCAACTCTAAAAACAATAAAGGCTGAGCCGCCCCGTACAACCGTAAATGGAGGTAAAATATATACAGTTGGCAACCTGCTTTTCCAGGTAGAGCAGGATTCGGGGATACACATTATTAATTATGCCAATCCCTCAAGTCCTGTGAAGCTCGGTTTCGTTAGATCCTTTTTATGCAAAGAGATCTCAGTTAAAAATGGATTTATATATACCAATAACCTGAGTGACCTGGTGGTAATTGACATCAACGATCCTACAGATGTAAAAGAAGTTGGCCGTACACCTAATGTGTTCCCTGATCTGGCCAGTCAGTATCCTCCCAAAAATTCGATCAACCAATTTAGCAGGATTTATTTTGAATGTCCCGATCCTAAGAAGGGAGCTGTCATCGCCTGGAAAAAACAAACCATTAATAACCCTAAATGCTGGAGATAATGAAAATACTTTATCATTTAATAGCTATAGTTGTTTTATCTGCTCTAATAAGTTGTGGCAAAGAAATGACAGCTAATGGAGGATCAACAGGTGCCGGTGGTTCAACCGCAAGATTTACTATTGCAGGCAATTATCTGTATGTGGTGGATAATGTATCTCTTAAAGCATTTGATATATCATCGAATACTACTGCTGTATTTAAATCAAAAACTGAAATAGGGATAAATATTGAAACCATTTTTCCTTACCAGGACAAGCTATTTATAGGTTCTTCTTCTACTATGTATGTTTATTCCTTATCCGATCCTTCAAGACCAACACAGTTGGGAAAAGCGGAATATACAATTCGTATGTCATGCGATCCAGTTGTTGCTCGAGATAGTGTTGCCTATGCTACCTTGAGAGCAACCGGGCCTTGCGGCGGTAGCTCAAGCGCATTAGTTGTTTATAATATAAAAAACATTTCTTCACCACAGTTAATGAAATCTCTTTTCCTGACCGCACCTTATGGTTTGGGAATAAAAAACAATTCACTTTATGTTTGTGAAGGTCTTGGTGGAATAAGGGTTTTTAATATTACCAATACATATGAACCTAGCCAGGTTTCCGAGATCAGGGTAAGCAATACAACTTTTTATGATGTCATTCCTTATGGCAATATTTTGATCGCACAAGTGAATGATGGTTTTATACTTTATGATATTGGTACCAACCCGATGCAACCGGCTTTCCTTTCAAGAATTTTGAATTAAACTTATGAGCCGAACCATCTGTGTCATTTTTTTTCTTTCAATTTTTTACAATTGTTTTTCTCAATTTGAAAAAGATAATTTCTATTCGGGAAAAGCAATTACACTCCGAACCAATCCGTTTTCATTTTTACAAAGAGATGCGGGTATTATGATTGGCGTGAATTACAGGTGGCACCAAAAATGGTCTGCCACCCTAGATCCAAAGTTTATTTTTTATGCTGTACAATCCCCGATGAACAGTACGGGTCCAAGGAAGCCTTTGGGTGTTCGTGTAAAAACAGATATTCGTTATCATATCCAAAATATTTTCATTGCTCCTGAACTTGTTTTTGGATACACAAGTACAAAATCAACTAATGAGTTTGGGGTAAACTGTATAGGTGGGAATTGTGATTATTATACTTTACAGGAATACACCGAAATAAAAAAAGAAGCAGGAGGGGCGATAAAATTTGGATTTACTGGCCCGATAAGAAAGAGTAATGAAAATTGGAAACTTGAACTATACACTGGTATTGGTGTTTCGTTTTTTGATTTCCACGAAAAAGGAATTCCGCCCGGTGGTTCATTTGTAAGGCCGCCAACACATGAAGATGGACTGGGAACCATGGATGAGGATGAACCCAATGTTATGATACCCTTCGGTCTAATAATAACTTACAAGATAAAATAGATTTTTCCCTATTTATCCATTCTACTGGTTCACAACGAAAAAAAGAAGCACTTAGTCATACTTGTTTCAAAAGATCATATGGGGCTGGATAACCTGTCTATTTTTGTTTAAAAATAATCTTGACTTTATCCATAAACTGGCTTAAATTTATATAGATACATTTCCGCCACGGAAAATTTCGGACGGTTGCTTTTTTTTCACCTTTAAATTAAAATCCCATGGTTACAGTTGACATCTCACAGCTCTCTGGGGAATGCAATACCTGGAGGGATTCGTTGCGTTCCTGCCGCGATGATTTAAACCAATTAAAAAAACAACTTCAACAAACCGCAGCTCAAAATCTTACCCGAGACCAGCTGCATGACGTAGAACATTATCACAACCAGTTTCACATTCAATTGATCAATGTTCACGATCTGAAACAATCTATCAAATCTCATGATCGTCGTGTACAATTTGAAACTTCCGCTAACAGCGGCCAATTAGCAGAAGATACGATCGCAGAACATGAAAGGCTTTTTGAAGAATTCCAATCACTCGACAGTACAATCAAGAATCTACGAGAAGAATTTGGTGACTTTATTCATCGAACGTCATAAATAAAAAGGTTAAGAGCTCATCAGTTTTTATAAGTTCAACTGATAAAAATATTTATCCTGAACTTGTCTTCAGGAATAAAAACTTATCGTCCCGTCTCCTCGGATACTCCACCTCTGAAGAACCGATTATAAACAACTAAAAACACTTGCCATGGCAGAATTTGATACCTCACACGTAAAAAATATTGTCTTGCTGGGCCACGCTGGCTCCGGTAAGACCACATTAGCGGAATGCATGCTCTTTGAAGCGGGAATAATTACCCGCCGCGGCAGCATAGCCGAACGAAACACTACAGGAGATTACCACGAGCTTGAACAAGAACGTGGTAATTCTATTTTTAGCAAGCTCATGCACACAAAATGGCGAGGCTATAAAATAAATGTGATCGATACTCCGGGCTATGATGATTTTGTTGGTGAAGTGATTTCTGCACTAAGAGTCGCGGATACCGGGGTTATGCTTTTAAATGCTGTAATGGGTGTAGAAGTGGGAACAGATATCATCTGGGAATACACGGAGAAATTTAAAACACCGATGATCTTTGCAGTAAATAAATTAGATGACGATAATGCTGATTATGAAAGAACAGTTCGGGAAGCAAAATCACATTTTGGGAGTAAAGTTGTAGTCGTGCAATATCCATTGCAAACAGGTGCCGGGTTTCATGAAATAGTTGATGTATTGCGGATGACCATGTATAAATTTAAAGATACCGGTGGCAAACCAGAAAAACTCCCTATTCCCGATTCAGAAAAAGCAAAGGCAGAAGATTTGCACAAAGAGTTAATAGAGGCTATTGCCAGTAATGATGAAAGCCTGATGGAAACATATTTTGACAAAGGAGAGCTGATGGAAGATGAAATGAAGATGGGATTAAAAAAAGCAATGATCAATCATGATCTGTTTCCATTGTTTTGCTTATCCGGTGAAAGAAACATGGGTAGTGGCCGTTTGATGGGTTTTATTGACAATGTGTGTCCCAGCGCTAATGAGATGCCGCCGCAAATAACCAGGAGTGGCGACAAAATTTCCTGTGAAGCAAGTGGTCCTGTATGTGCCTTTATTTATAAAACGATCAGCGAACCGCATGTTGGAGAATTATCTTTTTTTAAAGTTTATTCCGGTACGGTAAAAAGCGGAATGGAACTGGAAAATGAAAGTACCAATGTAACAGAAAAGATAACCCAGCTTTTTTTGGTTGAAGGAAATAAAAGAATGCCCATTAACGAATTGGTAGCAGGTGATATTGGCGCTACATTAAAATTAAAAAACACCCATACCAATAACACATTACATGCAAGAGGCAAGAATTACGAATTGCCTTCGATAGAGTTCCCGTCTCCGAATATGACGGTTGCTATAGAACCTTTGAAAAAAGGTGAAGAAGAAAAACTTTCCCAGGCATTGCATCAATTAAGAGAAGAAGATCCAACGTTGATCGTAGAAGTTTCTCCTGAATTAAAACAAACTCTTATCCATTGCCAGGGAGATATGCATTTGGCGGTTGCAAAATGGAAAATAGAACACAGTCACAAGGTGGAAGTGAAATTTGTAAAACCAAGAATTGCTTACCGCGAAACAATTCGTAAAATGTCTGATGCCAGCTATCGCCATAAGAAACAAAGTGGCGGCGCCGGTCAGTTTGGTGAAGTGTATATGCGTATTGAACCATGGCATGAGGGATTGGCTGATCCAAAAGACCTGAATATAAGAGGTCGTGATACATATGATCTTGATTGGGGTGGCAAACTTGTTTTCTACAATTGTATAGTTGGTGGCGCTATTGATACAAGATTTTTACCATCTATTTTAAAGGGTGTAATGGAAAAAATGCATAATGGTCCACTTACCGGTTCATATGCCCGTGACATTCGTGTATGTGTATATGATGGAAAGATGCATCCTGTTGACAGCAATGATATCTCATTTAAAATAGCAGGTCTCCAGGCGTTTCGCCAGGCATTCCAACAAGCCGATCCGCAAATACTAGAACCAATCTATAAAGTTGAAGTGCTTTGTCCGGATGACTTAACTGGTTCTGTGATGGGTGATCTGCAAAGCCGTCGTGCAATAGTAGAAGGAATAGATAGTGAAGGACATTTTCAAAAAGTAATTGCAAGAGTTCCATTGGCTGAAATGGATGGCTATTCATCATCCCTTCGATCGATCACACAGGGAAGGGCTAAATTCAAAAGTGGATTTTTAGAATATGCTCCAGTTCCTTTTGAGATACAAAGACGATTGATCGATGAGCATGCAAAACATGCTAAGGAAGAATATGCTTAGTTAGTTTTTTTGCATTATATCAAAAGGTGATCCTTTGGGTCATCTTTTTTATTTTTGAATTCCAAATAATGTGCTTAGTGACTCAATATTAAAGTATTGATCATATGTCAAAAAAGCAAAAGATTAAATACAAAAAGAAAGCAGAAAATACTAGCTCACAAGTTAAAGATCCTGAATCTCAAAAGAGGTTTAGATCAGTGAACAAAATTGATCCTGGTAATAAATTCTTTATTGATCACTGGAAACAACTCGTCGTTTTGATCATATTAGCGATTGGTTTATATGGTCAAACCTTCAGCTTCAAATATGTGCTGGATGATAGACTAGTGATCGAAAAAAACAAATTCACACAAAAAGGAATTTCAGGCATACCTGAAATATTTGGCAACGAAAGTTTCAAGGGTAGCCTTGGCGAACAAAAAGAACTAGTTGAGGGTGGTCGTTATCGTCCTTTAAGCATAGCTAGTTTTGCCCTGGAAAAAAGTATAACAGGAGGCAGTGCATCGGTTAGTCATCTCATCAATATCATTCTTTATACATTAACAGGAATATTTCTTTACCGGGTATTACTAATACTCTTTCCACGGAATTCGAATTTATTTATCAACGTGCCCTTTGCTGCTGCTGCATTGTTTATAGCTCATCCTTTGCATGTAGAAGTTGTAGCGAACGTAAAGGGCCGTGATGAAATTTTTGCATTTATCGCCGAACTGGCTGTTCTTTATTTTTCTTTAAAATGGCTGCAGGAGAAGAAGAGCAGGTATCTTATTTATTCGGCTATTTGTTTTTTGTTGGGAATCTTTTCTAAAGAAAACCTCGTCACTTTTCTTGCAATAGTTCCGATAACTGCTTACTTCTTTACAGATTCATCTGCAAGCGACAAAATAAAACTTACTTTACCACTTTTAGGTGCCACTTTAATATATCTTATTATTCGCTATGCAGTATTGGGATATATGTTCTCAGGTTCTGAAATAACCAACCTGATGAACAATCCATTTTATGGAATGAGTCTTAGTGAAAAGACGGCAACAATATTTTACACACTTCTCATGTATCTTAAGCTGTTAATTTATCCTTATCCACTGACACATGACTATTATCCTTATCATATTCCCATCATGCACTGGTCTGATTGGCAGTCGATCTTCTCACTCATTCTTAACCTGGGGTTGTTGATGTATATGGTTTTCACCTGGAAAAGGAAGTCTGTTCTTTCTTACTGCATAGCTTTCTATTTTATCACTTTAAGTATTGTGAGTAATTTATTTATCTCGGTTGGTACTTTCATGAATGAACGTTTTCTTTACCATGCTTCACTTGGCTTTTGTATTGCGTTAAGCTGGATTTTGATAGAAAGAATAAATGCTGATCAGAATAAGAGAATTTTAGGAAATGTGATCTTAGTTATTGGTGTGATCGCCTTTTTAATACTTTCTTACTTACGAATTCCCGACTGGAAAACTAATGAGACACTTAATAAGGCCGCAATAAAAGTTTCGTATAATAGTGCAAGAGCTAATCTATTTTATGGTGTACTTATCTGGGAAAAAGATTATCTGACCTTACCCAAAGATGCGGGAGCTACAAGAAAAAGAGCAGTTCTTGATTCCCTAAAGCCTTATTTTGACAAAGCCCTTCAAATTTTACCAAGTTACACATCAGCAAATTCAATGAAAGCAGGCATTGCAGGGGAGTATCACAAGCTTGATAATAAACTTGGGCCCCTGATCAAATCATTTGAAGAAGTAAACTTAACTGGTACTTATGAAAAATTTATAGTCGAATATCTCCACTATATCAATGGACGAATAAATAATTTGGCTGATGCAAAATTGCTCCAAGGATTTTATCAACGTATGATCCCATATTACGATGCTACTTCCAAAAACACCATACTGCCCGGAGAATACAGATCACTATTGAAAGAATTAGAAGAAAAAATCCCGAGCTTACAATAAATCTTTGAGTCAACTATAGGTTGGTGCTCTTACATTTGTAATATGACAACACCTGTCATCTGTATCGGTGCTGCTTTTGTTGATGAACTCTTTCATATGAAAGAAGAAATGATCATGGGTTCTACTGTGCCGGCATCAGTAACGAAAACTGCCGGAGGTGTAAGCCGGAACATAGCCCATCAATTAGCATTGCTTGGAGTGGATGTACAACTGATCAGTGTATTTGGCAATGACAGTGATGGCGATTGGCTGAAACAATCCTGTACCAATGCTGGTGTTAAGCTTGACGCATCAATAACTAAAGAAGGTTTTTCAGGAAAATATACAGCCATCCTCAACCTTGATGCTTCGTTGTTCACTGGATTTTTAACCAATGCTGCAACAAACCTGATAACCCCTCAACACTTAGAAAAACATAAAGCTTTATTGCAAACAGCTTCTTATTTACTGGCAGATGCAAATATTTCTGTTGACGCTGGCGAATGGTTGCTTGTTTTTACTAATGAAACAGGAATTCCACTTATACTTGAACCTGTCTCTGTGCCTCCCGCAAGAAAATTCAAAGATGTCAACCTAAGCGGACTTCATCTTGTTACGCCAAACGAAGATGAGTTGCCTGTTCTTTGTTCTGAAAAAGCATTATTTACTCAACATCAAATAGAAGAATTGATCAATAAAGGAGTCGAGAATGTTTGGTTGCATCATGGTAAGCTTGGCTCTGCTATTTACAATAAAGAAAGATCGATAACATTGCATGCACCCGAAATAGAAATTGTGGATTGCACCGGCGCTGGTGATGGTTCTTTATCTGGTTTTATTTTAGGCAAAACATTGGGTAAAGAAGATGTTGATTGCTTAAAACTTGCTCATACTTTATCGGCGGAAATTTTACAAGTGAATGGCGCCATCGCTACTCATTTAAATCAACAAAAATTATTAAGCCTCGTTTCAAAATATTATCCTGACTAATGCACTCATTCTTAGAAATACATCCTGAAGTACAAAATGCATTAGCTCATGGCAAGCCTGTTGTTGCTTTGGAATCAACCATTATTTCTCATGGCATGCCTTACCCGCAGAATTTCAATACAGCGATCGACGTAGAAAATATAGTTAGAAACAATGGCGCTGTTCCTGCAACGATCGCCATCTTTAATGGTAAATGTTATGCTGGATTAACCAAAGAGCAATTAGAATATTTTGCTTCGGCAAAAGATGTTTGGAAAGTGAGTTTGCGGGATATGCCTTATGTGA
>Ga0209486_10000489_pt1 | contig 17605 bp, 14 predicted proteins | sample NCCompost_FD_187518 | JGI IMG/M metagenome (GOLD analysis project Ga0209486, IMG submission 187518) | Agricultural soil microbial communities from Utah to study Nitrogen management - NC Compost (SPAdes) (version 2) | ecosystem: Environmental > Terrestrial > Soil > Agricultural land | place...
AACCGGCCGCCGATGTCCGCGCGAACGCCGTCCGGCGATATTGAACCGAAGGCTGCCACCCGCTGCCTAACGGGAGCACGAGCGCCCCTTCCAGCGTGGTGCGCGCGTTGGCGGACTCACTCGAGGCGTCGAGCCGGCCAACTCGCGCCTGTCCCCGGAGCCGGAACGGAGCCAGCGGCACCTCCACGGTTGCCCGGGCGTCCGAGCGCTGGACACGGTTCTCAAGCAGCTGGGGACTGAATCCGAGCGGCGCGCGCTCGATTCGAAGGTCCAGCGAAGACCCGGCGGCGGACCGGACCCTGAGACGCATCGACGCCTCAATGGGCGTCCACGCGCCAGGAGCGCTCAGCGGCGGAACGCCGGCACCGGAGCCTGGACCCTGTCCGGGGCCCGGACCGGGACCGGGCGCCGGAGACGTCGTGACGCCGTCCTCTTCGTACCGGACCATGCCGGCACTTCCGCTGATGCGCACCTGCGACGACGCCGTCGCCGAAAATCGGGCGTTGATCCCCAGGCCGTGCACATCCTGAACGTCGTTGCTGACGTTCTGCTGCGCGACACCGGCGCCGATCCGGACGCCGTCGCTGACCATGACCTCAACGGTGCCACCGTATCGCGTCGTCCGGTTGCCGTCGGAATCGCCTAACGATCCCGCTTCGGGCACAACCATCGGCGCCGCCGAGGCCCGGGCCGCATCGAGGCGAGTCCCCGCGCCATTGAAGCCCAGGCGTTCGGCGTGCCGGAACGCGGCACCGGCCGCGCGCGGGCGGCCGGCGCGTATCTCAACCCGTCCGAGCAGGTCCCATGCTTCACCGTCGTCGGGATGCGATGTGGTCCATGCCGCAAGTTCGTCGGCCGCCTGATGCGAGCGGCCGGCGCGATCGAGGAGTCGTGCCCGACCCACGGCGACGTCACGTTCACCAGGAAGAATGGCGTGCGCCCCATCGTACGCGATCAGCGCCTCCGCCAGTCGCCCCCTGCGCGCGAGCACGTCGCCCTCGGCCATGTGGCCCCACGGGTCATCGGGCTCGAGCGCGATGTACCGGCGATACAACGCGAGGGCGCGTTCTTCGGAGTCGTCCAGCTGAGCGAGTCGGAAAACCGCCCGCGATGCCGTCGAGTCGGTGGCAAAAATTTCGGCGTACAAAGCGCGCGCTCGTTTGCGATCACCGGCGTCCCACGCCGAATCGGCGCGCGACATGAGGGCATTACGATCGGGACGCGCGGTTTGCGCTCGCGACTCGGTCGTGATCGCCAGCACCAGAATCAGGGACGTCAACAGTGCTGGCATCAATCGGCACCACTTTGATGCGATTCAGGTGCATGGTGGCGTCGCGCCTGTATCAACCGCGCGATTTCGACGGTGCCTAACACCAGCATCAAGGTGGCGACACCCGTGGCGAAGGTGGCGACGGGGAGAACCGTCCGCACCGCCACCGTACCGCCGCCAGGCTTCTGCACCATCTCGTCAGGCACGATGAAGGCGAGTAACCAGCCAACCATCCAGAGGGCGGCGACCACGCCACCGGCCATGGCCACGTTATGCCAGATCTGACGCGACGAGACGGGATCAGGTTGCCCCCGCAATCGGCGCTTGAGGCTGCGGAAGGGCAGCAGCAGCGTCGACGCGAGGTAGAACAATCCACCGACGCCGGCACCGGGAACGCCTGGAGTCATCTCAATGGCCCTTTTCGTACGTGGCGAACGTCCGGTTCATGATCAGTTCCATCCAGGTCGCCTTCAGGAAGAACACTGCATTCACCGTGCGCAGTACGAAGAACGCGGGCAGTGACAGCAGGGCACGCCGCATCTCGCGTCGCCTGGCCGCTCCGACCAGGACGGGAACCGCCACCGCCGGCACGTCGATGACGTATCCGAGCAGCAGCCACGGGTTCCCCAGCGCAATGGCAAGCACCGGGAGCAGAAAGAGGTACGCCACGGACGCGATGATCGCATCCCAGAACGCCACCGCTACGGAGTGTCGGAGAAACGGCACCGAGAGGATCCCCTGGCGATGCAATCGCACGTTCTGCACGAAGCCGTGAGACCACCGTTTCAACTGTTTGCCAAGGAAATGGAAGTCATGAGGCTCGATCGGGTAGCTCACGGCTTCGGGAATGAACCGCACCTTCCATTCGTACTGATACAATGTCCAGGTGAGATCCATGTCCTCGGCGAGCGTCCGCGTCGACCAGCCACCGATCGCTCGTAAGGCACTCGTGCGATACATGGAGAAGCAGCCAGAGGCGATCAGTGGTGCGCCCCATGCCTCCTGCACGCGTTTATAGAACGTGAACGCAAACAGGTATTCGATGTACCGACCACGTTCCCAGATCGACTGGACCCGGCGGGGAAGGACTGAACCACACGCTGCCACGACCTCGGCATCTTCGAAAGCCGGGAGCAACCGCTCGATGGCGTCCGAGGCCAGCGTCGTATCGGCATCGATGGCCATCACGAGCGCGGTCCGCACATGGCGAAGCGCGAAGGTTTGCGCCCCGGCCTTGGAGCCCGTGTTGCGCTCCGGACGGATGACCCTGACGCCCAGCCGCTCCGCCACGCCTGACGTGTCGTCGGTAGAGCAGTCGTCGATCACGAGGATTTCCTGCGGGGCAACGCTTTGCGTCAGCAGCGAGAGCAACGTATCCGCCAGCGTCTCCGCCTCATTGTACGCCGGAACCAGCACCGTTACCGGGACGGTGCGCGGATGCCGTTCGGACGATGGCACGAACGAGCGCGCCGTCGATGGATGAAAACTGTCCCGCCCACCGTACGCTCGATGCATGCCCGAATCGCTGCGAATGCCAGAACTCATGAAAAGCCGCGTGTGATGCTCACACTGAAAGACGACAGGCGAGAGGGGTGGTCAATGTGTGCGAAATGGTCGTGGCAACGACGCGGCATTGTCGCATAACGACTTCGATGAATCGTGACGCATGTCACGAGGGGACTGGTGCAGCGTGAGCGCATCGCCCTTCTCCGACGCGTCACGCGCCGCGACCACGCTGTCACGCGAGTGGTCGATTCCGGGCGGCACTGTTACAGCGTGGACACAATTCATGTGTGCTCGCGTGCTGACGCGCGTCACAGCATCGCGAGAGCGTGAATCACGGCCCGGCTGTTGCTCATTCAGGGGGTGTCCGGACGCTTCAGGACAGCGCTCCTGGAACGTGGCACTTCTCGCCGGACGCGCAGCACATCCGAAAGACTACCGGAGGAATATCCGATGCGCATCGGAGCACTGTTAGGCATCGCTGTGGGGGTTGCGGCGTGTGCCGAGTCCCCATCCCCTGTTGCACCGCGCGCGCTCGACCAGGCGCCGGCGTTGTCGGCCGACGGTTCTTCAACACAATCGACGTTGCCGTTCAACGCCTCGCTCTGGGTTCCGTGCGCCAACGGGGGGGCCGGTGAGTACGTCGCCCTGTCGGGTGCGATAGAGTTCAGCACGCACGACGTGCTGGATGGAGACGGTGGGACGCACGAGCGGAAGATGATGCGCCCGTCGGGCGTATCCGGTGTCGGCGCGACGACCGGCCTGACTTACCGCGGAACGGGAATGAGCTTCATGAGCGAAGGCGTTTCCACCGACGGTGCGTCCTCGTACAGCTATGTCAACAATTTCCGGATCATCGGCCAGGGGCCGGGCAACAACGTGCTCGTGCACGCGCTCGTCCACCAGACCACGAATGCAGAGGGCGTGGTTACCGCTGAGGTGAACGTGAGCAGCAGTTCCTGTAAGTAACCCGGCACGTTTCCGCAATTCTGGAATGCGACCGTTCCCGTCAGGGAGCGGTCGCTTTCTTTCAGCCGCTCGAGACCGGCATGGTTATCGACTGCTGACTTGCCTCGCGTCGGTGGGTCGCGCATGGTCCGGGCTGTAGAGACCACGTGCCACCGGGAGGAATCGTGTACCTCATCCGCGACATCATGTACTGCAAGCCCGGCAAGGTCCGCCCACTGCTCGAGAAGATGAAAGGCATGGCGAAACTGGGCGAAGGAAAGATGGGTTGGGGGAAGATGCGCCTATACACTGATTTTGGCGCGGAGCGCTTCTGGACGCTGGTGTCGGAGTTCGAAGTCCCGGACCTCGCGACGTTCGAGAAGATGGATTCCATGCAAGGCTCGCCCGAGGACATGAAGGAGATGGAACGTCTCATGTCGGGCTATCACGACCTCGTCGAGCACGGAAGGCGCGAGATCTACAAGGTCGAGTTGTAACTCACCCCTTTCGCAGCGCAATCACTGGATCGACCCGCGCGGCACGCCGCGCGGGAATCCAGCTGGCGATCGCAACCGCCATCGCCAGCACGACGGCCATCGCCGCGTAGGTCAGGGGATCCGTCGTCGTGACCTCGAACAACATCGTCCGCAGCACCCGCGTGAGGGCGAGCGCGGTGAGCACACCGATCGCCAGTCCCATGGCGGCGAGGATGGCGCCATCCCGCATAACGAGTGCGAGTACGCGGCCACGTTCCGCGCCCAGCGCCATGCGGATCCCGATTTCACCCGTCCGCTGGGCGACCGCGAACGAGAGGACGCCGTAGATGCCCATCACCGCCAGCGACAGTGCCATCGCCGCGAACAGGCCAAGCAGGACCGCACTGTAGCGCGCCTGCGCGCTGGCGTTGGCGATGCGCGCCGACATCGGCCTGACGTCGAACACAGGCGCGAGCGGCGCGACGCGCTGGACGGCGGCGCGCACCGCAGGCGCCATCGCCGACGGATCACCGGCCGTCCGGACAAACACCATCATGCGCGGGAGCCGCGCCTGGCCGTACGAGATGTAGACGTCGGGGACGGCGGTTGAATCGATCGTTCCGAACCGGACGTCACCAACGATGCCGATGATTTCAGCACCGGTGTGGAATCCGCCCTGATACACCGCGATACGCTTTCCAAGTGGATCTTCACCCTGGAAGTACTTTCGTGCCGTCGCCTCGTTGATGAGAACAACCTTGGGCGCGTTCAACCGGTCTTCGGCGGTGAACAGGCGGCCGCGCTTGAGCGGAACGCGCATGGTCTCGAACCAGTTCTGCGACGCCCAGTGAACACCGACCATGGCGTTGCCGGTAGCGCTCTGTGGCCGGTCGGCCACCGTCATGATGGTGCCGTTGCAGCCGTTGTTGAGAGGAGGACAGTCGGCGATCGCCACCTGCTCCACCCCGGGAACGCCACTGATCTCCTCCTGCAGCCGTTCGTAGAACCCGGGCATGGAGTCCGGCGAGACGGTGCCGGCCGGCATGGAGAGTCGGAGCGTCAGCACGTTGCGGCCATCGAATCCCGGGTCGACCGCAAGCAGTTTGCCGAGGCTGCGGATCATCAACCCTGATCCGGCAAGGAGCACGAGAGCCAGCGCAACTTCCGCCACCACGAGTACGCGACGGCCGGCACCGGTTCGGCGGCCGGAGCCCGAGCTCCCATCCTTGAGATCCTTGACCAGGCTCTGGCGCGTCGCGCCTAACGCTGGCGCAAGGCCGAACAGGAGCCCGACGGACACGGTGACGAGGAAGGTGAACAGTAACGCACTCGCATCAAGGCGGATCGCGTCAAATCCCACCGCGCCGATCCCACCCGTCAGGCCCTGTACGCGCAACGTGTCCTGGGGATTGATCGCGCTCAACATGCGCGTACCGGCCAGGGCCACGGCCAGACTGGCCGCACCACCCAGCAGCGCGAGCACCAGGCTTTCGGTCACCATCAATCGCACCAATCGCCCCCGGCCCGCGCCCAGCGCGAGGCGAACGGCAATCTCCTGCTTCCGCGACATGGCCCGCGCCACGAGCAGGTTCGCCAGGTTGACGCAGGCGATGAGCAGCACCATGGCTACGGCACCAAAGAGCACCAGCAGCGATCGCTTGAGTCCCTTGGCCACGCGAATCGTATTCAGCGGGCGGGCCTCCGCAGTCCACTGTTCCGGCTTCTTGCTGGTGGTGAGGGTGCCGCCTTGCATTGGAAACGCGTCGTAAATCCTCGGACCGATCAGCGCGGCCTCGGCGACCGCCTGTTCCGCGGTCACGCCCTCGCGCAGACGGCCAATCATCGAGAACTCGAGCGACCATGGTTCACTCAACGCATCGGCTGGACGCGCCGTGAGATTGAGCAGGGCCTCGGCGCGCCCCGACAGGCCACGAAAGTCCGGCGGAAGGATCCCGATGATTTCCCAGGGCTGGTTGTTGAAACTCAGCGACTGTCCGATTGCCGCCGGATCCGCGTTGAACCGGCGCTGCCACAACGCGTCACTGATGATTGTCACCCGGCGCGCGCCGCCGGCCGCGTCCAGTTCGGATGGGAAGTCCCGCCCCTTCGCGACACGAACGCCTAACGTCTTGAGGTAGGCGGTCGTGACCTCCTCCGCGTACACGCGTTCCGGTTCGGTGCCGGTGATGATCGTTTGCGTCGGGCCGTGCGCGGCGAGCGACTGATAACTCTTCTGCGCATCCCGGAAGAAGGCGTATTTCGGGAAGGACCACGCTGCGTCACCGTCCTCACTCGAGCGCTGGACGATGTCGAACAGCCTCCCCGGCTCCGCAAAGGGCAGTGATCGCAGGAGCAGCGCGTCCACGGCCGAATAAATGGCCGTATTGGCCCCGATGCCGATGCCGAGCGTCAACACGGCGATGGCGGTGAAGCCCGGTCGGGCCGCGAGGCCGCGCAACGCGTACCGGACGTCATCGGCGAATTCCTGCAGTCGTTCGCGCACGTTGAGTCTCCGTTCCTTGAGTTCGGCTGAGTGTTCGAGTTGCGCGTCAGCGTCGGCCCAGGCCGCGCCGAGTCGGCGGATCGCCTCGGCCCGTGCCTCGTCCGGCGTCATGCCTAACGCCACGAGCTGCGCGACGCGCTCCTCGAGGTGGAACGCCAGTTCGTCCCGCATTTCGGCGCGGGCGAGCCGGCGGCTCAACGGGTCGAGATGGAAGAGGCGGCGCGTGTTACGCATGCGCGTCAGCTCGTCCGCAGCGCGAGGATGTCGACGAGCGCCCGCGCGTACTTCTCGAGCAAGGCGCCCTCGGTCTTGAGGTGCGCCCGGCCGGCGGCGCGTACGCGGTAGTATCGCGCCTTCCGGTTATTGCTCGTCAGGCGCCACTCGGATTCGATCCAGCCCCGCTCTTCCATGCGGTGCAGCGCGTAGTAGAGCGCCCCATCATCCACTCCGACGGAGCCGTTCGATCGTTGTTCGAGCCAGGACACGATCTCGAAACCGTGCATCGGCCCGAGGGTGAGGGCCTTGAGCACAAGCAGGTCGAGAGTCCCCTTCAGCAATGGCGGCGCAGGCGGCGACGGCGGCAAATGTCCCCCGAGAGTTTCCCACTAGACACTGGGGGAAGCGTAAGGGTTGCCTGTCGCCGGACTGTCTGCGGCTTGAGCTGGTTCGATGAACACGAACGGTTGGCGTGCTGGGCTTTAGGCATGTGACGTGCATCCTGTCGCGTTGTTCTTCAGCCCGGGTATCGTCACGAGGGCGGGCGCGGGCATTTCTGCAATACCGGTTCCCTTCATGAAACGCGCTAAGTGGTTCTCTTCCCTGTTGTTGCTGGCTCTCAGTACCTGCGGACGTGAGGCGCTCGAGCCTGAGACCGGGGACGTTGAGGCGATAGTTGTTACGCCTGCCATCTCGACGCTTTCCGTTGGCTCGCAGCTCGAGCTGTCGGCGCAGGTACTCGATGGATCCGGAACCGCCGTTCCGGATCGCCCGGTGCATTGGGCGTCGGAAGACCCCAGCATCGCGATCGTCTCGGGCGACGGCACAGTGACCGCCGTGGGAGTGGGAACGGTGCAGGTCGCGGCGAGCACAGGCGGACGGAGCGGACTCGCACAGATCACCGTGACTACCACGCCGGTGGCGTCGGTACAGATCACGCCGACGAACAAGGCTCTGTTCGTCGAGGAGAGCTTCCAATTCAATGCGGAAGCGCGCGACGCCGGTGGCAATGTGCTTCCGGGCAGACCGATCACCTGGTCGAGCAACAACGAAGCCGTCGCCACCGTCAGTGCGTCAGGCCTGGTTACCGCGCTCTCGCCGGGCGGCGCGATCATCAGCGCGACATCGGAAGGGCGCAGTGCACCGGCGTCGATCACCGTGTCGGCCATTCCTGTTTTCACGGTCCAGGTGCGGCCGCCGGCGATGACGTTGACCGACGGCCAGACCGCCCAGCTGGAGGCGCAGCCGGTCGACGCCGACGGGAAGCCGCTCGTCGGGCGACTCGTACTCTGGTTCACCAACAATGCGGCGGTCGCCAGTGTGACTGCGAACGGGCTGGTGACGGCGCAGGCACCGGGCAGCGCAGTCATCACCGCAACGTCGGAAGGGAAAAGTGCGACGAGCACCGTGACCGTCAATGCCCCGGCGCCTAACGTCGTGGTCCTGACACCGGCCCAGGTGTTGGTCCAGGAAGGCGGTACGGCGGCGCTCTCGGCCCAGGTCCTGGACAACCTGGGACGGCCGATGCCTGACGCGATCGTGACCTACGCCACCTCGAATAGCGCCATCGCGACCGTGAACTTCAGCGGCGTCGTGACCGGCGTGGCGCCGGGCAAGGCGACGATCACCGGTTCGAGCGGCGGGAAGACCGGTACCGCGGAAGTCACAGTGACGCCGACCCCGGTCTCGTCGGTGACCATATCTCCGTCGCAGCCGACTATCGTGGTCGGCCGGACGATTACACTGACCGCGCAGGCGCGGGCCGCCAATGGACAACCGCTATCTGGACGCACGGTGATATGGTCGAGCGGTGCGCCGAGTATCGCGACCGTCAGCAGCAGTGGTGTCGTCAACGGGGTGCGTGTTGGCACTGCGGTGATTTTCGCGAGCATCGATGGCGTGCTTGGTCACACGAACGTCAACGTGGTTCCGGTCCCGGTGGCAACCGTTACAGTCTCTCCGTTGACGTCGAGCGTAGCGATCGGTGCGACAGCCCAACTCAGCGCGACCTTGACGGACGCGTCAGGCAACACGCTGTCCGGGCGCGTCATCTCCTGGTCCAGCAGTCAGACCACGGTGGCGACGGTGTCACCAACGGGCGTCGTGACTGGCGTGTCGGGAGGGACAGCGACCATCACCGCGATGAGTGAAGGTCGCGTTGGCACTGCCACGGTGAACGTCGTTGCGTCGGGAACACGCACGGTCACAGTGACGCCATCCACGGCAACGATCAGTGTCCTGGGATCGGTCACACTGACGGCGACGGTTCGCGATCCATCCGGGGCCATCATTTCGGCGCCGGTGACCTGGAGTACAAGTAACGCCTTGATTGCCGGCGTCTCCTCGAGCGGCACAGTATCGGGATTGCTGCCGGGAACAGCGACAATTACCGCGAAGTCAGGCTCGGCGACGGGGACTGCGTTGATTACGGTGAAGTGAGTGGAGTTGATGAGTTTGCCAAGTTGCCAAGTTGCCAAGTTGAACCTCGTTAGGCGCAACTCTTCAACTCTTCAACTCGTTCACCGCATCACTGCGACGTTGAACGTGCCACCGGTGACGTACTTGATACCCGTGAATCCCGCTTCCTTGGTCGCACTATCCGGGACGAGTTCCACGCTGAAGTAACCGGACGCCGACTCAGACGAAAGGAACGACACTGTCACGGAGCCCGCGCCGTTGTTGAAGTTCGAAAACCAGCGGCGGGTCGTCGTGCCGTCCATCTCGATATACGAAACGGCCGGGCTGGGGATGCTGCCGATCGTATATGTGCCCGGTCCCGGTAGGCGAACCGAAAGATTGAAGATCTTGGTCACGCCCGAAGCGTTCACTGCAGCGAATCCGAAGGACTCGTTACGCCAGATCGCGGGTGTTTGCAACGGAGCGGTGAACTGGTCGTTGTCGACGACAGCGTTGATCGATCCCAGCGACGTTGTGGATCCCGGCGGCGGCGAGTTAGGCGATGTTGGCATGTTTTTGTCGAACTTGAGATCGCCACAGGCTGCTGCGACAAGCAGTGCGGCCGGAATGAGAAATCTCATGGTTCCTCCAATGCCGTGAACCTTGACTCAACTCTCACGTTACAACTCCTAACTGTTTTAGCGCGATACGACAATGTCGAACGTGCCGGAGGTAACGTTTCGCCTCGTCGTAATACCAGCGGCGGTCGTGGCACTGTCAGGAAACAAAGCGAAACTGAAATGACCTACTGCTTTGTCAGCGGAGAGGAAGGTCAACGTGATCGAGCCGAATCCGGCGGATGTCGACGAAACCCACCGGCGTGTCTCGTCACCAGACGTTTCGGTCAGCGCCACGACCGGGTTATACGGACCGCCAGTCTCGAAGGAACCTGGTCCGGGCGCGCCGACGGAAAACGTCAGCTGCCGGGTGTACCCGTCGTAGGCATTGAACACCAACCGGTCCTCGATAACGGTTGCAGCAGCGGAGAGCCTTCCAAAGAACTGCTCTCCGCTGATGTTCGCCGCGACTGATCCGTTGTTTGTCGTCGAACCGGGCGGTGGTGCCGTCGGCAGCGTCGTGTCTTCGACCGCGTCGCCGCACGCGACAACGGCCATCAGCACAATCAACGCGAGAATCCTGACGAGTTGAAAAGTTGCCAGGTTGCGAAGTCGAGAAGGCATTATCGGCACTCGCTCATTCTGCACCTCGGCAACTCTTCAACTCTTTAACTCTTCAACTCATCTACGGGTTCGGGTACATCGCCACCGGGAGCTTCGTAATCCCCCGCTCCTTCTTCTGTTTCTCGACCATCTTCGCCACGTCGGCCAGCAGCTTCTTGGCGTCATACACGATGCCGTCCTTGATCGTCCACTTGACGCCGCCGACCCGCTCGACCTTGCCGGTCTTGTCGTTCAACCGCACGAAGCCGTTGCCGTAGAGCACCTTGAGGTTGGCAATGGGGTTTTCGCCGACGATGGCGATGTCAGCCAGCATCCCCGGCCGGACCAGGCCATATTGAATCGGCGTGCCTAACGGGCGGAAGATCTCCTCGGCGGCATGCAGCGTAGCGGAGCGGATCACCTCGAGGGGATGGAAACCGGCCTCCTGGAAATTCTCCAGCTCCTCGATGTACGAGAACCCGTACGTGTTGTAGATGAAGCCGGCGTCCGTCGACGGTGTCACCCGTCCGCCCATGTTCTTGTAGTCGTTGATGAACTCCATCCAGACCTGGTAGAACTTCTTCCAGGCGACTTCGTCCCACGTCGTCCAGTTGTAGAAATAGGCCCCGTGGTTCTCGCGGTTCGGCGTATAGAAGTCCCAGAGCGATGGCAGGGTATACGTCTCGTGCCATTCCGCAGTCCGCCGCTTCACCAGGTCGCGACCGGACATGTACGTCGTCATGGTCGGATCGAGCGTTGCGTCGTGCTCCTTCAGCAGCTTGAGAAATGCATTCCACTTCTCGCTGCGTGGGGTGACGAGGTTCCACTGCCGAGCCACCTGGCCGAACCGCCACTGCTCATCGTTGTAGTTGTACGTGTCGGGATACGGCTGGATCGAGGTCTTGTCGTACATCGCCTCGAAGATGCCGTAGTAGTGCGTGATGGCGCCGAGTCCGAGCTTGACGGCATCGGCAGCGTTCATCTGGGCGACGCCGGTCTGCGCGAGGTGCGCCGTGGTGCCCAGTTTGTTCTTCTTCGCTTCGTCGATCAGCGCCTCCATGATGCGTGGCTCGTGCGCGCCGAGCTTGAGGCAATCGGCTCCGGCCTGCGCCGCATAACGAACCCACTCACGCGCCTTCTCCGGCGTCTGGATCGCCCCGCCAGTCCAACCCTGGCCACTCCCCATGCGATGGCAGGAGACGAGGCGCGGCGCGGTGATTTCATTCGACGCGGAGCGCGCCTTTTCCTTCAACGAATACTCGAATCCGCCGAACGGAACGCCGCGCACGGTCGTAACGCCGTGGCCGAGCCAGAGCTTGTAGACGTATTCCGATTCCGGCGCCTTTGGCACTCCACCGGTGTGGACATGCAGGTCGATGAACCCCGGAAGGACGTACATCCCTTCGGCCTGAATCTCCCGCGCCGGTCCCTGCGGGCGACCGCGCGCATTGATCGGCACACCTGGGAAGCCGACATCGACGATGCGCGTGATGCGATTGCGCTCGACGACGATGTCCACGGGACCTCGCGGCGGAGCGCCGGTGCCGTCGATGAGCGTGGCGCCACGAATGATCAGCCGATCAAACGGCCCTTCTCCTTCCGCGCGGTTCGGCGCCGGGGCGGCATCCTGTGCCGGAACAGGCGCGGTGATGCTGGTGAGCAGAAGGGCGGCAACGGCGAGTGGCGACAGGACGCGAAGGACGGGTGCAGACATGGAATGACGCTCCTCCCACGAGCGGAGATTGGATGCCCAGACCGGACTCCGAACAAAGACGGGGTCAGACCCGCGACAGTCAAGTGTCCGCCGGGAACTTCATTCGCTGCGAAGCGCGTCCTGCGGTCCGAGGCGGGCCGCCGACCGCGCTGGTACCACGCATGCCACCACTGCCGCGGTGAGGAGCACGACGCTGACGGACACCAGCGTCACCCAGTCGCGCCCACTGACCCCGAACAGCAGTTCCGTAATCTGGCCCGCCAGCGCCAGCGCGACCATGACGCCTAACGTGCTGCCGATGATGGCCAGCATCAGGCCTTCCCCGACGATCATCCGCACGATCTGGCTGGCGGACGCGCCGAGGGCCATTCGCACGCCGATTTCCCGCGTGCGCTGGCGGACCGTGTAGGCGATGATGCCGTAGACGCCGATCGCCGACAGCAGCAGTGCCGCGGTTGCGAAGGCGGCGATGATCATCAGGTAAAAGCGCGGGTGTGCCAGGGACGCGGCCACCAGCGACTCCCCCGTCGTGGCGTCGAAGATGGGTAATTCGCGGTCGATCCCCTGGATGACGCTGCGGAGACTGGCGATCGTCGCCCCCGTCTTCCCGCCACTGCGCACGACAAAGGTCATCTCATCGGTCGGCCACTGGTCGGCAGCCGCGTAATACGCGGGCGGCGCATCGGTCGCGAGACCGAAATGCTTGACGTCCCCGACGATGCCGACGATGTCCCCGCCTAACGTGTGCCCTTCCCGGCGCCAGCCGGTCTCGAGACGGCGCCCGATTGCATCGCCGTTCGGAAAGTATCGTCGGGCCAGTTCCTGGCTGATCACGATCACCGGCGGGGAATCCCAGTGATCCTGGGCCGTAAACGTTCGCCCCTCGAGGAGCGGAATTCCCATTGCGTCGAAGTAGGCGGGCGAGGCGACACGAACCTGGCCGCGCGGCTCGTTTGTCGGGTCGCCGTCCTTCCCATCGATCGTGAAGGTGAGCTGAAAACGGGTCTGCGTCAGCGGAAGCCCGAAGGACGCGGCGACATGTTCCACGCCCGGTATCGCGCCGAGGCCCTCCATCGCTCGCTGCAGGAACTGTCGTTGGTCCGGAAGTCGCGCATAACGCGTCAGGGGGAGCGTGACCGTGAATGCCGTAAGCCCCGAGGTGCGGAAACCCGGGTCTACGCTCTGCAGCTTGGCAAAGCTGCGCAACAGGAGCCCGGCACAAACGAGCAGCACAATGGCGACGGCGAGCTCGGAGACCACCAAGGCGCGCCGGATGCGGACGCTGCCGAACCGCCCGGCAGCGCCGCGACTTTCAGCCTGGAGGCGGCTGCGGACGTCGTGTCGCGAGGCCTGAAGCGCGGGGGCCAGACCGAACGCCACGCCGGTCAGGACCGCAAGAGCGAAGGAGAACGCGAATACCACGCCGTCGATGCCGACGTCCCCCAGACGTGGAATGTCGGGCGGCGCGAACCTGACCAGCAAGGACGTGCCAATGACTCCGAGCGCAAATCCAAGCGCACCGCCGGCAAGCGCCAGCACCAATGCCTCGGTGACGAGCTGCCTGACGATTCGGCCGCGACCGGCGCCGATCGCGGCGCGCACCGCGATCTCCGTTTCCCGCGCCGCCGTCCGGGCAACCATGAGACCGGCGACATTGGCGCACACCACGAGCATAACGAGTCCTACGGCGCCCAGCAGAACGAACAGGGGCCGTCGAAAGTCGCCGATGATCGATTCCTGGAAATCGCGCGCGAAGGCCGAATACCCCGTGTTGTGCCGTGGATCCCGGGTCGCGATCAGCTGCGCCACCCGCGCCACGTCGTCGTTCGCCTGTCTGGGCGACACATCGGGCTTCAGGCGTCCCAACACGCGAAGCCAGCGCGCGCCTCGCTGGGCATCGGTGAATTCGTCAGGCTCGAACTGCGTCGGCATCCACAAGTCGACGTCTGGCGGAAACGCTCTCGCACCAGACACGATGCCGATGACCTCGACCGGGTTTCCATCGAGTCGCATTGTCTTGCCGACGATCTGGCGATCGCCGCCAAACCGGCGGTACCAGAACTCCTCGGAAATGACGGCGCGGCCTGGTTGGCCGAAGCGGTCGTCGCCAGCCGCAAAAGTGCGCCCGGACGCCGGTCGAACGCCGAGCACATCGAAGAAGTTGTCCGTCACGCGGGCGGATGCGAGCCGCTCCGGCTCCCCGCTTCCGCTCAGGTTTGCGGTGCTCTCGTACCATGCCGCGAGTCCACTGAAGGCAACGGACTGCGCGCGAAGATCGGCAAAGTCCGCCACAGACAGTGACGTCGCACCGAGACGTTCATGGCGCCAGTAGACGCGCAACAACCGGTCCGGTGACTCGAAAGGCAAGGGTTGGAGCACGATTCCGCGAACGGCGCTCATGATCGCGGTCGTCGCTCCAATGCCGATCGCCACCGTGAAAATCGAAATTGCCGCGAAGAGCGGACTGCGCACGATCTGCCGCAGCGCGAATCGCACATCGTACGTGCCGTCGGCAAACCACCGGGTGAGCCGATGCCTGCGCTGTGCGGACCGGTCCAGGCGTCCTAACGATTCCTTCAGGCGCCGCGCATCTCCAAACTCCGCCAGCGCCTGACGGCGCGCATCCGCTTCGGTTGTTCCGGCACGCACGAGATCCTGCACCCGCATCTCGATGTGAAACGACACTTCATCATCGAGGTCGCGATCGATGGCTTGACCAGCGCGCGTCGGCAGGCCGACCAGGCGCCGGAACTTTCTCCCAAAACTCATCGGCTGCGTCCTCAGGCTGGATCGAGTAATGCCGAGATGGCACGGGCGTAGCGACGCCAGTTATCGGCTTCACGGCGGAGCACGCGGCGGCCGGCGGGGGTGAGCACGTAGTACTTGGCGCGCCGGTTGTTCTCCGACACTCCCCACTCGGCTTCAATAGATCCTTTGCGCTCGAGGCGATGGAGCGCCTGGTACAGGGCAGCGTCTTCGACGAGCAACACTTCATTGGTACGCTCGCGAATGATTCGCGAAATCCCATAGCCATGCATCTGCCCCCAGGCCAGCGCCTGCAGGATGAGCAGGTCGAGCGTGCCCTGGAGAAGAGAGAGTGAGTCGTCCTTGCGGTCCGCCATGTCCACTTCCCTTAGATGGTGAGGGGAAGAAAACCGTTGCGCCTGATGGCGTCAAGCGATGTTCGAGATGCGTGGCGAACGGACGCGCACGGTTCAATATTGGGTCGCCGTTTATCCCCTTCCATTCCACCCATTCACGGCGTCTCGCCCAAGGCAGGCGTTATGTCAGCTCGTCATCAGATGGTATTGCTCTCCGTTGTTGGAACCGCAGCGATGTTCTGCGGGGCGAGCGGAGCCCTCGCGCAGGATGCTCCCGTTTTTGTCGGGACGTGGACCCTCAACATCGACAAGACGGAACCGGCAAAGGACAAAGTCATCGAAGACGCTGAAGGTACGGGCGCCGGTCGTACGATGGCGACAGGCCTCGGTGGTCGAGGTTCGTCGCGTCGAACCGGCGAAGTTGCCGGCGGGTCCGGTGGTGGCGGAGGAGGGGCTAGATCCGGTAGCGGGGGCGGAAGCGGCGGCGGCCGCTCGAACGTCCGGCTCATCTTCGGCGGGATGATGGTGGCTTCCAAGACGCTCAAGGTGACCCAGGCGGATTCGATGCTCACGATCGAGGACGAGGATGGCCCGGTCATCTGGAACCTGCGCGCCGACAACAAGACGCTCGAAGAGACGCTGGCGAATCAGACCGTCCTCAAGACCAAGGCTCAATGGAGGAAGAACGAGCTGGTCGTCGAACGGAGCCATGAGACTGACGGCTCGGCCCGGATGATCATGAGGATCGATCCGAAGAATCCGAAAGTGCTCGTTGTCGATTTCCATTACGAGCACAAGCGGCAGCGCCGCACTATCGATCAGCGACGGATCTACGAAGCGTCGATGTAAACCAACACACCCGCTGGAACCGGCCCTTTGCACGCCGGTAGGACTGGGGGCGTCAGGCGCTGAATCATCCGCCTGGCGCCTCACCGTTTTGGTCAACTTTCCCGGACACTCCCGCGTAATTGTGCGGTCGATTGTCCTTCATCTTTTCCCCTATCATGCGTCGTCTTCCATTTTTTGTCTCCTCAGTTCTCGTCGCACTCACAGGATGTTCAGAGGGTATTACCGCGCCCAAGTGCGAGCGGTGCGACGAGATGCGGGTTCTCACCGATCGACCCGAGTATCGGCCGGGCAGCACGATTGCATTCACCATTTCGAACCGGACAACGGCGGTCCTGCGCTACGATTGGTGTTCGGTTGGACTCGCCAGTCGCGGCAACGGGGACGATTTCCCTCCGGCGACGTACTCCCCGGCTCGGCGGTGCGGAATCGGCGCTAACCTCGAGGACGTCCTCGAGCGGCTGGTGCTGATTCAACCTGGCGAAAGTCTCCGCGACTCGGTGACGATCAGCGGCGCGGCCAACCAGTCGTTGTATCGCGTGACGATCTGGCTGCTCGACGAGACCGGGGTTCCGCAACCGGGCAACCCGGTGGTCTCGAATACGTTTGATGTGTATCCGGGCGCAGCACGATGACGCGTTAGGGTCCAGGGGACGGCTCAGACCGGATGGGAGGGGTCAGATCAGGGTCAGACCGGGGTCAGACCGGGGTCAGACCGGGGTCAGACCCTGGTCTGACCCCTCCCTCAAATCGAGCCTGAAGTCTGCGGTTACCGTACCGAGTTTACGCCTGGCGGCACTACCACCACGCGAAGCGGCTGCGCCAACCGCTGACCGCCGACTTCGAGGATGACGCGGTAGTCCGCCGTCATCGCCGGCGCCACGCCTGGGAATCCACCCCGGCCACCGCCGCCTTGCCCGCGACCGCCACCGCCCGCACCACGTCCCGCACCGGCACCACCGGCGGCCAGGGCGCGCGCCTGGGCCGTTGGGCTGCCTGACGAGTCGGGCGCCGCCCCCGACTCCGCCGGGCGCGGGATGAATCCGGGAGGGAATCCGGGGACGTTGGTTGCCGCACTACCGCCGCGACCTCCGCGTCCACTGAGGTTGACCTGTCCTGACGGACTCACGGCCATCGGCCATTCGACCTTGTTCAACCCAACCGTACCCGGACCACGCAACCGCGCGACCGTATCACCCGCGGCGTTCACAATGGCAATCCGAACCGAATCGGTAGCGGTGGTGAGGCGATACGCGATCACCGCCCCTGATGGTCCACCGTCCACCTTCCAGCCGCGATGCGCGCGCATCTCCGACGGCGCCGGCATTTGCCCGTACTGGAGCGCTACCGCCGGCGCAAACAGGTGCGCGGCGCGGCCCATGACGTCGGCGTTCATCTGCTGGAGTGGCGC